>Ga0335072_10000028_pt1 | contig 312104 bp, 309 predicted proteins | sample Lox_Sample_21_FD_206725 | JGI IMG/M metagenome (GOLD analysis project Ga0335072, IMG submission 206725) | Soil microbial communities from Loxahatchee National Wildlife Refuge, Florida, United States - Lox_Sample_2.1 | ecosystem: Environmental > Terrestrial > Soil > Wetlands | place: USA... | reverse complement strand
ACTTTCAAAGCAGTGAACTTTCTTGGCAAGCAATGGGTGTTCTCGAATTCCTTTGCGAACGGTAGCTTACCATCTATCAAGTTGCTATACAGTACCCCACTGGCCCTTAAGGTCGACCCTACCATTCACTTATCTCGCGTGGGAAAAGATATCACGAACTCTTCAGTAACTCAATCTCTACACCAATTTTCAGCATACAAACAACCCTCACGAACCATCTACTCTCACCACCTCACTATCCAACGCACACATAAGCAGCAGCACCCAACGCGCCCAACACAATGCCGTACGTCTCGCCGGCGCTCAAAACGACCCTCTCCCCTCCACCACGTAAACCCACTCACACCACCTCCACAAGCTCCTCACCCACCCCCACACCACCCGCTCCCACTCCCAGCGCCGCACCCACAAGCTCCGACCCCGCGGCCGCCGCGCCGCCGCACGCGCCGAGCGTGGACCTAGGCGAGGTGCTTGGCGGGCGCGACGGCGACGCGGCCGTGCAGCGCACGATGGAGGCGTGGCCGGGCTTCGGCGCGTTGCACCGGGCTGACGACGACGAGGGCGACGACGTGGGGCCCGAGGACGAGACGGTGGAGGGCGCGGCGGCGCCGGTGAGGGTCGAGGCGCCCGGGAAGGTGGAGGGCGGGTAGGCCGCGAGACAGAAGTGGGAGGTGGAGGTTGAGGGTGGTTGCTACTCCGTTCACTGTGCATTGGGTTGGCGCGGGTTGCATGGGCGATCATTGTGCTACGCTACGAGGCTCTGACGATTTGATGAAATTGGCATGATGGATGGTATTCCGGTGGAGTTTAGACATGGTCACGCTGAAATCAGGATATACTGACGTGGAAATTTCGACAGGAATGGTTGCTTATCGAATGCAACTTCATTATAGACATGAATTCTTAGCCCGATTCACGGCTCACGATAGATTGACAGGCCTGAGGCAAGATTATTGGTCAGCCTTGTATCAATCGCACTGCCATCGGATATTAGAGTCCAAACTTCATCATCTACATGTTTGCGAATCTCTATCTTTCCAAAAGCAATTCCAAATTTGATGGTCTACAAAGGCTACCGGCAAAATGTCAAAAGCTAGGAGATGGTGGAATCCATCGCGAGGTAATGCAATTCTGCATGTTTGCCATACAACGAAGATGAACTGCAAGGCAATGATGACCAAACGGGCTCACAACCACTTGACCTTATGGAATGAGATTAAAACTGCATGATGAGGATGACCAAACATGGCTCATAACCAGTTGGACGTCTGGAATGAGATTGAGAAGCGATTTGATTCTTGAAATCGAGAATTGCTTGCGGATTGCTGCCAAAGATGGTCATGTCGTCCACGTGTACTTGAATGATGAGCCCAGTTTAGTCATGTATGAAGACGCAGGGATCGTACACGGAGGTACGCCACGCCCATGTGTTCATAGCTTCCTTGAATTTCTGATACCAAGCTCAAGGTGAGGCGATACGGAACCTAGGCGAGGACATTAATAAAGAGCAGCTAGAAGGAAAGCGAGAGATAATTGTTGACAGAGCGAGGGTTAGAAGCTTCTTCCGTCAGGAGAGGCTCTTCGTCATGAAGGACTCGGAGAAGGAGAATAAGACGCTACTGAGCCAGGATTCGGAGAAAGCATCGTTACAGAGGGTGAGGCAGATGAAGGTTGATGTTGCGGAGAGTATATTGTTTCTAAAGGAAGCCATATATGTTCGGAGGCTACTTAGAGATATCGTTTGAACATGATCACTGCTGGTTACTGTGCTGGTACCCAACGGCGTGCATCATCGCCTGGACACTGAGAATATCAGCGTATTGATCTTCATTCAAGTCGTTCAATGGCAGTCCTTCGATGCCATGTTACTTTTCATCCAAATCGTTCATGGCACTCGGTTTCCCTCGAGTTTTCAGTCTGTCTAGCAGAACCAAGCCATGTCGAGCCTTCAACGCCAATCTCCCAGAGCCATACTCCGAATGCGCATCTCTCTCATCCAAACGTCTCCCAAACCTTCATCACACCCCATCCTGCACCCACAGTTCCCAGTACGACTACACTGGCCACTACAGCCTTCATCGTGCCTACCAACTCAAACGCTTCGGCAGCCTCCAGACTCGCCATACGACGCTGCTTCGTGTTCGCATGCCAGCGCTCGTGCTTCCGCTTCGCGTGTTTCGGCTCGCCTTCAGCCTCACCGTCATCAGCACCATCCCTCTTCTCACCATCTCTCTTCTCGGCATCGCGGCCGCTCCACTCATCAACCTCTCCGTCGCGGTACGGCTCCGGATCCCACCAGTCGCGGGCCCGCTCCCACAGCGAGGCAGCGCCGGGTGGCCGCGCGCGCGCGGCCACCCGCGCCGACCGGTTGCGCCGCTCCACCCACGACAGCGACAGCAGGAACGCGACGAAGAGCAGCGGCGCCGCGACCAGCCGCGTGAAGAAGGAATCGGTGGCCGGCTGCTCCTCTTGTGCGTCGTCGCAGTTGCGGCTGGGCTCCGGGAGCGCGGCGAAGGGGTCAATGGGTGTGGCGGCTTTGCGGGTGGGTCGGCGGTAAGGGCGGGAGTGTGTTGGTGAGGCGTTGCCGCTGGAGGAGGATGATGTTGATGAGGTGGTTGAGGTGCGGGTTGGGTGCGTCGCTATGGGCGACTCGGCGACGTCGGCCATCGTGTGGGGAGGTACGGAGATGTGAAATGAAGCAATGCGCTGCTTGGTTGTGAAGAAAAGTCTATGGAGGATTGAAGAGAATGGCGAAGTCGCCAATTGGTATGGAAATCATGTTGTGTGGAAAGTGGAGGGTAGTCCGGATAGCTGTGGAATGTCAAACCCACGTCTACGTCCAGCGATTCGTTGACTCAGCCTGACATAGATCGCCAAGCCATGGAGATCATCATCAGGTCTCGTTGATCAGTTACATGTTTCGTTACATTAATATTCATTGCGTTGAACAGTACAATGCCACAGTACCTAATATTCCACGAGTGTCCATTGGGCCCGGCGACATGTTTCGAGCCTGCAGGCCGCTATTCTTAGATACGAGACTATTGGTGGCTTCTTTTGACTACGATAAACCTCATAGTCACAGCCTCGCGACAAGAAATTTTACAGATCATCGGCTTTCTCTCAACGGCTACATTCGTTACTCCTAGACAAGTCGTTATGGCTATACAGTGCTTCACACATGTCAATTCAAACATCTTGCTTACAGATTCCTACTTTCCGTGTGGAAATCTGAATACCACATCTCCTGTCGTTACATGTTGTGGTGGGGTTGATACGTGCATGACTGATGGGCTCTGCTTTCATCAATACTCCGCTGTAGGGGAATCTGGGTACTACGCTTCAGGTTGTACAAGCTCCGATTTCACTAATCCTGCCTGCTTTCCGAGATGTCGTGAGTATAGCACCAAGATCGCTAAAATATACAGAGTGTGACTAATCATCCTCACATAGTTGACGAGGCAAGACCAGACGTTGTGTGGAATGCAACCACCCAGCTATGGTATTGCTGTGGCATTGATAGTAGTGGCAATCCTAATTGCGAGGATCCTACAAACGAATCATTTGATGCACCTGCTCCAACATCTTTGGTTGCATATTTTACACTTACTTCCGGAGTTGTGGCGACAAGCACCTCTATCGCGGGTTCGTCAACTTCACCTATATCCTCTTCGACTTCATCTGGAACCTCTTCGACTTCAGCCCCGGCCAATGTCTCCTCGACCGCTCATTCTGGAACCTCTGCAAGTCTATCAGCAGGCGCGGCTGCTGGAATAGGCGTTGGTTGTACTGCTGCCGTAGTAGTAATCGGATGTCTGATTGCATGCATGTTTCTACGCAATCGTAAGCGCAAACGTGCGTACCATGCAGAACCTACGACAATCTATATAGACGCTCCTGTGTCTACACATGAAATAGGACCTGGAAAATGAGATGAATAAGTTATGAGAAGTGCTATCAACTCTTTTTCGATGACTAGATTCCTAAGTAATGTTGTCCTAAGAATTTGTAGGAGAGTAAAGAGGACTCACAATAGGTCTTTTCGAGTGGCACAGGATTCGGCTAGACGATGTTAGGTTTCGGCCCTTTCGCGTGCTGTCACTGTACAAAGAGAGTTAGTTGGAATTATGACCATATAAAATTCCCAAGAAGTGCGCCTGAAGTCTTTTGCACTCGCTATGCGTTCCTCCATAACTGGCACATGGTGCGATGTTGATTGGTCCGTATCGCATTCCTTCACACAAGGCGTTTTGCATTGTTCAGGAATGGCTATGCCACGAATCTGAGATTCTCTAGTGAGTGATAAAAGCGGCTTAATAAAGTTATTTATCGTGTGATCCTTAACTTATGTATGATAGCATAATACGGCTTCCGAAGCATGGTGTGCCATGCCCTACTATGATGGAAGTTAGTAGCCGTCTTCTTAGCAATCCTCACACGCGCAAAGTTTGCAATGCGATACTCTATGCAGTAGGGAGTTGCTCGAAGCAAATACGGCACTGAGAGAAATGAAGTGACGAATGATGCTCTCCCGGCTACCACCGTTACAAAACACAATGAATGTCTCTGCGGAGTTATAGCGAGGTCTTTGCGCTTTCAAGACGCTGAAAACGGATTTAAAATCTGATCTGGCCGATTGGAGCTCGCGCTATTGCCGCTATAAGGCTCGAACTTTGGGAATCGGCGTCGTGCAACGTCATGCCGCTTTTGCAGTTCTGGCCCAACCTTCGTTGTTGTGGCTCTCGGCATTCAACCCAAACTTGCGCCGGACAAAGACGGACGGAGACGTTGAATTGTCAGCAACAAAATGAACGACGTACGAATCTCATAGCTGCCTTGTCCAGTTTCTGAACAATTCCATGGAAAAATAGAACCTAGTAAATCAATTTTCTCTATTCTTCCTCCTACTCTCTTGTCATCAACCGTATCTTGCTTGCAACACCGTCAACACTCTGGTCCGAAGGCTCCGGACGACTTACCGCTAAGGCAAAATGCCTCCCGTCAGAGGGTCACCCGAATTGAACGCCAAATTAGATGGAATCCGCAAGAAAATGCGAAAAGGAACTCATAGTTGCTTTGAATGTCGACGGCGCAAGATCAGATGCATCTTCAACGCAGAGAATCCAAACGTGTGTACCGAATGCTTTGCTAGAGGCTCCCGATGTGTCGACCAGGAGCACGCAGAGAGCGATGTCGTCGTCGACCATAGAAAGAACCTACGCGAGCGAGTAGCTCGCCTCGAATCCATCATCGACACCATGTTGGAAGAGAAATCCGAAACCAAAGCAGTAGAAGTACTGCGTAGCATGGGTTCCATCTCATCACGAGTTCCACCAACTCCATCATCATCTCAGGGTAGCCCATTAAATGCCGAAGTTGGTGGTGTGAGTAATACTGAAGTCGGCATGGAGCACACTAATGCTCCCGTCATGATGTTGTTTGACAACGCCGTCCTAGCTCGACCTCAAGGCCAACCACTTGGAGTGGCCGTCAGTGGGAATACTGTTGTCAGCCTTGACGGGACCACTAACGCGAAATCAACAACATACGAATACATTACAAGAGACATTTCAAACTCGCAAGCTAGTTCAAAAGCCAATCAAACCCGCCAGGCCTTGCTCAGTGCCTTGCCATCGTACAAAGAGCTGATGGACACTTTGAGAGCAAACGAGCAGTGGTGGACCCTACTCGGCAGAAAATGCCAGGGCACACGTGGTGGCGAAACTATTGAGCAATTCACAAATCGTGTTCTGGCTCGTGGTACGCCTTGCGAACTCGGAAGCCTCGTCATATGCTACGGCATTTGCTCAGAAGGAGATGTTATCGACAAGTGCCTCTACTTGATTGATAGATACATCATCTCAGACGATGAATATATGGGCACACTTGAAGGTCTGGAATGCAGTATTCTCCAGGCCAAGGTATACGCCGATATTGGGTCTGCCAGACGCGCTTGGCTAACGTTCCGACGAGCCATTGGATTCGCACAGCTCATGGGTCTTCACCGAAACCGAGCAGGATCACCTGAGCGGGATAGTATATGGTGGAGCTTATACGAAGGCGACAAACTTATCAGCTTGATGCTTGGTATGCCACATACCATCTCAGATAAGCACTGCAACCTGGAAGTCAATGGCCAACCTATCGACAATGTTCATAATGCTAAGACGTTCATTGCCAAAGTCGCACAGTTCGCCGGAAGAGTCATCGATAGAAATCAAGCCATACAGGAGTCGACATTCTCATCTGCCATGGATCTCGACCAGGACTTGGACCATTATGCATCAAAGATGCCAGCAGATTTCTGGGTCATTGAGCCGTTTATGACTTCTCCCGACTCTATCGCCTCTATCGAATGGCAGGAAAAGATTCTTACCATTCTATGCTACCATCAGACCAAAGTCTACCTGCACATGCCGTTCATGCTCAAGTCCACCGCTAACTCTGGCTTCGAGTACTCACGAGACGCATGCTTCAACGGTGCCCGTGAGATGCTGCGGCTGTATCATATATTGCGAGCACCTGGAAACCCGACATACGCTTGCAAAGCCATTGACTTTATCGGCTTTACAGCATCAGTCCTCGTCGTGCTCGGTCTTCTTGGCTACGGTAGAGGCGGTATTGAAAATCCCGAACAAGACGAGCGCGACTGGCAGCTCATCGACACGTCCATCGCCATCCTCAAACACGCATCGACGGAGCGCGGCGGCAAAGTCGCGGAGCAAAGCTACCAAGCGCTAGAGCAGCTCGCGGAAATCCGCAAGTTCGGCGACTGCGAGGGGCCCGACACCGACGACTGCGGGTGCAAGATCGCGATCCCGTTCTTCGGGACGATTTCCGTGCAGCGCGGCAAGTCGTTCCGGCACCACGCGGTGGGCAGCGCCAAAATGGCGTCGTCGAAAGCGCCGTCCTGCTCGTCGGGCACGGCGCCGACGACGCCGTCGCTCGACGCCAACACCCTCAGCCTCACGTCGACGGCGGCGTCGACGGCGCCCGCAGCCCACGACAACCCCTTCATCGCCTACGACGGCTTCTACATGCCGCCGACGCCGTTTGACGGCGCGGCCGTGCAGACGCCGTCCGCGGCCAGCGCCGCGGGCCCCGGCGTTGCGGCCGCCACCAGCGCGAATGACTCCATGACTGCGAATTGGCCCGTTGCCAGCGGCTTCTTGTGGGAGAACGTCGGCAACATGGACATCGATCAGGATTGGAGCTGGTTCATGAACGACTTGGGTTTGCAGCAGCAGCAAGGCGCTAGTGTGGTGGATGGTGCAGGTGACAAGCAGGCGCCGGCATTTCGGCAGACATACCTTGCGCCATGAGTGAGGTACCGGATGGAATAGGGGTGGAGTTGGAACGGAGCTGAATGGAGTTGGAATTGGTGGTGTTGAAACGGGTATTATGTGTTCTGCGGACTTGGAGTTTCGAGTTGGAAGTGACGGACTTTCAAAAAGCGAATCTACGCACTCTTCGCTCTTCTATGCACTCAAGGTAGCTGACTTTTTCGTTGCAACCAGTAGTTTAACAGATGAATCCAATTACCGTAGTGGCATTTCCAAATATTCTCTTTCCTTTAATACTGCTACTGATCATTTATACCTCAAGCTGCAGCGCTCTTTGCGTAATGGAACGTTGCGAATTCGCTAGCATCTCTAAAGGGAAGCCTAGCTCTCCCTTTATTGTAATGAATAGCACAGAGGTCTTAATGACTTCAACTTGATGCGTGTATTGTGTGTAGCTATCTGGTGATCGAGTCAAGCATGCTCGTGGGCTAAAGTCCACTGCGAGCCAACCCTTCGTCCAATGCCATAACACTTATACAAACATTATTAATACAGGTCCAAACTTTTAAAACGGTCCACCATCTATATATGGGCGTCGCAAAGGATAAGTTGAAATAAGCCTGGCCAGATCCGCTTCGGGATGTTTTCCAGCGTGTTTGTTTATGCAATGATGAACTAAGTCTGCTCGAGTGTTTTGCATCTCTTGATCCTTATTATCGCACCAGGTACATCTAACTCTAGTGCAATGACTGAAACGGGGCCATTTATCTTGATTTTGACATCTTTTCCTCCGCCGTTCCACAAGGAATTTGGCAACGTTTTTGATTTCAGCTTGGCGCTCTGGGCTTTGCATGTATCCATTGACCCATTCCTCAATCGTCTTTTCCGTACTACGTTTAGATCCCTTTTCAGGCTTCCAATGATCCGTAGACAGCCCACCTAAAGACTTTCCGCCAGTCCAGCGAAGATATGTAAATTGGTTAGAGTACGCGAGTCGTCGCATACGTTCGTCGACGTCCCGGACGTTTGTTGCGTGACTTGACAACATGTTTCCCAGCTCCGACAGATGATGTACGACAGATCGGTGCACACGATATCTTCTTTTCTTCTTCTCACCAGCTGTGGATTGCCTTGTGAGTTGAGAGGTCGTATCTTCGCCGCCAGTTCCAATACTGAGAAATAAATCTATGGGTATTTTGGAAGACCCGTTCCTATATCCCTCTTTAAACAAAACCTCGTAATATACTTCCTCTGAAGGGTTATTATATCCGATCCCGCCGTCAGAAAAGTAATTATCTCCGATTTGAATAGGGTCGAAGATGGTCGGCGCTGCAGACGTGGCCCGACCAACTTCCCAGATGAAACATTTGTCTGCCTCGCCAGCATTACTTTGCCCGAAACCTGGTGTCAACTGCTGACTCTTATCATCATGATCATATGTCCTGAAAATATATCGACTGTCAAAAGCACCATCATCCCCTTTCAGCTTGGAAATGACAACCCTACGGTAATTGGCTTCAGTACTTATTACCACGGATTGAGGAAACAATTAGTACTTACGTTCTACAAAGGTCAGGTGGAGACGGGAACAATTCCCAGGCTTCTCGAGGAGCCCGACCTCCCTCTCTAGCAAGTCGAGTTGCAACTATTTGCTTAATTTCCGCTTCAAGTCTGCGGCTGTCATGTTTGGTATGAGGCCACCCCTTGATCTGAAGCCGAGGAAATGAGAAAATTTTGGTTGCCATATTCGAGTAATTCGCAATACATTGATCGACAGTCATCCTCAAGCGACCGAGCATTATCGCATTCAGACTAGGAATAGTTAAAAAACATTCAATCGCCACATGTGCCTATAATCAAACTTACCCTCCCGTGCTTGTGCCTCCGATGTAGTCAAAATAATGGCAAGGATAATAGCCATTCCAGGATGGTTTTAACAAATCGCCTAAGCCTTGCTTTTGTGGCCCCGGAAGATATTTCTTTTTGAATGGTATGAACCTACTTCTCGCCACGGGAATGGTTGGAATAGTTTGCATTCCTCCGAGTTTTGGTGCTCGGGCAGCATTCAACTCACCCGGAGCATCGTCCTGGTAGTTGTTGCTTGGAATTGCACGAGGATCGAAGCTTGACTTATGTTCGCCTCCCACTAAGTCCCCACTCTCTTCTAGGTTCTGGACCTCTCTCATGAGATAGCCTAACATCAACAGGCTGCCATATCCCCGAACTCCCCCTCCGTCTTGACAGTGGTTAGATTTTCTGGCTCTTGTACACTTCAACGTCATTTACCTAGTGTAAGTATCAATTTCCCTGCCCATGGATCGGTTTCCATGTCAACCTGAGTGATTTGCGGAGCAGGCACCGGCCTAAGGGTTTCGACCATGTCTAGATTCGATATCTCATTGATCTGATCAGAGTCTGGGACTGAGCCAGAACTAGAGAAAAGCTCAGAATTTGCCATCGTAGGATACACAAACGACAGGTGCAAATTGATATTCACAGGAATAATTTGCTCTTGCTCGAGGGAGGGCTTCATTAATAGTTTAGTGACTTAGTGCGCCTTCCCGCGCCACCCGAACCTGCACCTTGGGGCTCTCCAAAGTTCGGCAAGAAGACTAAGCGCCTGGAGAAGGCAAGTGAAAGCAAGAGGCGCCGAATCATGTCTGCCACCTGTCATTGCTCGCATTCAGCTGCGTCTCGCCTCTAAACGCCACATTGAAGGGATATGGAGGGCGTTCACTGGTGGTCCAGTTTATCTGAGGGCTCTTCCAACGCCGCAAGTCTCCTTCGAAGGCATCCTCTTATATGGAATACATTCATTATACCATTTAGCGATACAACACAGAAAGCTAGTTGGCCACCGAGGAGGGAGTTTGTGTTTGCGAAAAAGATGTCGAGTGCTCGAGGCTATGGAGAATCCCAGGTGCCATACGATACGTATGTGGCATCGTTAATCGTAAAATGATCGAGCTTTTTGACCTGATCAGTCTCACCGAATTCAGATTGCTTCTTCATAAACTGAGAGTTAGGCTTTGCATATTTTCAACTAGCATCTTAGAATACCGTAATGGGGGTATTTAGGACTGTAGATGGAAAAGGAAAACTCGGCCAGTAAGGGTTTACCATGTATTAACAGCGAGGAATGTTTCTCTCGTAATATGCTAGACCAAAATAGGCCCCAATGAAATCTATAAGCTGAGGCAGCGATCCACCGCACTGTGGCTTAGGTCGCCGACCACCTGCCGTTTTCGGATATGTGATGAATGTGGCACATCGACACGTGAGCCACAACACAAAGGATCGATCGAATAAAATGCGTGAGATCAATAGCGCGTTAGGTAAAGTAAAATGTTTGATCTGCGTATCAGCCTTTCTGTTCCCACATTTATGTCTACACCGGTGGGCTTGAATCGCTACTTTCATTGTGTAAGCCGTCATGCGCATGCCCTTCATAAACTATTTCGAGGCTGCTCTCAGTATCTTCCCCTTGACCACTTTTTACACATCTACTCTACTTTCACTATAGCCTCGACTTGTATTTAAAAATACCAGGGATTAACCGTGGAGCTATCTCAAGTCGACTAAGCCAGCCTCAACGACAAGGCCGGAGAACTTGCCACGAACTTTAGTTATCTAGCGGGACGAAGTCGGGTTTTGGATAAATAATAGCAACTATGACTACTGAGAAGCAGTTCACCGGCTCGCCATATGGGTCTCGAGATCCTTCGATCAAGTCGATTTGGATATTATCGGACAACAACTATCCCAGCCCAGATTCTATTGGAATTCTTTTCGATGGTAGAAATTGCTCGGTTAAAACTTATCATGAACTACGCCGTAAGACATTCTCATCACATTGAGCAATCAATCTAATGTTGATACACAGAAATCACTGCAGTGATATCTACCTTCCCATCTCGGTGGACCAAAACGATATATGTATATGCCGATGGCATCCAGTCAAAAAACACTAATTCCTGTGTTTGGGTCACATCCAAGAGGAAATGTCCTGATGGTTTACGGTGGAAATCCACTATCCACATTCACAAACTCCCTTTGGAGACAAGAGCTGGGATACTCTTTGGCAAGATTAAGTGGCTGTTTATCACCGACAACGTATCTCGTAGTTCCACGGATTCGTCCACGTAAATATTGTTTATTAGTGTTGGATCACTTTCAATAATATTTAGCAAGTTGTCCGGGCGATATTAGTCGAGGCGAGGGATGAGCGCTTGGTAGCAATAGAGGAGAATGGAATTGGACGAGAAATGGAGGAGAAAAAAAACACGAATGTGAGCCATTACATAGGAAGGCTATAAGGAGGTATTATGGCTTTGTTAAGGTGTTGAAGGGAGGTTTGGAAAGTCTCAATGGAGGTAACATTCGATTTGTCCAGGATAGTTTAGAATTTATGTAGAGTAACAATTCAGCTGGGAGCACGCCTGGGAACAGGCATATCTGAATCTTAGCCGCGACCTTGTCCACACCTTTGACACACTCGCGGTATGCCTTGCTGCATACATAGTGTAAACCTTGCTGCTCAGCTGCTTTCAGCGACATATCCTTACGTCAGCCTCCTAACTCTTAGTTAGCCTAACCGCTACCAGGGCCGTCTATAACTACGAAGGTACAAAGGTTCTCCATATCGACCTCTTACGGAAGCAGCCGCGTTAACACTATCATCCCTATCTTCGCGCAATTACTACTACAGCTACGACCCCAGTCAACCCGGCTATAAGTCATAAAGGGTCGTGAAGAATGCGCCATGGATAGAGGACAGTCGTTACATGCAAAATAGAAAGCGGTGAGCGGTAGGTCGGCATTTAGAATCACTCTGAACTCTATCTAGAGTGTTTAGTAGTGAAGGTTCGGGGTTGCGGTTCGGGAAATCGAAATGTGGTACGGAGGTCGCGAAGGCCAAAATGGTGCTACAGTAATACGAGAGCATGGGACATAATGAGCGAATAGAAAGGAAATGAAGGAATGAGAGTGGTCGAAAGGACGTCAATGGGATCTGAAAAGTACCTAACTACCGTGGAGTAACTACGAAGTAGTTAAGCTTTGACCACAAAACACGTGATTGCAGCTTAATATGGGGTTCAGAAGTTGTTCAATTCTGCAAGAAAACGGCTATGTATCTCCATATATACAGCATTCTCAAAGTGAGCCGTTTCTGGGGTTATATTGCAGGTGTAAACATCATTTCGAGCTGTTTCCACACGTGACGTGGAGGCGCTAGCTTAACAACCCGAAGGGGATGCCTCCTAAATCGAAGGCGGATTTCCTGCTAAGTAGAAAACTTCACAATCCAAACAAAACCGCATATTATTGTATCTCAGGAATCGCCTACTCGATTTGTTCGTTATTTTGAAGTGTGAACCACCACTCACGTTCTTTCGGTATCTCGTACGCGATTTTCTACTACTAATGGCGTCGATCAGGTTAGATCTATCGATTCTCCGAGATGGCAAGGCCAAAGAAACGGTGCCGTATCTAAATGAGCTCCGAGTGAGCTATTCAACTATTGTCATATACAAATCGCTCAATGAAGCCATAGAGCAAGAGTATCTACAGCCTCACATCTTATCCGTCTTCCTTCCTTGGTCAAGATCACTTGAAGCCATCGCTTCCTGCGTCCAAAATGGAACCACCCGCAGTATTCGAAAGCAAGGCATAAAGCATTTCGGCAGGACCCTAGCTGACTCAACGCGATGGGAATCCGCATGGAAGACCTTGGGTGACACAAAAGGTCTTGTCGATATCTTCGCAAAGCTCTCCGTTGCAGAAGTGAAGGCTCTTGCAACTGCCATTGGATGCTGCAATCACGGTCAGCACAAAATCAAGCAGCGAGAAAGTGCAATTGAGAATTTGCTTCGGGCTCTACTTCCAACATATCATTCACAATCGAAGATTCAAAGTCAAGACAGACGACATATCCAAGGCTACTATGCACAAATGGTACCAGCTTGTTCATCTGAGTTTGTGGAGCAGTTGTTAGACACTTCTGACCATTTAAATCCGCTGTATAGCCAAATTCCTTTTAGCCGTTTGATTAAGACACATGAAACGCTCTTACGCCGGCGTGTTGCTGAACATGTTTCCGGTGTCAGACAACAGAAAGATCATCTTCCTCAACTCATCCAAGCGTTTGTGCATCGGGAACCACCAATTCCAGGCCCGGACCGAAAGGTGTCTGCATCTATGGCTTTCTCGATGCAGATATTACAACTTCGTCTCCAGAATATTAACAACGAAAAGTGCTGGGAGAGTGCGATATCTGAAGCCGAAATCGTAACCTCGATCCTTCGAAGGTCCTTCAAAAAGAAAATGTCTGATACAGGACTACAAGGCGTCTTTAGCTTGTCCCTCAGGTTACTGGATGCTAAGCCCACACTCAAACATGCGTTCCAGTCCAACAATATCTGGTCTAAGTTGATCATCCGTTGGAAGAAAGCGCCAGAAAAGTACAATGACCTGGTAGCCGAGGCTCTACGTCTAGGGCTAAGTGAACCAGGCAATACGATAGGTCGAGAGTTTCTCAAAACGCTGCGTCTTTTGAATATGAAGCCAAATTTGAGACCAGAGCAGAAATGGTCATTGCTTCGGCTCTTCTGCCTCCATGTTCCCAAGAGTGGAACTGATCTTGACAAGTCGACGGACTTTACGCCATTGCGGAATCAGAGTTGGCCGATTGAACTTTTTTATGAGCTGGAAAAAGAGCATGCCATCCGACTACTACAAGGCCTTTACGACGTGAATCCGGAGTACAACTTTTTAGATGGCACACGCGGGACGTCTATTCTTTCAAAGCAGGACAACCTATCACAGCGAAATTTCAATGTGGTTCTCCTATTAACGCTGCTTCAACGTGAATCATCCGAAATTCAAAAAGTGGCAGAAAATGCGGTTGATGAGCTGCGAAAACAGGCCGTCATATCAAGAGAGCAACAAGACAGAGCGCAATTCGCCAAAGCTGCTTCCTATTACGCCATTGCGACTGGCAATCTTGACTTGTATGCAAAAACTATCATCTGGCAGCAGCGTTTTGTCCGGGATCCTCTCACAGTCAAAGTCATCTTTGGGGTTGACGCGGTTGTAACGACTGAAGCAGTTGAACTACTTTCTGGAATCCCACAACCATGGCCCACAGACATGACATTGGAGCAACTTGCTGTACGAGTAAAGAAGGCGAATGATATTTTAATATCTTTCCACGAGACAATGCGCATAGCAAAACGAGAACCCTCATTTTACCAGCCGGATTGGAATGGTATGGCTTCATTGTTCGGAAAAGTAGTTAGCGAGCGCGTCTCGCGCGCACAACATCTCCTCAAGAGTTTGGGAAGCTCGGAATTTGACGTTTATGCTTCAATATGGGAAGGTACCTTGGCAATGCTTCACAGAGTAAATGTCAACTTTCTCCAGGCGTCTCATGGTTCGATCATAAGCCTACTTTCCACGCTCCCTCCGACCGCCCTTGCCACTACAACGCGGGCCATGCTTGATGCTGGGAATGAGAGGAGAAAAATGGAAGATCGCGAACCAGGAGATGACATTTTGGAAAGCCTTTCTTACCGAGCTCTTTTGATGCTTACAAGAAGCGACAAACCTGAGTTGGCTCAACAACTTGTTCTTCAAACAATACTAGATCGGCCAGATTCTAGCTCGTGGCACCGACAGTTACTCTCAGTTCGATTCTTGAAAAGTCTTTCAGCCAAAGATGCGCACGAGATACTCCTGGCGTTCGCTACTGCAATTGGAGAAAAGCTAGAGGAGCAATCCTATGTCAAAGTAGGCGAACCACAGCAACCGAAGTCAGCACCACCTCAGTCGCTTGTAAAAGTTACTACAGTCAAATACCTTGCTCAGCTTCTCGACAATGCAGAGTTCATCTCAGCTGAGGCTGCCATAGATGTGTTGGTGGAATTATTCAAAGCGGGAACGCACAGGGATATCCGACTAGCTACACTCGACAGCTTGTTGAGCCTACTCAACAACCTTTGCAGCGGAGCGGATGAAGTCTGGAGATCGAATCCATTGGTCGAAAAAATAGTGAGAGCCCTCGAGACAGTTATCCCTGTTGCCGGAAGCATCAACGAGCGACGCCCACCCAGACTGGAAGACTGGAGAGAAGCCGAGGAAACTGGGACTCTGCCAGAAATGTCCGAGACTTTAAATGGCCTTCCGCCATTAATGAGCGCTATAATGAAAGCTCCGGACGGACAGCAGTACCCGGGACTGAAGAATATGCGATCAGAGCTTGTAAAGCGGCTTCTCTTACCGGTTCTCGAGTACTCCCAAAAAGAACACAGACGATGGGTTGCGGTGTTTTTAACCAAGCACAAAGTGAACCTCACCGTTGACGACCTTCCACCGACACCGCTCAGTCCTCAAGCATGGGATGTTCTCATTGCAAAATATCCAGACGTGATCCCTCAAACCGTGTTCGAAAACGTTCATGAATACACAACTATGTCGATAGCTCAGCCTTCAACGGTGCAAAGGTTGAACAGGTCCCTCAAAAGCAACGTAAATTTTCGTAATACTCCCGAAACTCGTCATTGGATCTCTATCTTCGATCAAAAGATGACTCAGTATTCCTCTTCTGCCACGGAGACATTAGTAGGCATGATCCATCATGCAACCGTACATCGATCAATCGAAGGAGGCATATCTTACAGCAAACTCGTCGAGATGATCATGGACCATGCCTCGCTACTTCTCGACAACTACGAAAATTTTCAAGATGTTTGGAATAACTTCGTTGAGGATTTACGCCATCCGACAAAAGCCACATATCCAAGTAAGGACGCGGACGAAATACGCTCAATGGTTGGAAAGTGGCAGCAAACAGGACGACCTGTTCTCAAGAAGGTTGCCGCCTTGGTTCTCCACGAAAGGAACAAACAAGAACAGCTGCAAAAGCGGAATGTCCTACCTTCAGCTTCAAAACTGCAGATCTGGCTCCTCCGTTATCCCTGTTTCCCTGATGCAGATGAGATCGAGCACGAATGCCAAGCCTTCGCAAATGAACTAACAACGTTGCTTAACACAATTCTCAAAAGCAACTCTGACGTGTTACGCTGGCGCAAGCTTATCGAAGACAGTCTCACAGTGTCTCAATTGCTTAATACGGAAGAGGAGCGTCTGATTGTGGCATATTACATTGGAGAGGTTGAACCAAAATCAAGTGGACCCAGTACGCAGTTATTACAGGCGTTGAACTTCATTCGAGTAACTTTGGCCATGAAGCTTATTGAGGATGGACGGAACGGGTTGACTGGAAATGAGAAGGGCCGCAATGTGGAAAAGCTGAAAGGCCTTGCTAGACGCCTTAAAAAGAGGATTGAAGAGTGGCAGATTGATCCGAATGAAGCAATTAGAGAGAGAGTTATGGAGTGGAAGAAACATCAGAAGCAACTCATCGGAAAGTTAATGCGCGAAGAGTGAGCTGGAGAAGATGTCCTAGCATCGAATTGTAGAGTAGATTCCAAGAGCAAGTGCGTTAGCGGGAACGGAGTAGCAATTTGATGGCCACCATTCTATTCTCAACTCTAAAGCAGCTTCACGAGTACGTATGGTATAATTTGGCCCCTTTTTTGCCTTTGCTGTGTGGGATTAGAAATTGTTCATATATCGGAGCAAGAACAATACGCAAGTAACTTGGTTTAGTTCGAATTTCGAAGCTTCAATATATCTAATATGCACCATTCATTAAGGTCTTTTGACGCCGTCCAACGCGTGAAAGCCAAGTAGTCTTTAGAGCTTAGAATCTGCCAGTGTACGCCGTATCGCATGTAATCTCGAGTAAACCTAGAAATACCGTAGCTGTCTATATCCATATCTGAACGCCCAATGCTTATTTGTCTTCAGTCCTGCGAAACTAATGCTTGCACAACGCCTTAGTGCTTATTATGTCCATTGGCGACCATTGCGTTGCTATCAGTGAACGGCTTGTCGGTAGCACTGATGACGGTCGTCTCGACAATGGCTCCCTTGTGCCTGCGAGTTGCCAGAATATTTTCTCTCCAGAGCCAGCCGAGTCCGACAGCAGCGGCAGGGCCGGCGACCACCGTAACGGAGACGCCAATCGAAACGATGCTAAACCAGCTGGCTTTGGTCATTCCTGCAACCTTGAGGTCGTGGATCAGCAGAGCCAGCCAGATGAGCGAGCTGCTGAAGCAGAAGATATGGTCGAACTGAACGAAGTTGCGCAGGAACGGGATGAGCTCGGAGGGTGCGTTGAGCGTCGGAACGAACATCTCCACCAGCGATACGGGCGTGTTTCGCAGAGTGTAGATCCAGACTCCAGCGGACAGCGTAGCCATGAGGCCGATTGTGGCGCGAAGCCACGGGACGTCGCGGACCGGATTGTGGATGCGGTCGTGCTGCTCGGTGTCGGCGCTGAGGCCCGTCCACTTAGCCAGGTACTGGATGGCCGTCACCCACACGGGAAACATCTGCCAGAACCAGTTCCACTTCATACGAGTGACTGGTGACGCTGCAAAGTCGGCCATGAAGTGTGGAACGTAGTACATCAGCGCCATGGCGGGAAGAACCGTCCGCGTGTATGCCAAGCTGGTCAAACGGGCATCGGAAGCCATGTATATGTCGACTGGTGAGAAAACATAGTGGAAGAAGTAGTAGAGTGGCCCGACTACACCAATTCCTAGCATTTGAGCGGCGAGGCCGAATATTATGGGACTAAACAGTCAGCATATGGCAAAAACGAAGTTGAGACGGCGTCAAGTGTACTTACAGCTTAGCAAGAGTGAGAGCGTTGGCTCGGCGATTTGATTCAAGCAAGAAAATCGAATACACCAAACCGAAGTCCGTTAGGAAAGTAAACATTTGCCAGGAGCCTGCAATGTCAAAGCCTATATTCCATTGCGAGAAGACCAGCACAATGGGAGCCCACGCCTTATCGAGGAAAGGAATACCGTAGAAGCTTGTGACTATTGGCGCAGATCCGCTCTCCCAGGTCATTTTTCCGCTCTCATAGAGCGAGATCAGTTGTGGTGCAATAGGTTCAGGATTCATAAGTTTCATGGCGCACGCGCAGATAACAAGCAAGGGCAACGCTTTCAATGCTCTGGAGAGTTTTCTTTCTTTCTTGTCGACGCCTTGCTCTGGGTTGAACGGCATGGTTCCTAAGATGGATCGTTGAGGTGGAGGTAAGTAATCGATCATGGTGGCTCCGATAATCTAATGAAAATTTAACGTCAGTGGAGTCTTTAAAATACGGATGGTTTGAGGTTCGCCGCGAGAAAGCCGGCACTTACCGTGGCTGAATACATCTCAATAAGTGCATCTCCAAGGCTCGGTCCAATCCAGTGTGCAAAGAAGTAATCTCCAAACGTCTTCAAAGCTTGAATACGAGTAAGTTTGTTGGCCATTTTCATCACCTCCGACGTGCGTTGTTCGCGAACTTTCTGATACTCCTTCAAGCAGGTCGTCACCTCTTCGTGTGTCGGTCGACTTCCCCTAGCCTTATCGAGCATGGTTTTGATTGCATTTGCCAGTGCAGCGGCACTTTCAATCGCAGAATTTCCACCGTGACCGGCATTGGGAGTCATCTTGTGGATGCTGTCACCTAAGCATGCGATTCGTCCCCAGGTCCACACATTGTACTCTGCCTCCTCGAGCGCAACACGAGTATACGACAGGCGATTCTTCCAAATATCACGAAACTTCACCGCGCCATTGGCTTGAATGTTTATGCCGGCAATTTCTTCTGCAAAAGCATCTGCATCCTCGCGTGTATACTTGGGGATCTCGTCGCCCTTGTACACCTTGGGCAGCTTGTGAAACACGAACCAGTACACCTTCTCATCTTTTCCTGTTATTATCAAGGTGGACGTGTCTTTCATGTATGTAACATCCATGTATCCCAGCTTCATACCTTCGGTACTTGAGGAGATGCCGAACATACACTGGTACTCGGAAAACATAGCGTTCGGGTCGGCGGCGGGAATCGCTCCAGGAGCTTCGGCATTGGCGATTCTCCACATCTCAAGTCGAGTCTTACTGTTCACTCCATCGGCTCCGGCAATAATATCACCAGAAAACTCGGTGCCATCTTTGCACTTGACCACAACCTTGTTCTTAAGGTGCTCGACCGAAGCGACGTCTTTCTCCAGGATAATGTTTTTCGAGTCGACGTGACGTGCCAGCACTTCCAAGACGTTTTGGCGATCCAAAAATATTGTGTCGTATCCAGATCGCTTCACCATAAGTTCTGGACCGTCAGAATCCTGGATAATGCTTCCATCTGCGCGGTGAGTTGCGCTGTTAGTGACCGGCTCTACGAGTTCCAAGATTTCTTCATAGCATCCTATCTGGTCGATGATTCGCGCTCCGTTGGGCAAGATACCGATCGAAGCACCGACTTGAGGAGCGATGGTATTTCGGCGTTCTAGGAGCACAAAGTCGATTCCACCGAGCTGTAGAGCGTTCGCCAGGGTGAGACCTGCAATGCCGCCTCCCGAGATAATGACCCGAAAGTTATCGTCGGTTGGAGACATCGTTCGGAATTAATGTTAGAAGCAACGAAGGGAGAGAAGATCTAAATAAGAATACAAAGAAAAGCAAAAGAAAACGGGTGAGCGTAGAGTTGCGAGTCTAGTACCACTGAACTTGGTCGCTGGAGTAGTACAGTAGCGATATTTAATGAAATGACAAATTAACTGCTCAAAGCAACATTAATCTGAGTTCTCTATTGGTCCTGTATACGCTCTACAACTAATCACCATCTCTTTTTAGGTTGTCGGAAAGGTGGACCGCCGTACTTTGGTAACAGCCTTGCCTCCCCAATCATACGCTCCGATCACACCAAAGAGCTAATCGTACCCACCGTATGTCAACACGACTATTGCCAGTGGCCCATGGATCGTGCCTTTCGTAAGCAGCACTGTGGTCATGCCGATCACACAGGTCACACACGGCCGTGCGATGGAAGTTAAAGCCATGTCCGAATCGAACTCAGACTCCAGTGGGGGCCGCGGACAAGGGGTAGTCAATGAATATCCACACATTCATTTAGAGTTTTGAAGCTATAACAGCATACAACGGTACCGTACTTACCACAACGAGGCAAGATTGGCAAATTCAATATCGGGTCTTCCAAATCGAGTTGTTGCCAACGCAGTCGCACATATTAGTCCGTCAGCTTATCAAGAAGGGGACCGATATGACATCGTTTCCCAATGGGGCAAAATCTAGGGTCCTTTAAATCGTGCTAGGTCCTGCGAAAAAGCATACAGGAACTGGAGGCACAAAATTGGACGTCACACGGCAGTAAATGCTGGGACCGGGTCAACGCTGCGCAAAGAGATGAGGCTGGAGCAGCTTAATTCGTTTCTTTCGGTCATACAGGCACGATTTAAGCTATCTCCTGCTCTCTTCCCGGAGACTCCGGAGCTACCTTACCGCCGCAATATCCGACAAGCGTAAGCCAGAATGTGAGCTTGGGGTCTTCCGGCCGTATATCCCAAGCTCTAAGGCTACATAGATGGTCGAACCTCCGATTCACTAAAACTCGCCGAATGGATATTTCCCTGAGCAAACTCCCTGCACCACGGAGAAAGCGCACGTTTCTCCATCATTGATGCTTACTTCAGTCTCCGCATAGCTTAATTTGCGTGCAGGCGAAAGTGGACACACCCAACATCCAAGGTCTCTCCATCAACAAGGATCAAACATCCCGTCTCACGAAACTTTGGAATCATGATCAGGCGCACATTCTGGCCGGCCGGGCCCTCGACAACGGCAGTCTCGAAGCGAGGCTGATTGCCGACGAAAAAGACGTGCGGGCACTCCTTGACGATGAACGGGTCCTCGTCCTGGAACGGGTAGCTCCCTAGCACGCGAAGCAGTCAGCGGAAGGCGCGGAAAGACCGTCACGGGCGCTTCGCGGACGCGCGCCAAAAAGCACTTACACAGCGTGTCGGGGGCGGTGGGCGCGCCGTTGCGCCACCGCAGCAGATGCTCCATCATCTCCAGGCGGTCGTCGCCGGGCACGTACTTGAACATGTCGTCGACGGGCTGGCCGGCGTTGCCCAGCAGGCGCCAGCCGTCGACGTCGCCTTCCCACGGGTTCGTCACGCTGTCGAACCAGCTGGGTTCGGCGCTGGCCTCGGTCGGAAGCTTGGCGTAGGTCCTGCTGTGTGGGAATAATGCCGGGTGCAGTGGCTGCTGAGGGAGAGATACTGGAGCTGGATCGGATGCTCCGGGCAGAAGCGTAATTGGGAGAGATGGAAGTAGTGCGGCAAGGAAGGAGTCCAAGAGTTCGCTTGGTACTGGATTGTAGGTTGAAGAATCGTAGCCGAATTTCTTTTGCGACTTATGCGCGGTCGCGTCTTCTCTGGGAGGTATGGGTGATGCATGCGCTAGCGAGTTGCCTGCTATGATTAGGCGTGATATGTGTGAGATCTGCTCTGGCGTTGACGCTTCACCTAGCAGATACTCTATGAGGAGTTCAGTAGACATGGCAGTGTCGCCTTCACCGCCCATTTCTAAACCGCTCACGATTGCGATTTTCCCACTCTTTGGCCGTTCTGCTTTCACTTTCCCACCAGCCAATGCAATGGCGGCTTCGTCACGCTCCCAGCGCTCAGGTTGCCGTGGAAGATCGGGTATTTTGACGTCTACTACTTCAAATGCGCCGTCTGCGTTCTCCGTTCCCATAACTGCCACGATACTGCCAGTGACTAGGAGAAAGGTTTGCAATGCCAGGCCAGTTAGTCGCAGTCGACCAGATTCATCCTCGAGCATAACTTCATCGCCACCAGAAGATGATAAGTATTTCTGGCGCTCGGGAGGTGCAGATATCCAATGCTGCTATGTGTAAGGATTCGGTCGTTTAAACATGAGGATCGGACTGACCTCTTTTGAAAGGTCGTCTAGCACATTGGGTTTCAGCGGCATATCCATGTAGATGGTGCCAACTACCCAACTCAATTCGCCTTGCCGTACATCGAGCACTCTATCCACTCTTTGCACCTTCTCGCCAGCAAGCTTTGAGAAGATCCGTTAGTTTCAAAAGCTCCATGTCCCACGATAGGATTCGCCCGCACCTGAAAGTCACTCCAAGCTTCTGATGCTATTTGTTCGACCGTGGGTTTGAGCATCGCTAGCCGGAGAAAGTACATATCTGCATATTGTTGCGTATAGTGCTTTTGTTCAGCTGCTGGTAGGGTGAAAGTATGGAGAGGATTGTATGCGGATTGCACTCGATTCGGAGGAGTTTGGTCTTCATCTCTACGCAATGTTCAGTACTATTCACTGTAGTAGAATTAACGTGCTCACTTTGGCGGCTGCAAGAATTCGCCAGCGATATCTGGCATTTTGATCGCAACGTACAGGCAATGTTTTCCTATGGTGAGGGGCGGCTGTAGGGAGAACGCGTCTCGCGAAGTCACGAATTACGCGAAGCACGTGAAGCGACGCCAATTCAGCCTCATAGATAGCTCCTGAGGGTACGAAGTCGAGCAAAATTCAATTGATAGTTATATTGGAGCAAGATTCACGTCAGTTTCTTCTCTCAGTTGACATTAATGTTCTAGCATGTCCTCTCAAACTTAGTCCACCAACATGTAGGATGCATTAGAGGTAGTTCTGAAAGTGAGAGGCACGAAAAGGCCACAGGATCCGCGGTTCTGACAGGAGGTACAACTCCCATAGCTCCATCGTAAATATACGGCGCACGATATTTATCTTGCGCATACAGCTTGGTCCTCGCCTCAATAAAAATGTGGTACGGACGCTAGTTTGCTGTTCGCGCTGGAGGTGTAGTTTGATGAGGAAAAAGAAAGCAAGCGGAAGGGTGCAGACAAATATTGTATTACAGGTATACTTCCACCCCAATCTTGTCATGCCAGATTCCATTTCCGTCTTCGGACCTGAGCATTTGCTGCTTTAGCCTGAGCAGTGCATGAACAGCCCTAAGCGCAACCTGAGAAACCCAAGAACGGTGCATGAGCAATCTGAGCAGAAGCTAAGCCAAAGGTATTAATAGCAGGGGAGGCAACCTTTGATCCGACGTCAAAGCTGCTTGTTGTTGCCTCCACCAAATCCTTTATAAGGTGGTCGAAATCGACCCCTGAGCAGTTCAAACTACTCTACTTTACAGTACTGAGGCGTACATCAAAAGCACAGAACCCTATTGTAGGCATCAACGCACTATATTTTGTACATCTCCAGTATTTGAAACTTCTTCTCGACATGATCGTCTTGATTGATGCGTACTCAAACGATGTAACGGATTGCAAAGCCGTGATCATGATGATTGATTGTATTGAGTTGGATGTTGATGATAAGTACATGTTGGAGGGTAACCGTCAACTTATACCCGGCACCAGGCCGCTCCTGCTCATAACACAGGATGTACCATTTTTAGCATGATCACGTTGCGCTCAAAGAGATGTCCTCTGTGCCTCTGTGCGATTGCATTCGACATTCGGCGGCTGTGGGGGTCTTATTTTAAACGCTCTCGTTTCAACCCTTGTAATGTGCATATCGCACTGCAGGAAACCGGCTTCCAGGCCGCCTACTCTTCAGCCCCCTAAAAGCACGCACTGTCTTTATACCCACTTCCTCGATATTCTAACTCGCGACTCCGAGATATCTTACCGTCGAAAGCATGCATTTCCAACTAATATTGCTACAAACTCTTTTCGTCCTGGCAAGGTTGGTCAAGGCCCAATCAGCTCTCGTTCTCACATCCGCCTTCACGACGCTGACTTCGGGCCAACCATACAATATTACATGGTCAGGTGGAAATACAAGCCAGGTAAGCTTCTGGCTAAGGTAGCTAATTCAAGTTTCTAACCAACTCTATAAGCCGGTAGAAATTATTTTAAGATTTGGAACAGCAGAGAACCTCTCTAATGTCGCAGTTCTTACGGGTAGGCTATCTTTTCATCTATCGTCTCTAAATTATTCTCTAAATAGTGAATAGATAATGCGATTGGAGGGACATATACATGGAACGTTCCTGTTCAATACACCACCGAATACCTATATGCAGTTGAGATTACACAGGGCTCCGACATCGACTTTTCGAGCCAATTCTCAATAGCAAGCCCTGAACCGGGCTCAGAAACGACGAGCTCCTCAATCTCGTCGAATTCTATCTCAAGTTTAACTCCAAGCCCATCGAGTTTTAGCCCTAGTTCGTCGGCGAAAACGTCAGCTTCTTCTAGTCTCTCTGCTAGTAACGATGCTGCTATCGGGACAGCCATTCCCTTCGGCCTTCTCCTCGTTGGTGTGGTATCATTTTTTATTTGGCGATATCGCAGGACGTTACAGAAGCCTTCAGAATCCGCCACAGCCCCTCAAATAGCCGGCGAGAAGCCAGAGTTAGATGGAACAGGCATACAGAAGCCAGAGCTAGACGGCATAGACCCACAGAGGCTAGAATTAGAAAGCCAAGTCTTACAACTTCCGAAGGTTGAACTGCCAGACTGGCAATGGTTGGATCAGCGTGAAATTGGGAGCGAACCGCCGCTGTCGACGTCGGAGCCAACTTGAAGGACAAGCTTGGTCGGGCACCGCTGTGGTATGCGTCAAAAGGGGGTCACGAGTCGATGGTGCAGCTGCTCCAACAAGCCAATACTGTAAGACATGTTAATGAGTGTAAGGAAGGAAGGAAGGGTCTGCTTAGCCAATGCTTGGTGGGCTTATCCCGCCACGAGCTTGCTGGTGATCATCACTAGAACTATACACAAAATGGTGCAGCGCATTTTGGGGTCAATGAGACCCACTGGTGCTATCCATCATACACCGTGCTTCAGGTGGCGAAATATGCACGCTCAGCCTCATTTGATGCTTCACAGCAGGTAGAGGTTGACAAAGCAATCTAAGATATCTCTTCAAGTCAGACGCCGCATCTTTCCCGCACTCTTCTCGCCAAACAATATGCCCCATTTCGAGCATCCAGTTGAGAATAGTCAAGTGAATAGCTACCTATTTTAGCTTTCAGAGATACGGCACTTCGTACTGTCCATATAATCCTTTTCTCTTCCTGCTGAACAAATGACGTACTATTTGCCCGGATTCGTACTGTGGGGCGAGTGCCAACAGATGAGGATAGAGGCGTCCCGGAGGGCGGACGGATGAGATCCGGGGGTTGTTTTGATCCACCATGGAGGGCAGTTTCGTGCCCTCGTTTAAAGTTGACTACTTTCATTTTCCACTTTACAACGGGATCCTGAGCAGACCGGAGCAGGGCAGCAGAACCTGAGCAGACGTGAGCAGGCTGGAGCGGAGCGTGAGCAAACCTGAGTTTGACCTGATCCGCCCTGAGCAAAAGCGGCGCGATATCACGTGACGAAGGAGACGGAAAAACCTGGAGATTCGGGTGGCATTACAGAGTGAAGTCACGCTTCGTCCAGATCACTCCACATCCAAGGTCCAAACAGGGGCCATCTATGCAATTGTTACTATACAGTAGCCTGGTCCTGTTCTATCGAATTCCCATTCCCTTGTTGAATATGTAAGTCGCGAATATCCCATCCACTCTCCTTGTTCACCCATTCCTTTGGCGTTCCAAGGACAGCGGTGTGGGCACTGTCAATGCCGTTAACCAAGAATTTATCCGCTACGGATTTCACATCATCAGCAGTGACGTCTAGAAGTTGTTCTCTCCTTTGTTGCTGCATGTCCTGATCCACACCGGTTAGGAACTGAGTGATGCCTTCTTGGCTGACACTTTCAGGGGCGTCTATGCCCTGAAAGACACTCAACTTTGCTTCCTCGAGATCCTGAGCGGTCCACACTCGTTCTCGTGCCCATATTCCAGATTCCTTGATAATTTTCAATGTGTTGACTGGATTTGGATCACGATAGCTGTAGAAGCCGAAGAGGCCGCTTAGACCCTGCGAGTAAGCACCACCGCCGTAGGCACCGCCTTTTTCGCGGATCTCATGGTGTAGATGCTTATGTGTGAGCAATTGAGCTAGTATCTGCAGTGCGGGGCCGGCGTTATCAACGTATGGTACCGTTCGTAGTGCCACCCCAGAGTAGTACACCTGATAAGGCAATGGGAAGAAAGACTTTGAGTTGCGGGAGTAGTCTGAGCTTGGTTGTGAAGAAAAGTTCACAGAATGTTGTGGGAGAGATGAGAGAAAGCTGCTCAATAGTCGTTCGTTATCTTTGGCACTTTCTGAGCCGCAGGTAAGAGCAACGCGCATTGAGGATTGGTTGGCGACGGCGATGGATTGAATGGTCTTGAGTTTCTGAATGACATCGTGCAATGCGCCGGTTTGCGATTGTGTAGCCAGAGAGGCCGTCAGTTTGAGTTGTGTAAGCCCAGATACTTGCTCCGTGAGTCGACCTTCCGGTGTGAGACCAGCGGCAGCAAAACGTCGAGCATAGGCGTGTCCAGTCTCAGCGACGGCGTCCAACGCACCATTTGCAGACGTCTGTAGTAACTGCAGAATTTTCCGTTCGGCTTCTGAGTTGTCGAAGTCTGTTTCAATTATGACTTTTTGAAGGAGGTCATACAAATCGGGCATATTTCGATCAAATGCATGTCCTGAGAGGATGAGTCCTTCCTCGTACTTGTCAAGAGAAAGAGGAGAAGTTGAGGAATGATACCCGACAGAAATACCGCCTGTCTTTAGCTTGATGAGCTCTTCAAGCTGTTCTACCGACAGGTTCTTGGTGCCGAGCCGCATGATCGAATCACTGAACAGTGGGATCAACTCTCTCAGCTCATCTGGAAGATCTTTCAGCACGCTAACCGCACGAAAGTATGTTAGACCATTCGTGGGAGCTTCACGCCACTGTACTTTGACGTCTCCAACGATCGAGTGTCTTAACTCCTTGCGAGGCTTAATACGAGGTATGTCTCGAACGTGAACAGTCGGTAGACAGCTAAGATCCTGATTTCGAGCAGCCTCTTGTACTTCCAGAAGTTCCAGTTCTTGCTGTGCAAAATAATTGACAACCTCCTCTTCGCTCGAGAAGCGTTTGGTTGTGTCCAAGATTTTGCTTGCTAACCGTGACGATTCCTCGTCTGCAATCTCTTGCGCGTAGGTTTCGGAAGGTTCCATGGTGAAAATCAATGTTCGGTCTGTAAGAAGATGCTTCTTAACAAGATTTTCGAGATACTGTGGTTTCGAATATCTCTTTTTGAACTGATCCAATGTCTTCTGCCACGCAAGAACATCAAAGGGATTCAATCCATTGAACCAGTCTCCTTGAACTCTTTGCATTATCCCCATTCCAAAATGTGCGGTCTTATGCTTTAAACTTAACTCGAGCTGGTGCAAGATCCCATCTACTTTGACCTTGTTGAAGCCCTTTTCTGATACTTCTTGAAGAATTTTGTAGATAGCAGTCTTGACTCCTTCTACATTATTCTGTTGTACACCGGTAAGACCGACAGAGAACACAGAGAAATTGCCCATTGGGCTAAAGCCAGTATTCGGAGTAAAGTCGGATCCAAGCCCTGCCTCGATGAGCCCTCTATAGAAATCCGACCCATACCCGTCCAGTAGCAGCGAACTCAAGACGCTCAAAGAAAAGCGTTCTACAAGGTCAGTCTGGCCTAGAGACCAAGTAATGGACGTTTTGTACTGAGCATCCTGAGGTATCATAGGATCCGGCGGGCCTTGCACTTTGACATATTGCGAGCCAGCGAGAAGTTCTACTGGATTCTTCACGTCTTCATCAACTTTGATATGGTCGAATGGTATCAAAGCTTTTCCAAGCTGTTCCAAGTGCTCTTCTACCGGCATATCTCCGTAAGTGAATATCCGTGAATTGCTTGGATGATAGTGTTGCGTATGAAAGCGCCTTAGTTGATCGTAGGTAAGATCGGTCATTTTCTGTGGATCTCCACCAGAGTTGTTGAGAGCTGGAATGACATGCTCGTGCCACCGAATATAGTAAAGGTAGCTGGCATCTGACATTTGTCCTTTCATCTCATTGTATACTACGCCTTTGAATACCAGATTCTTGACAGATTCAGACTCTGCAAGAGGATTTTCCGGCCCTATCCTCCATCCTTCTTGAATAAAGTCATTGGCCTTGAGAAGTGGATGTAAAGTTGCGTCGAGATATACGTCCATCAAATTGCGGAAGTCCTGTTGATTTGTGGTCGCAAAAGGGTACGTGGTGTGATCGGAGGAGGTGAATGCATTCATGAAGTTTGAGAGTGATCGTGGGAGCATCTTGAAGAATGGATCGCGAACAGGGTATCTGGATTAGTCTCAGCCATACTTGTTTGTGCTGTTTTTGGATATATAAAGCCTCACTTCTGACTGCCACATAATGTCGTATGCTCAAGGATGTGTGGCACACCCGTCGCATCTGGTGGATTGGTCTTGAAGCCAATGGAGAAAACATTGTTCGAATCATCGCGGGCAATGTGTAGGTAGTCGGCTCCGGTCTTTTCGTGGTTGAAGCGCAGAGCTGTCAGCTCAAGCTCTGGGAAATGCTCTGCGCGCTGCAGAGTAAAGCCATAGAGTGGAACTCCAGGCTTGGGATATTTGCTGAGCTCCGATACTGATGCATAGCTTCTTTGCGCGCATGTCCTCAAAAATGGAACTGAACGGCGCAGTCCATACAGCGTCGGCTGCCGAGCCTTGAGCATGATGGAAGGCCCAAATCGAAGGAGGATACAGAGAAACAAGATCCAGAGGTCCTCTCGGCGCATCACATTTTTCGGAGCTGATGTGAAATCATGTCGAGTCGAGCTAGTGGCGATGAACGGACCAAGGGAGTAGCCGGGTCGAATGAAAGATTTGATAATGAAGCAGCGCACTGTATAGCTTCTCTGCGTCTTCGCAGCAGCTGCGTTCAGAGGAAACGAGTCGATTCTGAATTTTGAGAGATGGTCTAAGATTTCAAACCTTCGAAATCATCGCGTGAGCCAGTTGGTTCGGAACCGTGGTTAAAGGCGCGACTCCGGAGGTCACGTCAGTGTCTTAATATTAGCGTGTCCTTGAAGCAACCGTTTACCGACAGCCAAGTTGTATTGGCTGCCTCTGCTGCTCCCTGTTCGCTCACTTCACACCCAATCTTCCCGGACGCCCGTGAGTCTCTGTGAAGCCGTCTGCCATCAACGCGAGCATTCACTGAACTCCAGCGCATTTCTTGAGCCGTAGAAAGCCTTAATAAAGTGCTACTACGTTGTGCATCTACACTGCCTTCGCCAGCGCCACCGACGCTCGATCGATCCGCCGAGTCTCAGTCATTTTTAGCACACTCGCCCTTCCATGTCGCGTCCTGCCTGAACGTTAAAGCTTCAGCTGCCGACTGAGCGAAGATTGCTTCTGGAAAGCATCTTTTCTTCGAACCAAATCAAGTGTTATCGCCTCTTAAGCGGCCCTATGTCCTCCGTTGCGAATCCAGATTGTCCCGTTACTGTTAATACCCGCGCCAATCCTCCATCCACCATGGACAATCGCAACATTAGCTCCAGTGGTTCTGCTCAGTCTCAAAATTCAACCGGAACTACGACTCTTCCGGCACCGGTTTCGGCACCGGTCGCAAAAAAGAGCAAAGGAAAGAAGAGTACAGATCCAGTAGATACCAACAAGTTGGTTGAGCAACATCTCGCTCGTTTAGAGCGTGATGCCGCAGGAGATAGAGAGCAAGAGGCTGAGATAGGTGTGTACTTCAGCTTCCCATTTCCTATGTACCTCCCAGTCGCACTACCTTCAAGATTGAAGGCGCGGCAAGTCGACAACTATGCCTACCGAAATCCAACTTGGTGGCCGCAGACATCATTCTGATGCGCAATCCTATGCAACCTGACTCTTCTTGGCTTCCTCTCTGTCAAAGAAAGCTTTGTCTAACCAGTAAATTTAGAGCGCGAAGTCAAAAAGGCCAATCGCGATCTCACACATGAACTATCTCGCTACGACAACTCGCTCGCACGAATTGATGTTGTCCAGAAGAAGTATCTCAAACTCTACGGCGATATGAAGCGTTTGGAACGTGATCATCAGAAAGCGAAGAAACGTGCCGATCAGTTTCAGAAGGAGAAGGACACTGCAAAGTCCGAACTCAATAAGATGACCAGCCTAAAGGACAAGTTGGAGAAACTGTCTCGAGATACTAGCACTGATAATCGAAAGCTGAGGGTATTAAAAAATCTACCACCTAGCATGTTTCGTCGCTAACGTATCGAATTAGCTGGAAGTACAAGGACTGAAAGAAGTCGAGGCTAAGATGAGAGCTGAACTACACGACCGACTCGAACGCATGACTATCGATGTAGAGAACGTGATTCAGTCAAGTGAATCATCGGGTGAGCCAATTGAAGTGTATGAAACCGACGAACTGTAGGCAACTCAAAAGTTACGTCTTCGATGTTTAAATTGTTGACACCATTTGCAGCTTCCGACAGAAGTTCAAAAGTTTTGTAGAGCAGTACGAGCTGCGAGATCTACACTTCCAGTCCATCCTACGTACCAAAGATCTCGAAATTCAATACCAAATGGCCCGCCTCGAGCAACAGCGTAAAGCGCAAGAATTAGAATCGTCTAAATCGCATCAGCTGACTCGCCAGGTTTCGACGTTTTCACAAACCGAGACGGAGTTGAGAAGCCAGCTGAACATATATGTAGAAAAATTCAAACAGGTTGAGGACACACTCAATAATTCGAACGATCTGTTCCTCACCTTCCGCAAAGAAATGGAAGAGATGTCAAAGAAGACCAAACGACTGGAGAAGGAAAATTTAACGCTTACCCGCAAGCACGAGGCCACCAACCAGAACATTCTCCAAATGGCTCAGGATCGAGCCAAAGCCGTCAAAGATATCGAACATTTGAAGAAACGAAACGATCAACTTGAAAAGCTTTGTCGTGGCATGCAAGCTCAAGGACGCGGACAAATCAGCATGTCATCCGAGCAGGAGTTGGATGACGAAGGCACGGAGAGCGAGTACGATGAGTATGATGATGAACTGGAGGACGATGGGAGTTTGGGAGCAGAGTACGATGACGAAACGGAGGATGAACCTGAGCCTGCTAGACGACCCTTTGGTCCAGTTCCACCTCCGCCTCAATCGGTGGCCAATGGCAATATAAACGGCCAAAAGACTCGTCAACCGGTAATGGGGCAGATCAACGGCATCAAAGCATGAGTTTACGGAGTTGAGGAGCTGCATCTCGTCTCTCTCAAATCTGGAACCTCTGTGAGTTACCAGGCTTGCTCAATTGCGTTCTCCGTATGTATATGCTATCACCATTAATGCATTTCTGTGCATACTATAAATCCTCTCCATTGCATCGCCGTTGTTTTTGTGTGAAGTGACTACGACGACACATGTTGCGGACCAATGACATGCCCGCGGTTGAGAACTGCCCTATATTTTTGCTAACCTCGGGATCAACCCCACAGTGCGTGAGCTCCCCAGTTTAGATCACAATAGTAGAGCGGCGGTAGAAATATCTGGTAGCCGCGGCCAAAATATGGTTGTAGATTTTCTATCATCCTGTTTTTACATTCTCCAGTCCACCTCGAACTTCTTTAATCATCCGTCTCTCTAATACTCCTCAAAGTCACCCGTCTATCACACCACCACCATGGCACCCACACTCCGAACACCACTCTGCGAGCTCCTCGGCATCAAGTACCCGATCATCCTGGCGGGCATGGCACGAACATCAGGCGGGCCCTTAGCGGCCGCGGTTTCGAACGCGGGCGGTCTAGGCGTAATCGGCGGGCTGGGGTACACGCCAACGCAGCTGCAGGAGATCATCGACGAGATCAAAGCGAACCTGGACGACCCATCGCTGTCGTTCGGCGTGGACCTCGCGCTGCCGCAGGTCGGCGGCAGCGCGCGCAAGACCAACCACGACTACACGCACGGCCACCTGGACGCGCTGATCGACGTCACCATCAAGAACGGCGCCAAGCTGTTTGTGTCGGCCGTCGGCGTGCCGCCGAAGCGCGTCATTGATCGCTTGCATGCGGCCGGCATCCTCGTTATGAACATGGTCGGTGCGCCGAAGCACGCTGTTAAGGCGCTGGACGCGGGTGTGGACATCATATGCGCGCAGGGCTCCGAGGGCGGTGGCCACACGGGATCGGTAAGCGCAGTGCTCTAATGGGCGGCAATGGGGCTGACTATGATTAGATCGCGTCAGTGATTCTCACGCCGGCGGTTCTTGACGTCGCGAAGCGATACAAGAGCCCGCTAACCGGGCAGCCTGCGATCGTGGTGGCGGCCGGAGGCATCTACGATGGCAGAGGGCTTGCTGGTGCGCTGGCACAGGGAGCGCAGGCGGTATGGGTTGGCACGCGCTTCGTGGCCAGCAAAGAGGCTGGGTGCAGCCAGCTCCATAAGAATGACGTTGTCAGCGCGACGTACGACGATACCATCAGGACTCTGGTTGTCAGCGGTCGTCCGTTGCGTTGCCGGTGAGTGATTCTCTTGTGCTCAACATAGCCGGAATCTAATTGCTGGCAGGATGAACGACTATCTCAGAGAATGGGAGAATAAACCGGAGGAGATTAAGAGGTTGTGTGACAGCGGAATTGTGCCACTAGCTAAGGACATGGAGGAAGGGAAGGATGTTGACCCTCCATTCTTGATGGGTCAGGTAGCGGGCATCATTTCTGAAGTCAAATCTGCACGGGAAATTGTAGAAGACATGGTACGGGAAGCCGTGGATCAGATTCAACAGGCCAACTCCTATCTTGGATCAAGCATCAGGTTGTAGATTAGGAGGACAAGCTTCGTTGGTAGTTGAATGCATAATTATTATCATCAGTAGTGTATGTCTTTCGATGGCGTGCATCAGCTCCTCGCTAAGTTCGGTCGGCTACGTTGAATCCGAATTTCGGTCTTATTCGGTCTCCATTCTCGATGTCACTGACAAATGACGCAGCAGCATTTGCCTTGATATGTGATGGAATGCCTTCTTGGTATGAGCTGAAATTATTTGAAGCTGCCTGGTGCCTCGTCGACTGCAGCCAATTTCTTGGTACGCATTTTCAATATTCGAATGATAGCATTGAATGAAGATGGATGGCAGCGAGGCTAAATCGGGCTATTTCGGATATGTGGTAATCCGAAGAACTCCACTGTTTGTCCGTCGATGCAACAGCCAGCCAGCGGCTCTTGGCTACGCCACACGGATGTAAATGCACCAGCCTCAGTGGAGGATGAGCCCAGCCACAACCGTGCGGGCGCGTCCGGATCGAATTCCATCCGCTTATAGACTATACGCTTCCAAGCATCGCGAAAGAGTTGAGCATGTCGTTTCGACGCCTCGTCCGACTTCAAATCTCTTCATCCCTTCGGACTCTCCGGGTGAATGATTGCGCACATCTGGAACAACTCGCCGACGCGTCTTCGGTGCTCGATTCTTGACCCCGACTGGTACACCTGGCAAATTCTTACGTGGATTGGACCATCATTGCTCAAAAAGATGAATGAGGAGGCTTACCGAGACCACAGGCTAGTCAAAGACTTCAAATTTGAGGTTATACTGTATGAATTGCTACGCTGCGCTGGATTTCTTTGTCGATAGGCTCAACGTTCGGCCGATCTTACGGTGTCTACACCACATCATGGCTTCACCGTGACAAGCCATACTGTTGCCATTGTGCCCTGGTGGCGTAGAACCTTGCCGCGATTCTGCGTCCTGATATGAAGCCTTTGCTAAGATCAATTTCTTTTTCAATCCTCCGAATCCTCTCTCTGGTTACTCACCCAGCATGGCTGCTTCAGCTGAATCAGATGTCTAGACCAACTAACAGAAACGTCAAGCTTGGCACGTCTTCCAAATGCTGCATAACTACCTATCTTGACGAATCATTTTTCTTTCCAGCAGTAACATCTACTTCTTACGTTCGGCGCGCTTATCTGATCTGCAAATTACAACAGCTCACCGCCAGACCCGAGTTACTAGCTATCTCGTGGCCAGTGTTTAAATGTTGGACGACTATTTCACTACTCCGGCTCTTTTACTGGCGGCTGACAATTTCGGCTAGCTGCCGGCATGGATAGCCGATTGTCAGCAATTATGTTTGAGTCCGAAGATTTGGGCGCGCGCTGACGAATCGCGCTCTCCCCGCCTGCGGGACGAACTAATTCCGCGATCTTCTTTTCTGCACCTGCAACACGTAACGACATCCCAGCCGGGTGTTTTTGGACTTTCAAAGAAATGTTTGCAAAGCACTTAGTAGTGTATTAGCAAGGAATGATCCGTTGATGTTGCTGCGGCCTTTTTATGCACGTCAAGGCGCATCCAACGTAAATTTTTGTTATCTGCTAATCCATTGGAGCAACTCGTTACTGGTTGCTTGCTATTGGAGCTAGGGCCCCTCGAAATGGCTGAGTTCGAAAGCAATCCGGCGAAGACGCCCGTTGCCCCTTGGACGGCTAGTCCTCGAGATGACGAGAAATTACTATTCTGCTTGTAGTCTCAAAACTCAGCCGCAGGAAATGACCATTCCGTTCAAGGGTCTCGATGCATACTTCATTGTGCTTCCGGTTTATAAGTCTGTCGTTGTCTGTGCTCCACAAGATGATATATCTTTATGAGCCACAAAAGAAAAGCCTCCGTAGTGGCTTCACTAGTTCCTGAGAACGATAGTTTCAATGCCAGCACATCTGGTGAAGACTCCAGATTGAGAAAGAGAGTTCGATTCCACGTTCTTCCACAAACCCAACAAATGTTCGTCGACTTCTCGAATCCTCCGGTGGCAATAATAGGGACGAACCAGATATTCTCTCCAAGAAGTCGAAGGGATAGACTCATGAGCGAGCAAAATGATGAGCAGTGGAGGGGGTCTGGTGGTTCGGATGAGTGGTCTGGTATTGAAGATCGTGAGGAACGTCGTCGTATTCAGAACAGAATTTCACAAAGAAAGTTCAGTGAGTGTACCCCTTTGAGAGAGTTGAGTCCATCTCTATAGGAGACTAGAGCTGTCATCAAATGTAACAAATTTGTCTTTCTACGGCGATGAGCTACTTAGTCGTCAGCATTCGTATCAGCATCGATAGGATCTTGCGCTCTGAGGTAGTCTGATGTACAGGATTTCTTCAGTTCGCCAGAATTTTACCTCTCGTCAGTCTATGAGAAACCGATTACTGAAGTCCCAAAGAACACGGCGAGAACGCAGTGGCTCCCAGTAGCTTTCTTTGACAGAGCTAGTGTCGCAATTGCATCGTTACTGCTTATCAGACCATTAGCTAACTGTAATACTGTAGGAGCAAAAACAAAACAAAAAAAGGAAGAGAAGGAACTTCAATTGCAAAACCAAGAACGTGCAGGTTCTTCGTATACGGTAGTGCAACCTGATGAGGTTGCAGACAAAGGGGACCTCTCGGGCCTCCCTTGGGGTGGACTGAGCATGTCACACGTGCTCCAAGCAGGCAAAGCCAAAGACCTATCGACTGCTCAGCAACAGAGTAGCGTCCCTTCCACGACCGCCGAACCAATGCAAGAGCGACAATATCCTTCAACAAGCCAGGTGGAGAATGTCCATGGCTCCGCGCGGTGATCAACGAATTATTCTCTCCGAGATCAGTCATGCAGACTGAAGCTTCGCCGTGGCGGCAGAGCTTCGTGGGATTGATTACGATTTACTCCAAGCATCTTTGATGCGCAATTTTCCTGCAAGGTCTTTCGGCCACATTGCAGGCCCGGATTTGCCGACGGGATCCTCAACATGGTACACTAGTGCTCTTGATCCATGCTTTTATCAAGAGATTCGTATGTGATCAGGCGGAAATGAGCGTCGTCAGTTAAGCCATGGGCTGAAAATACTCATGCTGGCCGGCGTGGCACGTCAAAAGCCGCATGGTGTGCAGGCACACCTTTTTGGGAAATGAGGCATGATTTCAGCAAATCGGGTGGATTCAAGCAAACAGACGAAGTCGACCCTTTTCCTGTAAGAGCTTCTCGCCTCATCCACGCCGCTCTGATGACCTTGAGGTCGGCTCGCGGGGAGACGGGTCGCTCTACGCCTCAAATTGAAGGAAACAACGGCAGGTTACACCCGCTTCCACCCGCCTGCGATGTTGGTGCACGGCAATTCTCTATGCAGCTTGACTCGCATGAAGTGTATCTCACCTGATTACCAACGTCACTGGGCTGGCAGAAGGGGTGGGAAGAGTGGTCGACGTCTTCGGCCGTGGGTCTGACTTCATGCAGCCAAGTCAAGGATTCCAGGCAGACTCGCTTCCTGCAAGGCGGGTCTTCGGCTTAAATGGCAGTACTTCAGCTGATTTCAAGTGGCAATTTGCGGTTGGATAGATTTTGGCAATGTTTGCGCGGTGACTGGCCCGTACCGTCAAGCGCCGAACTATTGGCTGAGAATGCTCGACGTACATCGCGAGGCTGCCCACTTCGTTCAACCCAAACACCCGGGTCGAGTCTTCGCAACACAACCCTTGACATTGTTTCCTTTAATTCTAATGGTGCATTTGGAAATTTCACTGCTTCTTGCATGAAGGTAACGCCAACATTACCCGATGGCGCCGCAGTCAACCTCGTTATCCACTGGCCAAACGGGATGTATCGACGAAGCCGGCCAACCCTATCAATCATTTTAGCCGCCCGGCTCCTCAACCGCGACTATCACCAACAAGCATCACCTTCGCCGCACCTGGCCGTGTGTACTTGAACAATACACTGCATAAGCAGCTGGTCTAGCGGGTCGACCATCCAAGCCAAGGCCAACAGTTCACGCGTATTCTCCCGCCACTCCACCCTCGAAAGTTATACTCATCCAAAGGACATGTGGCCGTACCTAATAGGGAGATTTTCGTTTACGTTTTATCCGTTATTCACGTCTTCAGCTCGAGCTGGACTGTGCCGCACGCCTGCCTTTATCTTTGCCTATCTCTACCCTCCATCAACCATCCAGGTCGAACACCAACCCGTAGTTCCGTCGCGGCCGGAATGCAAGAATGCCTGGCTAGCACACATAGTGAGGCGTTACGCAATCTAACCTGTTCCTTTGGGATCTTCATGACGACTTGGGGCTCGTGGATGAAGCACCTCAACACATGGCGAGCTGCAGATAGCGAACCATAAGATGAGGGTCGCGGCGAGGACAGAATGATTTCCTCTCGTGGGTGGCCTTCTGCTTTTTCGGGGTCTTTAAGTTTCGTGGTAAATGTCTTCGTCCTCTTTTCCTCACGGGTTAGACGGTTTTGACAGACTCGACATCGGTGACGAATATGATATGGCACCAAGGACTCGCCAGCAAAGTCGCAGCGGAGCACACTATTCAGAGGGCGAATTCTTTTATACGGTCAACATTCAGCTAGATGACGAATCATCCAGCGAAGTTCTTCACACATATGATCTTCCATTCGAACTTGAAAATCCGGAACCACTTCGGCAGGCTCTTACATACCAAGGCAAAAACCTAAGTCACGACATCAAAGTTTCGCAAGCCAACGGGAGGATTCAGTTCGACTTTTGGGAAAAAATATCAGTATGGGTGGAAGAGAGAAGTGGCCATAGTAGCTCTATGCAATGTAACTGCAGTCACCAGACGCGAGTCACAGCCTGCAAAGTTCGTTCATATACCAATATCAAAAACACTGGCTGACTCGAATAGCACGTTTACTACATTCTTGGTCAATTAGGTCGAGCTCTGATCGAGGTTGAAGAACGTCCCTCGAGATCTTCTCGGACCTTGAGCTTGGAGAGAGATGGATCCAAGATCAGGATACAGACCAGTCGAAGCGTGGTTAGTCTCGATCCGATGTCCGCGATCCGTAGACTTACCGTTGATGTGCTACGTCGACTCATGTCAAGGCACCGCCTCATTGATGACCCGATGCAAAGTGTGTTGTATCGACGCGAGCGCATTGAGAAGTCATTTGAAAGACTCGACGACTATGTTCTCGGCAGAGACCACATGGAACCGGGTCATGATGTCAGGTCTTGCGCTGAAGAGTTGGTTAATATGGAAACGCGAATCTTCAACGAGTTCAACCGCGTGAACCGTGACAGCCCGGAACAAGCCCGACCATTGGCATCCCAAGCCATTGTCCCGACACTCTTGTATCTGCTCGAGGGAGTGATCAAACGTCACGGAATGGCAGTTTACAACCCGGGAGATGGTCAACTCCTTCTGCCTTCGAGCGACTTGTACGGCGCCATCATCCGACACAACGATCCTCGCCACCCATTTATCCTGCGTACGCTGCGCGAGATACCTCCCGAGTCGGTCAGGCCCGAGTACATGCAAAAGAAGATCGCCATCCAACGCATGCTGCAAGACCTCACCAGTCCGGTGGGCACACAGGATGCCGCGTCAATCTACTTGGAAATGCTCGCTCGGCTTTGGAGTGGAGCGTAAGTTTGTTTCAAGGTGCCCGCCTTGTTTATCGCCGGCCATGGTAGCAAGCTGTCGGGACCCAACTGCAGTGTGCACGGGCGTTGCGAGACAGGGTGAAGATACTTTCGGTATGCCGAAATGCATGTTTGTCTTTGTTGGTCTTGTCGCTCCTTTGAGGATGAAATTGGATTTCACAAGTGCTTTGCTTTGCTTTTGCTGCTCGTTTGCTGCTTTCATCGTTTTGCTTTGCCCAGATTTACTTCTCACGCAATCTTTCCGTACACACAGCCTACCATGGCACGTTACTTGTTTCGGTATTTCATAGTCCGTAAAGGCATATCGCCATCAATCACGCTCATTACTACGCGCGTTCGCTTTCCCGTTCCACCATCTGTTTCAACGTCGTCCCTGCTATCGGTGTCGGTCTTGTATGTCATTGCTCCAAGCACCGCGCAATGCGCAAAAACCATCAGTGAATGCTAAGCCAGGCCGAAGTAGACTCGAATGGCCACAGAGCGACTAGCGTGTGTCCAAGATTAGGCCTGCCATGGTTCGGCGGGTGCTGGCGTGTCGAATGTGCCGTGTACGGTGTACTGCGCCGCTCTGGTGCTTGGAGCCAAGCGACGTGATTATCTCAGAGCTGCTAATTTAATGTGTGGAGGATGCCGGCCAAGGGTCAGACACAACGCAGGGATGGGCTTAACGGGCCAGCATCTGTGGCCGTTGATATCTAGGCCCAGAGTGGCTTAAGGCCAGATCATCTCTCGCGGGATGCACGAGCTTTGAACCCTACACGTACCGTACTCTACATGCTTTGAACCCTGAATCCGCTAAGAACGAGGTGTTTGGCGATGAGTGGGCTGATGAGAGACCGACCATCAGTTCGTGAGCCTCAGTTGATACCGCCGAACACAGAGCTCACTGGCGTCGTGCTGAAGCCGAAACCAAAGCTGAAGCAGACGCCTGGACGGCACACGATAACACTCTCATTCTCGGCGGCATCCACTTGATTTCCATCACTAAACAACCCTAATCTGTGTGTGGCCCGCGTATTTCTGCCATTGGCTCCACGTAATCGCTTTGACTGGATGCAGCCTGCATTGCGGGGAAGATGGCTAGGCTGCTTGGCTGCTAGCCTGGACGCCTTTGTTGTAAGTTACACGCTTTAATTGCCCTTGTCTAATTCGACTTGCTCGCTTCTCATCCTCCATCCCATCGGCCCCCCCCCAATTCAGCCTTCAGCTTCATCTTCTCATCTTCCCGCTGCCCTCCGCTGCTCTCAATCATCGAGCATTCCATCTTCGCAATTGCGCGTCGCACTTGTACCACCCTCTGACACGTTGCTCCTGTTTTGTTCATCCGTTCCATCCGCCAGTCCACCGCCCAGGCTGCGTGTTCTGACGTAACGCTAGCCGATCGACTGACCGACTTCCTCAGTGGTCTCTCGCGCGAAGAGCCGTACTCACACGACGATCTTACTACACTCGTCACACTCGCATAAGACAGTGCTTCAGCCCCTTCTATACCTTCGCCCTCCATTCTCACTCGACCTCCATCCTTCATCATTTCTCACAGTGCCACGAAACAATGTCTAATCCAGACCGTACCTCACCGCCTTCTCCTCCCATCGGCAGCGCCCGTCGTAGATCCTCTTTCGCCGGCCAATTCGTCGACTTGTTCGGCCGCACATCGTCTACAGCTGCTCCCACAGCCTCCAGCGGCGTGAACAGCGGCTCCATGGCCGGATCCATCACCGAAGCGGCCGCTCAGGCCCAGCGTCGACGCCTCTCCCTCACAACCATCGGCCTATCCGGCTCACCGAACCAGAGCTCACCCTTCTCACCCGGCCGTCCGCGCACCGAGAGCATCTCGAGCGCGAACTCGGGCTCCGTCGACGAAAGCCCGTTCGAGGACAGCGACGGGCCAAGCGGCAGCTCCAGCGTCCCTCCCACACCCTTCGGCCGGCGGCTCAGCTTCGGCGCGCGCGCTCTGCGCGACGTCAGGACGGGTAGCGTAGGCGGTGGCTCCGGAAACGGTAATCCTCGCCCTTCCGTCTCCAAAACCAGAACTCCACCGACCGCGAAAAGGCACGGCCGGGGTTTGTCTTCGTTTGGGTCATTGCGTTCCGACGATGTTTCGGAGAGTGGATCGCTGACGGGCTCTTCTGTGACAGCGGGCGGCGGCGGCGGCTTCGACTTCGCGGAGAACTTCCGCTCGCGCGCCGAGCGCTCCTCCGTGTCTGCGGCGAGCGGGGCGACCGGCCCGCCGCTGGCGCCACCGCCGCACCAGCGCGCCAAAAGCGTCGCTTCCGAGCAGCCCATCCAGGCTGTGCCCAAGCAGCCGAAGGTGCCGGACGCCATTCAGGAGCGCATGCTGCGCGGCGACTTCTACATGGATTAGCGATGCGCGTCCCGCCCGTGTATGATACGAATCTCTGCGAACTCCCGAACTGTACCAATAGCTCCCTTATCATCCGAAAGCACGCGTGCTTTCCTCGGATCGTATGCCGATGTCGACGACGAACCGGACGGCGCAAAAAGTGGCCTTTTCATGTAGCTGCGGATCGCGCGAAACAAAATGGCACATGCGATGGCTAGGAGAGGACCAGAACTGCCTATGTTGCAATGCGTTGAGCCGAGCTTTTGCTCTTCATAGCGGCTTTATCTGTACGAGGGTCAACTTATTTCATGACATGTTGCTCCCCTTTTCAGAAACAGAACAAATAGCACGGATTTTTCTTTCGACGATATGGAATTGGAATTTTTCATTACGAATCAGCTTCAAGGCGACAGATTGTATGTTTTTCCTACTGGCGTTCCAAACGGATGTCTTGGAGGGCAGCTTCCTTTTTATCAGTTTCTTTTTTATCAGCTGGTCTGCAACCTTTTGGTTCTCAGAATGACTTATGGATGTGAAATGAGGGAACTCGCGCGACTCGGGATGGTCGCAATGAATTTGCTTTGCGAACGATATCGATCACCAAAGGAATGGTCAGCAATTGCTTTCCTATGACTGACGGCATTGTTTTATCAATACTTTTTCGAGTATCTATTACTACTGATAGTACATATCTTCACTCAAGTGCGAGGCACGAGTTTAATCATTCCAAGTTGCCAGACTTTCATAATCAATGCACAAGCGTCCCAATTCCCAAGCACCACCACCATCTACACTCCCTGCCCCGCCAGCAACCGCTCCCACTGCTCCCACTCACTCGGCTCCAGATCGAAAGACAGCAGATTGGAGAAGTCGTACGTCTCAATGGCGTCGACCTCCGCCGCAGGACCCTCCTCCACCCACAGCGCCTGACCGGCGTCACCCGCCGCCGCCTTGCCCGCCGCCGCGGCGTTCCCGCCAGCCTTGGCGCCCACCTCCTCGGCAAGCGCCTGGGCCTGCGGTTTGCGGCCGCGGCGAATAGCAGCAATGAAGTCGGGTTCCCGCACCTGCGGCTCGTGGGCGTCTCTCCGGGCCGCCGCACAGTCATCCCACACCTGCAGGGTCCAGGCGCCGAGGGCGTCGAACAGGGCGTCGGACGCGCCGTGGAAGACGTGCGGGTAGTTGTTGAAGACGGCCGCAATCAGCGTCCAGGCGCGGTCGACGGCGGGCCCGCGCCGCCGCCCCCGCGCCTCGATCAGCACGTACAGCAGTGTGTCCCACAGGTACGCCGTGCCCACCTGCCACGTTAGCGGGCGCAGGGCGGCCGTCACGTGGAGCACGTTCCCGTATTCGAGGAGCTTGAGCCCGTTCGCCCAGATGATGTCGCGGTCCGCTTGCGGCATCTTGATGCCGCGGTCGGCGAACTGCCGCGGGTTGTGCGCGAAGAGCCGCAGTTTGCAGAGCGCGGAGCGCGCCAGGATCGAGGTGAAGAAGTGCAGCGGGAGGGATGGGTCGCAGTACCGGATGTACTTTGTTTCTAGCAGCTCTTCGATTTCGCTAATGAGCTTGTCTTTTTCTTCGACCGTGAGATAGGAGCTTGTCAGCTTCTCCCAGTGCGTGTCGTAGCTGGAGCGCGGGCCGAATTTGCGGAGGGAGCCGATGAGGTCGCAGCGGATTATGGTGAGCACGCAAGGTGTGATGCCGAGACGTTCGGGCGGCGGGCTGGTCATCTCCGGAGTGAGGTCCTCATCCAGGACGTTCAGTGCCCGTTTCGTGTCGCTCAGTGTCAAGTCCATCGATGGTCGTGTGCCGGAAAAATCAGAGGAGCGGCTGTCAACATGTACAATCTGCCACCAGAGTCGTCTCCTCATTTCGGTTTCAAAAACAGACAGACCGAGAAACGTGCCGTCGCGATGAACACCCATTCTTCTTGCAAGTCGGACAGCGACTCCGGATAATACGTAAAAAGTATCGCTCTGCAAGATACCTCTGGTGCCCAGCTGCATTAACGTTAGACTAGCATATATGAATTATGCGTGTAGCTTACCAAGAATAGCACATATGCCTGTAGAGTCATTAAACTTGAGGTTTTAATGAAGGCTGCATTTATCAATGCCTGTCGACAACCTGCTCGGTACTTCGCAATCAAGTTGGGTTTCTGGTCGCCTAACAGACGTTGACATTCATCATCCTCCATAGAGCTCAAAACAGAGGTGTAAAAGGCAAAGACTAGGGCCTCTACGCTTTTCGAAACGTTATAAGGATTTTGAAGTACATTTTTCAATGTCGACCTGCAAGATAGTGAGTCGAGAACGAAACTCATTAAGGAACCACTTGATCAAAGCCTAATGGCTTTACTTTGGAGTTCTTACCAGAAGGTAGGAGCATGTAAGAGCTTGATCAAAGGATCGACTCTCTCAAGAAAAATCGTCCATAACTTTGTCACCGTTCCAAGAGGAGGGTGAAGGCTGGCAAGGTTTTGAACTTCCGAGCATACGCCCAGTAATAGACCATGTTCTTCTGATTCCATTGGATCGGACCTCAAATTGAAAGCTGCTGCTCGTGGTGCTATTCCACCCATACAACCTCCTGTGAGAGTGTCTGCACCAATACCTTCGCGTATGACATCAACGAGAGCCTGTTCGTCTTGACGATCAAGCTATGTATCATTGTTAGAGTGCATTGTACATAATCAAAGATCGTATTCACCTCCTGTCCTATTCTTGACCACAGAGTACTACTAGAAGTTAACCATCATTCGACGCTTTGAGAGCTTGACGTACTTCTCAAAGTATCTCGATGAGCCGTCTTTGTGAATGATATTTGACTTCGATTCCTGATAAAGGCCGGATCGATCCTTGCTAGCAGAGGAGGGAGAAGCTTTATCTGAATCAAACCGAGAACATGTCTCTTCATCCGAGCTTTCTTCATCCTCGGATGGTTCGATCTTTGCTCCGTATGACTTCAAGAGCTGTTCGTATCGTTTCAACTTAGCATGCAGTCCTTCTTTGGGCGCTTTTGTTCGCTTTCTCTTTCCTCGCACCGGAGCAATAAATTTGCATTCGGTAGAGACCTTGATACAGTGAGCGCAGGGATTGTGTTGATCACATTTGATCTTGCGCTGTCTGCAGGTTAAGCACGCAAAGCCCTTGACCACTTCGGTGCTCGGCGTTTTGAGAGCGGGTTGGACGACGGAATTTTGAGCCATGGTCCACTCCGGTATTGAATAATAAAACGAAGAATAATAAAGGAGGAGTGGAGGAGGTTCATCGGTTTATGTGGTTGTACTACACCAAAGCTGCACGTCGACGGGGTTCGGACAAGAAAAAATATTCATTCGAGCGCCGAGTAGGCTCCAAACACGGAGTTGAATCTTAACTACGTCCGCGTCCGAATCCGCTGTCAATTTCCCAATATTTCAAAATAAAAACATGGACCCAGCCTTTTGGCTTTGTATTTAATTTACATTCATCTACAATTCGGTTTCTGAGAGACTCTGAGAGATTCCCTACAAGCCTTATCAACCCCTGTTCACTCACCATGGCCGACTCGGAGGAGAAGAAGCCGGATACCGACTTCGAATACCCTAGCAATGAGAAGCGAATAGTCATAATGGCCGCTCTGTATCTGTCTGTTTTCTTGGTCACATTGGTATGATCTACCTTTCACGCAGCTTCTCAAGAACATTCACCCGGATTGCTGACCATATATTTACAGGATCAAAACATCATTTCGACGGCAATTCCAAAAATAACAGACGAATTCCACTCTTTGGATGATGTTGGCTGGTATGGTAGTGCATATCTGCTCACCACGTGTAGCTTCCAGTTGCTCATGGGCAAGGTATATAAGTTCTATCCAGCTAAACCAATCTTCCTCTCTGGCATTATCCTTTTCGAAATCGGTTCAGCTGTTTGCGGTTCTGCTCCGAGTTCAAATGCTTTCATCGTTGGTCGAGCCATCGCTGGAGTTGGTGCTTCAGGCATGTTTTCAGGTCTCATGGTGATGATGATGTACACCATTCCTTTGAGACAGCGACCGATTTATCAAGGCTTGTTCGCCGGTGTCTTTGCCGTTGGTTCAGTCATTGGTCCTTTGCTTGGAGGCACCTTCACTGACAAAGTGTAAGTACTCAGCGAACGATTCGAATCATGATTGCTAACTCTACCCAGGACATGGAGATGGTGCTTCTACATCAACTTACCCATTGGAGCCGTAACAATCATCGTCGTCATGCTCATCCTCCGTCTCCCAAATCAGAAGCTGGATCAACAAGCCGATGGATGGTTCGCAAAGCTGAAACAATTGGATCCAATAGGCAACCTAGTCTTCTTTCCAGGTGTTGTCTGCCTGGTCCTGGCTCTTCAATGGGGTGGAAGTATATACTCGTGGAAAGACGCCCGCATCATCGTCCTGCTCATACTGTGCGGCATTCTGATCATCGCTTTCATCTTCATCCAGATCCACAAGCAGGATAACGGTACTGTTCCGCCACGTATCGTCAAAAACCGTAGCATTGCGGCATCCATCTGGTTCACCTTTTTCAACGGCGCCGGCATGATGATACTCATGTACTACCTACCCATTTGGTTCCAGGCCATCAAAGGAGTCAGCGCTGTCAAGTCAGGAATCATGTTACTGCCTCTGGTTCTTTCGACGGTTGTTAGTAGCATAGTCTCTGGAGTCCTGGTATCTAAAATCGGCTACTACACTCCATTCTTCCTTCTCAGCTCGATATTGTCACCGATTGGAGGTGGATTAATTTCAACATTCACTCCCACCACCAATCATTCGATGTGGATCGGCTACCAAGTCCTCTTCGGCTTTTCTCTTGGCCTTGGCATGCAGCAGCCTATGAACGTTCTAGGGACTGTGCTGGACCGGACAGATGTCTCGACTGGAACGGCAGTTATTTTCTTCGTGCGATTCCTTGGCGCTGCTATCTTCGTTCCTGTAGCAGAAAATGTCTTCGTGACCCAGCTCATCAAAAAGTTACAGAATTTGCCTGGCATCAGTCCAGATGCCGTCGCAAAGGGTGGTGCAACCGCGATCAGACAACTTGTCAGTGGCGCCGATCTGGGCATACTTCTTCACGATTACAACGATGCTATCGTTGATGTATTCTATATTGTTATCGCTACTAGCGCTATAACGATCTTTGGCAGTGTACTTGTCGAATGGAAGAGCTTGAAAAAGGCTGCAGAAGAAGAGAAACAGAGAGACAAGGCTGCCAAGGAAGGTCAGGAGAAGCAGGACACGGAATCCAAGGATTTGGGGAAGCAGAATGTGGAGAAACACGAGGCGAAGGAGGATACTGAGACAGAGGAAGCTGTCTGATGAGACCACGCTTCTTCAAACGCTTCTGTATAATAGACTTAGATTACATCGCATCTCCATCACATTGTAATATCATAGTATACTACTCACAAGTTTACCTATGGCAATGCTCCAGGGCGGCCGTCCGTATCCCTCCCGATTCTCATTCAGCCTCCCGGCTTGTCTTGTCATATAATCCAACATTGCTCCAAGGTCAGACCATCCGTCATATATTATTACACACGAAGATATGCCATCCAAATACAATGCCTAAAGGCATGAATAGAGCTCTACACCTAACCGGAATGCAAAGCACCTCACGCCATCCTATTCTACAATCTCCATCTCTGCAATCCTCTCTCGTGCAAACACATCCTTGTATTCGTCCCAAATCCATTTCAACTCGTTCACATAGCGCTGGTGCAACTCCTCGACATATTCTTTGTCCGGCGCAGCCTGCTGCATGACCTTGATCGGGCGACCAACAACGACATTGATAGGCCGACGATACGGCTGGATGCCAACATCGTAGTTGAAGATGCCACGGGCATGAAACGCCGGCAGGGTGAAGCCAAGCAGTTTCTTAAGCGCCAGCTGGGCCTTATAGAGCCAGGGATGGTGCTCGCGATCCAGCTGGGTATAGATATCGTTTTCGCCGAAAGCCAGGACCGGCACAAGATCCGCGCCCGCACGCACCGCCAGCTTGACGAAGCCCTTGCGGCGGCGCAGCACCAGGCGGAGGGTGCCGGGGCGGGTCTCGAGGGACTCGCGGGCGCCGCCGACGACAATCGTGATGGCACGGCCCATGCCGGCGGCGTTGCGGCCGCCGCGGCTCAGCAGGTTCTCGCAGCTGGCGCGCGACACGCTCGCCAGCCCCATGTGCAGGATGTACTCGCGGTACAGCGGGATGCGGAAGTTCGAGTCCAGCGTCAGCAGCGTGTTCGTGATGCCCGGGAACAGCGTCGAGAAGCCCAGCGCTTCTGTGCAGAAGGCCGCGAAGGCGCCGTGCGAGATGATCCCGTGCGGGTGGTACCCGAAGATGTACTTGCGTGTAGGTGGCAGCTCGGCTGTGCGGTGCAGACGCGCGGGAAAGTAGGATGCGAACAGCGACCAGATCTTTTGTCGTCGTAGCCACTCACTCCGATGGGAAAGTTTGCCGTTTGTTCCAGCTGTTGAGAAGAGTATGTAGATTTGATATGGCACTACCAGCGGCCAGAAGATAGGAATCGCGCACATGAAGAGGAAGAGAGCAAGTAGTCCGGCGATGGAGAGGTTGTGGCAAAGGATGGTGAGTGTTTGGAGGCGTCGTTTGAGTGGTACGTTGAGCGGTGCCCAGCGGATGCTACATATTCGATACTGTTAGCTTTTTCTCTCCACAATAATGAAGGCAAAGCACTGATATCTTACCCGCTACGTTCCCAACCGGCAGCAGCCTGTCGTCCTGAGACAAGCTCAAGTTCACCTTTGCTCTGAACTCCAGGCCTCCGCTCCTTCTCATTCAGCTTCAAATTCTGCTCGTATTCGGGCGGTTGTCGCACACTAATCAGTCGACCACCCTCACCGTCTGAGTATTTCTCATATACCAGGTTCAAGTCGTTCTGCGACACAACGCTGCTGCTCTCGGAGCTGGACGCCCACGCCGGTCTGCCGTTGGCTCTGTTTGATCCGCGCGAGCCGACTCGTTTGTGCGTGAAGCGCATGGAGTTGCGAGGAGACTCATCCAGACCAGTACCTGTGTATTCGCCCGGCGCTGGAGGCTGTACCGTGGCTGTCGGTGTAATGTCTGCTTCGTTTCCCTCATCGTCTGTTTCTTCTGGTAATGGAGGAGGTACAGGCTGAGAGACTGCTTCGTCGTACGTCTTTTTCGTTGATATCGCTGAATAGACTTCACCATTCGTTTCCGGCGTTTTATCATTTGGTGTCTCTAGGTACTTCTCCGCCTCTTCGATGAGCTCGGCAGGTGCCACAGGGTCCGACAGCATAGCTTTCGCCTCCTCATTGGTTTCAATCTTGCCATTGTATATCTTATTCTCTTCCAGATTGTCCGACACCGGTTCTTGGAGGGCTTCTGCGTACGTTTTCGCCTCCGGTTCGCCCGGATGAGCATAACCGTTGGTTGCCATATGCGGCGACCACGACGGTTGAATGGCTATCTGCAATCGAATGTGTTCATAATAGATGCACAAGGTATGGTGAAGAAGTCCAATGAAGGAGCTTGTACGTGCCCGCTGTGCGCTGGGAGTTGGCGACCGCAATGACGTGCAGGAGGAAGTTGCTCGGCTGAATCCAATTGTGATGGTTGGGAAACAGCGAAAACAAGCATCAAACGGAAACGCCACCACTCCTCAACGCCATGCGACTATCAATCCAAGCTTAATGGTACTTCTCAACCATGTTTGCCTGCAATAGAGCCTTTGTTTTCATTGCTAAGTCGTGTGTTCTCGAGCGTCACGTGTATTAATAACTAGCAGCCTGGCAGCGAATGCCTAAATAACACCATCTTTCTCCATCGTCTGCTCTGCATTTTTCCATTTATTACTCCTGTCATCATCGTTATCTCCTCATGCAGCGGACAGCAGCTCCATCGTCGCGCGTAAGGAAGCCCAGCCAACGTAAATCTTCAGCATCACCTTTTGCGGATGTGAAGCGAAAGAAACCAGTCAACTCTACTTGGAAAAAGGTGGTGGCGGCAGACGTCGACGAAAATGACCTGGACGAAAATACAGCCCGACTAGATGATGTTGGCCTCATTAACTCATTAGCGCAAGACCTCCGCTTCAGTGATGTTGCTCAGTTGCTCATCTACATCCGCACGCACATGTTCAGTCCCATTCCCGAGTCTGGCGCCGGTATGAACTCAACTCGTATCGCAGAAGTGCTGAACTATCGAGCGAGCTTGCCACCCATCACATCTGTATCCCATGTCCACGCTATGACTAACGCTCCCACGACGACGGAACGAGAGATCGCTGTGTTGGTGAATGAAGGCATCGTGAGGAGGGCTGTCGTTCCAAACCGTGGTACTGGCGGAGACGCCGTAGGTGATGGACTAGTGTTGGTCGACGAATGGGAACAAACTGTTAACACCGAAAAAAACTTGTTGGATGATACCAAAGGTGAGAGTTTCGTGACCTGTATTATCCCATGACTTTCTGGCGCTTATGATGCAGAGAAATACCGTCTATGCCTCCGTACTCCCTCGAAGACAATAGATTTTACTCCGGAAGAGGTGACATCTTTAGTTCATTCTGGATTTCTAGTAAGGTCCTCGGCACTGTCATCGTCGAAAGCGGATTCTTTTCTTCGTCCTGGTACCGCTACGATTGGAACTCTCTCTGGAGTGGCAACGGCCGGCTCTTCATTCGCGTCTGGTTCAACCGCCGCCGCAGCGAGTTCATCTTTAGAGCATCTCAGTGGAGGAACCGCTGCCACACAGCGTCTTTCCAATCAACCATCAAAGCTAGCGTCGACTTATGTCTTGTCGCTGCCGAACACTGGTCCCTATCTTCGCCTTTTAATTGAAGCTCGCGATCATCTCCTTTCTCTTCTGAACAAGGCCAACAAATATCATGAGCTACCAAAGGATTTACTGAAAGAGCGGTGGGAAGGAGGTATCGCAGGGTCGGACGAGGCCTCTAAAGCCGCCAGATCCCGCGGAGAGTGGAAGGGTGTACTACCTGGCCGGACCAGGAAGTGGAAACAGTTTTATGGCCTGGAATTTGATTGGGTTCTTGAAGAGTGTCTCGGTGCTGGACTTATCGAGTGCTTCCAGACTGGAAGTGTAGGCCTGGGTGTGAGAGCTATTTGAACATCATACCCAAGTCGCTGGTCGACATATTGGGCCATAGCCATGACCGGTAACTTCACTCGAAATCTTTTATGCAATAGTGCTAACTTAGCGATAACAAGAAAATGCAGGTTGCTTGAAGTCACTCGTACAAACTTCATCCGTCTTTTCATCTTTCGACGCTTAAGTTCTCTCCGTGCTCAACGCGTGAGCTCTACGCGTCGTACATCCCATTGTCCACTGAGTTGGCCAACTGAATCCATCTGTATATTTACATCCGATGGAACCCGCTGTCATAGCTCAAGCTCATTCTCACTCAGATTTTCTAGGGCTTCTCGAGCAAATTTGAACCCGAAGCTTCTCAAGCCCTCACTTTGTGTGGCCGAATTTGAAATTTCAGTACTCCAAGTAAAGTGCCGCATCAAACCGCTTTGATCTTCTATCTTTTCCCACCCTCTTTGCCCTCTGATCTCTTCTCCCAAGTACCATCGAAGCTATTGGGAAGGATACCACCATGCCTCTGCAGAGCCATCTACAAAACCTGAGGAACACCATTATGCATGGCCTTCGAGTAACTCGCAACCAAAGAAACGAGACTGATGAACTCGTTGATACCCTCTACCAGCAGGTCTTTCACCTTACCGATAGAATTATCAGCCAGCAAGAACAGCTCAACCAACAGGTAGACGCCACCAAGACTACGCTTCTTTCACATCCTCACCATCCACAGACTCAAGTAACCAACACCACGGCACAGCCCGTTATCCTGCAGACCCTCAACGACGAACAGGTAAATTCCATCAACTACGATTCATATTCATCATTCTCATGATGTAAAGGCTCAAAGCTCCACTACCGTTCCACGGCTCGCCGTCGCCGCCCTTCCCAACGTGCCGCTGACGGGCACGCAGCAGAACACCGTTGAGATGGCTTCTGCACCAGTTACCATCGTTCAGCGAGGTGAAGCAACTGCTGTCGTAACCAACGATACCGCGATCACATTGCCTCCATCAACATCGGGCCCTCCACAAGAATACGATACCATCACCAGCAACGAAGAATCCATCATGATGTCTCCAAGCGATGGTGACGTCGTCGTCGCCGACTCCGAGACTGTAGCTTCATGCCCTGTGAACCCTGTTGCGGCTATTTGCGATCAAGTGGAGACTACAGTCCAGTCTGCCGCAGCGAGCAACCAAGCTGAGACCCTCATCGATATTACAATTGCCACCGAACAAGTGGAGACTTCATCCCAAGGAATAAGCTTCAACCATACTCTTGGTCTCACTACCGAACCCTTCGTCGCTGAACCGCAAGTCGGCAATCCGGTTCAGACTTCTACCGAGGGTCACCTGCTCGACACTTACAATGGTGGCAATATTGGCCTTGATACTGTCCATCCGATGATAAACGCTCTCTCCAGTGCTCCTCCGGTTGGCCTGGATGAGCTCGTCTCTAGAATCGATCATATCGCTGCCAGTCTCTCTGCCGATGACAACTCTGATACCGCCGTCGTTGCGAATCAAATGGCTACCTCCGATTCAGTCGGCTTGGTCGAGTCCGTGGCAACCCTCGAAGCTGGGCATCTGGCCTCAGTGATCACGGGATCCACTTACGAACTTGTTGATACAGCTGACGCGGTTGGAATTGATGAATCCACCGCTTCTGAAGCGACTGTATCCAAAGAAGAGCCGGTCCATACGGATGAAGCTGTTGTCGCAGTTGATGAGCTTGTCGCTGTGGATGAGCCTGTCATTGCAGGTAACGATCTTGTCATTGCGGATAACGATGCTATCGTTGACATCGAAAACGTCGCCGGTGCCACGGATGAGAATAACACCACAGTTGAAAACCTTATCGTCGTCACCGAAATTCCCAACAACACAGCAGAACTTGTCCATGTTGAATCTACTACACCTTCGTCAAGCGTCGAAATCAACGAATGCAACCAAGCCGTCGCAGGAGCTTACATTTCTGCAGACTCTGCGAGCGATGCTGACGAGGTGAATTAGAAACTGTCCATGGAATATCGAAAGGCAACTTGCTAACACTCTGGCTAGATTGAAATGAATCAGCAGACATATTTAGAGCTTTGTGAATTGGAGCGTCGTGGGGAAATGGCTAGGGCTCGTCGAGGACGTTCTCATGCCAATGGGTTGTCTTTCAACGATCCTGATGTTATTCCAGAACTTGGATTTACCTCACCTCCCCCTACATACACCCAGCTCAACCCTACCCCTCCTGCTTTCTTCCAGCATGGTATTCAGTATAGCCCATCCGACATCGATGACTCTCCATATCGCACCGTGCTTATCTACGACATTCCCGATAACATCACCGCCTTCGAGGTGACCGAGGGTATCTACGCGGGTCCCATTTTGAGTTGCCAGCTTCTTGACGCCAATAGACTCTTCGGATCCCGTATTGCCCGTCTGGTCTTTATCTCTGGCACTGACGCTACGAACTTCTTTCAACAGGCGACCAACCCAAATACTGGTTTGATTTTCAACGGACAGACGCCACACATGGTCATCCTCGAAACGCCAACATATCCAACTGGCGAACGCCTTTCCTTTCACCTCCGTTCGGGTGCAGCCAAGAATGTTACCCTCATTGGCGTTTCTCCTTCTGTTCCGGCCGACCTTGTCAAGCATTATCTACTCCGAGACAGAAACTGCATCCATGTCGACGGTATTGAGCGCTGCACTCGTCTGCCGAACGGAAAGATCAAAGTGTATTGCAACAGCGTTGATCTTGCCGTTTGGATCAAGCGAAAAGTGGAAGTTGAGACGTATGGGCATGTGAGGGGAGAATACTCGATTTTCTAAGGCAATCCGGCGTCTGGAGTTCTCGGGTTACGATTCGGCTTTGCTTTCATTGCTCCGGCCGGTTTATTCTTTCAAACCATTGCTTTTCAATCTTATTTCCTGACGCCACGACGTCACGGTATCTACGACAGCCTCCGCGAACTTCGACTCATGGATCATCCAAGAGTAGGTGGAGGGCGTTGTCATGATTTGCTACAGCACCTGCGATACTGATGTACGTCTGTCATCGGAATCTGACACTACTATGTGTGTCTGCGGGTATTTGCTTAATGCTTCCTTGCTTTGCTCATCCCTATGGCTTCTTACGACAGCAAGGATAGCTTCATAGCTCTCTGAATGGTACTCTACTTTTCCTGCGCTTTGATAGCCTTGATAAAATCAGAACTGAACTCGACGACTCTACGACAAGTAAAGCGCCGCCTCGTATTTTAAGATAAACGACCCATTATTCTGGTATTGATGCAAGGAGATGCAATGATTCCCACTCTGATCACTGCGTTCTATGCCCAGTGGAACAAAGCATTTAAGATCACACCACTTACGGAACTACATTCGCACTTGCCTATCACCGTTTAGCCCACAAACACCTGCGCAAACTTCCAGCCTTGCTCCGCTGGTTACACGTCGTTTGAGCTTCATGCTTTCGGCTCTGGTACTGAAATAGATTGCACCTTTGCCACTACAAACAACGACAACGGGGCCACTATGCTCAATTTTGGATCGACCAGTGACGGCTCAACATTCACGCTGTCTGGCACTACTCTGGTCAACGCAGGTGTGTGGGCCTCTGTCGGCAATGATTTTGCCAACCAGCCAATTTTGTTCGTCGGCCCAGCCAGGGTCAGACCAAAACACTCTCATCTGCAATATCGATTCGGTAACAAGCCAATTGACATGCCAGGTCGTAGTACTAGGCAGCATTCTTCAAACTGTCTTCACCCTCGTAGAGCAGACACCAGACATACTATATTTCCGCACTGGTATAGATGCTTTTGGGCCAGATATCTATCTAAGTGCCAACTGCCCAACGTAGCTGTCTCTCCGCTTGGATGCTCCTCAGCACTTTCAAAGGTCGAAGGGCTAGGTCTTCTGGACTAAGATTTGCGCCACGGACAATGCAAGAATAAGGCAGGTCCCATGCATACCTCAAAGGTTCAGAGATCGGTGTGGAAGTAGGGTGATATACTAGAGACGGTGATGATACTGCTTCTAATTCAGTTTCGTTCTGCATATTGTCGATATTTGTCATTCAATTTTTCATAGGAATGTACATAAATTTTGCCGTGGTGGCTTTGATGATGCTTTAAAGTATCTCGACATGAAAAATGCCGAAGCTATCCGCATACCAATAGTGTTCAGCCAAGTACATTCATCTCTAGCTTAAAATGTCCTGGTTGTAAACGAGAGAACACTCCATCTGGATCGTACTTCTGCTGAATCTGTAGTAATCGCTCCTTACTCTCAAGCCCATACCCAGCAAAAATGTTCCGGCCAGGCGCAGCATAGTTCTGATAGAGAAACGGGTGGTGCAATCCTAACTCCTGACCAAGTGTAACTGCTCTATTCATAATTCGTTCACTCACTAGTTTCATCTTCTCATCATCATCACGGTTCTTGTATGCTATAGTTACGGAGAATACTGCGTGTCGCGCACATAGTCAGCCATTTAGTTAATAATCAGGTGATGCGAGAATATAACTTACGGAATAGCGGTCCGTCGTCCACCACAATTCCAAGAGAATTGCCACCATTCTTAGAAAATCGAGCAATCATATCTTTCGGGAACATTTGTTGGGTGCAGGCCGGTAGAGTTCCAGGAATCTCTTTGATCGACTCAATTTCGAACAAGAAAATCTCCCATAGCCTGGAAATTAATACGGCGTCCAGTTTGAAAGTAACCGAATCCCAAACGTGCCTGTTTTGTTTGAGTAACCAAAGTCTGCTCATATTTCTTGCCGAAGTTACTCACCGCACTCTCACAGGGTTTATTTTTTCGATCTCTGCTGCGAAATCTGACATGTTACGGACCCGGTTGGTCGTGTACAGCTTTTTAATCGAAGTCAATTCCTTGAGCGCAGAAGGATTAACTTCAGGCCTGGTGTATGCCATAGTAGTGCCCGACAGATATGCTCTTAATTCAGGAATCCAGGCGAAGAAGATGTATGCATGTACGTATGAATCCTCTCGGTCTTCGCGAGCTAGATTTGTGAAGGCATGTATAATGTCGCGAGATTTTGCTCCAAATCCGAGTCGGGATATTCCACTCTGCAGTATACTTATCAAGCGGATAATAACAGATTGAAAGTTCCAGCGAAACTTATCATGGATACCGGCTGAAGCTTTTATGTCTTCAAGGTCCTCGACGGCGAAAACGCTAGTACCTCCCCATATTGGACCATGACGATATGTTTCGAGGTCGAATCTGGTAACAATTCCGAAGTTGTTACCACCACCACGCAGGGCATAATACAAGTCTGGGCGTGCTTTTTGGTTGACATTAACAATAGTCCCATTCGCAAGAACAAGCTGCCAAAGATATCCAAGTCAGAACGGATATTTAATGAAAAGTAGTATGAAAACTCACTTCAAAGTTTCGTACGTTGTCACAAGCCATTCCATAAAGACGAGAGAGAAAAGATATACCACCTTGCAAAGTTCAGCCTTTTGTTGTCACGAGCATACATCAACGTACCTCCTAACGTCAACCCGCCCACACCAACAGAGGAGACGCGGCCACCAACCACAAGAAGACCTCGCTCTTCTAGAGCCAAATACACATCTCCCCATCTCGCTCCCGGTCCTATCGACACTGTTGACTCATCTTCAGCAAGTTGTAAGCTGTTCATTCGACTCAAGTCGATCAAAACGCCATTGTCGATGCTTGAACTACCGGGATTCATGCTGTGACCACCACTCTTGACAGCGAAAATACATTCCAGTTCTTTCAGGATAGTGATAATTTGGGAAACTTGTTCTGCAGTCTCCGGCTGAACCACACATTGTGGAACGAGTTCTTCGTTCTGGACTGCATAGTATTGCCCAACGAGATCAGCTAGACTGGGCCGATGCACGGCTTGTCTAAAAATGCTTTGCAATGAAGTACACTAGGTTAAGTCCCGAAGTTAGCACCTTGTTTTCGTTAGACATATTTCGAGTTGGAAGGATACGTACTGCTTGTTGGCAGCTGGCCGTCAGATTTGAAACCGAGTTTAGGTCAGTTTGAAGAGGAAATTGCGCATCAAGCGCTATCTGGGCGCTGCTCGATGTGCACAGCAGAAGTAAGAAAATTCCTACAGCAACAAGCCGGATGAAGGCCATTGGAAGCATGGTACGTAGAAACAATCTTGGCAGGACACGTTTGTCACAAGTCTAATAAGTTGAAAGGCATGCTGACATTCGAAGTTCACTCAGGAGGGAATGTGAAGCCTGGACGGAGATTTAGTCATCAGGATATCTATCAACCGTGCGTGGAAGTAAGAAAATAGCGCCGTCGGATCAAGAGACGACAAGTCGCCTTGCGCTGGTATTTTCTTCGCCGGCGATTGTCACGTCAACAGTCAAATCGCTGACGGTGTTAATTAATGGAGGAATTAAATATCCATGACGGTTCCATAGCCAACATGACGGTTGGTAGTGAAAGCTGAGTCAAATGAATTCAGTAGAAGGTTTCTAACCCGTGACTCTGCTTTTACGGTTGCCTCCGTCACGCCACCAACCAATCAATACGTCCCAGGTCATTCTCAGCTACTCTATTCTAGTTCATCCTCAGCCTTTTAATTCCTCGTCCTGAAACTTATCGCGCCCAAACTTTCACTATTCCGACTTATGCAGCCAGCCTAAGATTCCGCCGCCATGGTCCTCAGCAACGTCGACCCAAAGCCCATCTCCGACCTCGACGATTCCACCGCCGATGGCGCCGCCACGCCATCGGAAACCGTGGCCGCCGACCTGCTAGACGAGGACGACCCATTCCACGTCACCAAATCGAGCACATCGTCGATCCCGTGGCCCGGCTCCACGTTCATCATCCGGTCGGTATCATCGTGGCACGTGATCACTCTGCAGGACGGGCAAGTCGTGCTGGCGCCGCCGAACAGCCGCGGGTCGACGCACTGGGAGTGCGTGGACGCCAAAGGCTGGCTGGGGTTCCGCAGTCCCATATCGGGGAAGTTCCTTGGGCATGATGCCAAGGGCCGGCTGTGCTGCGCGGCGGAGCGCCACCAGGGCTGGGAGAACTTTTGTGTGCGCGCGCGGCCCGACGGCGGCTTCGTGCTGCTCATGACGCACTATGAGAGGCTCTGGCATGTCGGCGTGAAGGAGGAGCAGGGTGTTGAGAGGCTCGCGAAGGTTGGGGATGCTGGGGTTGACGGAATTGCTTGGGAGTTTATTAAGGTTTAGGGCCTGAGAGCGCTTTGCGATGTTTGTTGGTCATGATTTTGGGATGAATACACGCGGTCTTGGAGCAGATTTGGACGAAATCCGGTCATTTACCTTATTCTCTAGCTTGACAACGCACTCCTCAGTGGCGTCCAGGTTTGACTGATAGGCCATCAGAAGCTTGTAATCACGAATGGGATCTATAGAATTTGATTTTAAATTACTTATCAAGTCGTACTATTGAGATACGAGTAACTGACGGCGTCAGTTGAAATGAACCCAAGTCTTGAACCCCATGAAGTTAAAGTTTCGTCTCCTCGGCTTGGAGTGCATTTCCTCGTGATAGATGTAGTATATGCACACCTAGTCGACGTCAAGAATCGCCCAAAATTCGAATCCATGCGGTCTGAGAGGACTTGGGAGCTGAGCATTATTAAAGACGTGCCTAATCTCAACTCCCTATCGCGACACAGTAAAAGCGAATTTCTTGTAGTCCTAGATAGGAATAGCTAGTCATTAAAGGTAAAAGATCTAACGGTGAACTACTGATTCCAGCGGTGCCCTCTCTTCGTAATCAACTCTGATCGCGAGCACTATCTCAAGCTCTTACTCATTGTAAATTAATCAAAAAATATTTACCGCAAGAAATCAATATCCTGGGACCTTTGTCGCTACCTTTAGAGACTTTTCTCGCTTTTTCTGGTGGAATTTGCACCTTGGAATCAACTTGTTCCAGGATCAACCTCGCTCTTCCACTATCTCATCTCATGACGTTCGTACCGTTGGTGCCTGCGCCGTCAATATGACTAGAGGAACCGAAATACCAATGCCAACTCCTAGTGCAATGTGATCGGACGTTGGGCTATCATTGTTCTGTACGATGGCTTGGGAGGTATGCGAAGATGTATTCGTTGGCAATGTTGCAGTCGACGAGGTCAGAGTCGACCCCGGTGTAGTCGATGAAGATGTAGTCGATGAAGCTTTAGTCAATGGTGTTACGGTTGACGCTGCCCCCAATTCGCTGCTGGATGATGTAGTGGTGATATCTGATATTGTTGTTGTTGTTGTTGGTTCGCTGGGAGATGAACCTCTATCACATACATAGCCGCTGCAATATGTCTCAAGTCAGTTTCCAGGGAAGCTGTTTACCATGACGCAAGCTAAAGTAAATAGATGGAGGGAGCAATAGACCTTAAGCAGCATGATCCGATAGTGTTTCCGTCTGTAACAGTCAAGCGGTACCGTAGCATAGCCTACCCCGCAAAGAGCCATATCGGTTATCTACAGCAAGGCTATTAGCCAGCAACAGTCTCGTGGTTAGCTTCAGGTTCCAGGACGGACTGTGCAAATAACTTAAGCATGAGCTGAATCTGAATAAGCTGAACCGAAGGCCGAACGAAGGCTGCCGAGTTACTTGAGGTGACGTAGTGGGCGTTCGTCGGAGACGAAACTCGACCTGTAAGAACATATCCCGCCAACGGGTGGGAGCTCACGATCATCCGCATCGATATGCGGAAACCGTGAGTTCTTTGGTTAAGTCGGAGTGCGCGAACGTTCAGCTCGACTATCGCTTTCGTTATCGTGGCATTGCTTACCCCGACACTGCAAAGCGGCGGCTTTGCCTTTCGTATACGACAACGGTAATAGTTTGAAGAGAGTCTACTTTATCAGCACATGGTCTCGAATATTTACAGCAACATTAATCGCCAATGCCTATTGTACTTTATTCTTGTTCTCATCTGTCCGCAAAGTTTCTGGGCTCATCACAGATCCAAGGGGAATATTGGGGCCCGTTATGTTGGCAACCCGTTCTCATATACTCCACGACATCCAACAGACATATTCTTAGACAATTGATGGATTGTAGATACAACTTGTACCGGAAGTCTTCAGCAGGGAGAGTATACGTCGTCGACCTACGAAACTCCCTAAGCATCTGGAAACAGAAAGTCAGGAGCCACTTTTGCAACCGCTACCAGTTTCATTATTCGTGGCAATGCAAAACATTGTTTTGGTAACGGCTCTAGTTCTCGTATTCACGGGCACAAATGTAATTTTGCAGACACTACCGTGGATACTAACGGTCTTTGAGGTAGTTAGTCATAAAACTTATCTGGGGAATGTTCGACAGCGTTGTTCGATCGGTAGAGCCTGGCAGATATTACTCAAAGGACACGCTCCTCCCTCGCACTCTTGGAATGGACTTCACGACCTCACACATCTATTGGCTACTCGTACAATCAATCCGTGAACGTCGTATTTTACTTACTGCGGTTGGAGTTCTCAGCATCCTCGCAGAGCTGCTCACCGTTTGTCTGTCATCTTTCGGAATTAAAGATATGGCGTTTCTTCATAGCAACCAGGGACAGATATCGATCCAACGGGGAAATTCCATGACGACGTCGAGACATTCGCTTCCTTCTGGTAATCCTTTGGATTATCCATGGCTGTTTTGACAATCATGTTGGTATTATCGACCGTGGTTTACTGGCAGCGCAACTTTTGCAATAGAGACATGCCTCGAAATTCCACGCACCATAGCATCAATTCTGGCCAGCGTCGCCCAAAGCAAGATGCTAAATGACCTTATGATTACGGACAGGTTTGAGGTAGACCGTGTTGTAGAGCAGTTGAATACGTTAGCTAACACTTACGGATATAGCTGGTTCATAGGACGGGATGGATTACATCATTGTGGTACAGACCATGAGCCAATACTCTCCAAGTACGGAGGTAGAGTATCTTTTAGGTTTCGAGTTTCACCAAGCTAGGTTGTAGTAGTCACTACTAGTGACCGTTGTAGGCTCATGATATCGGAACAAGGGAATTGTACTAATATCTCAAGCCACTTTAAAGCCGGTACAGACTTAAAACGTGATTCTAATCATATCTTCGTTTTGATTGTACTCTTACAAAAGGCGACAGCATACAAGGAATAGAAAACCGTGCAGGTATGGGGCTGATTTTATCAAGTGGGCGCAATTCGCGCACAGCCTCGCAGCTCGTGCATCAAGAAGCGCTGAGCCACGCGAGCTGATTTCTTTCTTAACATTTTGTGTCTCTACTTGCAAAGAACCATCGAACTTTCATTTCTTGTCTAGTTTGACATTCTCTCGTTCTCATAAGGCGACAGAAAAATGTCGTTCGGCTTCTCACCGAGCGATGTCGTAGCAGTAGCAGGGCTGGCTTGGAGCCTGTACGAAGCACTAAAGGATTGCCCAGAAGAAGTTGAGAAGATTTCCAAAGACTTGGCCACTGTGTATGGTATCCTGAATCATGTTAAGGAAGATCTCGATGCATCAGAGTCTGTCATCAAGGTACACGGCGAAGAGAGGATGCTACTCCTCAAAACGATGGTGAGGGACCTCGAGAAGACTCTACGCGAGGTGAAGAAACTGGTGGAGCAGTACCGACATCTAGGCATAACAAATGTAGAGACTACGGCCAGCAAAAGAGATCAGATGTGGATAAAGATGAAGTGGGTTGTTGGACAGCGAAAGATCAAACGAGTACATCAGGACATTTCGATGCATATTTCGAGGTTTGGGTTACTTATGACAGCAATGGGAAAGTAAGTAGACTGCTGCAGATGTGATGTCTTAGTTACTAATTGCGTCCAGTTCGTCACTGATGAGAATTGAGTCCGGATTAGAGGAAATGCGGATAAGCTCAATATCAAACGAAGACCCGACTGCCAATAAAATTGGGAATGACGTATCGATTGATGAGAGCGAAGACGAGGACAAAGCATTGCCCGATGCCTCAAACCCAAAGGGCCGAATTCTGAACCCATACAGCAAAAATGGCGATGTGGGCGTTGACAAACATGGCAACGGACTACCCCTAGAGCAGAGAGAGCTCAAGAATGAAGCAATGCCTAATGCCGCGAATTCAACAAGCGAAATCCTTGACCAAGGCAGCTTTCAAATCGATGAAGATGGCATATACCTAGACCTAATTAAGCCTTCGGCAATACTAACTACAAACCTCAGCGCCCTCAATTACGCTGAGCAAGAAAAGGTCGCTGTTGTAATTCTCGACTGCAGCAAGATAGCTTGCTATAAATTCTACGAAACGCACCAGCTTTGGCGCACGCAATCGAAAAACAGCACATCTCTCCGGGAAGTAGTTTTTCAAAGGGCCAGAGACAATCGACTTCCCACAGACTTTCACTTCTTTGAGCTTCAAGAATGGCTATCAAGAGTCGATACGGCCTGGAGAGCATGGGTAATCGATGGTGTTTCAACGCGTACCATTGACAAAGCCGAGCGCGCCGAAGCGCAAGGGTTCAGCAACGCATATCGTATACAACGGATAATGTGGCCGTTAGGCGGCGTGGACGTGTCTGTGGCCGAACAGTCATTGGTCTATGCCAGAAACCTCTGTCACCACCTCCGACATTGGGAATGTGCGAATTGGCTTAAGGCATTGCACATGAAGCTTTTGGAGCCGGCTATCCGAGTTGAATGGTATACTGACTTTATTGATCGCTGGACGCGCTATAGAGACTCAATCCTGCAACAACCGCCGCGGGGACCAAAAGTTTTTCTAACCCCATCTCATGCCACAGCCGCGGCAACTCCGAGAAAGCGCGCCAGGATGGATGATAATACAACAGACCAAGGGTCTGAAGATGTATCCCCGACACAGAGTCCCGCCGAGGAATTCGTACCGAACGGATGAAGGCAATGGGGAAGAATGAAGGCGGCGGTTTGAATTGGCAGCAATAGCATAGGAATTTGCAGCGACACTCATGTGCTGTTCCGTAATAAAGGCATAGGAGAAGATGTTAGACCAACTCCGTACCGTTTGCATTCGTTTTACCTCTGTATTCTCCCGTGTGCGCCGTCTTAGCCGCTTCAATCTTCTGAGCTCTCTCTTCTCTCCACTTCGGACCCCAACGCATGAGTATTAACAAGATGGGAGTAGTCACGAATATCACTAGCGCGATGAACGTGAAGCACCATCCACGGCCCATGGTGTCAATCATCAAAATGATAACGGCGGTCTGGCCTGCACCAAGGAGGCAACGGCAAAGGTTGTTCGCCGCTGTCACTGTTGCTGGAGAAGTTGGGTCTATTTGGAGTCAGTATGCGGCTTTTGGGAACGAGAAGATCCAAAGAAGGCAGAGGTAGAACGCAAGCGCTGAAAGGCTATTACTAAGGGAGTACATACAATAATCGACCAGAGCTACACAGCCGCAATTGTAGCTACCAACGTTGAAGTAGCCTATAAAGAATAGAAGGACAAGCGGTGCCGCAAGCGGTGCATTGGCGTCTAGAACCTATTTGGGCTTGTCAGAATCTCACAAAGTAGCGGCGAGAGCCGGGAGTTCAACCCAGTGTATTTTCCACTCACCCATCCATAGCACAGTAAAGCGGAATTCCCAATGAGAACTAACATCAGCGCAGTCAGTAGCCTAGCTTTCTCCAACGGGAAGTTTCTCGTGCCTGTAGCTTTGCCCTTCACAATTTCAATCCCAAGGGAATTTGCAACTCTTCGGAATCTCCAATCTAATATTTTGCCATTCAACAAACATGCGAGAAAGCTGCCTACTCCATACGGGATGTATGCCAATCCGACTTGTAACGAATTGAAGTGATAAATCTTCGCGAACAGATAAGGCAGACTGGTGGTGACACTGTAGAAGGCGCAGTATACTAGAGAAAGATAGAGAAGAAGGAGCGCGACGTCTTTCTCTTTTAAGATTTTCAAAGTTGCCAAGGGATTCGGGAATTGGAGCGGCCGTTTTGCTTTCAGTGCTGCTCGAGCTGATTGTGCAGTCTGCTGCGTCTCGATGCGCTGGAGTTCGCTCATATTGCTTCTCGTCCGTCGCTCGCGGATCACGCTAAGTAAGTCACGGTTCCATGGCTGTGGCGGTATGGACCCATTACCAACGACATTTCTACCAGTCTCAGGGAAGACCAGCACAAGCGGTACGATAAGAACTCCGATGAAGATAACCAGAAACCAAAAGATTGCACGCCAACCAAGATATTGAGCCAGGATGCCGCCGAGAATTGGAGCAATTGATGGGCCGATCAAGGAACCGCTCATGACCCAACCCATATATGTGCCTCGTTCGGCGGCAGTGGCGACATCGGTAGCAACAGCGACGCCTAGAGCAATTGAAGATGAAGATCCGGAGGCTTGAATGCAGCGTAAGACAAGCAGGGCCGGATACGATGTTTGAAGCGCGAGCCCGATGCAGGCACCAAGATATATAATGTAGCTGATGAGGTATGCAGGACGACGACCGGACGTATCGGCGAGGTTGCCCATAAACGAAGGCGCTAAACCTTGGAAGATCATGAAGGTAGTGACAGAGACGTTGATGAGCGAAGGGGAGACATGTAGGTCCGCTGCGAGAGGATTCAGAGCTGGGAAGTAGATATTCGCGGATAGTGGTGACACAAAGCAGCAGATCGAAGCCATGGTAACAATGAAGATGCGAGTGGACTTTGGGAAGACAGAGTAAGGCTCTCCGTGGCTAGAGAGAGTATTTGCGTCGCAACTTTTGTCATTGTTGTGCTCCTTGAGCTCTCTGCCAGGGATACCTTCGATGCCGTAACTCCCACAACTCCCACCATTTTGAGCGGAATAACGGCCGTTGTTGATAACATTGCTGCTGTATTCGGTAGTGGTAATGGGAGATAACGAGTCTACAATATTTTCGTTTAATTCTTCATTTTGATCTTCTTTTGGTGTGGCCGACAGGTCGCTGTTCTTGTCGGAATCTGACATGCTGCCGTTGGAGCCATCAAAACTGTGTTGCAAAAGTTTTGATTGCTCATGGTTCGGACATAAGATCTCGAGATCTGAGTTGCAGAAACTTGTCTTTAGTACTCTCTACGGTAATAGGACTACTGAAAGAAAGGAGCGGAAAGTAATATTCCGAGCGGAACAAGCGTGCCGAGATGCTGCTAGTAGACATCTGATCTATTCTCTTTTGCATTTTCCTGATAGTTATACAGTCCATAAATAGCAGTCCGTTTGTTAAGGACAGATGGTTTCGGATACCACTTATCATTTCCGGAAGTATGCCAGCGCTGATTGAAGGTCGTCCAATGCGACGAATCACAGACTAGATATCTGTCAGCTTCAACGCTCTTCAGGACAACATGTGTCAGTATACGTAGATGAAGCGAATACACTATATTGTGGAGTTAAGATGATGATTGATCAGTCTGTGGTGTCGTGGTTCTGCTAGCAACAGAACTGAGAGCCTGCTTACTAAGGGGCATTTTTATAGGCGGATGAGATGCCGACCAGATTCATTCATAGTTCGACGACTAGTGACGTAGTTTTGGAGCTAGAGTATCTGCCTGGTAATTTGATATCAATCCAAACTTCTAGTGATCTGGACTTGTATTCACGTCTTGGCCCAAACGTAGTAGAGTTGATTGCACAACGCATCTTCAAGTCTAGGGAATACAATACTCTGTAGATACATTCTAACAAAGCATCTCAAAAGTCGTTCACCGAGCTCTACCCAGGATTGTCGGACCCAACATTAATCGAGCTAGCAGAGAGGTTTGTGAGTGCCAATTCCCGTATCACATCGCGGCGTAGCGGAAGCGAAGCAGGGTTTTCAGCCTGTCTCACGAAGAGCACAGAAACACGACGTCGATAAATTTTGGAAGTCAGGTGTATGCGCTCAATACTCAAATGGCGGCCCCACGTGGAGGGAAAACGACAAGACAGAACCAATGGGACCCACTGCCAGATAGCGGCATACTTCTGCGGTGAGGAACTGTAGTAATAGTATCTGCGAGCCGCATTGAGTCTTGCATAAGCTCGCGTCGTTCGAGATTCCCCGAATGAAGGAAGCGGTGTGATGATCTGAATCCTTTATTTCCCCGTGATTCGCCTCGTTTTGCTGTGAGTTGTGACATCGTTGAAAAGCTGCCGCTCCTGTTCTCTCCGACCTTCTTCAACCCCATCGAAAAAAAAGTTTGGTTTACAACACTCAAGGCTGCCATCAGAACTGTTTCAAACTTCAATCAAATCCAATCGCTCGCAATGCCTAAGGTATGTTTAAGCTTCTCATCTGCACATTGACTGCAATTGAGACTGCTGTCGAGTTGTTTCACGCTGCTCACTCAACACACACGTCATAGGTCAAGTACATCCTCCTCGACTGCGATAACACGCTTGTCCAGTCCGAACGACTTGCTTTCGAGGCCTGCTCCGACTTGACCAATGAATTGTTGGCAAAGCACAATGTCAAGGCTACTTACACGGCCGAGTCACTGCTCGAGAACTTTGTCGGCCAGAACTTCCGCGGCATGATGATCGGTCTGCAGAAGAAGCACAACTTCACCATGGAACCACAGGAGCTTGAGGACTACGTGGAAGCCGAATTGGGCAAAGTGGTTGAGAAACTCAATGAAAAGGCTCAACCGTGCCCTGGCGTGCCCGAGGAGCTCGAGAAGCTGAAGCAGAAGGGTTATCCGATGGCCGTGGTCAGCACTTCGGCCAAGCCTCGCGTCGTGGCCTCGCTCGAGAAGACCGACCTGATGAAATACTTCACCTACGAGCACGTCTACTCCGCCGCCACCAGCCTCAATCCACCCAGCAGCAAGCCAGACCCTAAGATCTACCTCTACGCCTGCGAGCAGCTCGGCGTCAAACCCGAAGAAACCGTCACAGTCGAGGACAGCAAGAGCGGCGCCACCGCGGCCATGCGCGCCAACATCCCTTGCATCGGCTACGTCGGCATCTACGACATCGAGGAGGGCAAAGACAAGATGGAGAAGATGGAGAAGGTGCTCACCAATGACACAAAGTGCGCCGTCATCATGCACGACTGGAAGGACTTTGAGAAGTGCCTCGAAAAGATCGAGAGCTTGTAAGCGCTCATCCTCCACTCCTTGTCATGCTTGTCTGTTTGTTTGCCTGCGTTGCTGGCTGGCCCTTAGATGGATGCAAGAGTCTTGCTTCTCGCTCGTTTCTGAAGACGCGAAAGGGCAGCTATGCTTCGGATGCGATTAGACTTGATCGAAAAATATAGATATGATGATGTGGCCACGGGGAATTGGGACGGGAAATGATACGACTTTCAATTAAAAGATTGCTTTTTCTGACTTTGAGCTTTATAGGTCTTCAAACAAGCTGTGACGTTCGCGATTGTCGAAGCCGGAGAAGCTGTTTACAATGAGATGGCTTTGGGAAATGGATTTGGGTTCGGTTGATATAATTGGTCGCGATCACAACGTTGTCCTCGCATCTCTGTAGCCATGAGAGACGCAGGATCTGAGTGAAGCATTATATCGGACTCTCTCTACAAAGTTACGTTCATTGCCAACTACTAAGTAACTTTACAGACGTGACGATGCTGCAATAAGAACGGTACCACCATAAGCATCACTTAGTACCTACTACGTGACATCTGCAGAGCAAGACTCGTGACTTTTCATCTTTAAATTGTCAAAATCAGCTCAGGTCATCATACAATTCAACTACTCCCATCCGTCCGAATCAAATACGATATCAGGCCACACCGACTGCTTCCAATATGAAACCTTTCACACACCTAGGACGTGGCATGCATGTCCAAATAGATGAAGGTACCTAGATTAGCCGCAGTTCAAGCTTTTTACAACGCAACACAAGCAATTCTGCCATCATCATATGCGAGACTAAGGGCAAAAAGTCATTGATCCCTGATTCGGACTGGGATCTGTGGACAGCGTTAAGTAATTAGCTTCAGATCAGCGGATACAGATAAAGTGTGGCATTATTTAATCTGGGTAACACGCCATACAAGCGGTCTTGGGACGATGGCATTGACGCGAAACGACAGAATACTGGAGTACAAGTTCCATACCACATAAATGAGGGTATATCGTGTGCAGCCAGTGAAGCTTCTCAGTGGGTCGTACGGCTGAAACACTTGTCGAACCACTCGTATTGCGGACAAAAAGCTAGCAACCACCAACGTTCGGTATTTCCCGCACCGAGACACCAATTGCTGTTGGAGCTTGCTGTTAGGCCACGTAATTGGGATTCGATGGGGCCTCAAAGGCGCGTAATAAGATTCTCTTTCGCATGAGTGACTGACGGAATGCGGCAGCGAATGCGGGGATTTGCCTTGATCGAATGTAAGAGGTGGAAAAGAGTCGCAAATGGTCGGCATGGGAGTCTGGGACGCGACGTTGGCCATTCCAATCCTGGTTGTGGTGGCGCTTCTCGACTGACTTTCAATCCAAAACGTGCAACGGGATCGCCAGGCATTTGAGAACCGAGGAGATCGTGATTTTGCTTCCCAATTGCCCATGAATTCTTCTTCTACATAGCCTCTGAGCTCGTCCGACATCCATAACCCACACGAGCTTGCAAGTTCGTATTCAACACCATGGGTCTTGGTGTGTTGGAAGACCATAAGCTCGAGCACGTCCCAGGTACAGACAGGAGTGGATGCTGAGGAGGCACTTCACTGACAACCACTGCAGGCACGGCATACGTTCTAGACGATGAGAAGCGTCGCGAACACGAGCAAACGACGATCGATCCAAACCTCAAATATGATACATCGGGCAAGATCCCAATCATTCTCGTACCACAACCTTCAGACGATCCCAACGATCCTCTCGTACGTCTCCGTTCGTCTTCCGACCGAATCGCAACTTCCCTAACAATGTCTAGAATTGGCCGCTATGGAAACGCGATCTGATACTGTTCCTCCTGTCTTTCATCGGCGTCATAGCAACCACGCTGTCTCCTATTCTGGCAGCTAATAGCCTTACACTCTCGCTGCATTACCACCGCCCGTTTTGGGTAGTGGCTCTTTTGACTGGCTACCACCTCATGGGTGTCGGTGTCGGAGGCTTCTTCTTCGTGCCATCATCTCGTGTCTGGGGTAAACGCCATGCCTTTCTTATCGGCATCATCATCCTCTGCTTCTCGTGCGCCTGGGCCGGCGCTTCGAGTCATAACTACACCAGTCTACTGTGGGCTCGAATATTCCAAGGCGTCGGACTTGCACCGTTCGAGGCGCTGATCAACTCAGCCGTCGGCGACATCTACTTCGTGCACGAGCGCGGCAAGCGGATGGCAGTCAGCAACTTCGCAGTCTTCGGTGGCTCCTTTATGACGCCTGTCGTTGTCGGAAGGATGACCTACAGCATCGGCTGGGAATGGACCTTCTACATCTTGTCCATTCTCACCGGCATTAGCATTTTTGTCATCTTCTTCTTCATTCCAGAGACCGCATTCCGCCGCGCAGCTCATCTGAACACTGACATCACGACTGACCGCGTCACACATCGCTCCAGCGCCATTCCGATGGACGACGGCGAAATGCAAAAGGAGATCGCGGTTCCGCAGAATGAGGCGCAGTCCAGCAATCAAACGCATCGAGGGACCACACCGCTCCCAGCCAAGAAAACGTACCTGCAGACGCTCAAGCCAATCGACGGGCGCATGACAGACGAGAGCTATTGGAAGCTGCTGCTGCGGCCGTTCCCGTTATTCCTGCACCCCGGCATCCTGTGGGCGTGCCTGATCCAAGGCACGCTGATCGGGTGGACGGTGTTCCTGGGCATCGTGCTGGCGGCCATCCTGCTCGGGCCGCCGCTGTGGTTCAACGAAGTCACGACCGGCTACATGTACACGGGCGCGTTCATCGGCGCCGTCGTGGGCTTCCTTGTCGCCGGCGTGACGTCCGACAGCGTTACTGCGTGGATGACGCGCCGCAATGGCGGCGTCTTCGAGCCCGAGTTTCGCTTGTTCCTCGTCATTCCGCAGCTGATCCTCGGCGTGGCGGGCCTGTACGGTTTCGGCATCACCGCTAATGACGCAGTGCGCTACGGCTGGCTTTGGCCAGACTTTTTCTTTGCTTGCGAGGTCGCTGGCATGGTGGTTGGCGCTGTGGCTAGCGCATGCTACATCGTTGATGCCCATCGCAACATCTCCATCGAGGCTTTCACTTGCATGATGATCTTCAAGAACATGTTCAGCTTTGCTCTCACGTTTCACGGCTACCAATGGCTCGTTCGTCACGGCACCCTCAAAGTATTCGTTGGCTTGGGAACCACGCAGATCGTCATTTGTCTGCTCACTATTCCGCTATGTACGTTTGTGTCTTCGATATATCTCGACATGATTTCGCTAACTTCAGGTGCACAGACATCTTCGGCAAGAAGAATCGCTCGTTCTTCTCAAGGCACGATATCTTGAAGATCCTTGGTTTGTGGTGAGTACATTGCTTCTTAGCTGTATGTTGATGGCGTTGGAGCGAATTGGAAATGCTGTGCTGAATATCCACATCCGTTTTTGGTGCTCAATTGAAGCTCAAACGGCGCAACTATGTCGCTTTAATACACGATTCTTAACATCACGATGGAAGTACTAATAGTCTGTTCCCGTCTCTTGGTGTGCATATAAGTTGTTCAGGACGATGGAGATGTAAAAGATAGACACATCGCGCTTCATGAATCACAATTCGATCTCAATTGCAATTCTTTCTGCTGTGATCTCGATATATGCATTTCAATCACATCTCTAGTCTCGGTAGATCTTTTCATTGTACGCTACTACGTAGTTCGAGACCTATCAGTTATTCTCTTCGATCCCAGCTTATTTACTTCCGCAAGCATGGTGACAGTCTCGCTGCAGGAACAGAACACGGTATCAACTAGAAACACTATTCGCCGAAAGAATCGAAGGAATCAGCTGGCTTTCCAGATGTAGTAGGTGATTGAAGAAGATGTGTCCGGCATCTAATCTCTCCACTTTCCCAATTAACATCCATGTTCGCGGGGAGATTTAAGCCAATGACGACTCAAGCCTTATGAGCGTGTCGACGTTTTTATGTAGAGCTTTGCAGTGCGCAGCTCTCGGACCCAAACATCATCATCAACCAACAACTTGCTTGCGGGAATGATGATCCTCGTCAGCTTTCATTCCGCCCTGCTTCTGGTAAGCAGTAATGTTATGGTGACATTGAAAATATGCGCCATGTCCTCTCTTTTGCAGCCATTGCGCTGTGCCTCTTGTCTGTCCTACTGTATAGTCGGATTGCGTACCTCTTTTCACTACCAGTCAAAGTCTTAGACATATCGTCGTCCCATCGCGCTTCTCCAATGACTGTTAATCTCAGCTGGTATCCTCCGAGCAGTTCGTGGGTCACAAACCTTGCAGATGTCATCAATGGCACTGGAGTTTACGGCTTCATCTTCAACAGCTCAACCGATCCTGCCGGCACTCCTTATGGAACGTACAATTGGTGCAATATGCCGCATGTACGGCCTCAAGAATATAAAAGAGTGAGCTCTGAATTCAAGCTAGAGTATGTCGAATTGGTATGGTAAACCTCCGTTGCTTTGAAAGCAGTAACTCACTAATTCAGATTCATCGCCACCACAAAAGAACTCCTTATGCGTCCAATACATTCCCTACCGAGCAGTATCCGTGGTATTGCTCCGACGAAGGTCTTTTCTATTATGGTGAACCGCTGAACCCTTTTGGCAATCGGTCTGCTGTCACATATTGGGATGTATACACCACTTCGTCCAATCCGTTTCCGCCGGCTGGTTTCAATGGAACATGCCAGTTTCCACAGATTACTCGAGAAGGCTTGGATGACTCATGGCAACATGGCAAAGACCTCTATGGTGTCTATCACGACCTACTTGGATTCCTACCGAATGAATGGAACAACAATACGGTTCAATACCGCGTTACAAACAATGTCATTACAAGCCAAGTGGCTGGAATGGTTGTGAAGGCAATGTATCCGAATGTTCATGGTCCATTCCCGTTGTTGATTCAGCCTGACTCAATTGACTCGTTGGAACCTGCTTATAGCTGCAGTGCTGGTTCAAATCTTTACAGCACGTACGCCGTTGGAGGAACGAATACAAATTGGACTGCTCATCTTACGGATTCTCACAGCTTGTTCACAACGCTCAACGCCATCACTGGTGTGGATGGATCGAACTCCGGCTGGGCAAATTCCTGGGATCACTACTTTGACAATCTCTCCGCTAAGCAATGCCACGACAAGCCATTGCCTTGTAACATCTCTAATCCTATTGAATGCGTAACTCAAAACATGGCAGACGAAGTCTACCGTCTTGGAGAGTACGAATACTCATTCGTCTACCGCTCTGGTGGCCCAGACACTCTTCTCTACTCGACAGAGATCTTCGGCGTCTACGTTGCTGAGCTTGCGCAGAACATCCGCAACAAGCTGTCTGGCGCTAGTCAGGTCAAGTACAAACACAACATTGCTCATGATGGCTCTGTATCTCCTCTGTTGTCCATTCTACAAGTCGACAACATGGTATGGCCGGGTATGGGTTCCGAAGTCGTCTTCGAAGTATACAGCAAAGGCCAGAACGACTACTACCTGCGAGTGCTTTGGGGTGGCCAGGTCTTGACAAGCTCAAACCCGAGCTTTGGAGTCATGAATTTGATTCCCTTGACCACGTTCTTGGCTTACATAGATGGACTTGCTGGAGTTGGAGCCAGCAAGATTCCTGGGCTTTGTAACGGGTCATAAATAGCCTGTGACTTCCATAACCACACCTACGATAGCATGTAATGTCTGAATGATGAATCGGCCTTGATCTTTTCATTGTTTTTCTCTTCACAGAATACTGGTGTGCTGCTTATGACTTTAAGTTTTGCGGAGAAACGGCCCGCAACCCGCTAAGTTAGGGCACATCGATGATGTCGCCAGCTTTAACTTTCCAAAGTTTCGAGCTCGACTCTTTAGTGTCTCCCACCAACTCTCAACAAACATGGCACGCACGAGTGAATGGGAAAATGATCATTCTTCGGCTAATATCACCCTCTCTCGGGTCCTTGTAGCGCTCGAGACTCAGGTTCAAGATGAGAAGAACCTCCAATCGTCCTATCAACGCAACAAGCTCTCTGCAGTACGATCACATTATAGAGCTTTTACGGATGTCTAGAAGACTAATCACACTTTAGAACCTCGAATACGCTCGTTCACTACTCCTCCGTCTCGAGCACGACAGCACCTCCATCAAAATCGCATCTCGCAAGCAGACAGTGCAAGCCGACCTCCAACGAAAACGCGAGCTAATCAAACGCCTCCAAACGCGACTCCAAGAGCCCATCGAAGCTGAAGACTCCGACTCCGACTCCGACTCCGACTCCGACTCCGACTCAGAGGCCGGCCTCGACGCGTCCTCACCTGCACCCACCGCACCCTCCTCCACCAACCCAGAACCCTCCTCCCAACCCGCCTCCTCCCTCCGCGCCCGCAAACCACCACCATCCACATCCCAACCCTCCTCGCACACCACAGCCCGCACATCGCTCTTCGGCGCCGCCCCTCACCGCACAGCCGCCAATCCCAGCGCGCCGCTCGACACACAGCTGAGCGCGCACCGCGCCGCGCAGACCGACCTAACAGACTCGCTGCTCTCGCTCGCGCGCGCACTGAAAGCCTCGAGCACCGAATTCGGGGCCGCGCTGGACGCCGAGAAGGACGTGCTGGGCCGGGCAGGCGCGGGACTCGACGCCAACGTTGTGGGCTTGGAGGACGCGGGTGGGCGGCTGGGACGGCTGCGAAGGAGCGCTGAGGGCCGCGGCTGGTGGGGAAGGCTCATGCTCTATGCCTACGTGGCGGGTTTGTGGGTCGTTGCGCTGCTGCTCGTTTTGGCGCTGCCGAAGTTGCGGTTTTAGGGACGCGCTGGGCGGCGGGATTGGAGTGGAGATGGAGTGAGCGTGGAGATTGAGCCAGAGGTTGGTTGGATGGTGTGGATTATATCCAGATGGCTTCTGCGGAGCTGGAGTGCTTCGCTGAGGGCCTGGATGGCGAGTTGTGAACTCGTCCTGAGGGTGTCTAAGCTCAAAGTCTATGAAGAATACGTGTGGCATCAGAAGTCCGCGAGCTCAATGGTGAAGAGCACTTCATGATCCGTCTCAACCTCCACTCCTTTCGCCAGGTCGACAACATGATTGCTCGTGCTAACCTGACCACCCATCTCCGTCTTCCACTCATGCACATCCCATTCCAAGCCATGTGTCGTAATCGTAGCCGGTCCGTAAATCGGCAAGATCCCAACATTCGGCGTAAAGAAGCCACTCCGCGCCGCTTCTCCGCCACCCACTCCACTCCCAGCGCTATCCTCCGCCGTGACAATCCGCGACCTCCCCCGCCGCAGCACAAACGAGCAGCTCGACTCCGAAACCAACCACAGCCTCAGCGGGACGCCACCGTCCGCGACGCACCCGCGGCGCGTCTCGCGGAACAGCTCATGCAGCAGGCCAATTCCCTGATCGACGCGGCCGGCCAGCGATCCCAAAACCAACACGTCCAGGTGGCGGCGGGGCGCGGCCTGCGCGCGCCGCCGCACCTCGCCAACGGCTTTGCCAAAGTCGGTGGTGTGCGGGTCGGCGTCGGCGGTGATGGCGACGGCGCGGCGCCCGTAGTGCGACCGCACGTCCGGCCGCAGCGAGTCGAGGTCGCCGTGGATGAGGTCCGGCAGCTGCGCGCGTTCAGTGCTCAATCCGCCGTTAGCTTCAAGACAATGCTCACGAAGGCGTCGCGGTGCCGCGGCGCGGCGCCGCTGCCTTTGCGCCCGCCGAACAGGTCGTGCAGGCGGTTTGCGCCGCCGTCGGCGCAGAGCCGGAACGCGCTGTTTGCCCAGAGGCGCGGCAGCACGGCGACGTTTTGGATCGGCGCGTTGAGGATTATCAGGTATGCGTCTGGACGGCCGTTGTGTGCCTCCAGGAAGGCGCCCGGCCGGTATTCCATGGCTGAAATTGATGCCGATTGGAATGTTGCATAGTTGAAGGAATTAAAAGTAGTGTCTAGAAGCGGAATTATACATTTTGCGCGAAGCTTACAAAAGTTGGCAGCGTACCGGGAATTGCGAAGTCGATGACAAAAAGTGCAGAATTGGGGTCTGGCGGTAAACCCAAAGTGGAAAGCCATCACGCTGCGGGTTGATATGTCGTGCTGAGGTTTCACGGAGAGATTAATTGAAGTTATAACGGTGATGATCACTTATGTATATTGTGAGACGCTATAGACATCGAAGGTGGAGCCATACAGTAAAGCGGTGCCATGTAACCAGCACGTTCAATCGGTAATGATCCCATCGAATGGATTACGGGAGAACAGCCACCATGCAATTCGCTCGGTAATTCCTTCGAACTCCTAACGTCCTGATGATTCCATTTGACTGGTCGTTGACTCTTTCTATACAATTCCACATTCAGACCTTACAACAGACCGGCGATTCCACCTAAAGCTGCCAGCGCGACAATGCTCAAACCTTCACCAACCTTCCCTGCCATGTTAGACACCGTTGTCGGACTGGTTGATGGCGACGGTCCCGTCTTGGAGCTGGCCGTGGAGGAGTGGTTCAGAGTACTACTGCTGGACGTAGCTGTATAATTGTTGGGAGGTGGTGTGTACGTGGACACAATGGTAGATGTGGTGTTTGTCCAGGCGTGAACCGGAACCAGCGTAAGCGGAGCGAGCGTGAGAACTGCGAGAAGTCTCATGATGATTCGCGAGCTGTGAGACGTGTGGCGTTTAAGTGGTATTTGCTGGGGTTGAGCGAATGTGCTTTAGATTATCGTATTGATAGGCGTATTAACGAGCGTAGAGATGGATTACGGTGAAGGTAGGAGAGAAAGCGAGAGGAAAACGAGGACTTATAAACAATGTGACAAGCAGAGTAGTCCGAGGTAGCATCTTGAAACGTCACACCATAAATATAGTTAAGATTGACGGTTCTTTACCTCAACGCGGAAATAAGCAGGGGGAGCCGATGTGGCGGACCTGTAGCTGGCCGTTTTTGAGGCTCTGTGAAGAGACTTGCCCACCAATAGATGCGATGATTTAGCATGCTGACTCTGAATTTGGAACACGGTTGATAACAATTTACGTAGTAATGGCACTTTCGTCTGGTCAGCGACGTTGCACTGTGCAGAAACGCTTTTTTTTTGCAACCACCACGTCTGACGATATGATGTGATTGCAAGGATGCTGCGCGCATGCAAACTATTGATCCGTCCGCCTCCATCTCGTATAACTATCGATAGTTCCGCAAGCTCTGCATTGCCGACGCAAATTGGAGCTCGATAATGCTTATTGTGTGATGTGAAGCTTCGCTCTGTTTTGTTTTTAACAAAATTGATTGCGCATTGGGATTAAAGCCCGGTGCAGATGGCGGAGGAAGCCAACTTTGAGGCAGATTTGGTGGCGTGCTGTTTCTCGATCCTTCCCATGTATTTGGATAAGTCGGATGGATTCCATCCTGCCGCTGTATTTATGCTCAGTTCGGTAGGTCGAGCCAAGATGTCTGCGACTGGCTAGACTTCATTTGTTGGAAAGAGTTTTGTTGGAATGATGTGCGAGCAGCCAACTCTTCCAAAGCTATAGCTCTGTTCGCCTCACGGACCTTGTTTCTCACAATTCGTTGTATCTCCATCTTTGAGAGTTTTCTTTCTACTTTACTCCGTTTCGACAGATCGTTTTCTTCGGCAGAGTCTATTTCAACATTCTTTCGCTTCGAAATGCCAACTGTTGCTTCACTCCGAGCATATAATTGAGCTGTATCAAGATCCTGGCTTTCATCAGAATTTTGCTCTTGTCTCCGATCCTTTGGGTAGTCGGCATCATCGCGGATCAACCTCTCAAGGCTGCTTTCGTAACCATATCCATCTAAAGACGATTTGGCCTCATCCGTATTGGATATCAAGTGGGTAGGGATCGAGTCATCGTCGCTGATAGAGATGGAGGATTGGGAAGAATCGGAAGTCCGTTTCAGACAACTCTTCTGAGGTAGTAACCCTTTTCTCGGCTCGTGAATGACTGCAGCCTTATGTCTCCTCTCTGGTAATGAATCCTTGGTCATATTGCATCGATAATATGGGTTCTTCAGGTTTAACTCGGAGATGCCAAAGGACTGCTCTGGAGAATAGCATTCGAGGAGACCGCCACAAATCTTCAACGTCTCGGATTTTTCGTAGATACACTTTGTAAAGCATTAGAGAATGACGCCTTTAACATATATGATTACGTCTAGAAGAAGCTTACTACAGCGCAAGGCTCTTGTTGTGGGATGCACGAGCTGCTCTCAGCAAAGCCCTGCCGATTCAAATCAGAACATCACCATACAATCAAAAGATCAATAGATTTCATATGTCGATATATGACTAAAAAGAGGGCTCAGGAAAGAATAGACTTCAAAAACACATCACCATCTCAGCCCGCGGAGTCCGAGAATATACAAAAGAACGCGGAGAGAGTGTGGAGAAGATCCACGAACGCGACTCGGACGTGAAACATGACTCCGAGTTATTATGAGAAGGCAAAAGATGAGTCTAGAGAGGGGTGAAAGGGGGCGGGAAGCAAGGAACAGAACAAAATGGAAAGATCAAGGACGGTGAATGGCTGTTAATGGCTGTTGATGGGCTCTTATGGCTTTCGCGGAAGAGGAACAGGATTCCGAAAAAGCATTGACCATTCGGTTCAGTGAGCAAAAGGTTCCGCTGATATGTAAGCTCCAGTATAGAGGCATTTGGGCAAAAGTCCGCGGACCATACGATAGTCAATTGGGTGTGGGTTTAAAACAAACTTTTTGGAAGGTTTTGCTTTTGCTTTTATTTCCGGACCATCTTCTCAGGCACAAAGCTCTGGGTCGCTTCGGTTATCGCTCACAACCACGGCTATTTTCTCTCCACTTCAGCAGCTAAGCTCCAAAGTCCACCGTAACCGGCACACTTCTAAACATGTCAATTGTGTCCTGTCTCTCGCCTGTTGGCGTCGTTTCAACATGGCTCTGTGTAGTCCTCGACTCTCCAGGTTGAAATTGCCTCGTACATTTCTTTTCTCAAGCCCTCGTCGGACATTGGTGACGCAAGAGCAGCGGAGAAAAGCAACCACATCCAGTTTAGTCGCCGCGAGATCCCATTTTCCGATCTTCGACCACCACTACGATGCGCTCGTCGTTGGTGCTGGCGGAGCTGGCTTGAGGGCCGCAGTTGGCCTTACAGAAAATGGCTTCAACACGGCATGCATAACGAAGCTCTTTCCGACACGCTCGCATACCGTTGCGGCGCAAGGAGGAATCAACGCTGCGCTAGGTAACATGCACCATGACGAGCCATACTGGCATCACTACGACACAGTCAAAGGATCGGACTGGCTAGGAGACCAAGATGCTATCCATTACATGACCCGCGAAGCCGTTGCCGCCGTTTCAGAACTCGAAAATTGGGGCATGCCATTCAGCCGTACACAGGAAGGCAAGATCTATCAGAGACCATTAGGAGGACAGTCCATCGATTGCGGGAAAGGCGGCCAGGCTCATCGTACAGCATGTGCTGCGGATCGAACTGGCCATGCAATGCTCCACACTCTGTACGGTCAGAGCTTGAAGCATGATTGCAAGTTCTTCATTGAGTGGTTTGCCTTGGACTTGCTGATGGTCGACGGAAGGTGTATTGGCGTGACGGCGTTGAACATGGAAGACGGTACACTCCACCGCTTGTTTGCGAAGAATACCATTATAGCCACCGGTGGCTATGGACGAGCTTACTTCTCTGCAACCAGTGCGCATACAAGTACGGGAGATGGTAATGCAATGGCCGCGAGAGCAGGATTGCCGCTGCAAGACCTGGAGTTTGTTCAGTTTCATCCTTCCGGTATCTATGGCGCAGGTGTCCTAATTACCGAAGGCGCAAGAGGAGAAGGAGGATATTTGATCAATAGTGAAGGCGAACGATTTATGGAACGTTATGCACCTACGGCAAAGGATTTGGCAAGCAGAGATGTGGTGAGTCGGAGCATGACATTGGAGATTCTCGAAGGCAGAGGAGTTGGCAAGGAGAAGGATCACGTGTTTCTTCAACTCTCTCATCTTCCCAAGGACATTATTTTGGATCGACTTCCTGGCATCGCGGAAACGGCGTCTATTTTTGCTGGCATTGACATCACCAAGCAACCTATCCCCGTCCTGTGAGTTCAAAGAGACGTCAAACGCTGACATACAATCAAGTACTGACAGATCGGTAGACCAACGGTGCATTACTGTATGGGAGGCATACCGACTGACTACAAAGGTCATGTCTTGAATATCGACCCGGTCACAGGTCAAGAGGTTCTAGTTTCCGGCCTATATGCAGCAGGCGAAGCTGCATGTGCTTCTGTACATGGTGCAAATCGATTGGGTGCAAACTCTTTACTCGACATTGTGGTTTTTGGTCGAGCATGCGCCCTCGATATAGCCGCGAACAACGCACCTGGAGATAAGCTGCCCATCCCCATTCCAGATGACATTGGCTTGGACAGTTTTAACGAACTCGAAGCAATCAAAGCTAGTGACGGCCCAAAAGGCGCGGCAGATTTGAGGAATGATATGCAGAAAGCCATGCAAAGCGACGCAGCAGTCTTTCGAACTCAAAGCAGCCTATCGCAAGGCTACGAGCGCGTTCGCACTGTGGAGGAAGACTTCATTACAGATCTCGGAGTCCGCGACAAGAGTCTCATTTGGAACAGCGACTTGATTGAGACGCTTGAAACGAGAAATTTGCTCACCAATGCGGCTCAAACCGTCAAAGCTGCTCTCGAGCGTCAGGAGAGTAGAGGAAGCCATGCGAGAGACGACTTTCCTGATCGCAACGATGAGAAATTCCTGCGACATAGTCTCACGTGGCAGAAGAACGCTACAGATGAAGTAAGAGTTGGCTATCGCGATGTCATCTTCAAAACATTAGATGAAATGGAATGTCCAGTGAGTTTGGCTATGGCCTTTCGACGGCTTGTTGTACTAACATGGAAATAGTCGGTTAAACTGGCCAAACGGTCGTACTGATGGAATGAAAATTCACACAGTGCAATCTTATATCGAGTTATGACTCCTATTTCAGGAAGGCCAGTACAGAAAGTGACGCATTTATCATTGATTCCCTTTATAGAGCCTGGTATCGTTCCAGCTTTGCATAAGTAGATCATAAAGGGCGCTGTCATTTGTATGGTTGAACGATTTGTTCGCCTTCCAAGTAGAAATCAGCTTTACAGCTTTCACGAAACTACCTTGACATCTTTTAACAACCTGATCGTGCTATTGCAATTTGACTTGGTAGGTTTCCTTACAGCCCGTCCTCGGCAACTCGAAAATCTAGCTTAGACGCATTACCGGAAAAGCCTTAGGATGCCAGTCAATGACGGTATTTCGGTCACCCCACCTCACTACTAGCACGTTATCAAGATTTACAGCTATGGAAACATGTCGTGTGTAGGCAATTTTCTTTTCCCTTGTCCAATGTTACAGCGATGGGAGAATTACGAATTCAATGGCGGAAAGTCTTCTCGTCTGAAAAGGTTCGGCGCTCATCACACATCATTGCGGTGAAGCAGCCAGCACAGCCGTTGAGCGTTGCGGTCTTTGGCGGAGAGCTAAAGTCCCGTGAACCGGTTGACAGCAAATTGTATGAAGTCGATTTGAATGATGACGGTGAGAATGCGTGAAACTGCAATTCCCGGTGCCGTGCTCACATACTGCCAGCGAAACTCGTTGTTTCAACCCACTCCGAAGCTCCTTCTCCTCGAGTCGGCTCCGCGGCGGCGACGCTGAACGAATGTACATACCTCTTCAGTGGCCGGAGTGGCCAGTCAATGAGTCCCATTGATGAGCAAGGCTGTGTATGGGAACTATCGCATCAGTCCGGCCAGTGGACGTTGCTCGAGCCTGCAAATCCCGACTCGCCATTCCCTCCACCGCGATCATACCACGCTCTTACCTCCGACAAAAGGCATACACTATACCTCCATGCGGGATGTCAAGAGAAAGGCCGGCTCTCTGACCTCTGGGCTTTTCAGCTGAGCACGAGGAGGTGGATCAAGCTGGCGGACGCTCCTGACCCGCCGCGAGGAGGCACGAGCATAGTGTTCTGTGCTGAGAATGAGAGACTGTATAGGATGAATGGCTTCGACGGCATGGCGGAGCAAGGAGGAAGCTTGGATGTCTACAATCCAGAGACGGATTGCTGGAGCAGCATTGCGTTCACCGCGGACGGCAAAGACGGACCCGAACCTAGGAGTGTGGCCTCACTGCTGTGTATGGGAGTCGGAAATGAAGCATGGCTAGTGACAATGTTTGGTGAACGGGATCCGAGTAGCCTTGGTCACGCTGGAGCTGGGAAGATGTTAGATGATGTGTGGGCTTGGAATATTAACAGCGAAGCATGGACAAAGGTCGAAGTAATAGGACCAAACAAACCACAGTCAAGAGGATGGTTGGCAGCGGATCTGCTCAGTGATGACATGTTGATCGTGCAAGGCGGGTTAAATGAAGCAAATGAGAGGCTTGGAGATCTTTGGATTGGAAGACTGAGAGCCAAAGAATGAAATATAAAGCGTGAATAGGTACTCGCTTTGTCCTCTATACCATAAGTGAAGAAGATAACAGCGAGTAATTTAAAAGTCATTACCTCTTGCTCGTTCTACTTATATGCTTCCGAGTAGTTCTTCCGAATAAGAACCAATACATAGCGAAGCTAGATGACCCATCTTAAGTCGCCAGATATCTAGACGTTCGATCGACGCTTTCGGACACCTCACGCCGCAGCCAAAATACGGTAACGAAATAGTAAGTGGATCAAACTGGATCAATGAGTTGCTCTCCTTTTCCTTCCAGATAATGACGACGAGCATAGTCACCAAAAGGCGGTGAAAATGCTGTCGTAGCCGGTGACGGCGACTTCAAATCGATCGCCTTCAACTGCTGGCATCTAAATGCAACGAGTTGGTAGATTACGCTAGAACTGTTGCAGTCGGAAGCACCGTTTGTCGAAGTAAAGCCGTCGCATATAGATTGATTGAGTTTTATACCCACTTCTGTCCCGTTAGCCTTTCATAAGCCTCAACATATCCGTCTCTCGTCCTCTTCACAACCTCGTCAGTCATGCTCACGTCTTCTTTGCCCTTCAGTCCTTCTTTAGTTAGCCAATCCCTCAAAAACTGCTTATCAAGACTTTCCTGGCTCCTCCCAACCTCATACTTCGCCGCGTCCCAAAACCTACTCGAATCTGGCGTCAACACCTCATCAATCAGCACCACCTCATCCGTTTCCTCATCCACACCAAACTCAAACTTCGTATCGGCAATGATAATCCCCCTCTCCGCCGCAAACGCACACGCCACCTCATAAACCGCCAAGCTGCGCTCCCTCACGCGCTCCGCATAGCGCGCGCCAATAATCTCCGCGGCCCTCTCAGCACTAATGTTCTCGTCGTGCGCGCCTTGCTCCGCCTTGGTGGAAGGCGTCCACAGCGGCGCGTCCAGGCGCTCGCACTCGCGCAAGCCAGGCCGCATCGCGGCGCCGTGCACCGTGCCGGACCGCCGGTACTCCGCCCATGCGCTGCCCGCCAGGTACCCGCGCACGATGCTCTCGAGCGGCAGCACGCGCAGGCGTCGCACCTGCAGCGTGCGGCCGCGCAGGGCAGCGGCCTGCGCGGGCGGGAGCGAAGACGGGAGATCCGGCGTTAGCAGGTGCGTCTGCAGATCAGGGAGTTTGGTCGCTAGCAGCGAGAACCAGAAGGTCGAGAGTTGCGTTAGCAGTCGGCCTTTGCCCGGGATGCCGTTGGCTAGGATCACATCATAGGCGGAGATTCGGTCGGTTGCGATGAAGAGAAGTGTTGTTGGCGAGAGCTCGTAGATGTCGCGAACTTTGCCGCGTGAGACTAGTGGGTACTGGGTTAGTGAGGTGGTGGTGACTACCGGCTCGTCCATGTGGGATTATTGAGAAAGATGAATGGAATTGAAGGATAGTTGAGAATTGAGACTTGTGGAAAATTTGGTGGAGTAGAAAGCTGAAGAGAAATAAAGTGATGGGTCACGATGTGTAGTAAAGAATTTTGGTGGAGCCGTGGTTCGTTGATCTCAGCCTGTGATTGGACATAGAGAAACTGCTTTCACTGCAGTACCTCACCGTCTCTATATACAAGTACATTCCTCAAACTACGAGTGACTTGGCTTGAATATCTGATACCGGAAGAAATCCTAGGGAATCAGAGTAAGAACGCATTCTGTCTAGCCAGAAGCTTGAAAATACTCACCGTTTAACACTCGTACCTCTTTCATCAGAGCTCGAAGCCGACCAGTTGTCTTTACTCCAACTTGGCTGTACATATCCCTAGGTTTTCGAGCGCTAATAAACAACCTCGTAGCTCTTCCCTTTTGATAGTATCTTCATAGATCATAGCTCTTTTCTTCCGTGTAGCTCTAGCAATTCTGTCACGTGCTCAATCTTCCTCATCACTCATTTCCATCTCCTCACTATCGTCTTCTTCTTCATTTGCATCAGGCTATGAAGTGTTAGTTGACTGAAGTTGAAGCGCGTTTACGTGTTGCGCGTGAACTCACTGATGGAGGATGTGGAGTCGCGGCCTTTTGAACAGGCTGACCCTCTGGCTCTTCCTCTTCCTCACGACCTCTCTTTGTACCTCGAAGGTCACCGTTCACGTTCGTATTAGCAAGACTCTCATCGCGAGCCGGAGGTTTTTCAGGAAGAGAAGGGGCTTGTCCAGGTGGTCGGTTGAAGATAGACGCTTGGAGAGCACTCAGTTCGGTGGTAGGTTCAGAGGTGGCAGCTGTTTTCGCTGCTGGATTCTTATAGGTGCCGTCAATCTTGGCAATGAAGTCGCTCTTGCTTTTGGCATAGTGGACGCTCTGGTGTCGATGTCAGTAGAGCTTGCTAATAGTACGCGAAGCCGAAACGCTTTGCTTTCTAGATGTAGTACTCACTATTGTCCTGCCCATAAACTCTATGTTATCACACTGCCGCATTGCATGTGCCGCAGTTTGTATGTCGCGAAAAACTATGTGTGCCTGGCCACGCATTTTCATTGTTTTGAGGATGTTGATGTCGAGAACGGAACCGTAAGTGGTGAACAAGCAGTACAAAGCACGTCGCATATCTTCCTTCGGGATCTTATCGTCTAATCCACGAACATATAGTCTATTATAGCGTTATCAGACAGTGTCCAAGCAATAATATAAACAGATACTCACGTTTGATTCGGGGTAGGCCCAGACGTCTTTTGCGCAGGTGGGCCGCCTCTTGACGGCACCGTCCTGGCAGCCATGTTGCTTGGTGAGGACAGTGAAGAGTGAAATTAGAAATATGTGATCTCCCACTTATGATAGAGAGAGGTGTTGCGCGAGTTTGTGAAGTTATAGTTGTCTAATAGTGAGTTTGTTGCTCGCATAAACGCTGGTTGATATTATTTTTACACCATCGGCACTGACCAACCGCCGATGTCCACAGCATCTTTCGAGCATCAGCCATATATCGATCTTCCACCTCTCAATTGACTCCCCACCAAATCTTCTCGAAAGCTCCGAGGAGAGCCAATTCTTAGGCAGGTCACAGCAAGAGCTGGGGAGATGCTAGAATGATATTGAGATCTTGTTCATACCGCGCTACAGCGCCCTCATCACTCGTTCCGCACCTCCGCAACACGCTGCCCGCACTTCGACAGCAAGACATACGCAGACCTCTCGCTTTCCAGAAAGTGCGACATGCATCTACAGAGCCAAATAGATCTTCAAATAGCCTTCTAAACTTCCTCGCTGGGTCAACTCTTCTTGCACTGACCGGCCTTGGTTTCGTCTACTTCACCGACACACGAGCCTCAGTCCACCAGTACCTTGTTCCGGTCATCCAGCAGTGGCTGTATAAGGATGCTGAAGATTCACACCATGCTGGTGTTACGTTTCTGAAAGAGTTGTGGATAGCAGGACTAAATCCCAGAGAGCGAGGTGATTCAGATTCTGATGGAGTGTTATCAGTTGAAGCATTTGGACAACTTTTGGCAAACCCAATTGGAATTTCTGCAGGCTTGGACAAGAACGCTGAGATACCAGATCCATTGCTTTCGCTCGGTCCTGGCATCGTGGAGATCGGTGGAGTTACTCCTAACCCACAAGACGGTAACCCGAAGCCCAGAGTGTTTCGAATTCCATCTCAGCAAGCAGTCATCAACCGCTATGGACTTAATTCAGAAGGAGCTGATTTTGTAGCCATGCGTCTACGACAACGAGTACGAGAGTATGCGTTCAACCATGGCTTTGGTATCGACGAAGATGCTGAACGTCTGGTACTTGATGGCGAAGCAGGAGTTCCTCCAGGATCTCTTGTTCCAGGTCGTCTTCTGGCCGTGCAGATAGCAAAGAACAAAGCTACTCCGGAGCATGATCTATCAGCTGTCATCAGAGATCATGTATACTGCGTGCAGCAGCTTGGCAAATACGCTGATATCATTGTCGTGAACGTCTCTTCACCGAACACTCCTGGTTTGCGCTCGCTACAGTCACAAGAACCACTGACACAAATTTTACTGCACACGGTAGCAGCGGCAAACCTAGTTGACAGGAAGACTAAGCCTGTGGTTATGGTCAAAGTGTCTCCAGATGAAGACTCTGACGAACAAATTCAAGGCATTTGCGATGCAATATGGGAGTCTGGTGTTCAAGGTGTCATCATCGGCAACACCACTCGGCGAAGACCAGATCCATGGCCTCAAGGATTCATGCTCTCAGCCACCGAGACGCGCACTCTGCTGGAGCAAGGCGGCTACAGCGGACCTCAACTATTTCCCAAAACACTGTCGTTGGTCAAGCGTTACAGAAAGACTTTAGACAGTGGACCAAGCTTTGACAGTACTCCTGCCGATTCTCCAACACCGAAACCGATTCTAACGCCACTCACAATATCTTCCGACAGCAGTCTGACTCCACCATCTTCTCCTGACAGCGTGGAAGGATCCGTGATGGAGAAGATCCAGGCCGCAAAACCGCAGGATGAGTCTGTCACGAAACCGCAAGATGAGTCTGTCGCGAAACCACATGATGAACCTGTCACGAAACCGCAAGATGAGTTTGTCACGAAAACGCAAGAAGCCTCTCATGAGGACTCAACCAAACCAATTGAAAAGAATGAGTCGGTCGCATCCTCTTCTCAACCGTCAGCATCGCAAGAACTTGACACAGTCACAAAAGTGACAAAGGTAGCGACATCGGTGGCAAGTAGTGAGCCGAAAGTTATCTTTGCTTCTGGTGGTATCACCAACGGCGAACAGGCACTGGAAGTTCTGAATGCCGGTGCCAGCGTGGCAATGATATACACGGCAATGACATATGGAGGTGTTGGAACCGTGACTCGAATCAAAGCAGAGATGAGAGAGAAAATCGGACAGCCAAAACCTGAATGATTGTTTAACGGCTTGTTGGCGAGACAACAACTGAACGTATTTATGTCCGACTACATTTCGATGATATGTACATACAAAAGATCAGAAGGCCCATGGAATAGATTTGGAGAGATTATAAGCATAGTCATACAACACGCATCCGAGCAATTCTATATCCAAATGTATGGCTATGCTGTCGATGAGGTTGAGAATGCAAGACGCAATTGACCTTCACTGTCGAGTCGAAACCAATCGAACACGCCATTTAATATCAAACTGACGGGCGTATACGGAGTAAAAATATGCATTTGACTAGTCAGCAAAGGCACCAATTAACTTTGAAGTTCTACGTCGGTTGCAGCATTCAAGCTTCTACGCCCAGGAAAGATCTACACTGCCAATTCCCCGCAATTTCCAAGACTGATATTCACGTTTCAAAGCGCTCAAGGGTTTTATCTTTGGATGAGCGATATTTTGACGGTAACCGCCTGATCCTCTGGTTATAAATGATATGCATGGTACGAAAATCTGAGCCTCATCATACAATGCTCCCAGCCTCCAACTAGCGCTGCAACACCTAAACTCCCATGCAGCAAAGTCTGGTGGTTCTAGGTGCTGGGTGCGGATATTCCTAGTGAGGATCATCGAAGAAGGACGAGTGAGAATCAGCTTGACAGGCACTATCAGTGGTTCCAGGCCCAAGTAAGAAGTGGCGGAGTCCGATATATGGAACAGTTGCGGCGCCACGGGGAAATTGGGTTCACTTCGATTGGATAATGCGGACCCCTATTCCTGCTCCCACCACCTTCAGCTGAAGCTGGAAGCTGGGAGCTGAAAATGCTGTGCGTTAATAATAAGATCAGGTGTGTAACTGCTATCGTGTCTTCCGCATCCGTTTGTCCACGGGACCACACCGTCCGTAACAAACTCATTGTTCCGTCTTTGCTTTTTAATTTCTTTGTTTTGTCTCCTTTGCTTGTCTGTCATCTTCCCACACCGCACTATGGCTACCATTCCAGCTGGACAACCACCGACCGCCGGCTTACCCGCCGGTTGGCGAGAAGATTGGAGTCATGAGCATGCAAGACCGTAAGCGCAACGCCTGAGAACAACTCGCGAAGATATGTTAACAGACATGGCAGATTCTATGTGAACATTTACACAAACGAGTCCGTCTGGCAGAAGCCCACGGCTCCCGCTCCCGGCGCAAAATCTCCTGCTGCTGACAGCACGCGAGCTGTTCCGACTCCTCCGTATACTCCAGGTAGCACTGGTGGCCCAGGATACTTCCCAGGAGGACCACAGGCTCCTCCTGCGGGAACTCAGGGCGGTTATACGACTGGCGGTCAATTCCAGGCCCATCAGTTCACACCTGGTGGTGCCGGCCCTGGCGCTCCGGGCCAACGTCCACCAGGTCAAGGTCCGCCAGGTCAAGGTCCGCCAGGTCAAGGTCCACCAGGAGGTCCGCCAGGCCGCGGTCAGCCTGCACGAAGCCCATATGGCCAAGGTCCTCCCGGACCGCATCCACCAGGAGCACCGGGGGCTCCAGGAGCTCCAGGAGCTCCGCGGTACGGCCAAGGTCCACCAGGAGGGCCTCCGGGAGCACCTGGAGCGCCTCGTCCTTATGGCCAAGGTCCACCGGGTCCAGGAGCTCCAGGAGCGCCTGGCAGGGGATATCCTCCGGGTCCTCCAGGTGCTCCAGGTGCTCCTGGGCAGCCGCCGAAGCCAGGCTTCTCTGGAATGGCTTTGGCAGGAGCTGCAGCCGCTGTAAGTCACACTTTCGTCACTTGTCACATATCAAGACCACTGCACTCTCTAGCGTATCATGCTACGTAAAACCACAGCTGCTTTTGCGCTGCTCAAGACCTCAATCCGCACCTCCTCCACGCACTCACCACCGCTAACACCTCACCAGGGCGTCGCCGCCGGCGCAGCAGGCGAGTACTTCCACAACCAGCACCAGCAGCAAAACCACCCACCAGGCGCGCCCGGCGGCCCTCCGGGCGGCCCGCACCCACCGTACGGCCAAGGCCCTCCACCACCCGGCCAATACGGGCCGCCACACCCGGGCCAGTACGGCCCGCCACCACCAGCGCCAACCTACGGCGCGCCGCCGGCCTCCGCGCCGCCCGCGGGCAGCGGGCTGGGCGGCAAGCTGGGCGCGGCGGCGCTCGGCGCCGGCGCCGGCGGCATCCTCGGCAGCGTCATGGGCGGCCACAAGCCGGGCGCGACGCCGCCGGGCGCGCCGGCGTCGGCGCCGCCCGCGCCCGCGAAGAGCAGCGCGGGCGGAAAGCTCGGTGCTGCGGCGCTGGGTCTCGGTGCGGGCGCGCTGCTGGGTGGCTTTGTTGAGCATGAATGGGATAAGCATGAGCAGCATGAGAAGCATGAGCATGCGCAGCAGCACCATTCGGGCCATTCTGGGCATGCGGGGGCTGCGGGAGGGATTGGTGGGTTGGTGGGAGGCATGGCGGGCATGGGGCTGGGTGATCGCGTGTATGAGAGTCAGACGGTTGTTGTGGAGGAGCCGGCGCCGGTGTTTGTCAATGAGACCGTGGTATGTTTGAATTGGGCTTGATTTGCGGCGCTGAGCGTCTCGCTGACTGGTTTGATTAGGTTGTCGACAACCGTGATGTCGTTGATGACACGTATGTTTCCGATACCTTCGTGGACAACACATACGTCTCTGATACGTACGTCGACAATACATACGTCTCTGATACGTATGTCGATAATACATACGTTGATAATACGTATGTTGATAATACCGTGGTCGAGGATAACACCTATGTTCAAGACGACTACGTCCAGGAATCCTTTGGCGGTGATGGTGGTGATGGCGGGTTTGTCGAGGAGACGGACACCACCTACCAGGAGGAAGATGTTACTTACGATGACGGCGGTGACTATGTTCAGGATGATTACGTGCAGGAGGATACCACGACTTTCGAAGACAGCTGGTAGGCTCGTTAAGGGTGACACTTGGAAGCAGCTTCTCTTCTCAACCTCTAGGACTTATGTTTCTTTGATGACCGTGATTTCAATGACACTCAAATGGAGCCGTTAATGATTCGTTGCGAGTAGTGGACGACTTATATTCGACGATATGCTTGAATATCAATTGTGCTGCGCTCTGAATGAGCTTCTGTTCATCTCTTTGAAGATATTCCAATTTTCTACTAACAATCACTCGCAAATCATGATTCTATGTTTGTAGGTACCATAACGTCTCCAGTACTTCGGCCAGTTACAAGGCCTTTTCCTCAGAATCATGGCGTCTACCGACTTCCCGTGATATGAAGGGCATCTTTCAGATTCACCAACTCCGCATATTGAGCTGTGTTCCGGGATATTGGGCCAATCATCATGTGGAATAACACGTGCCGCCATTCTGACTCTAATCCGAGCCTGATCCCGAGGGTTAATACTCCAGGGCTTGACGATGCTTTTATCGCTGTGAACCAGCAACGGCGTAAAGATGATGAGATGAAGTGTCTATTTGACACAGTTCTGCACAGCCGAAGCATTCAGGAATGTGAAGTACCTGTTGTGAACTTGTCTTGCCGGCTCGATCTTCCGCAAATGTGGTGTGTGAGAACCCGATGTCAGAGCACATGATTTTCGCTACTGTTCCACCAGCAGTCGACAGGCACATGGCAGCTTAACCAGACACGCATTTCCACTTCTGTCTGCCAGTTGCATGATCTAGGTAATGAGGAACCGATTTTCGAAGATCATCCACATGCTCGCGTGAAGAATGCAAAACTTCCGCCGTTTAACGGCATTCTTCAAGGTTGAATGGAGCCCCTTGTGTTCGCCCGGTTTCTTGTACTGTCAAATGTATCTATTACTTCCACGATTCCACTAGCTGCTTGGTCCTTTTACAGTCATATCTCTCGTTTTTGCTTCAAATTCACTATCTGCATCCTCTGGTGTTCGTCGTTATCTCTTACATCGAAGCCGGACTCTGCTGAGTGCTAAACACCGCACAGTATGGATAACAAAGAATTCTACGAGTTCTCAGCAGTTTTATACGATGATCTTCCCGATAAACGAAACACCAGCACATCCAGCTCACCTTTGACTACCAAACCAATCTGGAAGGCCCCGGAATCGTGGGATACAAGCCCATTACAGCACAGTCGGTCCTCATCATGGCCTAGAAGATCGTCGTCTCTCCCATCAACAGTTGTGGGTACAACGACTCTCTATGAAAATGGGAAGACGAGATTTATTCCTACGCCAACTCCGGATCCGAAAGGTACATCGGTATTTCGTCGAGCTACTTCACGATAAAGACTGACCACTACAGACCCTTTGAATCTTCCAAGATGGAGGAAGAATGCAGCGATCGCTTCCGTTTGTCTATGTTCGTCACGCCTTCCGATTGACACTTATGAACCGCTCTTTCTAATCATTTTTCTCAGTTGGCGCACTTGCTCTCTCAGCAGAAACCATCATTGGAGCTCTCATCCCTGTTTTCGCCCTTCAATATGCAGGCATCGATCCGAAGATTCTGAATTCGATCGACCTTGCAGACTTCAGTCCTCCAGGCGTTGTGAATCTCAACGCGATCCAAATCCTCTCCGGACTCGGCGGCCCACCGCTATGGAAGGTCTCGCTCCTCGCATCTCTCCCGCTTCTGACCAACGGCATCAGCAGCTACTTCCTGGTGCCGCTCTCCATCAGCATCGGCCGGCGCCCAGTCATACTCGTTTGCGGCATCATGGCCTGGATCGGCGGCTTCTGGGCGGGCTGCAGCAGCAGCCTGGACAGCCACATCGCGGCGCGCTGCTTCCAAGCGGTGGGCGCGGGCGCGGTGGAAGCGCTGATCCCGCTGATCGTGCAGGATGTGGTGTTCATCCATGAGCGCAACCGCGCCACCAGCGCCATCTGGGCGGCGCAGGGCCTGCTGATCGTGAGCCTGGGCGTCGCGGCGCCCGCCGTCGTCGCCACCGTCGGCTGGCGCTGGCTGTACTTCGTGGCGGCGTGGCTCGCGCTCGCGGCCTGGGCCGCCGTCGCCGCCTTCCTGCCCGAGACGCGCTGGGCCCGCAGCGCCGCCGAGCTCGCCGGCAAAGACGTGTACGCGCTGCGCGGCGGCGACACGCGGCCGGCCATCGACACCCGCCTGCCGGCGCGCACGCTGTGGACCGACGTCGGGCTGTTCACGCTGGGGTTCGCGCACCGCGATGCCCTCCGCAGCGTGCGCGACACGCTGCGCACGATGCTCTTCCCGAACGTGCTGTGGGCGGTGGCGGTCAACGCGGCGCTCATCTCGGTCTTCAACGCGGCCGGCCAGACTACCAGCGCTGTGCTGATCGCGGCCGGCTGGAAGTTCAAGGTGCTGGGGCTCGCGCTGCTGCCCGTCGTCGTTGCCACGCCGCTTGTGTGGCTGCTGGGCGGCTACGTGGCTGACGAGGTCAGCAACGGCATTGCGAGACGCAACGGCGGCCGTCGCGAGCCGGAGGTTCACTTGCTTAACCTCGTCGCGCCGCTGGTGATGGGCGTGCTGGGTTGCGTGTTGTTTGGCTACGCGGCGGAGAATGTGGCTGCTGTGTCCTGGTTCGTGTTCCTCATGGGTATCTTCTTCATTGCGCTGGGTTTCATGGTCGCGAATACGGTGATGAGCGTCTATGTTGTTGAGAGTTACCCGCAATGGGCTGGGTGAGTTGCCATGATCCAAAACGTGATTGCGATGCTAATGTTTCGTACAGTCCGGTGCTCGTCAACGTCTCATCGTTCCGCTGCATCATTGGCTTTGCCATGTCCTTCCGCGCCACAGAGTGGATCAATGACCGAGGATTTTTTGGGAGCTTCGGAATATATGCTGCGGTGCTAGCCGGTTTGTCCATGCTCTTGCCAGTCATGTATCTGTATGGTAAGAAGATCAGGAAGTGGACTGCTGGAACAGTGCGGAACACGAACGAGTGTACATACAAAGTCGAGATGCAGACAAGCTACATGGACTTCTAAAGGAAGACAAGCTGTACATATTGGAATTTTCAAGTTGGTAGATACAGAGGATTATAAGAGTAATGGCACAGTTGAATCGAATGTCAACCACCAACGCTCTCCAAACCCACGGGATATATCCAACCACAAATATCAACCAGATGCAACGCCACAATCCAATCCCGCAGTAAATCATCGTCCATTCCTCGCCTTCTTTTTCTCGTAAGCTTCCATAAGCACTTGTTTGATCGTCGCTTCGCCGTCACGGAAGTTTTGCGTGCAGACCTTGATAAGCATCTCCACTTGATCAGGAGTCCAAACCAGATTGTACGAGCCGCTGAACTTCGCGGTGCTGGGATCGAAGTCCGGCACAGCATTCGCATTGGGCAGCAGTGGCATGTAGACCATGGAGCAGTCGTTAGTGCACACTTGAGCCGGCGGGTTCGTCACCGAATGTCCGTAGCTGTCTAAGACAGTAGCCGGCCTTTCGCAAAGCGTGCCATCGTAAATCTGAGAGTAGAGACCCTGGAAGCGGTTAGGATCTTTGATATCGGGCTTTGCTTTGAGGTTCGGATCACGCTTGAGGAACTTCAGGCCTCTGCGTGAGCCAATTTGGTCGACTCGCTCTTGGAATGTATCCTTCTGCACGTCTGAAGAGGCATCCATGTTGAGGATAACATCAACTTTGCGTGATGGGTTGAGCAGGACATATGTGGGGCAGTTGTTGTCCATCCCGCTATCAATCAAGTGGATGCGCGGAGAGTTCTCGATTCCTGGAGGCCGGGGTTTCCCAGGTTCAACCTGCGTAAGGTGATAGAGGAAGTTATGTTCGTTACATGCGTGCAACGGATGATGCTGCTGGAATTCTTCCTTGCCTTGCTTCCCCCAGGAATTTGCGATCTTCACAGAGAGCGAATGAATAGCATTGCCGATAAATCCATGTGGAAGATTGCGTTTGATTGTCGCCAGATAGGATGTTAGAGGTCCGGCAGGTGCACTTGTGCAAAGACCGAGAAGAAGAGCCAAAGACTGCTCTGGAAGTTGCATGGTCGATTTGCCTTCTGAGAATGGTCGGCCAAATCCCCAAGTCGGTACCCAGGCCTCGAGTTCGTCACATCCAATCTCAAATGGAGTCATCTCAAACCATTGAAACCAAGCATCCCGCGCTTCCGCGTGCTCAGCAGAAGTCGCACTTGCATCTCGGAATGGATGCTGTGGATCTGCCCAATCTTTCCACGGTCGCTCATGTCGAATAGCCGTAAGAATAGGATATGGCTCTGCTCCACCAGCGAGATACTTCATTGCATTCGTCCACTTGAACCAGTCTTGATGGTAACCTGCCAATTCTCGTCTAGGTCCTCCTCCATTTGGATTCATTGACGGATCGTTTACCAAGAACAGGTAACCGGTTGTGAAAACCGAATAGAGATCCATGGCAACAGTATGAAGACCGCTGTGATGTTTCTGAACAAGCGGGCCTAGAGTGGTATAAGGTCCATTCGGAGCATTCAGCACAGTCCTGATTGCTTCAGGTGACAGTGGATGAAGAGGATGAAGTCGTTTTTTGCAGTGGTCGATCACCTTCGTCATGCTCGTTTCGCCAAAGGTGTAGTATGCGGCCAGAGACCAACATGTACCCGAAACTCCACCAACGTAAGTCAAACAATCCCACAATCCTGTCTTCTTCATTTCATCACCATACCCGAGATAGCCAAGCATGGCACGGAACCCACCTCCGCTACCACCAAACCCAATAATTGGAACATCATCCGGATGCACGTTATTCGGGTCGAGACCCAGATATCGTGCAAATGCATCTCGCACATGCCATTTGCGATCGGTCAAGTACTCCTTCTCCTCGATGCAGAGGTCGGGTCCACGACGAACCTCAGCGACGTAAGCGACTTCGGGATACCTTCGCACATCGTTCAAATCGCGCTTGACCGACGACTCTAGCTGGATGGATTGCTTGATAATATCTATGTCAGGCTTGACGACGTCGTTCCAGAAACCTTTGACCTTGTCCTTCAAAGACACATCGTCCAATCCTTTGGTGATGTCGTGATACCCGCCATCGTCAGAGCCAATGTCAAATGAGTTTGGATTGCCAGAATCTATCTCTGGGTAGTGCTGCTTGAGAATTTCCCGCTCGTGCTCCTGCTGCGCATAGTTCTCAGACCTGCGGGTATTGCTGTGCCTAGATGAGCGAGTGTTTCAACGGATTCATAAGCATGGATACGCACAAGCCTGAGGCCACGGACATCAATCGGAAAAGAAGCCAGGATCGCTTGCGGAAGCAATGCAGGGACGATCTGGTAGATGTGGTAGAGTGGGTGGAAGCGGCAGAACTTCTGTTAAACATGCAGGCGGGTGGTACCTCTTATTTTGGGAGGCTAGGATGAAGTCTTGGGCTCGGAGATCACTCTCCAGGCGGTCAGTGGTCATCAGACGGGGGATAAGGACGTCTTTTGCGGCCCGTTATCTACTGTAGGGACAAAGCGCGAAGCCGAAGACGAAAGGGAGTCGCTTTCTCAGCAGCCTGCGGATGGACTCCTCGACCGCGTATTCCCCTTACCGAGCCAATGGCGCCACCGGCAGTGACACGTGTTGCCGTCGAGAAATCCTGGAAATGGCGGCGCGAAATTACGACCTATGGCGGCTAGAGAGCTTGGAAGGGCGTGTGCTATCCAAGCAACCATAACATAGCCGGCGGTGAAGTCCAATAAATGGTCGGATACATCCAAGGTGATGCTTTTGGGCGGCGATTGTGGGAGACGCGACATATTTACAACCTCGGACGCTTTCGGATAAAAAGAAAGTGAGAACATTCGGATCCACTGCTGCTCCACTCTCTTGGATGGAAGGAAAGAGCAAAAAGCGCGCTCTCGAAGCCGGATCTCCAGCAAATGCCGTGTGAGGCACAGCCCAAGCCCAACACGCAAGTCTTTAGGGTTGCCTCAGTGCAAATTGCTGGCATGACTGCTGTCTAGCGTGAAGCCGCCACGATCGAACCATGGCTGAGCGCTTCATGCTAGACTGCAAACGGGTTGACATGTTGGATCATGACGAATTTCCCGGTGGATACGTGTAGTCTATCTCGGTGGAGGGCTGCAAGGCTGGTCGATTACTTTTCATACTCCCAACGTCCTTTTCAGACCGAACCCATCTAGGTACGAAGGTTTACGCGCGGCAAACTTGACGAACTTAAATTTTATCGTATACGATACCGTACGATATGTCAGCCGCTTGGAATTTCGCCTCCACCTCCGCCTCCACCGCAATAATCATCGCCGTCCGCAATCTTTTTCCTTCCATGCGTGTTCCCCACTTTCAGAACGTAATGGCTCTGGGATCGATGAGGTGAGATCGGCTTATTGTCGCACTTGTTCTCCGATCACTGCCTGTCCGATTCATCTACGTTCAGGTACTGTACCTAAGAATGAAGAGCAAGGCATGGGTATTGAGCCACTCTACGACGAGAACGGGGTTAGTTATCGGCCATGTACGGAATACCATCATGACTGAGGCACTAGCTGACATATTCCGGCACATAATCCTTATGATCTTGGCTCATGTGTTTCTGAGGTAGGATCTAATACGTATGAGCTTTTCAGTATGGGTTTGCCAGGTTGCCTGGTATGCCTAACAAATTCCGATCCATACTTTTCTGACGTTAGTCCCATCGATTGTAAATTTGTTGATACTTCTGCTATATTTCTAGAGCGAAAGAAGCGGCAGTAGTATTCACTCTCATTCCTTTTTACTGCAATGGCTAATATGTCGTTGTCACCCAAAGCAAACGGCAAATGCGTCCTTCTGCTCTCCTTCCTTACACTCTTATCAGCCGCGATTGCATCTCCAGAGACGACCTCATCATTCAATCCGCCTAGTACTAACAATTTCTACGATATCCATCCATAGGTACCAGCATTTCTAATTCCGAGGTCTTCTCGAAGTCCATGCCCGATGCTGAATACACTGGCCAACCATGGATTCCTTCCGCGTGATGGATGAAATATCACCAAGGATGATTTCAACAATGCACAAGTGTTGGCTCTTAACTCCGATCCAAGTCTCGCATCAACAACTACCAATGCCATGGTAGCGAAACTCGGTTCCCCGAAGAACAGCAGTATAGCATTCGACCTCGCCGACTTCGCATCTCACAACCACACGGAGCACGACGCTTCACTTACTAGGCTTGACATCATCCGGGGCTCTATTAGTGATATCCAGCCGAGCATGGTGGATTTACTATTAGCTGACTCAAATACGCAATACCTGAATACGTCGTCAATCGGGTATTCACGAGCTCGCCGCGAAGCTGAAAGTGTTGCCATCGGAAGTCCAATGCTGTCAGCTGCATTTACATCATTTGCGCAGCTTGAAGCTTCATTCATTCTAGTGGTATTTGGAGTTGGTGGTTTAAATGACACCGATGCCAGAGACGCTCCGAAGTCCCAAATCCATGATTGGCTCAACAACGAACGGTTCCCTACGGATTATGGCTATGAGAGGAGCCAAACGATCTTGACATCAGATTTGCAGCAAAGTCTGATTAATGGGATCAAATCTTTCCACGATGAATATGCCGGGAGTACCTAGGTACGTAGTGATGTGTACAGAAGATGGTAGTAAAGGAGAAATCAATGCTTATCAAATGTTAGGGTATCTGAAATATACACCTAAATTTCTAAATACTCCAAGCCAGAATAATACGATGAGTTGGTAGAATAATGTATTCCAATACGTGTTAGAGCCTTGTGCACCACGGTAAGCCAATCAGACGCATCGCTGCCTGATAGCACAGCCGTGGCTTGCAAACTGCCTTCTAATTTCGTCCTTTCGTTTCCACTCATGCTTCTTCTACAACACTTCAATTTCTACAACATTTAGTCGGACTGTGCTGCCTGATTTCAATCACTGTCTCGGCCTAGTCACCAAGACCACATGATCCAGTGTTCTTGATTGGCTTTCCAATAACACCCACAACGATTTTCTAAGTTTTCTCTCCACCCACCAGCTTCCATTTCTTTCTATCGGTTGACCTCGTCTACTGAGAGTCTATTTCGCCATCAGCCTATTCGTTATCAGAATACTCAAGTCTCTGAACATGGATGATCGAATTGACTCTCCCCTCGACGGGGCTGAAGCCTCCCCGGCAACAACCACAACAACAACAACATCATCAGGTGACGCTCTAGCTCAACGTTATCCAAAAAGAAAGAGGAATGAAGTCAAATATGCCGATTCTGATGAGGACTGGGTTTCAACCAACAGTGAGGAAAGCGATTTTCATCCAGAGGTAAAGGTGAGCTGGAAAATGCGATCGGCAACGTACCTTAAGCTAACAATCTCCAGAAGGTGAAGAAGGAAAAGCCACTTGCAAAGAAAGACATCTTTCCATTCATGAAGCTTCCAGCCGAGCTTCGCAACAAGATCTACAACGAATGTCTTACGGATGATGACGACGTTTATCTCATCAACACCGTGTTCTTGTATCGCCGCACCGTTACTCGTGCGAACGCGGAAGCATGGGCACATAGTTCCCGCACCCACAATCGTAGTTGGAGATGGGGTGACGCTGATGGATCGAGGAAGAAAGCCAAACCTATGGTCGGAAAGCTTAAACCTCTCAGTCCACATCTGCTCACCGTCTCCAAGGCAATCTATGCCGAAGCCGCCAACATTCTCTTCTGTCAGCCGATTGTTGTTCTAGACAACCTGACTCTCTTCCACTTCGCAGGCATGCAGACTGCAAAAACTGCTTCAATGATTCGCAATCTCACCATTGCCTTCTGGTGCCACACGGCCGCGTACAAGCAAATGAATTATGCCGCTATGACGCTTCTCTCCGCCGTTGGCATGGTTCACCTTGACCGTCTTCATCTTGACGGTCGTCTCAGGCCATACGGTACCTGTGGTAACCTTCTCGCAAGGAAGGTCTACAGAGACTGCTATCCATGGATTCACGCGCTCGGAAATGCGAAGGGCAATCGTTACGCCGCACTTGATGTGGTGGAGATGAGCGAGGTCAACTTCGAAGCGTGGATGGACCACAGGCCTGAAGACGTGCGAGCCGAGGAGTTGGAAAAGAGCAGAGAGGAATTCCGAGATGAGTTGCAATCCCTGATTCAATATGCTCTTTGAGGAGATATGAAAGGATTGAACCGTGGTGGAGTTAGTATCAAGTTGCTGGTCAAGGGTTGCTATAACGGAGATGGGAAGAGTTGTGATTTTCTGCTTGTGGATGCATCTTTCATGTCTTAGTCGGTGTGGGTTTCAATATGGCCCTATTTGCTACGAAACCTTGAATGTCATGGTTAAGAGCCATCAGATGTAGAGAAAACTGTGCGTAAGTTCCACAGTAGCAGCTTCAAAACATTACTAGGTAGAGACAGAATACGAAGCTGATTCATGTTTTGCTTGTCTAGGAAGCCACGATATTTGCCCGAGACAGTTTAAGGAAACTTCACATAACCGACGTTGTCAAATATCTAGACATTTCAATGCCATTCACCTTCTCTTTCAGACTTGCCTCAGAATCGCCCGTTCAAATGCCAACTCATTTGCATTCCTTTTTCCAGCCGGAATCACTAAATAAACGATACCATTACTCCTGAACACGATCACAGGGTAATTGTGACTCGCTCTACGAATTTTCAGCACCGAGTGTAATAGCTTGAAGAGTTCTTTCCTAACACAAAGTTTAACCTCAACTCTTCTACGCGTTACAAACATTCACCATTAGTCTTCGATTACTCGCTTCTACCTTAAACCTCTGAATAAAGCCTTGGGAAAGAGACGAAGCAATCAGACGAAGCCAGTAGAAAGGCCAACAGCTGTTGCAAATTTGACAGAAATCGGGAAATAGGAAAGACCTTCACGGTATATTCGTACTGAAGCTGCAGTACAAGAGACTGCTAGAGTCGAATATGCGGAAAGGAACGTTCAAGTCCAAACCCAGGACTCCCCAGGTGAAGAAGAAGTCAACTCAAACCCGTAAGAAAAGTTCAGACGCCACAAAGTCGAGCACAAGTGTCATTGAAGATAAGAAGCAGACGGAACTGGAGGATAAAGAAAGGACTGAGCAAAAAGAAAAGGAGAAGGTTGATGAGAAGATACCTGCTGAGGAAGATCTCGAGGCAACAAAGCATGACGACAAAAAAGAACGACCAGAAGAGACCAAAGAGAAACCAGCTGATAAACCAGACAAAGGAAAGAAAAAGACTTGCACAAATACACCTGAATTCGACCAGCCAGACTGTGGTAAACCTCGAATTCTTCTGGTGGCACTATACGTCGGGAGTGAATTCGATACCTACTATGCACCATTCTACAACAAGCTCCTATCCAAGGCGTCCGTACAACGCGCCAATTCACCCAAACCCATCCTCCACTACCTCAGACGACACAAACCGCAAGCAATCATCCTGCTTGACGCCGCACTCGCCCACCGCAAGGAGTTCTCCAGCGTGGCGTGCCGCATCCTGCGCTACGTGCGCGAAGGCGGCACGCTGATCTGCGCCAACACCTTCAATTCGTACCTGGCGCCGTTCTTCAACAAGACGCGGCCCACGCTGGCACTTTTCCGGCTCGCGGGCCTGTCGTGGGAGTTCGGCGACGTCTACACGACGTACATTGGGCTGAACAAGAAGGCCGTGCAGCGCGAGGTCCGCGCCGTCCTGCCGCCCGATCTCACCTGCGATGGCATTCTACTCAGCAAGGTGCCGAGTGGCGAGGCGTGGTATCTGCCTTCAGTGGAATCGATTTCGGATGCTTTGGCCTTTGATGGGAGGAGGCCGGAGCCTGAGTGGACGTCGGTTGCTTTCGCCAGGGTGGAAGAGGGATACTTCGGATATGTTGGCGATCTGAATGTCGATGGCATGTGTGATGCAATTATCATGGCGATGAGCGGACTGTCCATCGATATTGACTTCTGGATGGCTGTTCATGACGCCGAGAACGACATGGAGGGTACAAATGGCGAGCAATCAACCGTCGCCCAAGCTTCCCAGTCGAAAGCTGGTGTGTCGCTGGGCACCGCAAGTGCCTCTTGAATGAGCAAGATCTGTCTAGCTCAACAATTTCGAATTCAACGGTTTGCTGACCTTGCAATCCCTCTGAAAGGTTGCTGTTCAACTGACATACCCGGAAATTACAGTATCGATAGCTGAGGTTATACTTTCAACGGTAACTCGAGCTCAACAATCCAAGGCGTATTTAAAGGCTCTCCACACTCATTCGTGATCGCAGCATTTATGAATAATGTTTGTTTCGAGCCCATGTAGTCTTTCATTGCCTCTGGGCTCAATTCAGCATATCCCTTCCCGAGAGATTGATTCTTTCCAACAAAATCATTGATGACCCAACCACTTCCGTCATTTTCTGAATGCTTTTCCTTCGACTCTTTCCAAAATATGCGCTGAACTCCATAACCTGAATGTATGTCCAAAACAATGTAGCCTTGGTTTGACGCGCAGAATTGCGTTTCGTAGATGCTCACACCCGCCGTTCGAGCCGTCAGGTATGCGATCGAGAATGTATTTCGGCGGTCCATGGGTCATGACGATGTCGACTCCTTCAGGGATGATAGATTGGGATGTTGCAGTGGAGACTGCCCAATCCAACGCCGAATCCGGAGGATTGAAACGATCTTCCGCTGATGAGTATTGAAATGCTGAAATACCGTACTCTGGTGTATACGATGACGCGTAGATTGTAAAGCAAGCGCCGTTGCGGAGTCGGAAAGAATGGGTTCCCTCGTCAACGAATGTCACGCCGCAGTCTCTGGCAAGCTCTCCTGACATCAAGTCTTTCGCCCTTTGATGTTCGGTAACGGTACCACCCTCTCTTAAATAAAAGAGGTTCGTCGAGTGATACTTCGTGATTTCCAGGAATCAAAAGCTTTAGTTCGGCGTCAAATGTTGAGAGCATGTGCATTCCTTTGAGTAGAGCTCGGTATGATCCATCGTTGGTAATGTCGCCACAATCCAAAACGACATCCACGGCTGGAAGCTTGTCGCCCTGTGGATGAAAACCTCCCGTCCTCAATTTCGAGCTCGTGGGTATCAGAGAGCAGAAGGAACCTGACAGTCTGCTTTTGCACGTCTTCCATGTCCTGTTCGTATGTTATCGGGTGTCTCGAAACGGAGATACAGAGTTTAGTGGAATGCTAAAGCGTTGGTAAATCCAGAGCATTGGAGGCTTCTACATTGCTTTCGAATCTACATTTGCCACAGCAAGCGTATCCCACCTTGGCTCTACCTTCCCTCCTGTCAGCTTCAAACTACCGAGTCTTAACCTGCATCGAACTAGCCCACTGCAATTCACACTAGATTGACAGAAAAAAGAGAATATGATGTAATTAAAGTTATAAATCATGAGAATAAGAGGGCCCAAAAGAATGAATCTAGTCCAAGAGCTTTGCAGGCTTCTTTTTTGGTCCTCTCCGGATCATTTGATCGGGATGCTTTGGGTCTGGAAATACCGGCACAAACTCAAATCCCATCTTTGGATAAAAGGTCTTCGCTTCAGGTGCAGACTCAAGAAACAAAGTTGTTGGTGGATCTTGTGCGTCGGCAATGTCGATGACCTCCTTCAGAAGAAGCGATCCCACACCACGGTTGTGATACTCAGGGAGAACCCAGAGCGGTGCCAGAAACCTAGAAGCAATTACCAAACCAAACGGGCTGCAGAAACACGTAGACGCTATTTACCAATGAGGCTCTCCTTTCATGAGCTGCTTTCGCTCGTCGTCGTACTTCTTAAAGAGTGCATCCCAGACCTCAAGATCTGTGTGTTCAAACCACTCTTTAATTTGGTCGTCAGTATATCCAAACTTGTCCTTGTATCCACGCTCTTTAAATGCGTCTCTCCGCCAATAATGGAAACCATGTACGCCTTCGGGTTGTGGTATCAACCAAGCCGCATGACCAATTACCCTTGGCGGTTTGCCGGTATCACTTGCCAAGGTTGCTACGTCTTGTTAATGAGAACTATAGCTGCCACTTGAGAATAAACTAGCCTTTAGAGCATTTGATGTTTGGATCTGTAAGCCAAGGCTTCATTCGCGCTGCATATCGCTCTATTCGCACTTCCATTACCGGTCTCTTGTCAACGGGCTCAACCAAGTCATGCCAATACTCTCCGAAAGCTGCATAGTATCCAGCAGCCTTGTATAAGGGTAAGTTCTCACGTAATTCTTCTAAAGAGTCCGCTTAAAGTAGTGAGGGCACTAGAATGGTGAGCTTACAATTGACGGCAGATCCTCTTCTGTGACTGGTGAAATTATCACTTCCGAAGGGTCTAGTCGAGGCATTGTCACTGAAAATAATTGCGATCTCGACCTTCGAATTACCAAGTAACCAGACTGCAAGCAAACTGCTCCCTTTATCGACAATACGTAGCGTGAGTCAAGGCGACAAGCCAATTCTCGCCACAATATTAGTGGATTGTTAGTGAGCTTCACCGCATCGAAAATCGCTCTCTTCGCAAAGCCACTAGACTGATTGAGGAAGGAGGTTTGTGCTCCAAGATAGGCTACAAAGCCCTTAAATTGCGGAAGACGAGGGCATGGCATTGAATTTATTAAACAGATCTAAACAGGGAACTGGCTTAGGGCTAGTTTCGTCTTGATTACCTTCGTGATTGCGTTGTGGATTCAGAAATCGCTTCCACTTGTCCTCCTAATTGTCCATTATCCGATGATTTGGCTTGCGCGAACATTGAGCAAGGCTTCTCAACGTACGACTTACGGGCGATAATATTGACAGCTCGATGCATCTTCCTGCTCGAAAAGCTTTCCTGTGGGATAGATGCTAATACTTGCCACGATTTCGTCCCGTAGGTAACTCGTTTTGTGCAAATTGCTTTGAAGCATGCAGGGACTAGGTAGAGTACGCGCTTGATATCTAGAGTGCTCCGCACCGTTGAAGGATTTTGGACCAACGCCTTCTGCTGACATACGTTTATCGCGAAAGGGTGATCCGTATCAGTTGTTCTATTCCACACGGATGACCTATGAAGAGCAAGGCTGCAGCTGAAATTTAGAAGATCAAAAGACGAGCGTGTAAGCTGTGCTTCGTCTAGAAAGCCACTCTCCAAAACGGGCCTTGATACACTCGGATAGAGCGCGTAAATTCGCCTTGGAAAAACCTCGATCGGTCAGGCTTTCCACGTAATGGCGTCATCTTCGTGGGCACATCTCACCAAGGTGGTTATGGGGTACGACTTGGAAAGCTTCTAGTGAATGTAGGATCGGTCTTAGTAACGACGGATGATGGACTGCTTAAACATATGGAACCGGATTCTGAGCAGCTGCAACGGCTACTCGGCGAATATGGGCCAATCAGTAGGGAGTTTGTCACCAATTTTGCTTACGAGGAATGTGAGACCCTGATAGCCCTTTGCCACTCAACCACGGTACGTTTCATCTTCTAGAACTCAACTGGGCGTTGACAGTACAAATGGTCCTCAGGATCGTCGGCTTTCGTCCCTGGAGTCGCGGATGCGGATTCGATGGTCATTCGCGCGGATCCCATGAACATTGTGAAGTTTGTGTCGAATGACCCTCCAAACATATTTCAAGTATGCTTTTCGCATCTCGATTTATTTAGAGTAAGTTTGCAAGCCGTCATCGAGTAACATCAAGAAGCTAAACGTAAATGTCGGGCACTCATTTGTCCAGACGGAGCTCGTCTTGGACGTGTTTCCTCCTGCGTCTTCTCTCTTTACAGAGAACCAAGAGCACTTGGATTTCATCGAGGAAACATACGCCAAGAAAGGCCCTGCACCGACTCAGTGTCAACGCAGCGTAATAGCCTAGAATACAGTATGACTTACACAAATATAGAACTACGACAAAATGTCGACCTATAATAGTTCTCCCACTTCAATCCATCACCTATTTCAATTTCGATTGGAAGCACTTCGGTAAGCCACACTTCCTGGATCCGGGGATTCCAGAACCCCTGGTATATCAACGAGGATAAAGTTGCGATGAAACATAATCCATCTAAAGAAATCCAAAAGCAGATAAGAATGATGAACCGCCTCATGAAAATGGAACTCCGTGGATCTAAGTGGAAGTCGGACAGGTGGGGTTTTTGGTGTATCCATAGGGTTCCCCTGTGGATTCCGACTCTGTCTCGGCGAGTTTGGGTAGTAATCGAACACAGGCAAGTCATAAGCTATTAAATAGGCAATGGCAGCTAAATTGAAGTTTTGGCCAAAGCCTCACGCCGAGGCTAGGCCTCACGTCACGTCTCAGCGAGAGTGTAGGCCTGTGCGATTGCCATGGCAAACTCCAATCGCAGCAGTTCTGAAATGATAGAAAATTAGCTGACGCCACTGGACAGCCTGATTCCTTTCCTCCTCGTTTAAACAGTATCAATGGGTGGCCCTCCGACTGACACAGGTGTCTATCTTCCTTGCTGGTGTCTTCCCACGTTGCAATATGGCAGCAATACATCGTGTTGCCAACTTTCTAAGAGGAGGATCATCAGCCGAAAAGAAGCCTACTTTAGAACTAAGGAATCTCAAGCCATCTGTGAGGGTTGTGCCGAGCTTGACGGGAGGTGTATTGCGCGGCTGATTCTTGTTCATGGAATTTCTCTTAATCCAGTGGTGCGAGCTATGCCGGGACTTATTCCACTCCATGAAAATTTTCGTGAACTAGAAAGATCTGCTGAGAATGGTTGTTTCTCATGTCGTGTCTGGCGGAAGTTGCTGCTCAGCGAAGCCTGCTCAGACGACATCATCACCCAGCTTAGAAGTTTGGAGTATCTTGTATTTGGTCAACCGCCAATTGCCACTTCATCCCCTTGGATTGCAACGATAGAGACAAGGTCTTCAAATGACAACCTGCTGAAAGCCGGAGTTGTTCTGGAGAACAGGAGATATGAGCCGGAGGATGGTATGCAAAAAGAAAAACTTCTAAAGGAGGCGCAAATCGCTGACTTTCAACGGTTGTGCCAAAGATTAAATATTGGTACCGTAAATGTCATTCCAACGGTGATCGAAACGGCAAGCATTGGAAGCGCTTCAAGCAGTGGGAATCTTCGAAAGAGCATAGAAGTTCGTATCGTCCTCGAAGGCTTTTGAGTCTCGAGGTTCAAGATGGGGAGTATGACGCCATCAAGCTTGTCTCTGGCGAGCATGTGGCCGAGACTGCATGTTATGTTGCCCTTAGTTGTTGCTGGTAAGTTCGGCTCGGCTTGACCGTTCTCAATGCTGGCATTGATCTTAACCAGGGGCACGTCGGAGAACTACATGACAACTATAAGTAACGAAGCCCAGCACCGAGTTCGCATCGACATTAATGCCCTTCCCGCAACCGTTAAAGATGCTATCCAGCTTTGCCGAGAATTGGACATCGGATATCTTTGGGTCGACGCCTTGTGCATTCATCAAGCAGATGGCGGGATTGACTTCAACGAGAACTTCGGCGAAATGTACATGATATACGGTCGGGCAACCTTCAATCTTGCCGTGTGCTCCAGCAAAGCTTCAAGCGAAGCTTTCGTTACAAAACAAATCTTGCCGTTTGCGAACTGAGGTCCATCCCAAAAGCCATCCTGGCGCATCACCTTGTCAATGTTGCTCTCAAAACGCTTCATGAGGCCAAGAAACGCGACGCTCTTGATTCGCGTGGGCGTGCATTCCAGGAAGAACGCCTCTCCCCTTGAATTCTGTACTGGACAACTTATGGAGTCTATTGGACTTGCCTTTCCGACTGCTTTTCCGAATTTGACGACCATTTTGCGTCTGTCGATAGGAGAAACCTGCAGCTGGCGGAATCGTACTATGAAGATTTCTCCACTCCACACTACAGAGAGGATGCAAATGGCGTCGCAAGGATCTCTGAGCCTCACCGCCAGTGGTCGCAAATGATCGAGGCATACTCACTCCGCGAATTTACGTTCATAGAAGATCGACTCCCTGCTCTTTCTAGATTGGCAAAGCAATATTCGAACAGAACTGAAGACGAATACATTGCCGGGCACTGTAGGAGTAATATACCTACAAGTCTTCTCTGGGTCGTCGCACCCGGTTCCAGACCAGTTGGACACGCAACGACCATATCAGGCCAACCGATAGCTCCATCCTGGTCTTGGGCTTCAGTGCCTGCTCCTGCCGGAGTGGTCTTTCCACGCCGGTATGACAAGCCAGATTGCATGCTGATAAGTCAGTTCATTCAGACCCTGACAGACAACGAATTTGGTGCCATACAATCTGCGAGCATCTGTCTAAGAGGCAGATTGCGGCGTCTATTGAAAGGAGAGGCAAAGATCGACTGGCCGGAGAAAGAGCTTGAAGATGAAAACGGGCATCCAATCTTCCCAAACGCGACGGGCATTGTCTGCGCGCTGGACTCGAATGGCCGTCGAATCGTACTGTCCTACAATGCAGCTCATCCGATCGTTATCAAAACAGACTACGGGATACCGATTGATCTGGATAATTGCTTTTGCCTTGAGATCAATGGGCGTGGCTTTCTCCTATTGGAAAGGTGTCATAATAGCCACCAGTTTCGGCGGGTTGGGTGCGCGAATTGGCACGAGCAAAGGAGATTCTTTGCTGAGAGTAAGCCCATCACTATAGAGCTAGTTTGACATGTTCTCCTTGATAAGACTCAATGTGGTACTTCGAATTTCTATGTGGTCAAGAAACAAGTTCATCGAACGTTATGCCATAACTGCATACAGCTTATAGCGGCTACCTTCAGGCTAGACGTCTGTGGACTAGACGCTCTTGCTTATCTCTCCTGGGTATGTCAATTCCGTAAACAAATTCGCGGTTCAGATGTGCTCACCGTTAATACTAGCTTTGTTCAAACAGATATGGGTCAAGGAGCCGCAGATGTGTTCGGATTGAAGTAGCTGCATGTTACTCTATATCAGTCTATTGCGGGTTTAACCACCCAGGTAATATTTCCTTGCCTCGCAAGTCTTGAAATCGTTTCATTAACAACCATAAACAGGTCGAGAAGGCGACACGTGAGAAGTGCGGTTAGATTTCCTTCAACTTCGACGGAACCACTCTCGTCTGGTAAATCAAGTTCAGGATTCGTTCGGCGGAAGAAAGAAATTCTTTCTCTTGGTGGTATGTTTACGCATGGCTTAGAATATGCGCAGAATTGAGATTGAGGAATTCATATTAGAAAATTCCTAGTAATCGAGCTTTACGGAGTATGGAGTACAAAGGCCTGATGTCGCATATCTTTCGAATTTGCTTGTGTACGGTTGTGAGCCTGCTCTTGTTCACTCGTCCAGTTTGGTTAAAGTGATTCTTGGAACGAGACATGATCAATAAACTTCCAATTGCGGTCAATTGCGGTAAGTTGTGGCCGATTTGGTTGCGAGTGCTAATTACGGAGTACGGAGTAAAATGATCGATGGGCGGAGCTGTGAGACATACTGTGTACGATGCGGTAAGGCACCAAATCTCTGTCTACTTCTTCGAAACTCCAAGCCAAACTATTTAGAAATGAGTTATATCTACACCATGTTAATTATCGACTCTTGCTTGAGATCCCTTTTTACCCATCTCCCTGTTGGGTAGAGTTTAAAAGCTCCTATGCTTCCAGCTTGGGCTAGGGAGCGCAAAGGAACCCGACCGCAAAGACGAGCGGCACCAAACTTCAATCTTCCTTATCCACCAGGCAGGAAACCGCGCGAACGTGAACCGGAGGAGATAGAGATATTCGACCCATTCGAGTATATTCCACATCGATATCGTGCACCAAATATTACTCCCGGACCTTCGAATACACCTCCCACGTCTTCACAATATGAGATTGTTGACCGCGTCAACGGCTCGAACGGCCTGCCAAAGTACATATTGCGAGAGGTGAAGGAAGAAAATGATGGTCAGGAGCTCAAATACAATACCAGAGAAGAGAAGGGCGAGCACAGTGTTGGACAAAGCGGATCGAACCATCGGCACGAAGATGTGACACGCGACTTCAATCCGATAGGCAAACTTCGAACAACGCTGCTAAGAACAAGGCAATCGCAAAAGGCTCTACACTCGCAAGATAATGGCTCCAGATCTCAGCTTTCGGCTCTGATCCGCAAGTCAACTTCAAGTGAGGACGATGACAATGGCCTACGCGTCCTTTCTGTTCCTCACGACAGGATCCTTTCTTATGTGTCTCCCTTACAGCTCGAGCGATTTGAACATTCACGATTTGAGAATCCAACGGTGGATGATATGCCTTGGTTAGCATCGCGATCACCTGTTTCGAGCTCACTAAGCAGTTTCAGTGGAGAGAATGAGGATGAAATAGCTGACGAACAGCGACCAAAGAAGAAGCAGAAGATTGATCGACCTCTGGTTGTCATTGCTGGACGTGATACCACTTCTCTCGGAACTAACGCTAGCACTGCAAGATCCAGTATCGACACTCTCGACGAAGGTGAGAACAGCATAGATGCGGGCGGAGATCGTGAGCTTAGTGGAAATGTGGCCGCAGCAGTTTCTCAACCATCAAGATATGGTATGCTTGAGAGGCGTCCCCGTTCCACAAGTAGCCTAGGAGAATCGACAAGTGCATCTTCTTCAACAGTTCAAAATGAAGAAAATCTCAAGATCACAACTCAAAAGCGAGCACTACCGAGCAAAATGAGACATCAGATCACCCGATGGGGGTCCGAACAGAACTTGAAACGAAGAACTGGCTTGCTGGGACTGTCAGAAGAACCAGCTGCCAGAAGAGTCAAGAAGAGTGAGCACAGTCAAGATTATGAAGTATCGCGAATCCTAGCGCACACATACGTCGACGAAGTTACATACTACAAAGTCTCCTGGGTTGGTCATCCGGAAAGCGAAAGTTACCTCACCTGGCTTGTTGAAGAAGAACTACAGGGAGCACCGATGGTCTTGAGACAGTACAAACGTGAGATGGGGATTGATTCCGAGGAGAGTGATGTCAGTGATGAAAACGAACAAGAAGGGTCGGATCCGCATGCGTTTACGACTAGGATAGCCCCTGAACAGGATGATGAGTAACTTTCAAGAGAATAAAGTAGCAGATCATTGCGCATTTCTTGGAGTTCATTTTATTCTTGTGAAGCATCTACTGGTAGACTTTTGGCTCACGGCTCACGGCAGACGGCAGCATCACTAGTTTGCGAAACTTGGCTTCCTTTGGCAGTCTCCTTCTCGAACTGCTCCCAAGCTTCATCAATTGCGCCCTCTTGAGCTTCCTCTTCCGCCGCGATCCGCTTTTCGTGCTCTTCAGCTTTGTCAATCTGCTTAAGCAGGAATTCGATACTCGCATCTCTTGCTTTCTCAAGCGCCTGCAATCGGATCAGAGTCATCGAGGAGTAATTCGGCTTTTTAGGAGGTGATGAGGGCTGTGGATTGGGTGACGACTGTGGCGGACTTGTGACATATTCCGCGATCTTCGCTCTTTTCTGGTCGAGGAGATCGCGCAGTACTGTGATACTGTGATCGCGTTGCTGCAGCTCTGAAATAATGGACTCTCTCTTGCGTTGAACGTCTTCGGGTTGCATCGTCGACGACTCTGTCTTTGAGTCGAGCGGCCTTTCACCGGTTATGGACGCATCAATCCTTTGTCTTTTTGCTCCAGCATCATCTCGATGTTGCCATCTGCGAATAGCCTGTTTTCCAGCATCTGCGATGTGTGTAAATCGCACTGGACCTAAGAGCACGCCGCCGTACCATCTTGCCACGACTAGAGATCCTTCTACATCGAGATCCTCTAAGACTCTTTCCAATCTCTTTCCTGCCCATTGTTCACCATCGTCATCGTGTCCAGTCTGATAAGCGCGTTCTTGTGAGAGTGAGGCCGACGATTTCAGGGTGGTCTGTTTGGACGGAGTACGCCACGCTGCTATCCTACATGATGCAGACCGTAGCTCGGGAAGTGCTTGTAGGGCTTTGGCGTGCTTTGAGGGGGAGTAATATCCTATGAATGTCGATTTGCGATCACGAATCGCATCGGAGAGGTAAGTGTCTTCATGTATCGTAGGCTGCGCATCGTCGTCTGCCAACGGGCGCTTTGTGGTCATCACTCATAAGAACGACGTTCGGAGAAGGGAGGTTCATGGTAACTACCTTACATTGCACTGAAAGACGTTCTTTGCTGGTGATGAGTGAACGAAAGAAGTCAAGGCTCGTACCGAGATGCAAGATAAAGTACGATACCCCCACACTGCCAAGGCGGAAGCCCAGAGTTTAGGCGCATTAGATGCTAAACGTCCCTTTAGCAGCTATCTCTACTACTTGGCGGCTTCGGTTAAGAGACTGGATTCATCTACAGGTGTTGTAGAAGCCTCATACATCGTACGCTGTCGTTACGAGCCCGAACTGTTCCATGTACCTTAATCAGGGTAATGCATGCCTCACAATAAAGGGGCGTTTTTGATGGGCCTCCCGTGACGTCTCAACTTCAGCTCTTCAACATACTGAGTGACATGCCTTTCTTACATTACTGACAGTGCTACCGTTCAATTAGCGAACAATTGTTTCTATTGTGCTCGTGATATCCTAATGTCTATCATAACGAGCAGATCCGGTCGCAATTGGACCAAGGATGCCCGAAGGAGCGCGCCAGCCCGCATTGCTAACCTCGACGTAGCCGCTGGAGAGGAACCCAGAAAACGGCATACAGTCCGAAAACAGGCCGATCGACGACGACATTGGGATCTTTCGGCAAATGATGTTGATCGCGATGAGAAACCACGACGGCGAGCACGCCAGCCGCAAACACCACAAATTGGAGATGGAGATGACGGTGACGATGAGGAGGAGCTCGTTTCGCCGATATCCAGGAGAGATACCAAAGGCCTGTCTCACACTGGTACTGGAGACATAGCCTTGGATGACGACGATTCGGACTCTAGTTACAACAGCTTCCACATTGGCCTGAAAAAGAAAGCGCTTTTCGAAGATGAAGAGCCTGCCGGTCTGATATCAATTAACACTATTGATTTGAGCCGTGCCGCATCCTTAAGCACACAGAAAGCCGATGAGCGTGACAGGCTAGTCATTGTCTACCGCGTCTATCGCTCACACTACGAAGGAGACCTATTCCACGATGGAAACATGAGCGCCGAAATGACAACGGGAACAAATCGAAAAATGTTTGATCGAGAGCTCTTAAAGCCGCTCTTTCGATGGGTCCACGTCGAAAACCCAACCATGAACTTCAACACATTCGTAGCGAATGTGCTTGACTGTCCTTGGTTGAGTGGCGATGAGAAGGATAATGTTGCAAATGTCTTGAAGGTAGCACGCCAAAACTCTGATCGATCACTACGGATGCCACCAGGGAAACAAGGCAATTATGTTGAGCCTGAGTATTACGAGGAAACCATTGACCAAACCGTTTTCCGCGGATTCAGGTCTCGCCGGCAAAAGACCGAGACGATCAAATGGATGTGTATACCCTACTTCGTCACTGGTACAAAGGCACCCTTGGGTAGAACCGCTACTAATCGAGATAATCCGAATCTTGATCTACCGCCGGTTCCGTTTCTCAACACCGGCTACATTCTCGACGGCAAATACTTCCAGTGCGCCCAGGTATGGTGTATGTTGGTGGGCGATGGATTGCTGGTGACTTGCGCTCGACATTCGATTGACGATCTGCCTGGAAAACTTGTTCGTGCGAGGTGTCTGCCGCCAGCTGATCCCAATCGCCGCAACGTCGGAGACCGTGCTCCTGTTATCATCGTTTCAGACGGTGGTATTCGCACCTGGTTGATCCCGGTCGACAAGTGCAAAACCTGGGCTGAGTTCTCTGCGAACTTTGCGGAACTAGGCGTGGATTTCTTCGAAGGCTGGGACCTAATGTACCAAGACGCAAAGTTGACCAAGAAGGATTGGCCGAAAGTCATCGCTCTGGCTGAAAAAGCTTCCATCAGGCTAGTACTTTCGAGGAGTGAGGATGACAATAGCAGCGATGGATGGTCAGAGATTGAATCCTCAGAAGATGAGAAAGCACAGCTTTCGGTACTCTCTCGACCCGACTCTCAACTAGACCCAGCCGTTACCCGTGCCTTTCCTAAGCCTCCTGCATCTAGATTTGCTGGAGCTCAAGAGCCATTGATCAGAATTGATACCGATGAATCCACCGACATCGAGGATTCGGATGCATGGCACGTATTCACGCTTCTCGCGACGAATGTGAGCAAAACGAACAGCTCCGCAACCTCCAACGGTGGCTCAACCTCCGCTGGTCCTCTGCAGAAAACGCCCACGTTGGTTATTGACCGAAGTGTACTCCGGAGCGACTGTGATGAGACTGATAACTATCTGCGATACAGTAATAAGCGACGTGGAGAGAACACAGCGTGGATACAATGTCCACTTAGTTGGCCGGATGAGATACGACAATACCTCTCTACGCTCGATACAAATCCAAACCCAGACCACTCTTTCAACTTGAACCATAGCAAAGCTCAATTATTCCTGGCAGCAAGAGCAATTTTGACTTTCTTCTATCCTTTGGATTACAAGCACTTGGTTGCTCAGAAGTTCTGGGGAGCCATTGGCCGTATTATCGAGAGTGAAGACGTCACTAAAAATATTCCACGATTCAGGCAGATAATCCACAGTGTTCGTCATCTCAAGGCAGTCATTGAAGACCTCAAGGAGGAGCTGTTCTCGAAGCGTACGCCTGCCTATAATCAAACGAATGTTCCGCATGAGTTCATCCAGGCTTGGCTTATGATTCTCATGTTCTTTGTATTGTATACGACTGCAGAATCACAGCGATCGAGTTTGTATTTGAAGAGAGCGCGTGCTCTCTTGACACAAGGGAAGATGAAAGTTATTCAAAGACTGCAAACGGTGAGCTTGCGCGAACGCGAAGCCGTTTCGCCATTGGGAGTAGCGACTCTGCTCATTGGGCAGTTGCTACAAGAAACTCAAGGTCAACCTCTCTTCCCAGACCGACACAGGCTGGCATCGCTTTACTGGCGAGATATCCAAGCACTGGTACGTGATAGGTTGCTACCATTCCACCTATGTCTTCTAAGACTGATCAAAATGTAGACTGCGGAAGTGCGTAACAATCCACTGAGTCGCAGCTATCAGGAAAAGTTTGTCAACTTGAAGCAGCAACTCGACACTATCATCGGCATTCTCGAAGACCAACAGCGTGTGCTCGTAGCGTTGGATGACAGCATTAAAGAAGGAGAGACCAAGTCTGTTATCGCCGAGAGTCTCACCAAAATCCAAGGCCGAGAGTCAAGCATAGTTGAGTTCTGTCTTCAAAGCGCAGAGGAAACGTTACAGAACTTTGTTGAGATGGCACGGAGATCCTCTGATCTAGAGTCTTGGGTAAGTGATGCTTTGTTCTTTCGAAACGTTGTTTCGCTGACAAGATCAGCACTTCCGCATGGTCGAGTCGAACAAGGACAGGCAGGAGAAAGCAGCGCTTACTTTCACCACTGTAACCGTGCTATTCCTTCCTCTCACTCTTCTTGCGTCTATTTTCGGCATGAACACGAGCGATATCAGGGACATGGACTTTGACCAAACAATCTTCTGGCTTATTGGCGCTCCACTTTGTGCGATAGGCTTGTTGTTGTGGCTCTGGTACCTCGGCTCATTCAGACACTGGGCGAGAGCCTTGAAAGAATTATGGAAGAAGACTGATGCTTGGAACTAATGTCTGACAGGTGGAGTTGGAGGGATTGTTTCGCTTATACGGTTTCAAGGCATGACATTGTAGCGCCTAATGCAATTCTAACATCAACCACGGCCAAGTTGATGCGTACTTGTCCTGATTCCTATGCCTTTCAATACAGAAGGAATTCACATACCATGGAGTGTGGAATCAAATTCCATGGACCGCTGTAGGGTTATAAGGATTCAGAAAAGAAGATTTAGTATGAGCAGAGCGCGAGATCGGTATTGACGCTCCCAAATACAGCCTCCGATATTAGAATGAAGACGAAAATGCTGAATCACTGATTTCAGCGACCCAAAATGATTGCCAGAGAAGTAGCTTGCAGATGTCCAGCACCTGCAAATCCCAGTACCAAAACTCCGTAGCGCCTTGCCAAAGTCGTTCAAACAGGGCTTTCAGGAATCTTTTTGGAGTTATGCAATACCATCAAGCTTCCTTCTTTTGCGAAGCCACATTGAGCGTGAAAAGATTCGTTCGTCTCGGAGCAATTGACAAGAGTCTGCATCGCAGTCAATTCCAGCACATCAGCACACCTTCACGAAAAGCAACCAACCTTGAGAGCACCGTACTCCGCCGCAGCATACACCAAAGCCTGGAGCACCTTGAGGCCGATCTTCTTCCCCTTCTGCGACTTGGCGACGGCGATGTCCTGGACGTGCGCGACGACGCCCATGCCGAGCGTGAACTTGCGCTCGAACAGCAGCGTGCCGGTCGCGACGACCGCGTCCTCGCCGTCAACAACTACCACGATGAAGTAGGAGTCGGTGTTGCGCCGCAGCCACTCGCAGCGCGCGTCCCACGCCTCTTGTGTAGTGCCGCCTGTCTTGCCGAGCATCCGCACCACCTGCATGTATCCGCGGGCGTAGTCGGACCGCCGCAGCGGCCGGATGTCGTAGCCGTTGGGAAGGTCGCACCACAGATGCTTGGAGACGAGCTTGGCGTCGAAGAGCGGCGTGTCGGCTTCGAGGCTGGGGGTTGGCGACGTGGGTGGTGGCGCTGGTCCGCACGGCGCGACGTCCAGTGAGTTGGAGAAGAAGGTTCGGATCAGCTTGCCGTTGGGATTGGGATTGAACCTACGAACGTGATGTCAGCACTGCTTGTTGTGGAGACCTCCGCAAGGGTGTCTGCTTCAGAACTCACTTTGATTCTGGTGGAGGACTCGACGGATCGTATCGAAAGATGGTATCAGGGTTTGTGATGACTCGGACAAACTTCTCTCGTCTGCTCATACTCCGGCTGAGAGCTGAGGCCGATGCTGGTGGTGACCACTCCTTGTCATCACCTATGCTGAGGTCCTGACGGTGCATAATTGCGACCTTCTCTCTTGGAGCGGTGCTCCGTTCACCCCTTTCACGCCGAGAGAAAGCTCGTCGCATGTCTGGAATGGAGTATGACTTGTAGATGCAGCTGGTTTCGTGGCAGGAGTTTGGTGTAAGTGAAGATTCAGTTGTTGTTGTAGACTTCGACGACAGTAAGATCTTCCGCAGTCTGGATTTCCTGGAATCCGTCGCAAGGCGGGATTTAAAGTTAAATAGCTAGCTCCAGAAGGTGGCTGTCACAAAGCTAGCCGGATCTCCTGCTGAGCTCACGGGAGGCCTGTCGGACTTGTCACACTTTGCGCTGTACGTAGCCGGATTACCCATTCAATCGTAACGTTGGGGTTCCGATTCTACCTGGGTCGAAACATGGCGGAGTGAGAAGAAAGACGCGAGTTCTGCAGCAGGTCATCGGATTTAACAGAGCTAGAGAGAAGTCGTATAAGCCTGGAAGAGAAATCGTGGAGTTCGGGCATGGAAAGAGTAGATCAACGTCCACGTATTTTAATGCGGGCTCTCGTAGTGGATCAACTCCAGCTCTCTAAGTCGGAATTTGGTATGATCCACAAAGATTCACTTCCAAGTCTAACGTCTTCGGGACCAGAGAAGGCGCTATGCTGGCTGTCCAACATCTCGGCTGGCCTTTGATGCTATTCGGAGAATTTGAGGGGGAGCCGGAATCCAGTGTGGCTGTACAACGAACCAACGGCAGATGGCACAACGCAATTGGGTGGGAGTCCTAAAGTTTTGAATTATCAAGCCTCATATCTAATTCTTTATAGACATGGACGTGAATGCCGTGAGCTGAGCTTGAGGATGCGACGCCATGAAGCTTTGGGAGATGGTAAAAGTAAACACAGACCGTGACGTGATGCAGCCGATGTAGATCTGAGCCGCATTCTCCCATACTCCAATCAAAATGCTCAGGATCCATGCGGCGAATCATTTCCGATTTGTCGGTAAGCACGGAGTAGCGATTCATGTGCGTTATAGAGAGCTGGACGACAGTATGAAGAATGACTGTCCCTTGCTTACTCTACTTCATGGCATTACTACATTAGAAGCTGATCGATCTCGTCTTTGGTAAAGCCCATAAGATACAAGATGTCCAGCAGACTGTCCGAATTCAACCGCGCTGGAGCCTCCGCCTGCACCTTGGGTTTGGCATTGAAAGCCACACCAAATCCAGCAACTCCCATCATAGGCAGGTCGTTGGCTCCGTCTCCGACTACAAGAACCTGATCCATCGGAATTCCCTCCCTCTCGGCAATCTGCTGTACCAGTTCCTTCTTCTTTTGGCCGTCTACGATTTGACCTTCCAGCTCGCCGGTCAAAGTCGTTCCATCCGCGCTGACAACCAGGTGATTCGCAAAAGCGTAGTCCAGGCCTAATTGTTGTGCTTGCCAAGATGTCACTGGCGTGAATCCACCGCTCAGGACTGCAGTCTTGAATCCCAATCTCTTCAGCGCGCGCACCAGATCTTGTGCACCAGGTGTCAGCGTGATAACCTTCTTCACATCTTCAAATACAGAGCTGGAAACTCCTCTCAGTAACGCACACCGCGCTCTCAGACTCTGTGAAAAGTCTAACTCTCCGTTCATAGCTCGCGCTGTGATGGCAGAAACCGTGTCTTCAACTCCGAGCGTCCTGGCAATCTCGTCGATAACCTCCTGTTGAATGAGTGTGCTATCCATGTCGAACACGGCGAGTCTTTTGTACCGCCGGATGATGCAATCCCGCTGGAAGATGAACTGAACGTTCCAAGTCCGTTCAAACGGTTCCATCAAGTGGCCCTGGTATCTGCGCATTTTGGTGTTGAGGTTTGTGACTCTGGCCCAATCTCCCTCGAATATATACGTTGAATTTTCAATATGGATTTCGACGATAGTTGGCCTGTATGGGTCATCTAGCGGCTTGGTGACGAAGGACCGTAGGACCCAAGCGGATCTGATGGTGTCGGCGAACGCATTCAGGCAAGCTTCTGTAATGTAATCTTCTGAAGTACCTTCAGGATGCTGGCCAGAACTTGCAGATTGAGATGTTTGTGGAGTTTCAGGAGGAGAATGAAATCCATTGTGACTCGGAGTGCCGTTGCTTGCGGCTTTGCGAGAACGAGAATTATGAACGAGAGTTACCACAAGCTTCATTTTCTTCCTAGCAACTCAAATCTTCAATCTATGAGAGTAGAACGCTTTGAAACGAGGTCTAGAGCTTGAATCTTTTAATACTGCGCTTTCCAGGCGGCAGACTTTCGACAGATAGAGTAGGGATGATCTCTTAACAATTCTTGCGAACGCGATGTGATAATCAATTCAGAGAGAGAAGATATTCTTGACCAATTCACCGACCTCTTGGCGAAGAGATCGATCACAAATTGTTCGTCTTCTTTCCATCGCGAAGATAGGTTGGAGTTGAATGCCACATTCGGGCAATCAACTCCATATTGGTCGGCCCGTCCTTAACTCCGACTCCGCTATCGTATCGACATCGCCTGCAGAAAAAATGTGCGAAACTTTTCAAGCGCAGCAAACTCGCCTCAAAGCAATTCTCTGGCCATTGTCTTGAGCATGGCTAAGAAGCGAGACGAGCAGCCGACCACAAAGGCTGCTGAGGGCACTCCATACAAACTCGACAGAAACCAGGTAGACAAGGCATCGCTGGCTTTGACCAAACACTTTGAACGGCAACAAGAGTCCGAGAAGAGCAAAAAAAGGAAAAAGCCAGGCTTGCTCGATACAGAAGAAGATGGCGAAGAAAGCGATGGTGTTCCTCTATGGCTTATCATTACTGCTAAGAGGCACATACTCGATTCTAATCGACTGAAGCCCGGAACGATTCCTCTTCCACACCCGTACAACACCGCTACCGAATCCCGTATCTGCCTCATTACCGCCGATCCTCCAGAATCCTCACGTCGTGCCTATAAAGAACTCGTAAAACACCCAAAGTTTCCTGCAGACTTGTCCGCCAGCATCGGCAAAGTCATCAAAGTCTCCAGCCTACGTGCGAAGTTCAAGTCCTTCGAAAGCTTGCGTAAACTGTACGCAGAGTACGACATCTTCTTCGCCGATGACCGTGTTATCAAAATGCTCCCACAGATCCTTGGCAAAACATTCTACAAGAATACCACCAAGCGACCAATACCAGTCTCACTTACGGGAAAGGAGAAATGGGGCAAGAAGAAAGACAAACAGCCCAAGGTTCATAAGATTACTCAGCGAGAAAAAGGTGCGCCTGGTCCAGACACCGTGGGAGATCCGGCGGATGTTGGCGCAGACATACGGAAAGCGCTCAACTCAGCTCTCGTGCACCTTTCACAATCACCCACAACCGCGGTAAGAGTCGCTCACTCAGGCTGGAAGCCGGACATGGTCGCAGACAACATCGAAGCAGTCGTGGAAGGCCTAGTTCAGCGGTTCATTCCAAAGCAATGGCAAAACGTCAAGTCAATACACATCAAAGGGCCTAACACGGCTGCTTTGCCAATCTGGCTGGCAGACGAGCTTTGGCAAGATGAGAAAGACATATTAGATGACATCGAAGAATCAAAAGCTGGAGCAATAGAAGCCAATCCAAATTCGAAGAAAGCGGGTAAGACCAAACGAAAGCACACCGAGTCCACAGATAAGACTGAGAGCAAGCAACGGAAGGAGAAGATGCGGAAACTGAGGCACGATACACTGGACACCGTGAAGAAGGGACTGTCTGCTCCGAGAACGGAGAATGGAGATGGTGATGATGTATCATGAGTTTCTACCCTGTGGATCACGCGTTTTGCAGTTTGCTGAGTTCTTTTAGATACCATGCGCACCACGACTAATGCAGACTTTGGCGTGCAAAAGTGGAAGTGAACATGAATGATTGAAATGCAAAATCGATTTTCGAAGGCATAACTTCACTTGCTTACCCTTCTGTTGAGATGTCTATCGAGAATTCCCAGTCACTCTGCCTTGCCGCTGCCTATAGCGCCACACGCTATACAATGTTCTCGTTCACCAACACGGAACACTCCAAATTGTTCTCAATACAAGTCATCGGTGATCTCTCTTTTCGATAATGTATTCTCCCAGCCTTGGCCTTTACATATGAACACACCTCAATCGCACTCTACCATCTCCGACCATCTGAATGTGTCAATTCTGTAGGTTGATCGACATCTCAAACCGCTCACGTTGGGTTAGTACCTCACTGCATTCCGCACATTAACATAAATACAAAACTTTTGGCTAACTACTCACAGCCGGTACCTACGCAGCAATCTGTAGCAACACTCCGACAAGCAGTCAGTATTGCACATAGCTCAACAACACAACTGCTCTTGCTACACTCGCAACTGCGCGAACACGGCGTCGCAATCAAAGACCTGGAGGAAGAATCCAAAAAGCCGCTTCTCGACATCGAAACGCGAGTCAAGGATTCCGCCGAACTACTACTTCGCCTCTGCACTGAACTGGACGAACGACGCGTCAGTTGATGGGACTCCAAAAGCGAGATGCGAAAGACATGGTTGGAAACTAGCGACAGCAAGTTGACGGAAGTGAACAAAATCAATAACAATGTCGATATGATTCGGGACATGAGGCAACGGATCGGTCAGTTCTGCAGGTACACGTTTTCTATCTCGGCGGACCAGAGTAAGACGAAAAGGCTGAATGAGAAGATGTTACATGAAATCTTCATAGACTAGATGGCTCTTCATCAAGAGAATCAGTGCCAGAGCCTTGTCATTTGGCTTACTGGCACTCTTCGGCGTGGCACATACGAACACTGCTACTTTGAACGATTCTATTCCAATGTTCCAATAAGCATGTAAAGTATGGCTACCAATACCTATATGATAACTCCAGCAAGTCGATGCTTCTCACCTTCTAAGTTTCTAAGCAGCTTTCTGTCCTTCAGTTAATACCAATATTATGCAAATCGACCACAGCGCTCACTCTGCTCTTACCAGACCTAATCTATCTGAATAGCGCAATAGTATCAACGAAGCCATTCAAATTATCACTGAAAAGCGCCTTGTCGACGTTATCCACAGTGATCATGTCCGTAACTCCAACGGTATTCAGATTGTACATGCTGACGGCACTAGTAGAATCGTCAAAGACACGCTTCTGACACGCCTCTCCATTGCCTTGATTGCTGCAGTTGACGTCGTAGTTATCGTAAAACGAGTACAGGCCCGCGCCGTAGATCAAGATTTCCGTCGAGGCAACAATGCGTAATCCCAACGCGTTCGCTGAATTGGACCCGCTGGTCGCAGTGAAGATCGGATCATTGAGTAAGGACACGGGTGGGAAAGGAATCGTCGCGTCTGGGTTCGGTTGGTAGTACGGCGTCTCCGTTTGAATCTGTCCCATGTATACGTTCTGCGTGTTTGCTAGCTGAAATTGATAAAGGCTATGGTGTTCAGCAGCGGCACCGTAGAGCCAGATGTTGCCGGATATGGACTCGATGTACAAGCCTCTACCAGTGTAAACGGTGATTTGAGTGAGGTTTGGATCCTCGACATCGTGGTCGGCGGTCCAGAGCCATACATTTTCGAGGTAGAGGCCACTAGCAGACGTGGTGACATGCATGGACATGAAGGCAGCGATACAGTGAACGTTGATGTTTGAGGATGTTGCAGTGGTGGTGTTTGTTGTTGGGCATTCGGCAAGTTGGAGATTACTACCAGCGAAGCCGCCAATACGCGTGTGAACATCCCACATTCCAGCTGGCGCACTTGAAGAAGCGGCAAGATTCCACTCGATGAGAACAGCTCCTGCTTGAGCACCTTGTGTCGATACAATCATGTCACTCCATTCAACGATTCCTGTGTCTCCAGTTTTGCCAACCTGGACAACGGGAACAGGGTTGTTCATGTTGGAGAAGGTAGAGCCACCTCCCATAATCACTGAATAGCTCTCACCGACAATCCTGGAACCTGCAGGAACAGTGATAGTATCCGTAACCAGGTATGTGCCTGCGTCAACATACAAAATGCTCCCACAGCTAGCAGCAGCGTCGATTGCGGCTTGGAGAGCAGCTGTGTCATCTTTGATACCATTACCTGCCGCACCGTAGCTGCGAGCGCTGAAGAAGGAGGATGTGCTATAGCTTTCGTACTGTGGCTTTGATCGTTCGTAGTACGCAGTGCCAGAGGTCAACCCACTGGGACGAGTATTAGGAGTGATACCTCCTTGAATGACAGTTGGTCCGTTCGGCGTATATGAATTACCTTGATCCCAGCCACCAATAGTAGAGCTACCACCTTCGAGGATAGTGACACTATTGGAACCTTGAACGGCAGTGCCTACGTTCTCGAGGACGACATTTTCTAAGATCATGCTCCCACTAGCAGAAGGGTTGTTATTGTTGAGGGTACGAGCTGTAGCGACACCGATTTTGGTATTAGAAATTGTACTATCGATTATGATGACCGAGCCGACTGCTTGAGCTCCATTGTTCAAACCTGAAATGTTCAAAGCGATGGTGCAATTGTCGACAGTTATGCCTTTGTATGTCCATCCCCAGTCCCAAATCTGATTGATGGCTGTAACAGCGTTGTAGAATGTGAGGTTACGCATTGTAAATTGTTGATTTCCCCAGTTCGCGCCAATGTTGCCGCCATAGAAGATTAGGTCCGTCATGAAACCTCCAGATCCAGATTCGATGAAGATTCCTTGATGCAGAGTACCAGAAGCTTCTGACATTTTGAACACGATGTTCTGCAAGCTTGTTGCTTGGGCGGTCGGCCAATGTATACCGGTTAAGGCGGTGGATGGTGAGACAGACGTGAGATCGATGATGAAGTTTCGAATTTGTCTCCAAAAGACATTGGTAGAGCCGAAACCCAAGGAGCCTCCTGACTGATACGGATCTCCATCAATGATCCATGGGCCAGAGAAGTGGCCGCTGGCCTTGATCGTCGGTACGCAGTTCGGATTTCCGATTATCTGCGTATAATAGAAGTCGATAATGGGTGCTGAGACTAGATAGGTACCAGCCGGAAAGTAGACAACAGCTGGAGTCTTTGTAGATGAACCACAGCTTCCTGGAGCACAACGGTCACCATCGCTGATTGCAGCGTTGATTGCAACAGTGTCATCTGAAACACCGTCACCTTTTGCGCCATAATCCTTGACATTTCGGAACACAGTGTAGTCTGAGGGACCGAATGCAGAAATGCCTTGGTGGGTAATATCTTCCATCCAGAAATAGCAGCTGGGAAGTGCTGACGGAGAAGCAGTAGGACAGCCGGATGCGGTAGACCTGGTTGTAGTCTTGCTCTCTGTGCCTGAGGTCTTTGACCCTGATTGGGACCCGGAGCTTGAGGAGCTCTGGTTCGGCTGCGTACTACTTTTCGAGGCAGAGGTTGTAGAAGACGTAATGGAGGTGGTTGAAGACCGTACACTAGAGATTGTTGACGACGGAATACGTGAGGTAGTGGAGGGCCGAATGCTCGAGTAAGTTGAAGACAAACTACTCGAGATAGTTAAGGAACAACTGCTCGAGGTGGTTGAAGACTTGATAGACGACGAACTTGAAGACAAAGCTCGAGATGAAGTAGTTAGATACGTGGTTGGCCTTATAGATGACGAAGGAATAACGGAGGAAATCTTCGTCAACGTGGCATTGTTCAGAACAGAAGACGTTGAAATTGGTGGGCAATTACTTGTCGATGGAGGGCGACTGGATGACTCGCCAGTCCGAGATCCATTTCCTGGTGTAGGAGACGCCGACACAGCGCCGGCTTTGGAACATTTCGGACAGACGGTCTTGGTTACTGTCTCCCACACGGTCGAAACGTAATCAGTTGTGAATACCCAGGTTCTTCCGTTTGAGGTGATTGGTTGTCCAGCGGGACAGGTAATGACTGTGGAGTACACGATGTTGGTGGTTGTTGTGGTGAATGAATCATTCAAGCCTTTGTGTGGATGCGGCCGGTTAGTGAGCCTACTCGATGGTGTGGGAAAGGTATGATCGGTGGCATTAGGTTCACCAGAAGGAGTGTGTTGTTGAGGCGGAATATAGCTTGCAAAGACTGAAGAAACGAGCGCGGCAATAGAAAAGAACGATCGCATCTTGAAGGCACAAACGAGGATGGACTCCTACCTTTGCGACCATGTTGGGCTGAGCCGACTGTATATGCGATTTCATGGATGAAAGCGCACAGTGTACCTGGCGTTGGAGTGAATTGATCACATATCTGAAATCAAATCTCAAATGAGAGCATAATCTGGGTCAGGAGCATTGCCACAAGGCGGTCCATTACTGCATGAGGAACGCTATACTGAGACCCATGGCGCCATATCCTAGAACTGTCGCTGTCACGACCATTCACAGGCCGGGAATGGTGAGTTGAAGCTGTTTCCGTGATACTAACTTACTCGAAGGTTGCACAACAGCCGTTTGGAAGTTGGAGTACATATGCGGGAGGTTGGAAGAGGCAAATGAAATCTAATGAGACAACACTTCGACTGAGCGTGCATGCTGCAAATGAAGACGTACGGGAGCCTCTAAATCTTCGAATAAAGCAAATAATCGCAGCAGATGTCTCGCATAGATGGTTAGAGAGGAGCTTGACTCGGTGATGGCCCGTGATTGCTCTGGGACCGTCCGAAGCCACCGGAGCTTGTGTATCGTACCGCACTACTCTAGTTGACGCTACGGTACGATCAACAGCATGCCGTAATTAGAGCAAGAGGGAGTTTCGTTAGAGTACCACGCGGGAGCAGTTCGTGACCTTGGAGACACAAGTTTATTGAGAGGGCAAACGACAACCAACGACGCCATACGATACCTCAAAGATCTTCCATAGCTTTTTCTGCGTTTGTTCCAATTTCACTCCAAAGGAATGGAACCGAGGCGAAGAATCTTGATGACAATGCTATGCTGCAACAAGAGATCTCTACTGGTGAGATGCTCTCGGCCCGTAGTCTAATAAGTCTAATTATCATCCAGCCTTCTCAGAAGATATCATTTTTGAGTACAAAGTCTTTATTCCGGAAGACCCAAGCGTCGTTTTCGGGCCCAATGCTGTTCCATTCTATCGATTGCGCTCATCAGCTCCATGCTCCGATTGATGGCTCGGACATCTGCCATATCAAAGCACCCGGAAGTCTCGATCATGGCATCTCTCCCGTCTCTACGAGCGCTTCAGACACTGAAATACTCGACGCACCATTTGAAATTCTACTGCAACTGAATATTTTATCTCAAAGCAGTTGGAATGTATAGTCAGTCGATTTCTTAAGACACCAACTCTTCACGCAGCTATTCGTTTCATTGATGTATTACTTCACTTTTAGCGCCAGGGTTTATGCTCAATATTTCCCTTTCAGCATTGCTAATTGCGCTTGGAGTCTACCTTGGCTTCATCTGGAAGCGAGACCTCGGTGCTAACGCGGGTCTGCACGACTCACGTAACGTCTTTATCTTTTACATCATCGGCGTCTTCTCTATGATTGCCGTATATTCCGTGCTTAACGCACTTAAAGACTCGGAGGACAAGCATCAAGAAGTGCGGAAAGAGCTTTTTAACTTATTGGAACAAGTGCAGATAAAGACCGGGAAGTTACCTGCGAGATCAACAGAAGGGTTGATTGGGCAAGAAGGTGGCAAGGAGGACAAGGCAAAAGGGCTGGACGGTGGAAGGACCGTTGGCGACAGAGCGCTCTTAGACCTAGATAAGGTTCTCGAGGAGAGTATTCGGGCACAGGAAGCACTCCTTAAGGCAAACTCGGAACTCCTGGCCAAGATTCGCGGAACAAGCAGAAGTTCAATCATCTAGCAGCTGTAGGCTTAATGTTAAAGGTGGTGAGTTATGATGCAGCAGGTTGTGAGTTTCATGAGAACGATCGACACCGACAGACTGTGGAGTCGAAATGAGCACAATGCTCATAATTTGTGCTTAAGACTTTCTACTGGCCTTCCATACGGAAGGCTTGGAGAACAAGACGAAATCGAATTTGATCACCATAGAAAGATAACGTGAGATAACTGTGACGAAAACAGATTCGGCTGATGGCCACGACAAAGCTGAGTGCGGTGCGGAACGACAGTACGCAGAGATCCGATCTAGATATCATCCAGCCTCCTACAATCTCCCATACACCACGCTCTCATAGTATCTATCCCAACCCTTTTCTCAAAACGAAACCTCCAAACACTTGTTCACATTCATTCCTGGCACACCAATCGTGTCTGTTTAACAACTTTCGGCCGATTGACCGCTGCTCAGCTGCGCACAGCCAGGTGGACCTTCCAATCTCGGCCTCAATAGGAGGCCTAATGGCAGTGGCTGGCTTTGACATTGGCGCAATTCGAGAGGCAGTGATTCTAGGCTTCTAGTGGCCCCGCTGAATGCATTTAGGTCCACTTCATCGCGCCTCTCATTCACCACGTAGAGCCAAAGCAAGCTTGCCTCGCTGCAACGTGGATCTTTGTCGCATTGCAACCAGTGCTAACCATTGGAGGCACGATCGTGTCCTTAGAATGTTGGCATGTGTTTCTTGAAACACGTAGAATCCGGCGCTTCAGGTATACCATCTCTTCGACATTACCGATGCGCATCCAACAACCTCCTCTACACGACTCTCGTTTTCACACTTCTGAAACGTGGAAGGTAATTGGATCCTTGTTTTCTCGCGTACCTTTGTGACCGTATCGGACCACGTGTCGGAGGTTTCCTAAACAGTAGAGAGTTCGTTCAAAAATATCCTGTCGCTGAAAGAACAGCCGCATCCTCCTATCAACTCCACTAAGCTACGTTACTGCACCCTATCGTCTTTGGACCCCAGCCTTGGACTCCTTGTTTTCGTGGCGAAGGCTGGACCGAAGGGATGGCCTTGTTTCAAACCTTAGCTCTCCAGATCTCTTTCATAAAGCCGACGATGTCTTTCACCTCAGGCGATTTCGCTCTAGCACCATGTGAAGGTGGATCTCCATCTACAGTTTTGTCGCGACAGTTGCATGTGTGACTAGTCAGTTCCTGAATCGTGCCTACCTCAGTATTTCATCCTCCTACTTCAAATTTCGTGTTATCCTCTGCCTTTTTATTTTCTTCAGCTAAGATGTTGCCATTCTTATCCCTGGTAGCCGTGCTACTGCAAGGAAGCAGTGCTGCACCGACGAAAAGACTGTCTCCAGTTCCTGTGATTTCAGAAAACTTCCCAGATCCTTCATTAATCAGCACAAATAATACGTGGTACGCTTTCGCTACGAACAGTGGTCAATACAACGTACAAGTTGCGCAGTCATCCGACTTCATCACTTGGGAGTATCTCAACCAGGACGCACTTCCAGATCTACCAGCGTGGGTTGACGCATCTGCTCCCAACGTCTGGGCACCGGACGTGAGCGAAAGAGTTCGTTACTCCAAAGCCTTTCATTTCATGGCTGACTCTGGTAGGATGACGGTACCTATTTCCTATACTTCTCTGCTGCTCTTGCGCAGTTTCCGAGCCACCACTGCGTCGGCTATGCGACGTCCGATACTATAACTGGACCGTATACCGCCATCGACAAACCAATTGTGTGTCCGGATCCAAATGGCGATGGAACCTCCGTTGCAACAGTCATTGCATCTTCCGGCCAAGGTGGAGCCATTGACGCATCTGGATTCCGCGATTCAGACGGTAGCAGATACTTGCTTTACAAAATTGACGGCAATAGTCTGGTTGCAGGAGGCGCATGCGGCAATGATCCTGCATCAGGTTCGGGCATGCCAACGCCAATCATGATGGTGCAGGTGGAAGAAAATGGTTTGGATCCAGTTGTGGCTCCCATTCAGCTTTTGGACCGCGATCCAGCAATTGACGGCCCGCTCGTCGAGGCTCCGAGCTTGGGAATGACGGCTCCAGGCCAGTACACGCTCTTCTACAGCAGCAATTGCTTCGACAGCGACCAGTATGACATCACGTGGGCGTATGCTACCTCTGTCACTGGCCCTTACACGAGGTCTGGACCTTTGTTAACGACAGGAATTGAAGGATATGATGCGCCAGGAGGTGGTACAATCTCCAAAGACGGCTCACATTTCGTCTTCCACGCTAATTCACCAGCTGGGAGAAGTATGTTTACCACGACGATCAGCGGGAGTGGTACTGCTGTCGAATACTCTTAGACACTCGTTTTGATTTTTCAGCGTTCATGATATCCATAGATTTCATTGACACGCAGCATTGGCGTTTTGGAAAATAGGCATTCTGCCAGTGCAGGCATATGGTACGGAATAGGCCCTGATGGAAAGCATTTTTGGAACGGTACACACTGGAAATACAACTAGACACGGGCGGCAGTAGGATCTTTCATTTATGTCAATAATGAAGTAATGCATCAATTCTCTACCACATATGCATGTTCCAGGGTGCTCCATAAGCCATATTCACCAGTATTTCAAGTTCCGAAGTGATTAAACTGTATCTATCATTCGCCATGAATATCGAGTAAAGTCTTAATTGAAAAATCACCTTTAGTTTGGCTATTACTCATCAATTGGTGGTAAGATCTTCTCTAGCCAGATACATAAATCACGAAGCTCTTGACCACTGCTTGTGTGCTGCAGACCTTCGTATTCATGAAGCTCAATATCCTCGTCTGTGTAACCAAGCTGTCTCAGTTTATCCATCTGCATGTGCAAATATCTCTTCGGAATGGCAATGTCTGCTTTGCCTCGGACCACGAACAGTGGCGGACGCTCGGCAAGTAGTTTTGGCAATCCGGCTTCACTTCGCAGGTCGACGATCCTGTCAACGAGAGGAAGGTAACCGGACAATGCAACCAAGCCAGCCAGCTTCCCAGAATACGGGGATAGAAGACCCGTAAGTAGAGCCATGGCATGACCTTGCGAGAAACCACCGAGAACTACCCTTTTCGCTGGAATACCTTCCGCGACAAGGTCATCGATTATGCTCACAATGTACCTGATGGTGCGCATCATGCCGTCTTCGTCTTCCGCATCTGCCAGTTCGGGCCTGGACGGCGCGATGGAAGGTAGTCCCGTAGGCGCGTACCAAGCTTGCTGCATTCCGTCTCGGTTTTCGGGAGCATCGAGAAAGATCCATTGCATGTAGGGAAGTCTGCCGACTGCTCGGAATTGATCCGCCATGTCTGCTCAACCGTCAATTTGTGCCGGATCGCTGCAATGCCGCGCTCGGACACACACTGGCCCAGCCATCCGCACTATCGCCGAGTCCATGGAGAAAGACAAAGGCAGCACGGTGCCTCGGATTCGACGGTTGTGAGGATGCCGGCTTTACGATCGGTGTGCCTGGTCGGTAGGACATTGCCGCGACGAGAATGTAGAGAGTAGAATGATGCGCAGGCGAAGAGAGAAAGCACACCATAAGAACATTCTCACTACCTACTAGTACCTCGTTCCAACGGAGCCATCACCACGATGGAGGGGAATGTACTCCGTAGAGCCAGAAAGTCAATGACGGGGACGGCAATCGGCAGAGGATCCGCACCGCCTCCAGAGCCGACGCCAAAGTTCCTGAGCTCTCGTCTCACACGGTGCTAAAGGGAATGCTGACGCGGTGATGAGACTGCTGTAGCTTTGCAAGGTTACGAGACCAAACTATTCATAGAACACATACAATACAACTTTTCTTCTCCACATCCTCCATCCACCCTGACTGCGACAAGTCGATCCATCTGACTATTCCACGCTCTGTGAATACAAGAGTCTGGCAGGCTGCTTCTTTCCGCCCGATCCGTCGTCATTTACCCGTTGTCTTTCCTCCCATGCCTGCCGGCTTCCAGCCAATCGATGGTGCGCAAATCCAATCGTTCGACGAAGGATTACGAAACACTGCGGCCGTCGACTTGCATTCAGCCGCCTTTCTGTTGCTTGTGCTACTTCTCCAGACAAAACCTCCACACTCAACACCATGCTGATGCCACGAGAAGGCGTTTGGGAGCGGGAGCCTGCGCATAAGCGCACCCAGCTTGGGAGCTTGCTGACAGCTCGTCAGTCGGGCAGCACGAACCCGACCACAGGTACTATGGTTGGCATTGTTGTATGCATTGTATCTGTACCGTGCACCCATCATCTCATAATTGACAATGATGCTATAGGTCTCCATCCTCGTCATAATCGCTCTCACCCTCCTCGTTGTCGTTTACATCATGGTAAAGGCTGCTCGTGCTCGCAAAACCTCTCCAGACTACATCCCAGGTGATGGACTGGCTGCAAAGTTCAGGAGGTGGACCGGGCGAGAGTCAACGAGGGGAGAATATTCCACACATCTGCAGCCGGGAGCGTCTGCACCCTCCCTAATCCGAGTACGGAGAGATGGAGGAACCGGTCGGGACGGAAGCAGAGATCCCAGCGCTGATCGAAGCCAAAACATCGAAATGGGTCTCGAGAGCAACAGAGACTCGACGGCGGCAACCGAAACCGGCGCAGGCGTGGATCGAAACACGTCTGTCCGAAGTGTAATGACATTGCCAGCATATTCTCTTGCTGCTCGAGACTCAGAGCAAATTCTCGGTCGCGAAGGCGAGCGTGGAGGCATCGACGTGGTTCTTGAATATCCCGAAACGATGGACGAGGAAGAAGTACGGCGTGAAGAGGAGATGGAATCGTTATACCAAATCCGTCACGCACGAAGGCAGGAGCAATCGGAACGGGAAGAACGACGGCGAGCACGACAGGAAGCTCGAGCAAGAGGTGACTTCGCGACGCTCGATCGGTTGCAGACCGAGAGCCGACAACGCGCTGCAGATGGTACACTCCTCTCCCAACAACTCATTGCCGAACATCAGTCTACAGACCGGACACGTCGTGTCTCGGCCGTACAGTATGCAGCCTTAGGAGTCGCCCGCCATGACGGCTCACGAATTCGAGCGAATTCGACCGACTCCGATAACAGACCGCTCCTTGATTCCGCTGCGTCAATATCGGGTGTATCCACACGACCCAATACATTGAGCTCAAGGCACTCGCGCGGCCATTCCGCCTCGTCTGTGCTGTCTGTGAGTACGATGGCAAGCGACGACATGATCCATCCGTCGATGCAACGCAACAGTTCGGGAGAAACCGAAGACTACGAAGTGATATCCCTCGATAACCGATCTCGAACTTCATCCGTTGGTCGACGAACACCAACTCCTGGCATACCTGAAGGTGGTGAAGGTGAAGGAGCATCGGGAGACCTCGGCGAGCATGCTATTCCACATGAAGATCCGCCGCGATACATAGAAGGCGATAACTGGGGAGAGCAGGCGCCGCCGTACGAGAGTCCATTAACAACAAGATCACCTATGCTACCTATACCGACAGCGTTGCAAGACGGGCCGTTACCAAGCATTGAGATCCACATCGCAAGTCCGGTAAGCAGGAGTGATTCCAGATCACCTGCACTGTCAGCAACCAGAAGCATTGACGAGGCGATACACGAGTGAATACTAAATCGATGATGATCACGATTAACCGAGCGATATCAATGAAGCGAGATTTTGGTTGCTTTGGATGGAAATACATTGTTCATACTACCCATCTGACTTTGGAAAAGCGAACAGGCGCCTGGAGAAGCTCGATAAGCGTCGAGTTTCATATCGATTGAATGTACCAACGGCCTCTCATTCCGGAGAATAGGGTCAGGATTTTCTTTGGCGTCATCACATAAGTGTAATTCGACCAACGTACATAGATAGGTACAGTCGTCAACCCGGCGATGAACACCTACTAATCTGCGCTACATTTTAAGACGTAATCATTCATTGACACAAATGTAGAATACAGTCATGACACCAATCGCCGAGCCTGAAGCCATCCACTTTGATCTTTAGTACTCCAATGTTTTGTGAGCTTTAAGGCCGCGAATACCGCGTCACCGTTTCTACGCTACTTTGAGTCCTCGATCAACCCACCCAATCCCAGATGATCCACGCGCTTCTGCTCCTTCGAGGCCGTCACTCTCTCGCTCTCCGCCTTCAGATGCCTCTCTTTCGTCTCTGCCTGACCCGCCGCAATCGCGTTCATGGTGCCGTGGCCAGCACCTTTGAATGCGCCCTCGCCCTCGGAGTGCTCCGTCGTCTTCGACGATCCGTCCTTGGCCGTGTCTGTGACCTTGCGCGATCGTCCGCTGAACACGCCAGAAATGGCGCCGAAGAGGTTGAGATTCAGCCCGGCCTGTGATTCGCAGTGAGTATGCGTCTCGGAGGTAACATGTTTTGGGAACTCGGTGACAGATCTGAGAGTGGATTGATTCAAAGTGGGTTTATGTGGACCGCTCACTCAACTTTCCATGGTTTTGAACGCGAGACGAGCTGAAGACTGATTGTTTTATCGGAATCACGTACCTGTGCTGAAGCTCTGGCTTCCGCCTCATGATACTCCACCTGTCGAAGTTGTTGAGCCTGCGCTTGCTTGGCTGCGAGTTGTTGTTGGTTGGCTTGGTCGGCCTTTGTGAGTTGCTGGTTGTTTCGAGCCATAATGTATCTTCTTTCTGTAGAGAAATATGCAACGCTGGATCTCAGAAAGGGTCTTTGTAGTTCCAAACGACGATTGATATTCTGGCGTGGGCGCAGCCGCGGATCAGCTCCATGTGTGATGTCATGGCTTCGCCCGCAAGTGGAAACAGGTTTGCTTGCTCGCCATTGGGCCTACTGATTACTGCGGAATTGAATTTGAAAGAAACTGGAATAGCACAGTAGCTTGCCGGAGGATCTTAAATTCTTTCAGACATTGAAAGGTCGTCGATGTCGGGGCTAGCAGGGAGGTCGCTCTTGTGCTCTGAACATTTGGCAGCTTCTCCAAGACTCTGTACGTTAGCCATACTCCGACAATTCATAACGCGATGAATCGATTATATTTCTATGTATTCAGTCTATCGTTGCAGCATCTCTTTCAGCCGTGAAAGCACTCTCTGTCTCTTCTTTCGAAAAGACTCATATCTGCCCCTATCCTATGTAGTGAACAGTCCCAAAGTGAGGGAGATCGTTATGAAGATCGACGGATTGTCATTGTTGTTGTAGCTGTTTCGTGCTCTGGTACATGCAGAAGGTATGATATATCAACCAAGCTATGGCTCCTGCCATAACATCTTATATATTCCGAGTTCGCCGCCAGCACTCCGCCATATTGCTACCAATGTGTATCTAGAGATGAGTGGACCTCAATGAAAAGCAGCACAATACAATCTTGACACTAAGCGCTCATACTGCCATATTCGCTATTCAATCGGTTCGAGCGCGGTTTGTAGAGTCTGGCTACCGCAATTTAGCTCATCAAAGATAGCATTTTATGACGATATGTCAGGAAGCACTCACCTCCAGGCTTAACAAACCAACTCACTGTCCAAGCCAAGCCGAAGCAGGCGGCGAGAACGACAAAATATGCCTGTGGAAAGACACCGACAGTGGCGGCATAAATTCCAGTGAACACAAGAGGACCAATCGCCCGTCCGAGAGCGTGCAGCAAGCCCATAGCTCCTAATAACTGACCAACGTTCTCCTTTGGTACATGTTTTGTAAGAGCAGCTTGCATTGTCGGTGATGCAGATCCTCCTATGGAAGCGATGGCTCCGGCAAGAGTGAACAAGTCTCCAGTCGGTGCTATACCATATCCAAGAAAGCCCACAATGTCGGCAAATATCGCGACTCTTATAACTGCTAATTCAAAATTGTCTGTTCCGTGCGGTGAGTCTGGGTCAGAAAGAGGCTGAAGAGGTCGTGACTTGGCTTGGCGATTTCGATACCAGTGTGTGATCATGGGAATGGCGACGAGTAGATACGACACCTTACAACTATTCACAATAGAAGTGAACTTGCTTTGTTCCCATGTATCCCAACCGTAAACGTAATTCGAGTAGAGAAGCACCACTGTCTGTGCACCCATGCCGACACCAAACACAATGGTATCGGTTGAGGCAAGTAATATCAGATTCCGTCGCACTGTTGCGGGAGCATCTGGTCCGTACACAATCTTCAACGGCTCGAAAATGTTGAGGACTCGTAGCTGTGAGAGAATTGGTAGACTTGGCCTGATTGTTTGAGTTTCGAGGTGCTTCTCTCGAGCAACGCGTTGTCGAGATGCTGGTACGGACTCCGGAATGACAAAAAGCAACATCAGTGCAAAGACAAGATGACATCCTGCGGCGAGGTAGAACATTGTGATAACGTCCCCAGTGACTTTGATAACATAGCCAGCAATGACCGGTCCAGCCGCGATACCTGTGTAGAGACAGCCGTGAAAGTATCCGAATACGACGTTTCTTTTGTTGTATGGAGTACAATCGGATGCATACGAGTGTGAGAGAGTCATGGCTGCATTGAATGAGCCTCCAGCGCCATCGAAAATTGCTCCGACGAGGATCCACCAGACTGATACAGACCTCGGAAAAGTCGCTGCAACGATGGTGATTAGCTCATTGATAATCATTCCTGTGTTTACTATCACAAGCATCCGTGTTCTTCCATAGCGATCACTCAATGCGCCCAGCTTCGGTGCCACAACGGCAGCCAAAGTTCCTGATATCAAACTCATGAGAAGCTTGAAAGTTGCTACGCGAGCTTGAACATCCGGAACACGGCAACCGTCGTCTATGTCGAAAGTAAAGGCTGCTGAGTTAACGTTAACAGATACATCTTTGAGGTATTCGTGGCAGATGAGATTGAGAACGAGGTTGACTTTTGGGACAATAACGCCTCCAAAGGCCAGAGCGGATAATGCGAATGGTCCTAAAAGCCAGGATACCTTTTAATCCATATAAGGATAAAGCGCTTCAAAAGATAAGACGTTAGATTTTCTTACAGATGGACGCTTGAACCAAGGTAACTGTTCCAAAGGCACCGCTTCCGGGAAGAAACTGTCATCCACATCGTCTTGACTTAACAGAGACTGCTGTTCGTCCTGAAATATTCTCCTATTAATGACTTCATCATCAGCATCAATGTCTTCTACTGGCAATTGCAGCTCTTGATCCGTCTTCATTGTGGATTCCTCCAAACGGCGCTTCGGAGCGCCAGCACTCCAATGGAGTCCAAGAAGAGCCACTCAATGGCTTTATTTCTGTCATCTGCGATGAGAAGGAAAGAAATGAAGGCAATGAATGAGGTATTGTCAGCGGACAACACATTGGTAACCCGAAATGGAAGAAGAAAAGTGATGGAAATTGCGGAATCGAGTGTCGGAAATTCCCAATACGCGCGTCCTGCGGCACGAACGAATCCTTTCCAACCACGCATAATATCTTCGTCACCGCAGCTAACCAGTTAGAGATAAGACTTTCAGAACGCCAGACACAACATTTGACATATTGAACTCATTTTTATCCTCTAAATTAGAATGGATTTCGTTTATGCACTGATTTTGGTGTACAGTTCCAGTGGGAGTATCGTATGCAAGTTAAGATGTCAGCCTTGGCAATTCCAACTCCAAAGTCTGACATTTTCGCCGTTCGCTTTTGTCCATTTACGTAAGGTATGAAGGGCGTAACGCTTATGAAGGGTGTAACATCTAGGATATCTTGCGGAAGGAGTGATACTCAGAATGGCCTTCCGAGTGGTGAACGTTCAGGTTTGGTCCCAGTATGAATCACGGACAAGGCAAGAGCAGTGTGCGCTCTTCCTCGAAGGGTTCCTCTCGATTGGCCGTAATGCTCTTCTCATAATAAGGCCTCTATGCCGCTGTCGCTCACCGTCGGATTTTCAAGGCTTTTCCACAGCCGAATAGTCATTCATTCCACTCTTCATACCGATTTTCTACGAAATCATAAGCTCAAATTTCCATTACTCTACTAAACACTGTCGAACATGAGTGCAAAGCAACAGAACCGACCAAGCCATCGAGGCAACGCGAGCAAGCGCCCGGAGCCCAGCAGCGCAAGCAAGCGTCCGGAGACTAGCAGCACAGCAGAGCCGCCAATTCAAAATGATCCGCTCATATGCTTCGTCCGGCGAATTCACGTAAGTTGAAAGCTTGAGAGCTACTGATTAGCAAAGCTTACGAAATGGATAGGGAAGAAACCCAGCCAAGGCCATGGAGGTGTGTCGGTTGATAGATCGCCATATTTTCTCTCTGCAGTCCTTTCTCCAGTCATCCGGTATTGCACTCAGTCGTGACATTGACAACCAATTCGGCAAAGACATGGTTCCCGCACGCGAACTATGGCATCTGCTTTTTGAAGCAATGAGATTCCCGCGATATCTCTTTCGCGATGGAGCTCCACTAGGCGCCACCACTTTTGATCCGTTCTTAAACAGCACTGGGCCGAATCTGCCGATGACATTGCCAGTGGCCGAAGCTACCCAGCCGACCGTGGAAGATGCGGAGGCATTTCTAAATGCTGTCAAGGTCAGTTCTACTTTCCACAACAATAACATCCTATCTTATAATCATCTATCTTCATATCTCGCTCTTCTTCGCCTGTTCTCTAATGGAACGCTCCGCAAATAGAGCCTCTTTGACACTTGCCATCGAGGATTAAGCTGACCAGCTTTTAGGTCGTATTTCCTCCCACGTCTGAAGTCTATCGGCATATGATTTCAACCTTATGTGAGCTGAAGAATGGCAATACCGACCTTGACGACGTCTACGACAATGTGATGTTCATGCTCGGCAACCGAGACGACCTCAAGAAGACCTTTGTTCGTCTGCTTCCGTTCTACCGCACTCATCGCGAGCGACAAGCTGCTCTCGCATTGTTGATGATGCCGAACAAAACGGAGGAAAAGTACGTTGACCAGAGCAAGGAGTAGGTGCAATGATGAGTGTCTCGCCAACGGAATGGTTTGAGCTTAATTTTCGCTGTTGCAGAAACGACAAGATGGTCGGTGCTTCATATTCTAAACCACTGAGAGTATCTGTACAGAATATTCTGTAGTTGTGAAGAGAAATCGATGGTATTTTGCAGGTGATGGCGGATTTCAACGTCAGATTGCTCGGAGAAGGCAAAGTTCAAATGTTTATGTACGCCAATATCGATCCGAAGTAGACATCAATCCTGACATCAACGTCCCTTTCAGTGTCACAGGTTCACAATTCTTTGATTTATGCACACTAGCTGTTTTATTTGCCACGCTGCAGAATTCCCTTGCCAACCCAAACACTGCACATTCCTCCAACCCGCCTCTCAGGTGTATGTTGCTCTGCCACTCGCGGAATGCAAGTCGCAACACGCCATTTACTCCGCCAGACGTCACAGCAGCGAGATTCGAAAACATACTAGAGATACCAACGATGTTACGGAACGGGGCCATGTTCTATACGCTGTTGAGGAGCAGAAGTCAACTGCGGCGGTCGCTATGGCTGCTGGCTCCAAAGAGGTTCGATCGAAACGAGCTTAGAAAAGAGGTCAAAAAATGGGATGCCATGCCTACAGGTTAGTTCTACACTCTCAGGAAACGTATTCAGCCAGTCCAATGAATGAATAACCTTCTTTCATCTAGGATTCGCAGAGCGAAATGCAACGAGCAACGGCCAGCTTGCCAAAAATACGTCTCGACCGGATAATTGTGTGAGTGGTTTGATATGGCCTCCATTTCCCTGGCAGAAGACGAAGAGAAGGTATACGACGCTCACATTGCCAAGTTTTCTGGCTTGGTGTCTATGGCGGCCATGGTCAAACTCAACCTTCGCAATACAGAGCGTTCCCAGTCTTTACAACCTACGCTGGTGACAGATTGTGGCATACTCCTATCCCTATTCAAAAAAGCGATCGAATATCGAGATCCAGTCGTCCGCCGAAGCCCTGTTGCTAAGCTGTATTGGCCACAGCGAGAAACCTTTTGGGACTCTTGACCAGTGTCGACGATTGCAAGTCAGATAATCCAGTTGAAAGAAGGCTATGGAAAGCTCAGCAACCCAAGTAAGCCTATCTTGACGACTGGGGTCTGCTACACCATCAACAATGACTATACACTGGGAATTATAACGTAGATTGAGCCAAGAGGTAAGAGGAAGGAAGCTTTTCTTCGAGAACTTCGCATTCTTCTGCAGGAATCGAAACTTTTGTCCATTCGGGTTCATTTCACATCTGATAGCACCATCTTCTTCTGAGTTTGCAAGAAAGAACGATGCTCATGAGGCACATTAGGCGAAACCTCATGGCCAGACAGTGTCGATGGCTGTCATCCGCTCCTACAACCAGCAGTTAGTGATATGATAATTTGGGACCAGCTGATAAGGAGCAAAAGCAAAAGCAAATCCATCATTGAAATTGATGCCAATGGACCTTTCTTGAAATGCCGATCGTTCGCTGCGATGGCAAACGCATAATGCCGCTCTTTATCTTCTGATTCCGGGCTCAGGCCTTCCATGTCCACGTTTTCCAACTCGCGAAATCCCAGTTACTATTTTGATTGAAAATCAGAGGAGTTTTCACGCCGAGAAGAGCTTGAATCGCGTTGAAAACATGAAGCAACGCGACTGCACCGAGGTCTGTGACGTAGCTCGACGTTAAGAATTGTCCGCGATGGCGCCGGCAGTGTCGCCGCAAGCCATTGCCGGTCTAGAAACCGTTTCAGAGATATGTCAAAGACTAGAATGCCGAACACATGGATTGTTTCACCTCTAATTCCATTCATTTCGTCCGAGAGACATTCGAAAAGCCATGTGGCGTGCAACTTGCGGACGAACCCCAACCTCTACAGGCCTTCGGAGGCGTCCGCCATTCCTTATTGGGGGGGTCCTATCCGATAAACACCCTATGATTGCTCTTTATGTCATAGCGCGCGTGGGTATCTCGTCTTGGTCTCCGCCGCCGCAGGTAGATAGCACCGGCTTATCAGCTTGAAGAAATGAAATACCGCCTTCACAAAAGCTCTAGGAAGCTACAGATCCCATAAGTAGGCGAGATTAGCTTCCTCTTCCTCTCTCACTGATCCTTGTCCTCTACGTTTCTCCATATTTTCGATTCAAGAGCTTCCACCATGTCCATTTCTTTCGCTAGACGGCGCTCTCAAGCGGACAAAGAGACTGCGGAGCAAACTGAACTCCAAGATGAGACGCTCTTGGCAGAGCTTGGCTACAAGCAGGAACTGAAACGTGACTGGAGCTTGCTACACAATTTCGGTGTCTCATTCTCGATCATTGTACGTCCCTCATAGTGATAGTCAATAGCTTCATATATTCGAAGGAGCTGTGATTTGCATGTAACTGCTGCTAATTCAATGTTTAGTCCATCGTTACTGGTATTACAACTCTGTTCAGTTATGGCCTCAACACGGGAGGCCCCGGTGTCATGGTCACCGGTTGGATTTGCGTCTCGTTCTTCACTATGTTCGTTGGTCTCAGCATGGCAGAAATCACTTCTGCCATTCCAACATCTGGTGGTCCGTATTTCTGGGCCGCTATGCTTGCACCACCGAAGCTGGCTCCCTTCTTTTCCTGGCTGACGGGCTGGTTCAATTTCACTGGACAATTTGCAGTTACCACTGGAATTAGTTTTGGACTTGCTGGCTTGATTGCGACGACTGCAACCGTAAAGAATCCTGACTTCGTGGCGACTCCCGGCAAGGTCATTGGCATTTATGCCGCCGTTTTAGTATCTCAAGGCCTTGTCAACACCTTTGGCGTTCATATTCTGCGCTACCTCAATAATACTTCCATCATACTTCACAGTTTGGGAGTTGGCTCACTCGCTATTGCCGTTGTTGCAAAAGCTCCTACTCACCGGACTGCGAAGGAAGTATTTGCAACATTCTACGATGGCACTGGCGATCCGGGCTGGTCAGTTCGTGCGTCTCCAGCATATGTCGCCATTTGTGGAATTCTACTCAGCCAATACACCATTACGGGTAAGTTCGAGGATCAATTCACTCACCAAGCTCTGCAAATAGACTGACAGATACAGGTTTTGATGCTTCTGCCCATCTTTCTGAAGAAACTCATCGCGCCGCCCACTCCGCACCAATCGGCGTCCTCACGAGCATTATCGTTTCCGCCATCTTTGGCTTCTTCTACATTGTCTGTCTTCTCTTCAGCATCCAAGATTTTGACAACACCATTAGCTCTCCATACGGGCAACCTGTACTTCAAATCTTTGTGGACGTATTCGGCGAGAACGGCGCTATCGTTGCTATGACACTCGTCATGCTCTGTGTATGGCATTGTGGTCTCTTTTCCGTGACGAGTAACTCCCGCATGATGTTCGCGTTCTCTCGTGACGGCGCACTACCGGCCTTCTTCGATCACGTTGATAAGCGATTTCGTTCACCCACCCGCACAGTGTGGCTCGCCGTGACACTAGCCTTCATCCTTGCGCTACCTAGTCTCGGGAGCAATGTCGCCTTTGCTGCAGCTACGAGTATTGCCACTATCGGCTTGTACATCAGTTACTCGCTGCCCATCTTGATTGGTGTGATTTGGCCTGGCCATTTCAAAAAGGGCCCATTCAATTTGCGGGCGTTCTCGAGACCTGTCGGCATTGTTGCTTGCATGTGGGTATGTATATTTGTCCAAACACAGACTGCTGCGGGCGTATCGTTGACAATATTTAGGTCGGTTTCATTACGATCGTCTTCTGCCTGCCGACAGCCAACCCAGTCACTAGCCTAACTCTCAATTATACCTGTGTAGCTGTAGGCATCGTCGGTATTCTCTCACTTGGAGCGTGGTTCTTGTGGGCACACAAGTGGTTTACAGGTCCCCGAAGGCAGATTATCCTGGAGCAGGCCGGCGTGCCGCTGGAGGAGCAAGAGAATTCCGCGGTTGTGGAGAAAGTTCTTGGCGAAAAACCCACTGAGTTGTGAACTTTGAACAAAGATTCAATTGTCACGATTGAAATGCGATAAAGGTCCGTCAATCGCCATCAGAAGAATGGTAGAACTTCGGCCTCCGTAAGGCCGTATAGCCAAGTCTGTGCAATTTTCGATGATTTGAGCAGTATAAATGAAGAATTAATTTCTGTTCACATCAAAGAAGCAAAAGTTGATTTGAAACTGTCTACTTTAGCAGAGAAGAGTGTGTAATCATGTCCTAATCGTTACCGGTCATTAGGCTTTCAAGCAGGATAAACAAGGCCTTCACCGATATTGCTCTGCTGATTTGCAATGGACACCGGGCTGTCACACTTTATTCCACCAAATTGCGAGAAATAACTAAATAAAGTTGCCAAATCACATCCAAGGTACATCAGAATTGAATAGATACCGTATGTGGAGCGCCAGCGGAAACGCCGTTCCTTGGCGCGACGTCTACGCAGCCAAATCCAACTTCAGCGACGATCCAACTCCATCCCATCTCAGAGAAATGCCAAACCGCCGTTTTGAATCCCAAGGTACCAAAGGAGCTTCGGAATGGCACTATCCAAAGCTCCTCGCGATGCTTCAGGGCTTGCAAAGATGCCACGCAACATTCCCGCTGACTCTCGCCTGTCTAACCAAAATTTCAACCTAGTGATGAGTAAAAGCTTGGTATGTCAAGTGGAAGGAATTCACAAGCAGACGAGCTTGATACGAAATCTCTGCTTGTATATGGCAACTCACTTGTTTGATCTTGCTCACACTCGTCACATATTAGCCCACTGATCTAGGCTAATACGAACGGCGCATGAAATGCACCCGGAGAGCTAGAAGTCTCATCATCAACCATACAGATCTCAGCTGGATATAAGCCTACGATCTTGCATGGAAGTTTTGAGGAACTTTGAATGTAATGTGTCTATGAAGGTCTTGCAGATGCCAGCATCTCTTCAAAAGCTCGGTGAGGATGAAAGCAAACTGCTGTCCAAAGTTTTCTCTTCGCGACGTATAATACTGAACGAGCGATAAAGTGCTATGTCACAGGAAACGAAGGCTATGTTGAATCGACGGAATGAGGTAGGTGAAGAAGAGAGAGTTGGTAGAAAAACGATTCACTGAATCAGTCAAGAGTACTAAGAAATATCGAAGACAGTGAAGAGTGGTATAACTTCTTACCTTGAATTATTAGACACGGTGGTGTATGTAAACGCATTCCAGACTGAACAGCAGTAGGTTGTCACCTGTGCAGTCTCTGATAGCGTTTTTCTTTTCGCCTCTTTGCTTTGCAATAAGAGAGAGAGAACTCTTTATGCCTTGGACTTGAGGCTTTGGACTGGCGGAAAAGATTTTCAATTCGACCACGCCGAACCAGCAAAGTCGTTCAAGACTGCCTCGTATAGACATACGACGTGTGTGCTGAGTCGAATCAAGTCCGCTGTTTGTGTTTAGCAAAGTGAGAGAATGGATGAGCAAGCGAAGGCGAGATATTTCGTGAGAGGGAGGAGAGAAAAGTTGCGGATTTTTCTAGGATGTGTTGTCTAACTGTGTTGCAGGTTTGCCATCATCTTGTGACCGTACATAATATTGCGAATTTCGATGAACGTTGACTGACTGGCTTGAGGAGCAAGTAGGTGTTATCAGCGCCGCTTTCACTCGGTGGCAAAGTCAAGGTCGTTGAAGTCGTTTCCATCAGTCTCTTCAACCGTAGCAGGAGAAGAGTGAGTCCGGCTTCAGATTTCTTCAGCGTTACTTCACCTAGTGGCTTAGGTAAACTTACGATGCGTCAGACGGAGTTACCACAATCTCTATCATGTCCGCATGCAGTTTTGCGCCGTCCTCAAGCTTGATCTCAACTTTCTCAAGCGACAGTGTCCAAGTCTCCTCACGAGATCGATAGGAGAAGTAGCTGTGCTCAAGTTTTTCGAATGATATTGCCCCTTGCGCGCTGGCCTTGATCAGTTCAGCGAATATGCGATCGAAATGCTTGAGGATCTTGACAGCGAGCTCAGGGTCGACCTTGTTCTCAGAGATGAATCGATCAAAGGCATTCATGAGCGAGGAGCCGATGGAAGTTTGCGGGTGGACTTCGTAGGATTTGACTACAAGAGGCGCCATTTTATCTCTTGTGTCTTTGTTGCGAGTCCGAGTTCGTTCAGCAAGGGTTCGTAAAGGCTACAGTGAGTGTGGGAGACTGACAAAGCTTCAAGACAAAGAAATGGGATCTTCAAAGGAAGACACCTGAATGCTATTCGCAAGTTCTCTACTTCAGCGAATATAGAGACTGGTAGAATGACGGTGAGTAGGTTGAGATTGTGAGTGTTGGAGTTAAGTGTAGCGAGGCTGAAGAATAAAAAGCAGGCAACTGAGTTTGTGAAGCCAACGCAACACACCGAACCCCCTCTCCCCCCACCGCGTCCGCCAGCAGCAAGCATGAGAGTCAACAGCGGCAATGGGCGCAAAATCAATCCACAGAAGCTTCAACAAATGACAACGGTATATTCGTGGCACTACACACAGTAAGATAAACTAGATTGCCCCGGTGCGGAAGTCACAGAGAAAAGAGTTATCGAAGTTGCCTTCAGAACTCTACCAGACCTGCACACAGAGAATACAAGCTTATCGCTTGACAAGTTTCTAACAATTCTCTCGTAGTACATTCTATCATCGCTTGTTATGTTGTAGAAACAGCTCATGAAACCGGATCAGCCCATGGTCTCCAGATGTCTCATCCATCGATCCTCCTTCCATTGTGTCTCCATGGAAATTGGAGGCCTAGAAGATGTGTCCATGAAGAGAACTGAAGATGTATATCGATGCTGGTCATAACGAAGCTGGATCGTTGTTTCGGGTGCATTCTGAGGCTTGCTATCGGAACGAAGTTAGCAGTGCCAGTGTCATCGCGGTTCTGAAGTACTTTACCATGGTTGATCAAGGCAATCAGAATTGACAAGACCTCTCACCACCACAAGGCTACGTCAAATGACGAATGGCCTGTCACCTCTTGTCACGGTACGACAGAGGCGCAGTAAAAAGTCTCGCAAAACTTGAAGGATTATGCGAACATGCTCGGCGCAAGTCAGTCTGTAGCTCTCATTCTCGCTGTGCGTCGATTCAGGGAGAGATTCCTCGTCAATACGCGAGAGTCTAAAAGATTGCATTTTGTGATTGGAGCTTCGATGATGAGGATGTAGCAGTTATGGAAAGTAATTGGTCTGATGAAGAGAATTTAAGGTTTTGAAGGAGATGTATTCTTCTGGAGGATCTTGAAGGGTTTGAGTTGTTACTGAATTGACAGGGTGATCATCACGAGGCACGGCGAGATCTATTTACTGCTACGCACTCCCTTTTCTCAAAACTTGTAAGAACGACCAAGAAGAACTAACGGCTTTGTAGTATCAATTTCATTCAGAAGTATTAAAGAGCAAAGCTCAATACATTTTGCATTTGACTGGGCTTCTACACATCCTGACCTTTTTCCGTTCTCATACCATGTGTCCAATTGCTCCTGAAGGGAGCGAATCTTACTACCGTCCTCTAACGACTCTCACATGCAGTATCTTCATTGAATGGCTGCTTGTCCCACGAAAAAAGGCTTGGGATCGACCGAAGCTGTCCAATCTAAGTCAGAGTCAGTAATTGTCTTCCACTAGTTGTATTGAGACTGAGCGATTCAGCATTCTCGGTCCTCAGCGGAGCTACAAGGTTTTTTAACCAATCTTCTGATATCATACAGGATATGCATGGCCCCGCGCATTCAGTCATTGAAACGCACACGGCATCCCATCAGTGTGTAGTGCTGTCATCATTGGACCTGGCTTGGGAGATAAATATTGAAAGGAAATTTGTACGAACCATTATGTGTACGCCTCAACGTATGTCTATCATATTATGATCATCTCTTCTGTTGACAGAGCTTAGATCCCTTCTTTCGTATGTGCCGGGAGTTGAAATGCCAGCCATATTGATGGCTGAACGACGCCAGATCAATATGCGATGCTTGAGAGTCCGAGGCTTTGATGAAACTGCTGTTTCTTTGATGGAACTTTCAAAGGGAGTAAGACTCCCGGGGAAATTGATTCTCTTCTCGTGAGGGACGACGATGTCGAAATAACAATCACACAACTAGGAAAGGTGAAGAACTTCGCGGAAAACAACGGCTGACCAGGCGACAGTAACCGCGCAACACTTCTCTTAGGTATGCTGAGCAGGTCATTGGCCACCTAAGAGTCTTTCTATTTTCACAACATCTTCGCAGTCATTCAAGCAAACCATTCTTGCAAAGTTCAACTTCAAAACGCCATTGCACAGCTCAACTCCAAAACGCTATTGCAAAGCTCAACTCAAGACACTACAGGGAGGAAACTCCTCCTTTTCGACTTTAAATCCATCCATCACTCAACATTATGGGTGACCACATTCGAAAAAATGATGTTTACTGGGAGCTCTTTGGCAATGAAGTGGAGGAGTTTATAGAGGCTCTGGTACCTAAGGACAGCATCAACGTGAGGACACACCGTGCATTCTCATAATGCTATTACGTAGGCTAAATTTTAAGTAGGAGGTAGTCAATCCTTTCTTCCTGCCTCGAGGTGCATATCACTGGCTTATACAAAAGGTGGTCTGGAGAAAGGTGAGCTCTCAACGATTCTCCAAGACGTCCTATCACAACGTTATTAACTTGAAGGCAGATCAAAGTGTCCATGAAGGCCCGTGAAAATCTCCGCAAGCTTTCCAGAGCCGAGAAAGAGATCACCAAAATCGAAATGTCTGTGGCGGCTGCTCGGAAAAAAGTCACTGATGACGAGAACAAGCTTATCAAGGCACTGGCCGATGTTCAAATTGTTGTTCAAGATCCGAAAGATCCGCTCGATCAGTTATCAAGTGACTATTTCCCACAACGTGCGAAGATTTTGGCGCAACAGTTGAAAGCGCTCATCGCGAAAGATGAACGTAAAGAGTTCGATCCCGAAGACCAGGATGAAATGCGTCGGATCCGTCATGCATGGAAAATTGCAAACTATGTTGGCAACAATGTATACGTGGTCTTACAAAAACACGTCGCTGAACTTGCGACCGACATGCTGTACCAAGGCATGTCGGAAGACTACGCCGCGGCCGTCAAGATCCTGGAGCCGGTGTGGTGTGAGTTCTGTAGGCGGCGAGTGAGGTGGACTTGATCCCGTACTGTAAGATACTGATCATCATCCTCGAGAGGCCGTAGTTCCCAATCACTGTACCTTCAGCTCCAAAAATGACTGGTTGCATTCTTCAATGCATGGAGATGGTCTTCACCGCTTAGAGATTTCGGAGAGTAGCATTAGCACCGAGTACAAGATATCTTTATTTCAGAGCACATTTGAAAGTATATCCATTGCGATAAAGCTCCATGCTGGTCGGTCCTAGCGACTACGTTGGAAATGGCTGTTTCGTCACTTATAACTCGTAACGTTCTTCGCTGTTGGGTGAATCGTTCCCAGAATCCGTGAGGTAAGCCTTCTGCCATGCTGTTCGAGCTGCCGGTATTGAGCCAGATTCCACGCTCATTGCCATCTACCATCTTTCCTAAGACTAAGTCGATATAGCGCTAATCTCTAAACCCCAACCTTGATCCCCTAGCTCCGCTCTCTCGGAATGGACTAGACCGGGCTTCTGGCCACACTCGGAGTGAGAGATTGCTTTCCTGCATTTTGATTATAGCATAGAGAGCGGAGCACGCCTTGCTTGACAATGGACCAGCAAAATCTAAGTAGTACAGCTGCTGTCAAAGGCCTTTGGGTTTCTCTATTCGTGGCCGGCTCAGAGATGAGTAATTGCTTTCGATTTAGGTATAAAAGTACCAGTGCCACTTAAGACGGAACTGAGATACGTTGTCTAGTCAGTCTACGGCTGCTGTAGTATGCAAAGGCGAAAACTCCCAATTCCACATTCCTTCAATATTTGTGACGAACACGATAGAACAGAAGCCGTCTCTTGGTCGAATAAAAATCGGCATGCACGACGACAACCATAATCTGCAAAGGGCGATGATTGGAGCCAAGACGTGATGTTCGAAGCTACCACAGCGGAGAGCCATGTCTTTCGTCCAAGCGTTCCTGCGAGTCGGCGATGGCGTCGGGATCTTGCATGGATCGGCAAATGACACCGTAGAACCTCACTTAATTTTGACGACCGTTTGTCCTGGCGTTTTCTTTTTTGTGCGAGCAATTTCGCCTGCTTTGCTCGGTGTTGAAAGGCGGATTTCAGTGCTCGAAGTCTGGCGTGTCTATTATATGCTTGTAGTGCTACCATAGCCCAATCTCAAGCTCAAGTGTTGCTAAAAGCTGTCGTAAATACTTTGGTGAAGATGAATCTTTTCGATCTTGGATGCACGATTCGCTGCTTCACAATAAACTTGTCGTGATCTCCTGTTGTCTCCGACTGCGAATGCCCAACATCTCCTCACCATCGCCTCTATCCTCTCTGGCCTGGAGTTACGTCCAAGGGCGATATGGAATCAGTGGAAACCAGCTCCCTTTCGGCCAAGTTCAGCAGCTTCGTCGTTGGTGAGGCCGAGGTTCCGCAGTAACGATCTCATGTTCGCTGTTGCCGTGGCTTTCCACCAATATCAACCACCCAACTCAAGAGCCTCAAGCTGACTCTGGCATCTCGGAGAATAGATCATGTTCCTTTGTTGGTCCTCAGAAAACGTACACAGTTCATCTTCGACGCAATACGGTCCTCTTTGTGGATGCCGGCCTCCCGAATACCTCAGATTTCGACATTTCGCACCACGATCACCGGCAGTCCTTCCTCCAGTCTGTTAACCTCTTGAACTCCTTTGATCGAGATCGACACGGATATAACCGAGCTTGAGGAGATCGGTGAGGGCGACTAGACACTTCTGAGTCTATGTTTCAGTCTCTACGCCGTTCGGCTTCGTTGGGCTGCTACAGGCAAAGTCCCAGCTTAGAAGCTCCGCAGTTCGCACGTAATTCGACCTTGGGAATAATGATCGATGCATACACGCAAGAGGTAGATATCTTCGGATAATCCCAGCATACAACATAAAGCGGTGTTGGTTCAATCGTCTTTAGCGAACTCCGGATACATCTTTGCCAGAACAATCTCGAGCAATGGCACCAACGGCGTCTGGATGATACCTTTGGTCGGCGACGCGAGTGAACGCTGCGAATTTGAAGCATACAGGCTGTGTTTCTTCTTCCTTTTCGTCGATGAGCAGCTATGTTTAGGTTGAAGTACGAGTCGCACATCAATACAATTAGGTATCCATCCACGGCGAAAGTCGTCATTCCCGGTTCGGTATCAGTAAACTACACCAATTGCCGTGCGAAAGAAGAGTAGGACTTTGGCATAGCTCAGCCGAGCACGATTGGCGTCCATCGTCTGTAACGTGAAGCTCGACCGATATTTATGCCATCAATCAACTAGTACAGCTTTCCAGGAGACACTAGCTTGGACCCAGTGCCGTCGACAACGATAGGACATTTAACATGCGTTGAATAAGCTCGAGCAAGATCAGCATCTAGTCTGGAATAAGTGTCGTCTCGCAGCAGAATAGAATGGAGGCATAACGTCGAAACTCCACATCCGTCCAAGCTCCTTCGATCAATTCCTGAATGCTTGAAATGTGGTGCTTATCCTAAGAGTGGCGACGTGGATCGTCTATTCATGAAACATACTCCAAGCCTTGGATCCGTCCAAATATGCCATTGTGGGAACTCGCAAGGGTGGGAGAGTTGGTGTCGCGGCTGGTCCCCGAGCTGATGATGGGTATCCTATGAAGGCTCTGCCCATCAAATCGCCAACAGGGAAGGGTTTCCACAACCGTTAGTCCAAGAGTCCCTCTCCCGGTTCATCACTGGTGGTATGTTGATTGGTTCGGTTCAGCTTGATATGTTGATAGTCGTTCAGGCGGATCGTACACTGAGGGAGAGGTGTTGACATCAAAAGTCAGGATTCGACGAGGTGCAAGTGCTTTGCATTTAAGCGCGTTAATCTATCATACGCTTTGTTTGGTCCGCTTCGTTGAAAGCATGGGGAGGCTGGCGTGATGGCACTGCCGGCTTCGACTTCAAACTTGAATCAACTGGTAGAACTTTGTTGCTGGCTAGGTGTGCAAGAAGCTTTTCGACTGCTGATATCGAATGATCTCCAGCTAAATTCCTGCTCTTGCCGATAATGTATCATACAGCTGCTGTGGTCGATCTCAGTCACCTTCACGCCGATCGGCACCGAGCAGGTTCGGCATCGAGTCAACGTGACGGCCACATGTATTCATCGGAGCACGTCGTAAAGCTGCCAACACGAGGCCAGAAGTATGAATCTGCATGCTCTTGAATGGTTCCGAAGGCGTTTTGCCGCAGTTGCTGGTTTGAGGGGTTGTTCGTTGACCGTGGTCAGCCTGATCAAAGTTGGCTAGTTACCCGAATACGGTACGGTGCGGCACCGCCTGATTTCGATGAAAAGGAGACATGCAGCTTTGAATTTTTCCTTCATCGGAACGAGCATTACTTCTCAACTAACTACTGGTGCGTGCATTGCTCGGTGAGTGCTGTGCTTGCGAAGGAAACGTTGGAGAATGTGCGACGGAGGATGGACGAGTCACGCGTTTTTAGCAACAATTTTTCTGCTCCAACCACATTCTCGCTGTATCGCAACACATCACCATATACCTCAAGCTGGAATGCCAAAGATATGGGAAGTCCTATACTCCGTGCAAGAATGGCGTTGCAACAGGCCAAATCCCTAATCGAGGTCGATTACCGTCACTTAGCAAGTAGTCACCTCTGCGTCAGCTCGAGTTCGGACAGTTGCGAGACTGCAGCAGGATATTCACATTGAAGACAGAAGTGACCGTTCATCCGGGCATATGAAGGTCTTAGCGATCATGCATATTTACTCTCAGTCGTATTTCTTCTCAGTTGATACTAGGTACTTCTCTCTGCGTTCCAGTGCGACTACTTCTTGTTCACTTTCGCCAGGTATTCAGATCCTGCTCATTCGGCACTTCTACATGATAACAGATTCGCATATATAACCCAACACCTGTCGATTTGGCACTGAGACATTGCAAGGTATGGAATCATTCCGTATCCACTCTTTTCTTCTGTTCTCATATCTCCTCCCAAGCCTACCAGAGACGTCGACATTATAAGCTTCGGCGCCCTATCTTCATTGCTCCTGAATGATATTTTGTGTATGTATGGATGCGCAAGACTTCAGTCCGAATTCGTTAGCTTATTCCTGTAGGGAATGTGGCATGAGCATTGAGCATCGGTCTACAAAGCGCTCCTTGTCTTCTCCGGACCCTTACTGTTGCACAAATACAGTTCACAACATCGTACTGACAAAATTTTAGTCTAGATGGATTCTTTTGTGTGCCACTGAAAGACTGCATTCTTTGTTGAGACTGCAATTTAATACCTTTGCCTTGGATTCCATTTCGGAAATTGCCTCTTTCCAACTCTTAGTGACTAGCCTTGGTCTCACTGCCGAAGAATTCATTTATTGCGACGGATCCTGAAGCCTACAGATATGTTGATTGAAACAGATCATCGTCTTTGCTAATGCTGGTGACGAAAACTACTAATCGTCATTTCTCAAGACATGGACACTCACAAATTGGCAGATAATTGTCGTAATGCGTGAACACAATGCTATACAGCTCCTCGTGGTCTCGGGAATCTTTCTTCGCTCATTCAGATAAACATTTTTGAGGGAATATGGATTTAGGAGCGTGACATTATTGAGGAGATATGAATTGACACTAGAATGCTGCGTTACATACGGGATCGAACGAATGACCTCCGCGCAACGACAGATCACAAGTGAATGAGAGTGAAGACTAATGAAAGTTATTCGCATACCAGCTTGCTCAACTACACAAATCCCTGACTAAAGAAGTACACTGCCACCGCACGCTATCTCACCACCGATCCCATGGAGCTAACCACCTCAAAAGAAGGATTGCTCTCCAGCTTCCACGCACCATCATACTCTGGAAGAACTCCTAACACCCATCGACGACCCAGTGTACACAATCACAACGACAACTTCCTATGTAACAGTCGGATATGCCTGCGACCGACAAGGACGTCTAGGCCTGCGGCGTGGAACTGAAAAAAGCCACACATATCTTGTATCCGACCGTCAAACCCACAGTGACTTTTGGTATGGAGGAGTCGAACTCCGAAGGGGGTGACAAAAAATTCCGCCGCGTCCCGAAGGACAGCAGAGAGGTTTTACGACATGTGTCGCTGAAACCTGCGTCCACGTTTTTCGGTCTCTTTGTCGTTTTTGACTATCAAGCGGTGAAATCCGTGGACAAAAAACGTTTGGAAAGGGGCCTACCGTGTCGCCACCTCCTAGCACACTCTTCCAGAGCCAGTTTAACGACTTGCTCAGGTCCCAGTCGGCGCGGAACGTCGTTCGGAGGGATCGCATTCGATTTCGGTTTGGTTTCGTAGGCGCGCGGCGCCGTCGACATTCGCTTCGGTTCGCTTCGATTCGCTTTCGTCGTTCGGGAGGAGGCACTAGATGATGTTGGAATCCGGCCTCGTAGCGCGTCCCGCCCCAGATACTTGTGCGCTACCCCAGGACTTTGAACGGAGATGTCCTCGAACTCCATGCTCGACCAGCGTGGTCGAGCGCAAGTGCATCTACAAACAATATCAGTGAAATATTTCTAGTTCAAAAAGGAATGGGGTATTATGTACCTAAAGGTTGAGCTTGTCGGTCCCTAAGATTCACTTCACTCGATCGAGGATTAGGTCTACAATGACGTTAGCGAAATCCTCCCCACAAAATGGGAGGAGCCGGGCAAGATTATCATCCTGTTTCGAACAAGACGCCTTTACTAGTTGCCGGCAACATCACCCGGACGATACATCCGAGTGAGTGTGAGTTCGGAGGTCGAAGTCGCTCGCACGCTCGATAGCGTCGGGACGTCGAAGTCGTTCGCCGCTTGAAGTCTTGCTTCAGCGCGATGTCGACTGATGGGGCCTCGTGAAGCGTTAGCGATCGGTTCGCCAGAAAATGGGAGTCGGGCTGGATTGTGTGGCCAGTTGTCGACAGGGCGCTCGGGACATTCGAGCCAATTTGAAACGATACAGAGACTACCGAGTTGACGATGGGCAGAAAGTGAGCTACAAGGTTTTCTGCGATTCAGCTCATCATCGATGCGCTGAATCAAAAAGTCCTATACACAGGTCAGCAAATAGCACTTACAAAGTTGATAGACGAAGGATGCACAACAAAAGCGACCAACGATGAGCTGTGATATGAGAAAGAGCAAGGATGCATCGACGGTGATGAACTGTGAGGATACAAGTCGATGGGATGGATGACAGCGATGTCGGAAAGTATCTTTTATGAATCGCAGGTGGATATCATGATGAAAGAGATGAAGACGTTCAAGGAAGAGATGCAAGTTGGATGCAGAAGCGGTGAGGTTGAACAAACGAGTGTTGCAGTAATGGAAAAGGAGAGGGTGAGAAGGTGAGACTTCTAAGCGGTGATGAGGTACTCATTTGCTTAGGAAGTCTTGCAGTGTGATGTTCAGAGAGAGTGCGATGGAGATGGAACTCCAAAGGGTGTTTGAAGAGATGAGTGTATGAAGAGATCAAAGGACTTACACGAAGGACTTTGGTGTTTGGAGACGTGAGCGCCTGGTCGGTCTCAAAGCCATCTCATGGAGACGACGAGATCCTGGAAGCCAGCGTCAACTCAAAAGGATCGAACGAATGGCAATCCATGAGTGCAGGAACGAGCGACAACTCGCCATCAATGGAGCCAGAGAGGATGAGAGGCAACGAATTGTATCTACAGATGTCAGCGAAAGGTGGTCTCAAGAAGGTCACGGTAAGTTTCAAAAGGTTCACCCACAAGGTGCAGAGGCGGCGACTAAGTCACCTGCGGAACGTCAAAAACGCTCGTGGGCGACAGGAGAGGATGCTAATGGCCTTCCGCTATGATGGTATGAAGATATATGAAGAGGAAGGAGCCTCGTTGCGGCAAGAAGTGATCAGGAGGGAGGTGGTGGTGAGAAAGACGATGAGGGAGGGAGAGAAATGAAAGGTGGGCTTTTAAAAGCGGTGAAACAGTTCACGCGTAACAGTGAGATCAAAACAAGGCTTGGCCCAGAGACGACGAACGGTGTCGTTGAAGCGCTGTCGATTGATCACTTCACGGGATCAAGACGGGCTGACGATCCCAACTGCATGGCTTACTGCGTATGCTGGAATAGTGTCTAAAGCTAATAGCCTACAGATCTATGTACATGATACTTCTTCAGTTGGGACAAATCAAGCCTTGGTGTAGGAAGACGAGGCTCAAATTCTGCCATCATCCAAACCGTCACAGCTCAATCCGTATAGGCCTGGTAAGTTATTCTATAGATCAAAGATGACTAAGCTAACTATAGCTGCGCCTTAGATCAAAGTGAAGGCCAATAAAAATGACTCATTGAGAGTAAAGGTATGTGGCTGGGCGTCCGGTTGCGTGCGCAACACTCTCGACATATATCCATTCTTGGCCGACCAATGCCAATGCTGCCTTAGCATGTGGAACACAGGAACTAGCCTTCAGGTGTCAATTGTACCAATTGGCCACCAAATGTACAGCTGGTCGTCGAACAAGATGATTACACGATGCTAACTGATTGATAGGTTCCAAGTTGTGCTCTGTGGTTGTCAAATACGGTCCTCTTATGATCGGGACAGAAGCCATTGCTTTACGCAGTTGTATACGAAACCTGACTTGACAGTTCAATGCCAAAGGCTAGGCTAATTGCATGAGTATTCATCTTCGAACAATGAACGAGTTTGCAATCCAAAGCATTGTGGTTCGCAAAGGTCAAAGTTCACAAAGGAGCTATCACATGGCCTGTTTTAACACCCAAACGCTATTGTTATTGACGCTGCTGCCTAAAATTATCAGAAATGTCGCGCGATGCCCAGCACTTTTGCCTATCGGAATTGGAAACCACTCAGTTCGTCCGTTGTGAGTGAAGACCAACCCTTAGATCCAGCGCAATGCGCTTAAGGACAGCAATTGAGACAATAGTAGTTGAAATTCCGTGCATGCAATTTGCGAAATAGTTTCTCGAGATGACAAGACGGAATTGAGGCACATTGTATCATAAAAGCAGCTAGTAAATATCTGCTCTCCCTACGAAACTAAGAAGGCCATATCCTGCTTCTAATACACATGGAAGTTGCCACTGACCCGAAGGCAGAATTAGCTGGTGTACATATACGTGATTATCTTCCTTAGTTTTCAGCGCAAATGGCCGAAGCCACCGAGCTGTAGTACGTCCCTTTGTGTGATCCCTTTATGTGGTCCTCCGGTCAAGCCGCTCTGTGCGGTGAACTGCTGAAACCACAAAGCAATTCGTGATCTTTAGACTGAATGTGTCTGTTCTTTGTTCCATTGAGCACGGTTTGTGTCCATCATCTGCTATTGTCGTCATAAGAATCGTAAGAGGTCAAGGTGGATTGCTGCGAAGGCCGTAACCACTCTCACCAGTATTGAGTGCTCGACCCAGCCGCCAGGTTGCAAGCTGTAGTTGGTTACGGTAAGGCCAAGAGGAATGTACACGCTTTGTGGGAGGATGCTTCGTAGGATGAGACGTCCGCTGTGTTAACTGGATGAGAGCCGTAATCGCGGCATGGCAAGCGCCTTGGGATCGCAACGCTGTGAGATCTCAAGAAAGATTCGTTCGTACCACAGTAGCTGACTGAACCGATAGGAATTTGTTTGTCGAGTAATATGGATGTATTAGCTGATATGTGTCGCTGTCAGCTGAGTAGCTCACAGAGCTTACCGACCCAGAGTGGCCGAAGACAGCATTTTGGACAACGGTGCAAAGTTGGAGGGAGGAATGAGTGAAAAAGCATTGTACCTTTTTATTACTAAATGTTTTTTGACTCTCTCCTGTGACTTTTCTCAGCCTTCACGTCTCCGACACAGAGGAAAGGAACGACGAGCTGCGAGAAGCAGCAAGCTCAGAGGACACTTTTAGCGAATCACTGTAGAAGCCTGTTGGATATTGTCATCGGTGGTTTCTATATCCTAATGTCTTTGACTCGAACCATCAGCGGATGCTTCCTCCACAAGCCATAAACCTCCTGATCGAGCCAGTTCGACTTTTCATCAACCAGCTCAAGGTCAAAGTTGAAGATGATTCGAGCAAGAATTAGTTTTATCTCCGCAATAGCTAGGCTATTGGCCTGTCAGCATCCCTAAGCTCGTAACTCTATAGTGTATTGCATCGGAACTCACTTCTTGCCAATGCAGTTCCTAGGTCCAGTGGAGAAAGGCTGTAGAACAGCCTTGCGGTCCTTGTCAAATTTCGCGTCATGTTCAAGGAGCATGCGCTCTGGCATGAACGAGTCCGGTTCTACGAAGTTGAGGGAAGAGGTATACGCGGCGAATTGTGGAATGCCAACAGATACCTGGGTGACTGTCAGCAAATATGATAAACGCATCTGAGTAGACGTACATTGCCTGGGACCCAATGACCGCAGATAGAGGCACCTTCTGGCGGTGTCATACGGCCCAAGGCGACTGGCACCGGTGGATAGAGTCGAAACGACTCCCCGATGACCGCATCCAAATATGTTAGATGGCTAACGCTGAGCATAGTGATCTCCTTGTCATCCAGAAACTTGTCTCTGATCTCAGCGTGTAGCTTCTGCAGGACCCGCGGATGCTTCTGAAGCAAATAAGTGCATCCAGCTAGTAGCGTTGCAGTGGTTTCGGAGCCAGCGATCATGAGCACGTTGAAAGTCGCCTGGATCTCCTCCCTCGACATCCCTTTCTCATCGTTGTGCCTCAACACATATGACATGAAGTCAGGCCTATCAGTCTCAGTTCCTTGGTCAATGCGTTTCTCAATCTTGTCCTTGGTATAGTTCATAATCCCGAGCCGCTTCCTCAACTTGGGTAAGACTATAACTGCCGCCAGTGTCGAGATTATGGGAACCTTCAGTAGTACCAATTGAGTCATGATCGTCCCTATTGTCGCAATGTCGAAGAATGCTTTTATCCACGGATGTGGCGTCCTGATCCTAAGGCCACCAAATGATTCGCCGAAAGAGAGATCGCTGACAATGTCGAAGGTGGCAAGGTTGAAGTTTTGGACCATATTGACTTCTCTGCCTGCTTTTGCGTCCTCTCGCATGTTACTGATGAGGAGGCTAATATACTCTTGAATCAACGGCTCTTGCTCTCGAAGCTACAACGAGTGTTACTTCAGAGACTAGAATTTCGTGTGTATGTCTGTTCTTCTTACCGCTCGCTCCGAGAAGGCATACGCTAGGAGGCGCCTTTGGCGTGCGTGTACATCATCGGGTGCGACAATAATGTTATATGCTCTGCTCGAGTTCGGAGGTATACCAGCCTTTTGCATCTGCTTGTGGCCTTGACGATGCATGTATATATCCTTCCAAGCAGTGTCGCCAATGAAGGACAGCTCGTTGGGTCTTGTGCGGACCACTTCGCCGTATTGTCTGTGAAGCTTTTCGCTGAACTTTAATCGCCGACCACGCACGAAATGAAAAACCGCGACAAGCTCGGTCGCGCCAGCTAGCTTTGGACCGGGAAACTTGCTGAGAGGATGAAAGTATATATTGTAGATACCGAGTGAGAAAAGATAGACAAGATAGAGTGATATCTAGATTGATGTTAACAAATCGGTCGCCGCTGAAACAAGAGGCGCTTACGGCTCCGAAGATGACCGCGGGTATGGCAGCTCGTGCTTGACTGAGCCCACGTAGTAGGAGGTCAGAGAACGCCATAGTCTTGCTATCTTTAGTTAAATCTTCTGCGACACTATTCTTTGAGCTTCTTTGACAATGTTTATAATTATGACAACTTTTAGGCAGCCGTTGGTAAATATCTAGTCGTGAACAAGGCAGGCGGCCTTATTAAGTTGCAGATCGATGCGTGCAAATAAGCTTAAGAAGCCCGTAGGAGAGTAAGAATGTCTGAATTCTGGTGATACACCTTCGAAAGGCTCAATGAACGAAGCATTAAGGAGGTGGCGGAGCTCGAGCTGCTGTTTGAATACCTAATAACGGATCCCGTTATGCACGTGCTCAACATCGCCGATTAGGGCTTCGGGTATTGATTAAAGTTACATACCGTTGAACGGACGTACGAGGACTCGTACAATCACGAGTGAGCAGGGAGGGTCAGCTCAAGCGGCGATGGATGGCGTCAACGAAGCGATGGGCAGCGCGATCAACACCACGGTAGTTCCAGCTACACACCAGTTTCCTAGAGGAGAAACGACTGTACTTACTTGCGCCTTTACGTCTCTGACACAGCTAGCGCATAAGATGATTTAACATAGCACGGCACAAAGTCACAAGGTTCAGTTACTATCTATCACGGTGGTCTTCTGAATCCCGCTCAAGGCGAGAGAAGCAGATGACCGTCCCTCAGACAAGTCTTCACAGGGACAGTGTGTCAATGTTATAGGTGTGACCTTAACCACCTGGGACTCTGCTCGAGGCTCGAAGCAAGAGTCAAACTTGATGAAGTGCTGTACACCAGTCAGTAACTTACCTTTTCGTTGCTCCCCAGTCCCATCTGTTGCCCAGTGGGTCTTGAAGAAAGAAAAAGGAAAAGAGAAGCTGGACGAAAAGAGGGCGGGCTTTTATAGCCTCTCGTATGGCCCGTGCGCAGTGCCAAGACTTGATCAGTCAGCAGTTCGTTTGCGAAGATCAAAGTATTTGAGTGAGGGAAGGCTGAGGTGGCTGGGAGGGAGGCGGTCAGCACCACAACCCCGTAATTATGGGACAAAGACGTGGATTCAGTGCGTAATTGAAGTACTTTGGTAGAATTTGCATGATCTGCAATAATCAAAAAGGTATTCGTGCTTTTGGTTACCCATCAGAGCAGGCATCTGGAAAGGTGGGACGACTTCGCACTCAAGACCATAGGCAGTAAAGTTCCGACGCATTTCTAGAATACGCTGTAGAGAGCAACAAGTCCAGTTTCAAGGGAATACTATGATCTATCCGATTCCTGTCTATCTTTTCATGAATTTCTTCGTTCGTGCCCTATTTTTCAGTCGACTACCGTTGTCGAAACCCAAGAAGTTGTGGTCAAACTAAGCGCCACCAACGCCATCTGCAGGGATCCAGCGGAGCGGCCCGTTGCGCACAACAGGGGCTCTAAACTCCCATTGCCGGCAAATGAGACGTGCGGGTGGCGGCATTGCTCCACATCGGTTGGTGGCATCCTGTAAGCACCCAGCCTCATCTTTCATCGGCCGCAGTTGTAAACCCTACATTTAAGTACGAGAAAAAGCTCCTTTACATTCTATAACGTATTTCACCCGCGAATGAGCCACGCCAGCGCATGAACCCTACCAGCGGATGAACCGCTCGAATCTTGGCACAAATCAAGGAACTTCAACCACAAATATCTCAGCAACGACTAGGTCAATCACTTACAACCTCGGCTGAAAGGTCTAAATGGGTCTAAAAAGTACATATGCGGAGTTTCAGACCCATTAACGTCACTTTGCTGAGATACTTGCGGTTGAAATTCGTCAACTTGGTCCAAAACCCGAGTGGTTCATGCACTGATGTGACACATTGACTTGTGAAACACGTTGCAAACGTTTCGGTGCGAAAGAGTGACAATACCTTGGAAGCGAGTTGAAAAAGACGGACGAATTGCTCACCAACAACCCTCAGCAGCTAACGACAGTAAGAAGGAATGACTTGAAGAGTTGGTCGATGGCCAGGAGCCTTTTGCAATGCCATAAGGAAATGATTACGCATTCCAGAACCTTGTACGGCGGAATAATGGTTTCAGATATACACTCTGAGGGACGAGTAGAACCAGGACAATGATTGATTTTCTGTGGAGCCAGTATACCGAGCGAATTATCTTCGATCATAATGAATAAGACTTCCATTCGCCAGTGCTTTATTCTCGGACCACTTACCATCATCTTGCAAATCCCACGCGCTCTCATTATCATGGATAAGCAGGCATTATGGCTGAGAGTGTTGCACATCGAGCAGCGAGAGTGCAGTTGCCAACCAGGTTCCCTCTTCCACAACACCTTCTAAATTTTCCGACTCCGTTGAACTCAAACACGATTAAGGCTGATACGTGCAGTTCATACAGTTCGACTCAAACCGAAGCAGCAGCTTATACCAAAGCAGCAACAATCTAACAATCCATTTTAACACGAAGATACCGTTTTTGAGACCTCTTTTCGCCCTTTCCACGCATTTCTCACAATGTGTCGCCTCGTCTTCACACCGTACTGTTACTGTCGTTATGGCAATGGCACGTTCAATTTTTCATGCTCCAATAAAAAGAATGAAGAAATTTGGGCCATGACTCCATCGATGATTCCATGTCCGGACACCGTTCGAATCATAAATCCTGCCACCATCGTTTGCGAGGCCTGTCGCAGTGGCGCCTACAACCGCTCGCTGTCAGCCACGGGAACGTCGGACTGCAATTGGGAGCGCTTCACACAGCGACTTCGCGACGCAGCATGGAGCAGAGTTTTTGCTGATCACATCCAAAACCAAGGCCGGGAGCAGCAGAACCAAGGCCGCGAGCAGCAGGATACGGGAGAACGGGAGGCTGATGATGCGGAGACGGCACAGACCCAGGGATATCGAGCTGGTGTGGAAGCACTCCCACGAGAGCTGCAGGTGTGCTATTGGATGAAATCATATTGAGTGGGCATTACATCGTGGAAGGAATATCAGGCAATGCAATCAGAGGCCGACTGATGGGCAGAATTAGAGCATGTATTCTTCATCCTATTTTCTGATCTCATTAGCTATGTCATCTTTAATCAATGTCATAGATCGATGGAATGACGGAGAGATTGCTACATCTACCATTTAATGTCACGATGTCTCATGCAAATGACAAGATCCGCGATCATCCCACCTCTCATAATCGGGAAACCACCTCTCATGAATTTTCCCAGCGTATTCCAGTACTACCGGGAATTCTCTGACGGCCTTTTGAGAATCCGGAGCTGCCGTACAGTACATGACACTTACAATGAAACCGAACAGAACCATATCTACTTCTGTTGGTCCATCGCCACCCAAGACCCAGAACGGCTCGGTGTTGCTTTTACTTTTTCGCTTGGACGAGAGCAGAAGGTCATTGAAACTCTTCCAGATCTGCAGTCTGAATGCCGCTATCTCCGCGGGTGAAAAGCGTCCAGTGCCTTGACCGTGTAGAGTGGACATGTGGCTACGGTATACGAGTTGGCCAATGATCAGTCGAAGGGGAAAAGATAAATCTTCGAGAATATGGTCGCGCATCGGATAATAGTTTTGAACAAAGCGCTCGTACGAGTGATAGAAATAAAGTTTGTCCTCCAAGAGTGCGCGTAGTGCCAAGTCGTATGCCTTTTGCTCCGGTGACAGTCCAGCGTTAAGGTCCTCTAATCGGCTATCTTGGACTAGATCTGAGATAATGAGCGTGGAGTCCGAAAGCATGGTCGCCATTTTGGTATCTGGATCAGACAATTCGATGTAAGGTATCTTTCCTCGTGGTCCTTTCAATGGTGATCCAGCCTCAGTGGAGTACTTGATCCCATCGATACGGAGACGAAGCTCGACTTTCGTGACGAATGGTGACCAGACATACTTTCCAGTATCCTTCCAGCCTCGGTAGAGAGTTATCTGGCTTTGAGAAGAAGTTTTCGAAGTCATTGTTCTTGATGTAGCTTGGAATAGAGTGCCGTTTGATGTGTCGGTACGTACAGCGGCTGATGAAATCAAGATGATATCGTCAAATGGAGCAAATTGAACTTGGAATAAGATAATTTGGAAGTGATTAAACTCACATTGTCTGATGAAGACTGCTATTTATGCCTTCGCGCTCTACGGACACGCTGCCCGAGTACCGGCGAGCAATCGGCAGAGGCTTGAAATCATCTTTCGTCGTCACCCAATGAGATTAAAAGGATCTAGGCAGAAGCAAATGGTTTGGGAAACAGCGTAATGTCACTATGCGGTTTCCAATGATGTTCCAATAGGCAGAACCGTGGGATTTGCAAGGAGTTTCGTGCTCTTCGCCGACGATGTGTACGGTGTTGATGCAGCAGGCAGTAGGACTCACCGCCTTTCCGGCAGAATAATTTATGTGTTGATGCGCAGGCAAATCTCAGCGTTTACAACCAAAATTCCTCAAGGACCTCATAATGGCTAATCCACCGCCGGCAAAGCTGAGCTTCAAACTCGGTGGTGGTGCATCCAAGAAGCAGCCTTTGCCGACGCTTGCCCGCGGTCCAAAACGGCCTCTTGCTACTCTACACGCAGGCGGCAAGCACGACGATGACGAGCCCGCTCACGAAGAAATCACACACTACGACAGTTCAGCTGGCGGCGCGTTTCATGAATCAAGAAAAAAGGACGATACACCGCGTATCATACCATATCACAAGCGAAAACGTGGCAACACTTCTCCTCCACCGGAGACATACTCTCCAACCCCTCAAGCACATGAAGCACTCGAGAAAGAGACAGAGAAGCAGTATGGACTTATTATTAGAGACAACAAGCCTAGTTCTGGCAGCGGTTCGGCAGATGGTCAACCTCAAATTGACGCGATGTCCAAGGAGACGAGTGGCAGTGACCGAGATGTGAATGCATTGAACAAGGACGGTACCGCTACAACCTCTGCCCGCGATGTTCCTCATGCGATTTCGGAAAAGGAGGCTTTCCGACGCGACTCCAGAAATGCGCCTCCTGCTCCTACCGAAGCCGACTACGACGAAGTACCGGTCGAAGGCTTCGGCGCTGCCATTCTTCGTGGAATGGGCTGGAAGGATGGAGAGGCCGTTGGCCGGCGTAAGGATGCTCTTGTTGTTCAAATCAACCCTCGTGAACGTCGACCAGATCTGCTAGGCGTCGGAGCAAAACCAGCAGCTGCGGTTGGAGTCGAACTTGGAGCTTGGGGAAAGAAAGCAAGGAGTGAGACAAGTTACAATCCGGTCATCCTGCGTAACAAAGACACTGGTGAAGAGATTACTCAACAGGAATATGAAGAGAGAATCGCAAAGGATACCGATCAAAGTCGGACTAGCAAAGACGGTGGAAAGAAAAATTCAAATCCTCCACGCGATCGACATCGTGACTCTAGACGGCGCTCAAGGTCTAGAAATCGCTACGAGAGGGATGAACGTCAACTTGAGCGGCGTCGCTCCAGATCTCGAGGCCGTGATGCTAGAGATCGACGCCGAACTGACTCCGACTGGCGGTCAAGGTCTCGCGACGGCTCTAAGGGACGCGGCCGCCGGAAAGATTACTATCGCAGCGAATACGATGAATTGGACCGTGAACGCTCCATAGAGCAGCACAGACGTGAGTCTACTCGGCTCTTGACGCATCGATTCAGCTAAAGTCTAGGAGCTGACGCTATCGCTTAGGACAAAAACCTCGTAGCTGAGTTCAACCACCGCCGAGTACCGAAAGAGGCATCCAGAGAAGGACGAACATGACGCTGTGATTTGCATGCTAAGAGACCACGTATGGAACGGACCACATTTCTGCTATCTAACAAGCTGTGGACTACTTAGTGAATTCTCAGCCATCGATTTTTTGGCAGTGTCCTTTATGCCCAGCGCCGGTATACAGTACGGTTACTCCGTCATACGAATGGTCGGGTATTCGACAAACTTATGCAGCCCGACGGCATCTGTGGTCTGGAGTCATTCCACGTAGGTATTGGTGGATTAGCACGGCTTGTGGTAAAGGCTCTACGGCTTTTCAAAGAGTTGCAGTGGAAGAAGACCCGATCATCATAGATGACGATGTGTGATAGAGCTTGATAATGCCGAATACAGTCGTACATCAGAGTTTGATTGCTAAGCACGTCCACAATCACAGCCTTTGACATGTACACCGTACTGTATTATGCAAACAGAAAATAAGATACTCTTCAAGATTCAGTTTCTCTACTAAAATTCAAATGAGAGGTGGACAACCGGAATCATCTCTCGTTTCTTAATTGACCACACAGATATCGAAATGCGCAACGATGACTAGCAGCAATGATCTCTTCCAGGAGCTCTTCAAATTTTATCCGCCTAGCACGGTTCCCTCAGGTCCACGTACTTCTTCCTCAGGAGCTTTACCATTGAGACCAGCTTCAACGCCATGCTGTGGCCTCCTAAAGTGTAGTGTAACTCCTTTGACTTCTTCATACGGTTCATACGTAAGGCCATCCACCTTGACCGGTGGTTCCTGGAACAGATACATCCACCAGTAGTACCCACCGCAGAAGAGAGCTCCTCCGACAATGTTCCCCAAACCGGCAGGAATGATGCCTTTCCAAATGTAGAGCCCGACAGTGAGGCCAGGAGTATGCTGCCAAATACCCATTGGAATAAAGAACATATTTGCGACAACGTGATCGAGGCCGAGAGACACGAAGGCAAAGATCGGGAACCAGATGCCCAGAATCTTGCTGGCGAGGTCCTTGCCTTGCATACCGAAGAAGCAAGCCAGACAGACGAGCCAGTTGCAACCGATACCGCGAAGGAAGATGTTGTGGAATTGAGGAGTGATCTGTTTCTTTGTCACGTATGAGATGACCTCGGCTTTGTACGGGTCTGCGTCAAAAGTGGCTCCATAGCCAAAAATGATGGCCACCACAAAGAGCGAACCGGCAAGGTTGCCCCAAAAGCAAATGAACCAGTGAAGCAGCATCTTCCAGACGGAGAGCCGACCGTGCAACACGGAGACTGTCGTGTACATGAACGTTCCTGTGCATAGATCCGCACCCGTGAGACTATGAAACTTGTGAGTATTGTGATGGGCGGTTCTAGGATTACCAGAACGATGTGAACGTACACGATCATCACCAAACCAAATGGGAAAATCATGGCTCCTGCTGATCTGATGAGGCCAGGCGCGTTGTCTTGGAACCATGGTGCGGTGTTGGTGCTCAAAGCGCTAGCAGCAGCGAAAGAGAGAAGACATCCTGCAGAGACAGAAGATAAGAAGACCTTGTCGACTCGCATGTTGCCTTTCTTCACTCCTGCTCTAGACACAAGCTCGATGGTTTCGGCTGGAGTGTACGCCGCCAGGTTCTCCACTCTGAAAACTGGAATTCCCGTCGACCCTGAGCGTGCCATCTTGCTTTTCAGCAAAGGAGTTTTAGCGTTTAGGCTTCAAAATTAATGACAAGGGAAATCTTCGATGTGTAGTGACAACAGAAGGCAACACAAAGATCGCTTGGAATTGCCGGCTGTGCGACTCAGCCAGTCTTTTATGTTCAGTGCGATTACTGCACGGTTCATTCATTCCGTTGCACGGCAGAGCTTAAACGAAGCGTTACCGGCCTCAGCGAACTCGATCAGCATCAGATTTGGAACAAGGATGTATTCTCGAAGACGCGTCCACACATGCGGAATCCCGACGTCGAGTTCTTGCTATGCCATTACGGAGCCTTACTCGATGCTACTTACCCCGCAGATTGTTGAGCTCCTGAGCCACCGAGAGGTCCTATTACCATGTAGATGTGCATTGGTTTGGGTTGACCTATTTAGTACACAGGGTCAGCACGGAAATACTTCAGGGATACAAGGTGAGCGAGCTCATGGACAGGACAAGGGTGCCTCGCGCAAACTAGCCACCTTGATTTGTAGTGGAGGTCGGCATCTGGTATTATAGGATCCGTAGGTTACATAGCTTCTAAACTTCCTTTGTAGGATTGGAAGTTAAAGGAAAGTAAAGAAGAAGTCAACCTGATTTCCGATTCCGTACCTGAAATTACAGAGATCTTGAAGGATTTCTGGGTTGACTTGAGCTTTTTAAGGAGTATCAATCGTGCAGATAAGCTTACTTGGCCTAAGGATGCTCAGAATCGGTCCTTTTTCCCCAGAGTTGTGAAATAGATTGAGCGGAGAGGAGACGGAGGAGACTGTCATTTCCAAGCTCTTTTCGTTTTCAGATCCGAGAGCGTGCCTTTGACTCTGAATCAACGTACATCCCGAGATAAAACACCACTAGATGTCTTCTTCCGTAATCTTTCCATATTCGTCAGCACGGGAATTGCGTGGTTCAACAGTGTTGAAGGGTGTATCCTTCCGAACACCACGGCTGGCTCCCTGAGCAGTTCGTTTAGAGTAAGTAGACTATGGAGCACACCGGGGTGAAATAGCTACGAGTGTCAAGGGAGTGCGCGGCTTGTAAGTCGATACCCTTGTTACCGGGTCGGGTCACTTGCTAATTCCAGCTTGGTAATAAAGATTCAGGCTCATTAATAGACTTGAGGCCGGTGAGGCTCAGTAAAGGTCCAGCTAAAACGACCGTACTCAAGACGTATGGGGAACCTTGTCTCGCGCGAGAACTTCTATGTAACTCTCATCAACGCCTGCTTTCCATTTCGCTCGAGACTATATCTTCACGGCAGTCGGTTCTACGTTAAGAAACATCTGTCAATATGCCGTGAGTAGAAGCACGACGCAACTGGAACGAACCCTAGCGAGCCTTAGCGACCGTCTCAATCGCCGCCAGAATAATCGACGACACCTGGCTGATGTATGAGTTGGAATAGTGGCTTTCGAGTCTAGCAAAAGGCCTCCATACGTGATTTCTAAAGAGAAAAATGGACTTTGTGTCATTCAGCCTGTGTACTGTTAAAAAATGCGCTATGCTATTCCTTCTTTCCTACTACATTGTATGGAACTGAAGATGGAACGATTCTCACAGCCGCTGCTAGATATCTCATTCCGGTTCTATCCAGTTAATTCCATTTCATCTACCTGCCAGGTTGAGAGGCGTAGATGCCGATCCAAGGCTTTGGTGATCGGGTTTCGACTTCCGCACTAATCGTCGCAATAACGAAGTTGATAAGACGGGACCAGCCGAAATACCATACTTCTGGGCGCTGTAGCACTGCGAAACTGACAGCCCTATTCAAAATACCATTGAATAGCGGCGTTCAATCCTGAACCTGTGGCAAATTCTTAAGAAAAGACTTATAGTACCTAGAACTAACAGCTTTAGGCATTGATGTTAATTATTTGATTCCGAGAATCCGGCCGGCAACCTGATTAAAACTGAATTCACTGCGATTAGAGCACCAACAAGACATAATGCGTGCATTATAATCAGAGCAGCGGCAACTTCTTGAAGAATCCATGTCTAAAATCTATACCAATGTAAACAATGTCGTTGCTGTTGAACCTTTCTTTTTGCTATAACGTCCAAGATTTCCCTATTGCCAGCCATCCAATTGGTAAGATGTCTTTAACACACAAAGTTGGCAGGATATTATCGGGTGGGCTAACACAAACCTACGCTGCAACACTCTCAATAGGCACAATATGTCATCTTTCACCACTGTAACACCTTCCATACGTCTCCATATAAAAGCCCACATTGGGAGGAGCGAAGCATCCATTCTCTCCTCTCAATGGATTCCAAAGGGAATAAGAAGGTTCTGAATCTTCAAGACTCAGAACACAAACGACCGACGTGGGTCCCACTATGTGTACTTTACATCAAGACGAAGCTGACCACTGAATACGATTAGAGACCACCATCAACTCTTTTGCGATGATGCGGAAGCGGAGCGTGAAGATGCTGAGGCAGGCGCGAAGTAAGTTTCTTCATCATAATTTCACAACTCGTAGTTAAACAGAGCTAACAAGTAGGACATCAAGGGAACACGTTGGTGTCGGGGAGAACAGGAACGATCAAAAAGCTTCTCCATCGGTTGAATCTTCCAACCACAGATCAGCGGCCACGACTTTCTTCAATACCATAGAATTGCGCTTAGCGCTGCTGGACGCAGTGGACGTCGCTACTTATCGCACCTTGCAGACACTACCCGAATTTCGAGACGCCCCATACAATACCTGGCAGAATGTTAGATATGGATCGTGGACTGCTGCCGACTACGTCTACTTCGTTCAACAGGAGGATCGTCAGGTGACTCGAAGAACTCTGAACGCAGACAGGTTCTTTGAGAACTTGTACGGCGGCCGATACGTCGGATCTACGCTAGGAGGTCACTCCTCCGAAGTGTACTTCAAGGATGTAATTCATTGGTTCCGATGAATTACATCCATCATCCATTTGACCAATGGCTACAGCATCATGACTTACGCTAAAGGGAGCGGCACATGCCACCATAATCAACTACGGCAAGAAGCTGACTGGCGCCGACATATCTACAGCGGCCAAGGGTACTGGACGCATTGGCAAGAAGGGCGATTACATCCATGATCCGATGGTGTTCGACAGCATACAATTTCGCTGCACTGAGCAATCGTACAACTCTGTGGCACCGGACGGGTGATGGTGAGACCAGCCAGTTTCAAGCGACGATGATTTTTGGTACCATTTCCAATCGATGATGCGATCAATTTTCAGAACGGAATCATTGCTATGGACCTCCGCAAAGAGAGAGATTATTATGAAGAAGTAGGGTGTAGTAATGCCGATGTCTATATAGTTGTCTGATGCTCTAGTACATTAGAAAGGATCTAGGATACGTCAACCTGGCCACCGCTCCTACCATAACAATCACGTTGTGTATATACTGGTGACATTTTCGAGAAGCTCCCCACCAGTAATCCTCCATAGCAAAATGGAGCGCAAACGAGCTCTGTTAATATCTTGATGACATGAAGTTTCGGGAATAACAAATTGATAAAGAGGTGCATCCGCTCGCTTCTTTTATCTATGGTCTATCAATTCTGTACAGAACTTCAGCGACGTTGAAATAGCCTTTGTACTCAACCGTCTCTGGTGTTGTATCAAAGTGATAGTGTCCACCATCGCCATGATCTGAGAAGCCATGGGTATGCTCAATCCGCAGAGCAAATCCAGGATCATGCGAATGAAATACACTTAGGCATACTATCGGAGCATGCATGTCGTAGAACTTCAACCAACTCATCTTCTCCTCGTCCGTGACGAGCGGAGTAGGACTGAAGTCTGGCATAACGTGAAGTTTTGCGGTGCCATTCTTGATGAGAAAAACTCCACCCATACTAACAGTTCGCTCGCCGAACTTCTCCCTGAGTGCATCTCGGATTGTGTCAGTAAAGTTTAGAGGTCCGGTTCGCGTACTTGCGCTGATCCGAAGGACCGGTCCAGGACTCCCTTCACAGCCGAAGAGATTACACATCAGTGCACAATCTGAAGTGTCTACTTTTTCACAAGAGTATCCTCCATCCGTTAGTATCTTCGCGTAATGTGTGCAATTCGTGACATGGTCTCCTTCGTAGCTGAGGTTTGGCATCAGCTCGGAATTGTGGCCAAGGACATGAAACGGTCCCGCTCCAGCACCCAGAATAAATCCGTGCTCCTTTGGCATCTTCATCAGTTTGATGATATCCAAAAATGAGTATTTCTTATCGAGGTTGGGGGAAGGTGCCAAATTCGGTTGTCCGCCGATGTCAGCGATCCTGGTGCGACCACAGAGGCCCGATCCTGCAAGGTTGTATGGTGGTTGACGCAGATCTGGGCATTGCTCGACCGCGACAGACGAGTCTTTGAAGTTCTTTTTCATACCGGATTCGATACATGAGACAAGTTCCGAAATCGCTGGAGGATGCAAGTGTAGACGCTCGACAGGCAGAGCCATTGTTTGTGAGTAAGAAAGCCGAAGATGCGCGGACGGCTAGCTTAAAAAAGAATTTGAGGACCTATTACCCTTTGTTCTGCCACTTCATGAATTCATTAGTTGCTGGTGGAAATATATACTTTTGCCAACTTCTTAAAGCGGAGATAGTCGATGAACTCCTCTCCGGATTTAACGTCTAGCATTTCCAAAGGCGTTGAGATATTATCAATCTGCTCAATCTAGATGTAACTGATTTGCTAGAAGACATTGGGATGTCCTATTGAACTTGGTTTGAACAGTAATCAGCATTCGACTTCGTTCGAAGTGAGGTACATAATCGCCGCATCCAAGCCAATGGCATCGGGTCATAGTGCAATCTACGCAGATTTATGTCACAAGACGGAGAGTTTCTACATCTAGATTTAGATAGATGGCGCTTTGCTCCACAATAACAATACAAATGATACATTTCCGCCAACTTCTGAGCTTCACGCGGCAATATCAACGCTCATTAGTCGATGATCGCTTGCTAGAGTTGACGCGCATCCATTCGCTTTTAAGGCTGCTGCCAAAGCGGTCATCTGGAGTTTGGGTGTCAGAACATTGAAATGGAACGAAGAATTCCGAAGAATGCTTCTTATGTCGTTGTTTAAACGTGACGCTCCCAAGTCATCAGCAATTGCGATCCACTACCTGAACCCTGTGTTGCGACTTATAGCTCAGGCTGAGCTGTAGGCGATCGTGCGTTGGAGGCTTTGCGGAACCGGCGAGCTCTCTCCATGTATATGCTTCGAAGTGGTATCGAGAAAGCCAAAGAATGACGACCAGTATACCCTACCGCTGACCTTGACTCAGAAACTTGGAGCATGATTTGACTAGAACATAACTCCACAGGTGAGATGCAATCTGACCGCGAGAAGCTGAGTGTGCAGCATCCGCCGCTTCATGTTGGTGAGGAATAAGCGTCATAGCCTATGAAACTCTGGTAACCAACAACAGTCCCATCTGTGGTTCTTCTTGTAGCTCCACGTATTTGCTGATCTTCTGTTTCCACCTTACCGACTCACTCGGAGCGCAAACTACGGTCATGCGCAAGAGCGGTTCTCCATGTCGGAGTGGAGTAGATGGCGCAGAGTCCTTTGGAGTATCAAATGCTGATCCGGCAGGAGTATTAGCGGCAGTGAGTTCTCCTGAAGGAACGGAAGTGAAAGTCCAGCGGCCAAACGCCCAGTTGAGAATATAGCGACCAGGGAAACCAGGATTCTCAGGACTGGCCGGTTTTTCTCCCGTCGAAGAAGCCGGAGCTTCAAGCGCGTAAAGGATTGCTTTGATACGGTAGACTTCGTCTTTAGGAGCGTCCTGGAGCAAGGAGGTTAAACCTTGTAGGGCGACCCCGTTGGGTTGGCTAGCAGAAGAGAGAGTAACAGAAAGTACTTCCACCTCTGAATGGTGATCGTGGTTGTGATTGTGATCGTGTCCATGACCGTGCCCATGCTCTTCTTTATTTACTCCTCTCTTTAAACCTCTTGCTAATTTCGCATCTAATCCCAAGAGAAGGTCTTTGCTTACCCAGCCTCTGTCGCTTTTCTCCCTCGGTGTTGGTACATCCAATTCCAAATCCAAGATGCGGTCCACGCAATCTTCCAACGCTCTTTCATTGACAAGTTCCCATTTGTTTAGCACGATCAAGTCAGTGTATTTTGCCTGCAACTTTGCCGTCATGCTTGTGTCGTCGTAGCCTTTCCAGTTCTCTACGTCAATTACACTCACAACGCCATCCAACTCGTATCGTCCCGTTGATTTGGCTATTCTACCAATCTCTAGCGCCAAGGTAGCAGGGAAAGCGCTTCCAGATGTCTCTATCGCAATACGGTCTGGTTTTTGCGTGGTCCGCAACTCCTCCAGGGCATCCGACAGAGAGCCAACGAGGTTACAGCAAATGCAGCCGTTGAGCAACTCCTTTGTTCCTGCAATCGCAGATGATTCAGCGAGCTGTGAATCGATTGCAACGTCACCGAACTCATTCTTGATAAGAGCAAGGCGATAATTTGGAGGCAGCTGCGGGATCAAGTTCAGGATCAGAGTGGTTTTGCCGGAACCAAGGAACCCTGTGATGATAGTGATAGGAATGAGGTTCAAAGAAGGCATTACGAGAGCATGACAGCAGAAACTGGATCTAAGCTCCGCACGGAAACGTAAAGACAATAGGATATAGGCGTTGAATCCGCAATTTGCATGTCGTTGAATTTATCTTCAGGTCCCTGCAAGCCACAGATCTCATCAGCCTCTGCGACATCGGCTCATTTTTCTTTGCCAAAACCCCTCTAAAGCTCTTGACTCAGCCTGGTAGAGCTGCAAATAACTCTCAATGGCTTCCCATACGGCATCACAGAGATATCTGAGTACTCGAGGAGGATCTTACGATGTAATTGACCCGCTCTGAGCTTCTGTAACTGTCAGTACTGACCTATGCAGCTCTCCTTCGAGGAAGTCGTTCTCAAAGGTCTGGCATCAGATGGAGGACTATTTATACCAGAAGAGATCCCTCAATTCGACTTCGACGCAGTAGACAAGCAGAATCCAAATTTCAAGGAGCTTGCTTTCCAAATATTTAGCCTCTACATCTCACCCGCGGAAATTCCTCCAGCAGACCTTAAAGAGATCATCGCTCGCAGTTACTCGACGTTCCGTGATCAGAACATCGCGCCTACAATCACTCTCGATGAAGCCAAGCAGCTCTACTTGCTCGAACTCTTCCACGGCCCTACATTCGCTTTCAAAGATGTGGCGCTTCAGTTCCTCGGCAACCTGTTCGAATACTTCTTGGTGCGCAAAAACAAGGACAAAGGCGAAAATAGCAAGGATCGGGAGCATTTGACTGTTATTGGTGCGACAAGTGGTGATACAGGCAGTGCAGCAATATATGGACTGAGAGGAAAGAAAGACGTCTCAGTCTTCATCATGTTTCCGAAGGGCAAAGTAAGTCCTGTACAAGAAGCACAGATGACGACAGTTCTGGATGCCAATGTGCACAACCTGACCGTAGATGGCACCTTTGATGACTGTCAGGTATGAAATCACTCTTCTAGTCACGATATGAACGTATGGAAAGCTAATGACCTGATTTGTAACAGGACTTCGTCAAAGCGCTGTTCGCAGACGCCAAAATGAACGCAAAACACCGCCTTGCAGCTGTAAATTCGATCAATTGGGCGCGAATTTTGGCCCAGATAACATATTATTTCTACTCTTATTTCACGCTGCTCCGCGCGAACCCTTCAATCACAACTCAGGGCGTTCGTTTCGTCGTACCTACTGGCAACTTCGGAGATATCCTGGCCGGCTACTTTGCCAAGCGTATGGGTTTGCCTATTGAGAAGTTGGTGATTGCAACCAATGAGAACGACATATTGCATCGATTCTGGCAGACTGGAAAGTATGAGAAGAAGCCAGCTGCTCCAACACAACATCAGAACGGCAAGTACGTTCATGATCTCCCAGCCGAGGACAAGCATGTCGACGGCGTGAAAGAGACTCTAAGTCCAGCTATGGATATCCTCGTGTCATCCAATTTCGAACGGCTTCTTTGGTTCTTATCCTACGAGGTCCACGGCGAGGGCCACTCTGTTCAGGAGAGGAGAAAGATTGCAGGACAGCACGTCAAGGTATGGTTGAATGAGCTCAAATCGTCTGGAGGCTTCGCAGTTGACGAGAAGATCATCGGAGCTGCAAGGAATGCTTTCGAATCGGAGCGAGTGTCGGATGAGCAGACAGTGGCTACGATTAAGGAGGTCTATGGATGGCCGGAGACGTCTTCTCAATCGGGACATTATATATTGGATCCTCACTCTGCGATTGGTGTCACAGCTGCACTGAGAAGCCATGAGCGTGCCAAAACATCTCTTCACGTCAGTTTGTCTACAGCACATCCTGCGAAGTTTAGTCATGCCGTGGAACTGGCCCTGAGCAACGAGAAAGGCTTCAATTTCAAGAGCGTGCTACCAGAGCAATTTGTTGGTCTGGTGGAGTTGCCACAGAGAGTTACGGACGTGAAGAAGAGTGATGGATTGGACGGCTTGAGGGCATTAATCATTCGTGAAGTTGATCAAGAAAAGGAAGGCAGATAGTTTGAGCTTCTGGAGTTCGGACATATAGAAACGTTGAGGGAGTGAATGCATATCTAGATGCACGTTCAAGCTCGTCAAATATAAACACTAATATACAGCGTTGACGAGAGTATCGCTCGCCACCGATATCCAGCCTCGTTCATATACTTCTTACAATGGAGGCTAAGTCGACTCTAATGCTGTCCTCATACGTCCTCGTTCGAGCGTCTCCGAATACCAGCGGGAGCATAAGTCTGCATTTTGTCAGCTTGATCACGCCTCAGGCGGATGATGACTGACATTTCTGAGGAGTTAACCGCATCGTAGCACCCAGTGCCTATGGTAGTACTCATACCACGCCTTCTTGTCGCTCTGTTTTGTTCCAGTTGTCGCATAAAACATGTTCCTACTATTTCGTCCGACTTAGAACAACCAAACCCACCAGAACAACAGTATTACTGCCGCGAAGAATCCTAACCACACCTTCCACCCAATACCTGTCTTCTCCGCCATCCTAAGCATCCTCTTCATCGTTCCTTTCAGTCTTCTTGATGTTCCTTCGAACCCTTCATTCATCTTCTCCGCGAGCGCAGTGGAATCCCGAATCTCGTCGCCGATTTGCATGGTGAGGTCCTTGAGCCGGAGCACCTTTCCGATCATTCCTTGTACTTGTTCGTCATTCTGCGATTCGAGTTCCGACAGCACGGCGTCCGAGTACTGGCCTTTGGCGTTCGGCGTCGCTGGCCGGAACCCATGTGACTGTGCAGAGCCATTTCCATTTGCACTGGTAGTGGGATATGCGGAGAAGGATGGACCGGATGGACCCGGACTGTTCCCGTTGCTGTAGCTGTATGGGTTGGAGGAATCTATCGGTGGTGTGTAGCCATAACCGGATGATGGTCGACTACCTTTCGAAGGTGACTGTGATTGTGAGCGTGCTTTGTCGTAGTTTGCGAAGAGGGCAGAGCGTTGGTCGCGGAAGCGGGACGTCATGCTGAAGATGTGTAGAGGTAGTTGTAGTTGAAAGCTGTCTTCTTTCAAAAGTTTTGCGGAAGACTGTCGAGGTTTAAATCTTCGCCCTGGGAGGACAGGTGGGCATTTCTGGGGTATTGGCCGCAATAGCGGGTTGGCTCACTAATTTTAGGGCACCCCGCTGAAGAACAAGGGCATGATTGGTTTTGTATCCGAATCTACCATGGCTGACGCATTATGCTCAGTTCGTCACACATCCCACATTCCGATCAATTTCATACCTTAATATTCCCAGTTACAATTGCCAAACTGCGATAGTAGAGAGCTCCTCCTATCGCATCTCTCCAGCTATGCCTCCCGAAGTTCATCACCTCTTCCATCATCCAATCGCCGACCATTCCTTCTCAGCCGACCGCGGTACTCTTGCAGTAGCACGAGACAACAATATAGAGCTATACGCTCGCTCAGGCAATGGCTTCTCTCTGAAAGACGAGCTCCGTGGTCACGACAAGACAGTCACTGGCGTTGACATTGCTCCACGCACCGGCAAGATTGTGACGTGCAGCCAAGGTGCGTTTCTACAGCCTAATCTGCATGAAGAGTTACAATTCTGACTCTCGGACAGACCGCAATGCTTACGTCTGGGAACCTGGTCCATCCGGATGGACGCCGACGCTCGTTCTCCTTCGCATCAACCGCGCAGCAACATGCGTGCGCTGGTCACCTTCGGAAACCAAGTTCGCGGCCGGCTCCGGCGCCCGCCTCATCGCCATCTGCCACTTCGAAGAGGAGGACAACTGGTGGGTGTCCAAGCAGCTGAAGAAGCCGATCCGGTCCACGATCACGAGCGTGGGCTGGCACCCGAACGGCGTGCTGCTGGCGGCGGGCTCGACGGACGGCCACGCGCGCGTCTTCAGCAGCTTCATCAAAGGCATCGACGAGCGGCCGACGCCGAGCGTGTGGGGCGAGCGGCTTCCCTTCAACACCGTGTGCGGCGAGTTTCTGAACACCTCTGCCGGATGGGTGCACGACGTTGCGTTCTCGCCGTCCGGCGATGCGCTCGCCTTCGTCGCGCACGACTCCACCATCACTGTCGCCTACCCTGCTGGTCCCGACCTGCCGCCTAAGGCCGTCGTCAGCGTCGCCACGCAGCTCCTGCCGTTCTCAACGCTCATCTGGACGTCGGAAAGTGAGATCGTTGCCGCTGGGTACGATTGCGAATGCTACCGGCTGCAAGGTAGCGATCGCGGTTGGACGATTGCGGGCAGTTTGGAATCAAAGAGTAGGCCCGGCATGGGAGATGGACGAGAGGAGAGCGCTTTGAACATGTTCAGACAGCTGGATTTGAAAGGCAAAGTGAAGGATGACACGAAGTTGAATACGGTTCATCAGAATACCATCACGACGATCCGAGTTTATGAAGGATCAGGCTCTGCAGTCCGCAAGTTCAGCACAAGTGGAGTTGATGGACGGGTTGTCATTTGGTCGATCTAGGCCAAAGACATGAAAGAAACGATCAAAATCGCCTTGACTACCAGTGCAAGGTTATGCTAGAAAGCGAAACGTCAATTATGAAAATTTGTACATCTCCAAACGGGTAACTGCATCTTGGCAACAGCTCTTGCGTGCAACTTGATACCAACTCGCCAGAATTATGTGTAAGTCTAACGAGCTCCTAGCTACGCCATCATGCCATTGGAAAAGTAAAGCCATCGTACATAAGAGTGACACCGAGGCTTTAGGACAGTTAAGGCGGCGGGGATGGGATGAGGTCTTAGATGGCCGCGACAACGAGATTTCAAGTCCAGATACCCAGCAAAGAGCAGCTATGCTCAAGCGGCAGAACTTGGAAGCAGAGTCACTTGAAGGCCAGTTGAAGGTCCACAGTAATATGGTACGTGAAGGATGCTCAATATGTGTGAGTGGCGCTGCAAGTCGGCGAGCTAATTCGTCCTAGTGCGCAGCGACGGCCACAATAACGTTGTCATTCCGGCCGAACGGCTTTGGCATTTAATTATCAAAGGTTCTTTGGCAAAGGGTCTCATGATATTCTTGGGTGCCTAGAAACGAGCTACAAGTCGACGTTAAAACAAGAGTCTCCTTCCTCGTATCCATCTCTTGTTTTTACAAAATCCAATCTCTCCATTGGCACGAACTGCGCCGTGCATCTCGAATCAACCCACAGCCAAGGTTCCGGCGACCAGCCCTACACGACATCCGCGTGCAACGCGTCCTCACGTGGAACACGAAGCTCTCGCTGTGAAACGTCTACTCGCACCTCACCACCCGCGATGACCTCGTTCGTCGCACACACCGACCACGCAGAGGACCAGCCGCACGCGCACGGCATCCTGACCTTCCACGTGCTGCGGGCGGGCGCGGCAGCCGGGTCGATCGTGTCAGCGGCGACGGCGACGCTGGCGACGCTGTACTATGGGCCGCGGACGCTGCGCGCGTTCGGGTCGCGGCTGGTCGGGCATTCAGCTCGCGGAATCGTGTACGGGACGCTGTTCGGCGGCCTGGCGCTGGCGGGCCGCATGTGGGGTCGCGAGGAGGTCGAGTGGCAGGACCGCAGCTGGCGGCTGCTGGAGAACCGCGGCCAGATGGAGCTCGACAACTGGCTGTTGGCTGGGTCGGGACTCGGCGCGGCAACGGCGCTCGTAGCCTTGCAGAGAGGCGCGTTGGTGAAGGTCTTGGGTGGTGCGGGAGTGGGAGCAACGGCTGGAACCATAGGCTACATGGGCTGGCGGTATGGAGTAAATGGTGGCAAGTTCCCTGAGAAGAAAAGAAATGCTCCGAGTAGCACTGTGGGCGGATCGTAGGAGTTGCTCACGCAAATGATTTCAATTAACTTTGTGTACTTCACCACTCAATCAATTCGCGGCGCATGTATTTATAGATTATGATTACAAGAGGATGCATTTCAGCGATACATACGAATGCAAGCCTCTAATCTTCGCCGATTTCCATAATTACCAAGCTCCAATTCCCAAGAGATTGTCAACTTACAAGCAGATACCTTGGCCACCACCGAAAGTCAAGCACCTGCCACACGAGCATTGGGTGCCACTGGAGCAAGGGCTCAAGAAAGGCAGAAGTGGCGAGCTAGGTGGCTTGGGGTACGGAGCACCACCGTTGGTGCAATCCCACTGGTAGCAGCCGGCATCATTCATCTGCCAGCCGCCGTAGCCGCCGAATTCGCCGAAGAGGCCGGCCAAAGGCGACGTCGAGGTGGAGAAGAGGACGCAAGATTGCGAGGACGATTGCCAGCCGAATGATTGGCATCCAGGTTGGTTAAGGCAGTTCCACGCGCAGATGTTTTGGCTTGGGCAGGATCCCGGGCCGGAGCCTTTCCCGATCACTGGAGACCAGCCATTGTAGCCTGAGACGCCGCAGTTGCCGGTGGGTTGCGCGCATGGCTTGGCTGAGGCAGCAAGCGTGCAGGAGCTGCTGCTCGTTTTGCTGCTGCAAGACGTCGTTGTCTTGGTCGATAGCGTGGTGCAAGGCTTCGAGGAGCTGGTAGTGGTCGTCTTGCATGGAGTGCTGCTGGAGCTGGATGAGGAACTTGATGTCGTGCACGGAGTTGATGAGGAGCTGGAGCTAGAGGACGACGAGCTAGAGGATGTAGTGGTCGTGCAAGACGAAGAGCTGCTGGAACTGGAGCTGGTCGTGGAGGAAGAGGACGATGAGGTCGTAGGCGACGGGCATGCCTCGCTGGGAGCAGAGGAGTTCGTATAAGTATAGCTGAATTCGATTAAGAACTCAGTGCTTCCCTGCCACTGACCACAGTTTGTGGCATAGGACGGGTCCCAAGCTTGCGAGTACATAGCACAGTACTGGCCAACTGCAGTTCCGTTCTCAAGAAGAATGAAAGTGTTGAAGAACTGGCAGGTCTGGGGTTGCTGGCCTGGAGTTGGATGGGCAAGATCATATTCCGAAGTAGCCTGGCAAGCAGCGGCGCAGAGCTCCGGGTCGAATGGCCCACCAGTGAAGACCTTGTTGCCCATGTAGGTGTTGTAGGTGCCATTGCAGCCATTTGGAGCATTGATAGCGCAGTTGCCGAGAGGTGTTGGTCCTGACCAGCCATTGCAAGGCTCGATGGTGTTGTTCACATAGCCATTGGAGCCAGCGATGACGACCTCAAAGTCGTCTCGCCATTGGCCGCAGTTGGTTGCATCATCTGGAGTGACTGGTCCTCCCCACAGGACACATTTGATATTGGTAGTTGATGGCGGGTTTGTGCAGTTGGGACCAATATCTTGAGTCGGATCGCGTTCGAAGTCTGGAGAGAGTCAGCTTAAGGCTTCAAAAGGGGGAGGAGAGCGTACAGATGTTGAAAGCAACGCAACCGACCGTGGCATCACAAATAGCACCGCATGTAGGTGCATCGTAGGTGTCAAGAGTCTGGAAACCCATGTAGCCGTATGCGTTGCTAGAGCAGTTCAGGTTGACAAATGTCTCCGTGTATCCAGTCGGAGTGGTGGTGTTCAAAGCAAAGTTGGTGAAGTCAGGATCGGCCTCGAAAAAAGCAGCCGTATCGACTGAAGGAACAGGTCCGCTTCCAAGAGGCAAGGCAGAGCAGTCGCCATCGAGAGTTCGCTTCTTGACAGCGGGAGCTGCGCGCTTAGAGGGACCTCCACCCGTGATTTCAGCAGCGACTGAGGCTGCTGCTGCCGTTGGATTGTAAACGACCTTTTGGGCCGTAGCAGTGCTGTCAATGCTCGCAGAGTACAAAGGCAGGCCCAGAAGGGAGGAGATGTCCCATGTTTGAGCCAATGCACAGGGGAGAGCAAACCCAAGCACGGCTGCCGACGAGAAATACATTATGATTATCTTTTCAAGATGTAACGACGGTATGAAAACGAATGTGACTGGTGGTAGAACCACCTGAGCGATGAGTCGGAGAGGAAAGAGATGGATGATGAGATATCAACTACCTTACCTTCGTATCAGTGCCGATTACGCACCCTATATAAATACAGGAAATCAGTTTTCTCCTCACCGAGCGTGGTTCGGGGTCCGGGGGCTGACCATCAACCACCGGAAAGAGACAAAAGACAGAAAACTCTGGCGTCGGGTCATATTCGCTTCCACTTTGGGCGATTGAAGTTATTGTGGCTTTACCAACGGACCCATGCTAGTCGTTAACGGTGGGCTTGCGAGCTGCGCGAACCTTGTCCGTCCTCGGCTATAGTACGTATAGACGCTTGAGGCTGCCGGTATGTTATTGGATGACTTGATGACAGAGTTTAGGGTTGTTTTCTCGAATGTTGTGACGGAGAATTTGTAGTTGATGCTCAACACAACGTCACGCTTGAAGTCCTCGAGTACGTAACCTTAGCATCTCCTCACAAAATGCTGATCCATTGAAGATCTCCCGTTTCGGCAGAGGAAATGTGTTTGCTTGACTCCTTTGAGCAGTCATGTTGCGATGGTAATCCTGGAAAAAGCTCAAGCCAAGTAAATGCCGGACCTGAAAGCTATGGTCGTGTTTATCCCCTGACGAGCCAACCAGGGGCGTACGCCACCTCGTCCGAATGGCTTATTCCCCCTTTTGCCGCCGAAACTAGGCACGTGTACATTCGAGTCGCGCTGCCCACTGAAAATAGTATAAGCTGGCTATACTGTAACTAATTGGAGGCGTCGCGATAGCTTAACACCAAAGACAGCGAAGCGCCAGGAACGGGTACCACAAATACTCCGACGTAGATCGGATCGGATCACCGCGAACGATCCAGAAGTACGATAGTTCTTGGTCTAGCATTTCTGGCGGTGAGACTTAGCAAATGGTGATGGAATCATGGAAAACACCATGGGTGTCACGGCGCCTCGTCCGAGCGCGAATGCTTAACTTAGTGTGGGGACTCGCGACTCAGAGTCAAGCTTCGAGACTTCGGATTTGGGTCCATTTGCGAGTCACCGTCCATTTCAAACCGTTTATTTGGGAAGTATTTAGCGCTGCAGCTGTGCCAAAAGTCCGAAAGGCGTTCTCGCTCCACCCCATACGGCACCACGCATATGGTAGGCTCTTCAATTGGTGAATCCTTTGTTTCCTGCTTGAGTGAAACCCTTCATGCCTGGCAGTCAATGCATGACAATAGCCTGTTTATGCATTGCTCCGAGCTGTCAGATCAGATGCATCACAATGAAATTTCTCATATTTCCAGTCTAGGTATGTGTTTGTTGAAGTTCAGATGCATTCAGTAGCCGGTACCACATCATTTTCGTTATGAGAGTTTACTCTTTGTCTCTTGTCTTCCTCTCGTTTCCTTTCATTTCGTCAGCTAAGATAGTCGACCATGCGGCTATCCAGTCAGCATATCACCAGTTCACCGTTCGCACCGTCTCCACCTCCGCCTCCAATTCCTTCACCGACGATGAGGCGTTCCAAAAGGCTTGTCTCAACTCGACCAACGTGATAAGATCTGAGCACGATGCACGTGCCTTGCAGTGGAACTCGACGCTTGCCGTATTTGCTCAGAACTTTTCTAGCTGGTGTGAATTCCGGCTCCCCGTTCGCCGTTCTCGTTCGTTCCGCAACCGCCATTCAGCTGACAATTTCTCCACAGGGTGGGCCCTTCGGCGAGAATATCGTGGCGGGTCAAGCTGATGTTGCTTCATCGATCCAGCGGTGGACGGAACCTGGCCTCACGGTCTCTTTCGATAACACAACCATCATTGACCTCGACCCTGACATCCTCGAGTTCACGCAGCTCGTATGGAAGAATACCACTCAGCTGGGATGTGGACGAACCAACTGTTCGGGCCAGAATTTTGTGCTTGGTTGGTTTGTTGTCTGTGCGTTCAGCCCAAAGGGCAATGTACCGGGTGAATTTGAAGCCAATGTGCAGTCCAATGTCACGAATAATGGAAAGAACGGTGTTATTGGAGACAATGATAACGGAATCACAAGCACAGCTGCAATATATGGGCATTATGCAACGTTGTGGTCATTAACTGTAGGCATAGGAATAACGTTGATCGCGACAGTCTTGCTATAGGTAGCAGGAATGGATGGATCTAGAAATCAAACCAGGTATTCCCTCGTCACAGGCCATACCTCTGAATTATCAATTGACCACCATGCAATGGTTACGCCGTTGTCTTCTCTGGCATTGGAATCTCTCTCCTCTTGATGGTGATCATCATATCTTCCCAGAAGCCTACACCGCCGTGCACGATGAACTTGCCAAGTCTTGATTTGTCCACAAGCTCAAAGTCAAATTCGCGGAAGAACTGAGGGTTGTAAGTTTCTTTCACGTCGCATCATTCGGATAGGTTGAACTCACCTGCAGAGGTCCCTTGTAAAGCTCGATCGTGGCGATATCCTTGCCCAAGCACACGCGCGGACCATACCCGAAGGCAAAGTTGTACTTGAGCAACTCTTTGGTCCTTGCTTCGCTCTCAAGCCACCTCTCAGGACGGAACTCCATGGCGTCATCTCCATAAAAGTTCTTGTCGCGATGTAGCATCCACGGGTTGCAAGTGATCTCGGTTCCTGCAGGAGCATGCTTGCCATAGAGATCCATGCCTGGCTCTGAGACGATTCGTGGGAAGATATTTGGAGCAGACGGGCAGAGGCGCATGGACTCGCGAAAGATGGCAACGTAATACGGGCAGTGAGCTTCAACCTCATCGAATTGAGGAATATCACTGAGAAGACCCTTTCGCGACGCATCATCGATCTCTTCCATCATCTTCTTGTATACCTCAGGATAGCCCATGATATAGTAGAACATGGCTTGGAAAGTTGTTCCGGTGGTGTCAGCACCTGCAAGCAACACAAGCAGAATCTCGGCACGGACATAGTCATGGTCCAGAGCATTACCGTTTTCGTCTCTTGCGTTCAAGATTTGTTGAAGCAAATCGACTCGATGGCCTGCTTTACCCTGCTCGATATCCTTTATCCTCTTGTCAAGCAGCTTGTCACGATGCCGCATGAGCACACCAATGCCAGTGTTGTCTTGAGGAGTGGCAACAAGGAGTTTCTTGCCAATCCAAAACTTCTTCATCCAGGTAGTGAAGGGATGGAATCGAGCAAGCAAGCCGAAGGCCGTCATTCCGTCATGGAAACCCTGAATCAGACCGTCGACATCGCCAGCGGCGTCGACGAAACCAATCTCTTTACCGAAACCGATCTCAGAGACGATGTCGTATGCCATGAAGACGCTCCAGTCGCACAGGTCGAACGGCTTACCGGTGTCGGCAAAGAGAGTTCCCATACGGCCAGCCCAGTGACGCATACGATTGTCGATCAGCGGCTCCATCTTCTTGATGTTGGTGAAGCTGTACGGGCCAGCAATCATCTTGCGGAACTTGGCATGCTCCTTGTGCGACTTCATGTTGAAGACGGCCTCAACTTCGCCACAAGAGCCAGTGACATAGTGATCTGACTTGTTGGCTAGGCGGTGGTAGATTAGTGGCAGTTTCTTCGAGTCGCTGACGAGGAGCAGTGTTGGTGTGATGCGCAGAACTGGTCCTGTAGATGTAAGTCAGCACGGATACGGAAGAGCAAACATCAAAAGGTTTGTCAAGTACCATGTTTCTGGTGAAGTGCCCAAACTGTTTCGATCTCGGTTTGACGCCAGCAGTGCCAACCTAACCAGAGACGAGTCACAGAAGCCAGGAATGGACCAGGGAAGATACGAAGAGGATGGAAGAATCGATAGTATATAACCTGATACAGAGTCGCGTAGACAAAATATCCTAGAATGGCCAGTGAGACATTTCGGATCGTGATGAGGTCAAGGATAGCTTGGCGGTCAATCATAATTGCGGTTTGGAGAGGGAGGACTGTTTTCTGGTCGAGATGTGATGTTCAGAGTAATGCCGGAACAGTTATATTTTATAGATGGGCATTGAAGGACATATCGTTTTCTATCGAGAACCACTAGCCCCGAATCGTACACGAGTGTGCGTAATGATGCTTCCAGTCCTCCTGGTGGTAGACATCCAATTGGAGTTTGACTTGGTAAACGTTTTCCAGAGTTACAAGGCTGGAGATCGAAAAGCCGGGAGGTGCATGCTTAGTTTCCCCACGCGGGGACAATAGCACATCTGGGGTACATTTTAGACAAGTAATCGAGCAATTAGATCCACTATTTGACATGATCGATGTTAGAATACGCTGTTCCTGGGATGGCACGAGGGCTGACTTCGGGTGTTGATTTTCCTGGTGGTCTGGCCAAACTCACTCTCCTGTTCAAAGATTACGACTTTACCTTATGCAAACCTTTTTGATTTCAGCCAACTAGAGCGAAGACGGAGATATATTCGCTGTTAGCCCATAAAAAGGAGTAGATAACAAAATGAGCTGAAGGGGTTCCTCCAAAGCATTTTGCAGGTGGATTATCAGTAATGTTGTGATTGGTTGTCGCTGTCGGAGCAACTCCGAAAGCCAACGATGTACTGCTTCATTCCCACCTCAAAATTTCTGGTGAGCTCTGCAGACTTTTCCCAACCCATATTGCTTTACCATTGAGCGAGCTATAATCGCTGAGCGCACTTCGTCGCTTGGAGGAACCTCCGCCTATCCAAATGCCTCCCGCATCTAAGCGTCGCAAACTCAAATCAACTGGAAGCGTCCAAGAAATCACTTTCGATTTTGCCGCACGAGAAGACTACCTCACTGGATTCCACAAACGCAAACAACTCCGGATACAACATGCACAGGAGTTGGCGGCAAAGAAGGAGAAAGATGAGCGTGATAGGCAGAGAAGAGAGCTGAGAAAGCAAAGAAGGGAGGAAGTTGAGGCTAAGGTCAAGGCGGTGGAAGAATATTCCAAGAGAAATGGATATGATAACAATGCGAGTGGTACTGAAGAGGAAGATGAGGATGAAGATGGATTCCGAGGATTTGAAGATGTGCCTGAGCCGGAGCAGATCGACAGGACGGACGAATACATTGACGAGGATCGATATGCTGAAGTAACAATAGAGGATGTCGATGTATCTAGAAACGGCTTAGTGAAGGTTGTACGAAGTAATAGCCTTGATTCTAAGCTAATTGAGACCGACGGAGACGATGATGATGATAACGACAACACTAGAGAAAGGAAGAAGGCCACTACGAACAAGGAATCGGCCGGCGGATCGAAGAAGAAATCATGGGCGAAAGAGAAACCACATTCTACTAAGGCGAAGAAGAAACGGAAAAAGTTTCGATATGAGAACAAGGAGGAGAGAGCGTTCACGAGGATCAAAGAACGTAGCAAGAATAAGGCACAGGCAAAAGCACGAAGAGGTTGAATTTATTATAAGGATAATATCTGGAGGATACTCTGCATGAAAGTCCGCTCGTTCCGTGATTCAACCGCACCCTGTGATATACCGGACAGCAGATTTCCACCTACAAAAGGCCAAAGGCCATCCTGTAAGCACGGCATCAAGCCGGAGGATAGCCATCGCTTCGTACTCCATGTCCTGATTTCATACTCTACACCATCACGCCATGACCGCCACGATACCGAGTGCAAATTGAGCAACATCACTTGTGAGACAGTGTGATGACGGAGCTTTAGATGCTGCCGATCTCGGCGAGAAAGTCATTCAGCTCTTTCTTTGTGTCGTTGTACTTCTTGGTTATCTCTTCGTACTTCTGTTCCCACTGTGCGTTGGATTGTTCGAGAGCCTGAACCTTACGCTCAAAGTGGCCGGCCTTGACATCGGTCTGGCGAAGCCTGCGAAGGAAATGTCAGTCAGCATCCGCCATCAGCTCTTTCGACCGGATGAAGGGAGTAAGCTTACTTCTCGTTTGTCTCTCGTAGATTGCGATCAGCCTGTTCGGACTCTTCCTCCAAAACCTGCAGCCTCCGGGTAAGCGATTCGTTTTGTGAGCCGTGAGTGCGGCCTTCTTCAGCGGCATCCTTGGCGTCTTTGATTCCGGACTCAAGCTTCTCGACTTCGGCCTCGAGAAGGGAGTTCTTGTGGGTTAGGGATGTGATTTCTTGTTCTTTGGCGAGGTTCTCCTGTTCGAGAGACTTGATGCGGGCTTTCATTTCTTCAACTTGGAGGTTGGCTTCGTCGGCCTCAACGCGGAGAGCAGCCATTTTCTAATAGAGTTCCATGTTAGTGAATTTGTTCAAACAATCTTCGAAACTTAAAACAACGAATCCAAACTGTATCAAGCTCAAAAGCGAAGCCAGGAGATACTGAGTGGTGAAATAGAGGGGTTTCCACCGGTGCTTACATACCTTCTTGATGCCGTCCATGATGAAGATTTAAGACCACAGAAGCTGAAGGTGCAGGGACTAAGAGAATCAAGGAATCTGGAATATGATCGAAGCTGTTTGTTTGTTAAAGGGGTGATAAATGTCGCCTGGAGTTGGTGGAGTTTCTTTCTGCTTGTGCATTGGAGGAGGCTCTCAGGGCTCAAAGCCAGTAATTCCAGCCGAGTCGTCGCAAGCCACGCCACGTACGATATTGCCTGAGGCTCATTACTCGTTGCCCAGCCAATTGTCGTGTTGAGCAACACCAAATGCTTTGTCTCTTCATCACGTCGGCTTATTAGCCTCGCCGTCAAATTCCAACCAAGGTCGATGTGATCGCAACGAAGCTTCTCTACGATGCTCGCACATCGACTCAATCAAGAGAACGTTGTGCATGGCCAACAGGCGACGAAGCCGCTCAATGGCGCCAAAACTCCATCTGCGAAAGCCCCGAAAACACCATTTGGCAAGTCGGTTCTGAGGCAGCATGGCCAAGAGAATGCGGCTACTATTGGGAAGAAAGGTCTTCAGCTCGAAAGAGACGCATTTGTTACACCAGCTGGTATGGGTAATGACAGTATTTCTCTCTTCGCATGCTCACACGACAAATCAGGTCCTCGAAATCGCGCTCCACTTGGCTTCAAAACTACCAATGCAAAGGCTACAGTACTTCAAACGCCAATTGGTAAAGATACTCAAGCTTGCGATAAAAATCGGTTGGCTGACTCTTACTCAGACAAAAGTGCCGTGGTAAAGACTGTACAGAAAACAACCGAGAACCCATACGCTCGTCGCAAGAAAGCCTCCATCCGCTCGCCAATTACGGTGAAGGTTCAGAATGGCGATGAATATCCGGATGAAGTCGAGTATATGCCACCGAAGATCGTACCTCTCCCTGATGTGCCCTCCGACGACGATTTCGATCTTCACAAAGCCTGTGAGCGGCTCAAGTCTACAAGCCTCAACCGCGTTTTCTACCATCCTCTTGATGAAGAAGAAGCGCAACTCCAGGCGGAAAAGCGCGAGACACAACTGAAAGAAGAGCTACGGAAAGCTGAGGATGAAGCCACTCGTGTTGCCGAAGCAGATCTGGATCAGATGGAGCAGGAGATACGAGAAGAGCTTGGCTTGCCACGAACGAGGCCAACGAAGCTTCCGAGTAGAGTTGGTACCATCAAAGCGAAAGAAGCATCCTCTGCATTGTCTCAGCCGCTCAAAAACAGGGCACCATCATACGCTGCGCCGACTGCCTCGTCAAAGGCTCATCAGATGCCAGGTTCCTCCGACGGCAAGACCAGCCACGCTATCGCCATTGCGGCGTCAAAGAGCACTGTCAGTTACAGCAAAGGCCGCCGAGTTAGCAACAAGCTCAAGCAACCTGTAGGGGAAGAGACGATTTTTGCAGCGCCAAGGAATGGGAATAGCAATCAAGTTCTACAAAGGGATATGAGTACGGAACTAGATGATGACACGGAGTCGGAGGAACATCCGCTAGCTGACTCGTTGTTGTGGGCGGATGAGGATGAGGAAGTATTCCAGTTCCAGCTTCCGACGCTGCACTAAGCGCCTCTTTTACAGATTCGATTTCCTTTCGGCACGGCGTTCTACTAAGCTTGCACGGAGACAGAAAATACCCTATCGCGGCTATAACTGGCGAACAGAAGTCCTTAACGACTATTACTGGATTTCCAGATATTGGGAGGACATTGTCTTTCGATCATGGTAATCACGTAGACTGAGAATACATTCGCTAGGATTCCATAGCAACAAATCAAACGTCCTTTCTCATCAAGTCCTCCTTGCATTCTATGCCTTTCCTCTAGTTCGACATAAGGTTATGCCAGTTGTGGAATAGATTGTCTGGATCGTATTTCCTCTTGAGTTCTTGCAACCGCGGCGTGTTGGAGCCGAAGACTTCCTGTGGCGACCTACTCGAGGCTGGCACATATGTTAGCAACGATATGCGGTTCGCTCAGCATTAAAACTTACAGAGGTAATTCGAGTATACTCCAACACCAGAGCTTTTCTTTACGCCTGCCTCCTCCCTGATTCTTCTATTCAGCTTCCTGTTGAACTCTCGTACCATCTGATCTTGTTTCTCGTCGTACCATTTGAAGAGCGTACCTACGTTATAGTACTCTCCTCGATTTCCGCATGCAGTCTCACTCATTGGAACACTGGCAATCTTCTTGAATGAAACCAGCTCAAACAGTACCAGACTCTCTCCCATCTTCTCGTTTCCCATAGTAAATTGACTGAACTCGTCGTAGATACTCTGGACAACCTTCGTATCCAGTGGTAAGACAACATTGGATCCTCCAAAGATCTTTCGCCCTCCCCAGGTAGCCGCTGAATTCAGCATCGCATTCACTTGGTCGTAAGGAATGATACCGGTGTGATTCATAAGAGGTTCCGACTCAAGCAACGGTGCAAAGTACTTCTTTGCTTTCTCTTCTGGTCCGTCGTAGAACATTGCCACCAAGACTGCCACCACAGGTGCACCAGGAGGTTGAGAGAATCCAAATGACATAACTTGTGTTCCGTCGTTGTTGGCATGATGCCAGTTCGAAAACTCCACGATCTTCGCTAGCTTATCCGGAGTGAAGGCAACCAGACCCGCAAACACAGGTCCTTGATCATATGCCTGTAGTACAAATTCGGTAACAACGCCAAAGCATTGTCCTGCACCTCTGACACCCCAGAATAGGTCCGCATTCTCGTCCTTGCTTGCCGTCACTGCTCTTCCGTCGGCCAACACTATCCGCACGGAGAGCAGATTGTCGATGGTAAGCCCATACTTTGCACTCAACCAACCCCATCCACCGCCTAGAATCAACCCACCAACGCCAGTATGATTAACCGTGCCACCAACAGTAGCAAGGCCATGCTTCCCAGCCTCCACATCGACGTCTTCCCAGACCGCGCCGCCCTGCACAGCAACCGTCTTGCGCGCCGCGTCCACCGCAACCGCCCTCATGCGGCGCAAATCCAGCACGACGCCGTCCTGCACAGCCGAGCTCAAGCTCGTGGAGTGGCGCCCGCCCGCCACCACGAACGGGACCCGCGCCGAGCGCAGCGCCCCCACCACCGCTTGCACGTCGGCTTCGGTCGCGGGCAGCGCGATCGCTGCCGCCCGCCGCTCGCACGTCGCGCTCCAGCGCGCGATCAGCGCCGAGTACGCCGCGCCGGCTTCCGGGAAGACGAGCTCTGTGCCGGTGCCGCGGACGGCTTGCTCGAGGGCGGCTTTGGCTGCCGCGGGGATGGTGCCTTGCGGGAGCGTAGATGATGGTGCGGAGGTGGTCGCCATTGCGGATTGAGTGTTAGGGGGGTTCGGTTTCTCGCGGATTTGGTTTCTAGCGGGATGTTTGGTCGTCGCTCCAAGCTCTTTCTGGGTGAATTTGCCAATGGTTTGATTAGGATGCCGAAAATTAGCTATGGGAAGCCGTGAACGTTTATACATGCAGGAGCACTTTGTCAGCTTACAGAAAGGCCTTCACCCGATGATCGAATCATCCTTGGCTAATGCTTACTGTGGGTAGTTGAGTTTCTGCCCTCCGAACGCTTCCGTTTTTGGCATCGCGCTGACACTTCTTCGTCAAGGTACATGGACTTTCAAGGTTCCATCGTTGCTTGGTTTCTCTTCCAGTCCAAATTTTCTGATCTCTTTGCGGGGTTGGTTGATAGTCTTAGTTCACAAGTTTAGTTGTGCATGAAATAGCCTCTCCTATGAAGGCCAAGCTCTTGGTCATTCTCAGCTGCGAGACATGCATTGACCGTCCACTCTACGGTACTGCAGCCCTACTGTAGGGGATTTCTATGCACGGACTTCGTACGAAGGTAGGTTGGTGTTCACGCAGCTTTTGATTCGGACACTGGATCGCTACCGGCTTACGAGCACTCACTCAGCAGCCTTTGTACCACATTGGATCTTAACTACATTTTCAAAGGTGCAGAACTAGAATAATGCTATCACTCGGCGCCAAGATGATAAACTCCACTAGTATTGCATGGCAAGCCAAACGAATGGCCGGTATCTCAAAAGCTCTTTTCGAACGCACAAGTAGTCATACACTTGTCTCATAGCCACCCCAAAAATGTTTACAATTTCGCCATCATCTCCTTCTTCACCTGCTCCTTAAACACACGTCGAAGAATCTTACCGCTAACGCTCTTAGGGATCTCGTCGACGAACCTCACGCCGCCTCTCAGTTTCTTGTGCGCCGCGATCTTGCCGTGCAACCAGTTAGCGATCTGCTTGGCCTTGGCGTCGGTCCTCGGCACGCCCTTCTTCAGCACGATGTACGCTCGCGGCAACTCGGTGTGCTGGCTCTCGTCGTACACGCCGATGACAGCCGCGTCATCCACGTCCGGATGGTCCACCAGCAGCCCTTCCAGCTCCGCCGGCGCAACCTGGAAGCCCTTGTACTTGATCAGCTCTTTGACGCGGTCCGTGATGTAGAAGCTGCCGTCGACGTCCTCGTGCCCGACGTCGCCCGTCTTGAAGAACCCGTCGGCAGTGAAGCACTCCTTGGTGAGGTCCGGCTTGTTCAGGTAGCCGATGAAGACGTTTGGACCTTTGACGGCGAGTTCGCCTGTCTGACCCTTCGGAACTTCTGTTTCGCCGTCCGGTGCAAGATACTTGGCCGTTAGGTTCGGCAGCAGCTTGCCAACGCTTCCTATGGTGGAACTCCATTCACTCCATGCCTGAGTATGTGTCGTGGGACTGGTTTCGCTAAGACCGTAGCCTTGTTTGATGGGTAGACGCACGCGCTTGTTGACCTGCTCTACAAGTTCCTTTGTGAGAGGCGCCGCGCCTGAGTTGGCCATACGTAGGGACGAGAGATCATAGTTTGAGACGCATGGATGCTTTGCGATGAGCAAGAGTACAGGTGGAACCAGATACGTATATGTAATACGGTTGTTTTGGACGGCGCGACAGAAGGCTTCAATTTCGAAGCGAGGCATAACGACCAGCTGGTATCCGCAATACAATGATTGCAAAATCAAACACGTGAGACCTGATAGCATTATTAGCTGTGAGTTTGTGCAAAGATACACCCTTCTACAAACCGTAAATATGATAGAAAGGAAGGAAAGCCAGGATTTTGTCGCCTTCGCCAGTTGGACCGCCTTCGCAGCTTAGATTACCATCTTCTCCGGCATCAAGTTGAAGGACGTTGGCAACAACATTGCGATGTGAAAGCATCACACCTTTGGGGAGGCCGGTGGTGCCGGAAGAATAGACAAGAAAGGCGAGATCCTTTTCCGGATTGACTTTCGTCTTGCGGTACCGCGTCGCTCCCGATAGGTTTCGAATTGAAGTGAAATGCTTGTACTTGGCCGTCGGATGTCTCTGATCACCCATGAGGACAATCTTGTCGCTTGGTATGCCGACTTTTGCGCATGCCTTGATGACGACATCGAGCAGTGGCATCTGCGTGACAACCGCTTTTGCTCCGGCATCCTTTAGCTGGAATGCTAGTTCATCAACCGTGTAGGCTGGGTTCGACGGAGACACAATACCACCAGCCCATAGAGCGCCCAGAGTGATTGCTGGGGTATCGATGCAGTTTCCGCTGAACAAAAGTAGGACGTCACCCTTGTGCCAATCCCACACAGCTTTCAGTCCCTTTCCAAAATCGAGAGCTGTGCGCTTGACATCTTCATAGGTATATATACGTCCAGTATCGGCATCCTGATAGATCACTACATGTCGGAGTTAGCCGATGGTCAAGAGACGCATGGTGAGGTAGTTGACTCAACGAGGCTGAACTACTCTACACCAATAAAATAAATAAATTCCAAGATTCGAAATACCTTTCTCATCGGAAAACTCCCGATTTTTCCTCTCCAAAAGGAATGTCCATAGGTCAACCTTTGGAATATCAATTGGCGGATACTTAGATTCAACCGGCATTGCGTCGACGGGCTTATCCTAGAGCTTTTCCAGGTAGGAAATCTTTCCACAGAAGCTCAAAGGCAGATGATTTTTCCGGTGAGATAAAGAGCAATGTATTCCACGTTACAACGGAGGAATTCGGTCCATAAAAGGAACTCTTCGGGCCAGCACCACTGCCACGTTTTTGCAATTCAACCTTGACGCTGTCGGGGAATCTGAATCCGCTGACTACCTAGAGCAGTTTAGCGACATCCACTCCGCGAATACTCCGCGAAATACGCCCGTATTTTGTGCCGAGGCTCCGGTTGGAAACGGGGAGGAATGTTAAAAGGCATCCCAAACTCATGGAGCCCGTCCGAGCTCATGGAACGCTCAACCATATCTGAGCAGGATATGACGCACCGATAATTGTTGATATCGTCCTCGGTTCCGAGATATCTCCTTGCCTCCGTGGGGGGCCGCAGCAAGACGACAATCCTGACGCTCAACTACTACCTCCGGCGCTTTCTCGACAGCTTTGGCGAGTTGGACAACATGGAAATAGAAACGGCCGAGGCTGTCACTTTTGAGAAAGCGACGAAAATCAAGCAGATCGACTCGCATACTTACGAGGCCAACCTACAAGATGACTGGTGCATCGGGAAGGGTGAGTCGCGAGTGTCTCCGTTTTCCAAATACAGTTATCGAAAGACAACACCCGAGTGATTTGAAATTATCAACGTTCATTCAATTTGCTACTGAGAAAGCAGCCATGTGGATACATTCAACTCCATCAATTATGACTATTTGTGTCTCTTTTGGGTTGTAACACGCAGTGTGGATGTAGTGACGCCGCTTGCTAACCACCACTCTTAAGTGCCCAATGGAGGTTACACAGTGTCGTGTATCCTTCGCGCGACGAGAGAACATTTCGAGACAACACTCGCAAGACAAGACCAACCTCACACACTCGCTATACACGCCGAGTTCCCGCGACGGACGGAGATAGGCCCTGCAAGGATAAAAATTGAAGAGATCAAACTGGGACGTCAATTATCGACGGTGCACGCCACGTTCATCCAACATGGGAGCAAAGAGATATTGGCATACATCACGCAGACAAACCTGAGCAAAGAGAGCGGGCTAAGCTTCGAAACCGGGTGGACGCTGGAGCCGGCGCCGTACGCAACGTCGTCGGTGGCGGCGCTCGCCAACGGCACCGACCCGCTGTGGGTGGAGAACGACTCGATGCCGTTTCCGGAGTTCCGCAAGGCGAGCCACCGCGTGCGCTTCTTCTTCCCGCGCCACGGCCAGAAGGAGAAGGGCTGGAGCGACCACTGGATCACGTACCGCAACCCCGCCGAGCGCTTCACCCAGGACAGCTTGGGCTACGTCTGCGACATGTTTCCGCAGGTCGTCGAGGCTATGATCACCGACGATGACCCGTATCACGTCACGACCACTGCTGGTGAACGGCAGCCGATCGCGCGGTTCTGGTATCCGACCGTGGTGCTCAACATCGATGTGAAGAAGGCGTTGCCGGAAGAGGGTATCGAGTGGCTGTTTGTCAGGTGTAGAAGCAAGCAGATCAAGAACGGTCGCTACGACATTGAGGTTATCGTAATGGATGAGCATGGCGAGCTGGTAGCCATAAGCCATCACGTCGCCATGGTACTCTCTGCGGCGAGAAATCTGGGCGGCAAGAAGAAAAATGGAGCAGGTGATAGTAAAATCTGACACGCGACTTTCTAAATTTCGACAGAATTAATCTAGCAGTATTATAGACCGTGGCATAGACGGTTTAACGGACCATTGGATCTAGATCTAAACGGTCCTCGCATCCAAGCAATACGAAGGGTGTATTACATCTGAGGTTCCTCCGCTGAAGCGAGGGAGTTGAATATGCGTTAGACAGTCCTTGGTGATGGAGCTGAGGAATTCCAAGCTACCATGGCACTCCATACGATGAATAGATGAATAGATGAATATAAACGTTTTGTTCTATTTCATCGGCAATTCCTCGTTTCGCTTCTACGAGCTCTGTCAATTTGTAGGCTCCGAGTCATGTGGCTTCACAAATGTACCTAAGGTATAGTTAAATGGCCTTAGCAATCCATCTGGAGAAGTTACTAGCGAACAAACAATTAACTTTTGGATTATAAGGCATTAGATAGTATGGTGCGGTAGACTCCCCGGCAACCGGAGATCTTGATGCGCTTATCATGGATCGGGCCCAGAGTGGTTCGCCTCCACTGCAATGACCTTCTTTAACGGCTTCCGGTATCAAGGCGTCCAACTAAACTCTTTCACCCATGTTTCAGGACAAAAGTACAAGAAGCCGGCCGAACCGATGTCCGCAGGAGTGTGGCGGTGCGCGAGTTTTGTCGTGGTCAATGACGAGTGCCGATATTTGGCCTGGTCTCGACTTCTTCAATCGTTATGCAAGGCGTTCATGGGATCGTCGCTCCAAACATACACTTTTGAGCGTATGGCCGTGATCAAACTACGTCGAACAGCAGCTTACCGAGTAATTTGTATGCGAGCGGAAGCCTGCGCGTTCGTATGGTGCGCAAAAGGGACGCAGCCATGACGGTAGTGGCCCTAAGCATGACGAGACTCTTTGGGACAGTTTTCTTTGAAGTTCCTTGCTTTGTGCTGAAACTTGATGCGAGATTGAGGATGCGTCAGTTCGGGCGATGCTGCTTGCGAGGCCACATGCACCGCTATGCACTCCGCCCGCCATTTCGCTCCGCGTCCAACCAACCAGCCGGCCGCTGGCTAATGACCAAGGAAACGCATGCTGTGCGCTGAGGCAATGAGAGTCGTCTGGCTGACGGCAGGGCGCCGGCCACGAAGCAGGACGCAGAGGTTTTGTCAATGTCGTTCTTGCCTATCCACTTCTTTATCCACTTCGACCTTCGATCTAGAATGCTGATCAGCCATGCGATGGATGACCGATGAAGAGCGATGAGCAGCCAGTGAACGCTGCACGGGACGGTTCAGCTCTAGAGACGCCACAGTGGCGCGACGAGCGTGTGGCCGTAGATTTAGCCAAAGAGCATCTGCCGCTTCGGCGGATTTTGCGCGTGCCGTTGGCCGGTAGTGTGGAGGAACAGGGGCTGCATGGGCCGCTGGGGCCGCTTTGCTTGCAGCGTGCAGGCCCCCATAGCTAGTGGTTGGGTGCTGATTGCCGGTGGCTGCTGGCCTTGTTTACCAGCTTTTTCCCAAGCAAGCAGATCTCTAACAGGGTTCGAAGCTCATCATTTCCCTCCTTCACTGCCTCATCACTTCGTTTCGGTTCTCAGTCTTGCCTCTCAGACTATTTACTGTGTTTCCAGTCGTCTGCGAACAAGTCTGCCGCGCAATTCATTCGCTGCTGTTTACTCTATTTCCCATTGGCCCTCACAGCCTTGCGACGTAGCGGTTCCCTGCTCGACTCGTGCCCTTCAGCACACAAACACTGCGAACTCTCACCTTTTCTGGGCTTCGAGACACTTTAGTTAGTGTTTTTACTGCTCAGGCGAATTCGCTTTGTTCATCTGTCTCTCTCACCCGCGACATGCTCGCTATCGCCTCATCTTGACCCCGCTATGGTGTTGTTTCGTCGTTCCAAGAAGGCCAGTTGCCCTGCAACTGAGGAAGAGGCACCAAAGTCGTCTCCATCTTCCACCTCACAACGCCGCTTATCAAAACCAAAGGTCAATGCCTTCGCTAATCCAGCTGCTACATCTTCGAAATACACTGTGGACACTGTTTTGGATGGATACGACGGTGTAAATGAGTCGCCCACTGCAGATATTCGAACGCGACAGGCTACGAGACAGGCATTGAGGTCACAATTGTGCGGATTAGAAGATCCAGAATCTCCAAGAGACGTCCACAAGAGCGAGTCACTTGTGGATCTTGCTGGCGGCGCGACCAACAAGCTATCGAGGTCCGCATCTCAGAACACCAACTACCTCAGCGCCAAAGGATCGGTCACTCAGCTCAAGGATTCCTCCCAGACCTCTCTCATTCCCGAAACCAAACCCATAGACCTTGAAGCTGCGGTGGCTATTCTGCAAGAACTAAGGAAAACAGCTTCGCCAGATGATCTCATTGCGCTTCGTACGTTTGTTGCCCAAAATATTGGACTTAGTGCTAACATTGCTATAGACAAAGCTTTACTCCCGACTTCCTCTACAAGTAGTGCTTTGCCACCTACCGACGGATCCGTACCTTATTCTCCAGCAGCCGTGATTCGTCAAAGATCGCTTGCTACTCCCGGAGTCGCAACAAGACCACCAGATCTGGAAGATGAGAAGAAGGATGTGCTTCCACATGAGGTCAAACTCGCTGATGAGCATAAGTGGAGAAGTCCGAAGTGGAGTCGATTTGCTCAGGCCACTAGATTAAGCACAGTTGAGAGCGTTGATGAAGAATCGATAGCCACTCGAGCTGCGACTCCTGGCGTCTTGGACTATGCTCACCTCGGAGCACATAAACATGGCTCGCTCATGGTCATGAATGGTCCTGCCTCACCCGATCCAAGCATCAAGTCAAAATCTCTGCTTACTCCAAAAGTTTCGATTCCAAAACTACATCGCGAGGAATATTTCACAGCCTCTGAGGGTGAAGATCCACAGAGTGCGATCGACGAAATTGAAGAGCTGGATCCTCCACTTTCACCATCGAACCTGACTCGGAACGACTTCAACAATCTTCCGACCCAAAGAGATCGTGCTGGCCGAACTCCACAACCTTTTTCAGGACCAATCGCACCTGCAGCAGTGAGAAGTAGTAGCCCGTTGAAACGTGAAGTTATACAGGAAGTCGAGGAAGTCGACTTTTTAAGGACTTCGCAGTCGAGTAGCAACTACCTGTGTCAGACATCACCCGACCATTCCTCTCTTATAACTACACCAATACGAGATCACGGTGACCACAGCATAACAGACCCATATAAAGTCAGTCCGGTTGGATCATATCGAAGTGCAGCGTCAGTGGCAGCGTCGTTAGCTGGCGCGTACATTGCAGATTTGCCTCCAAGCCCATATGCATCGGCTATTGACCTCAGTCAACTTGGAGCAGCCAAGCCGGACGAAAGAGCATTTGGCCTTGGATCTCTTCAGCCGGATGAAGGTTACTATGACGCCTCACCAGAGTTTGAGGATCTTCGCGGCTATCAACATGATGATCTTGGTGAACGACAATCTTTCGAGCCAGAGATCACACCAGAAATGGCATTAGGTTCACATCCGCCTGTGCAGGAAGATGAACCACCGATGTCTGTAGTCAAACACATACGCCCTATCCAACAGCAGAAATCCGATTCCGGTTACGATTCAAGCTACTCTGGATATGACAGTCTACGATCGTCAACAAGGAGCAACCTCCAGAATCCTCCAATAACGTCAATTACTGCGCCCAAGATTCGTCCTCAATTTCAAGGTCGCGCCCAGTCTTCTCCTGAGGGTTCAACCAGCATATATACCATCAGAGCAATGCTAGCTCAGTCAGGCCCGGAAGACGCGCTCAGATCAATGCAGAGCTCAGCCCTATCTCAAAGACTACCTGATCCACCAATGGAGTCCGACCGCTCCAAATCATGGAAAAAGTCGATGCGTAAGAGTCTTCCGCGAATGTTGACTGGAGAGACTGCGGTCAGTAGTGGGTCAAGTATTGACATAACATCATCGAAGGAAAGCAAGGTCACACCGAAGCAGAAAGACAAGCCGAAGAAACTACAGAAGAAGAGACCACAGTCATATCAATCTCCTGCTGCAAGCTTCCAGAATCTGAGTCAAGATGGTGAGTGGCCACAGGTTCCATCAGATCTATCTGCTAGGTTGTTAGTACGTGCCGTCACGTCACCAGACAAGGAACATCTAGAACAAACCGTTGAGGATGTGTCTGGTAGTAACTCGAGAATGGATTCGGCCGGCCCTCGTGTGGACAACTTCTCGAACACATTGACTTTCCAAGATATGCAGGCAGCATCAAGACTTGCTGACGACAGACCACCTCCAACACCACCGCACCGTTTTGGAATTCCACATCCAACTGTGAGCCGCCCAAAAGGAGTATACGAGGATGAAGAGATCGTCACTGGACTCCCCAACTTTGGACTCAATGATTTTGGCAGTGTAGCACAGTCAATTGGTCGTTCGCCCTACGATGTAGCCATGGCGGGAGTTTACCGGCCACCGTTGCAAGCTGCTCCAACACGTCCATACCAAATGAGTCCTCTGACAGGTCAATTCGGGCCTCGTCAGGGTTGGGACGATGAGACAGCAATTCGAATGGCTCAAATGCGTAGCCGCGAACGAGCAGCAGCTCAAGAGATGCGTATGAACGGCCGACCGAGTATGCCACCAAGACCACAGAGTTTCCAGGAGAACGCTTCGTTCGCAGGACGCGGCCGCATTCCAAGCAACGGCTCTGATAGGAGCTCTCGACGTCCGCGCTCACTGTACGGCGACGCTCCTACTACAACACTAGGCCTCGACTTACCCATGATTCCGCCGCGCGAACGCAGCCTAAATCCACGATCTCGTTCCGTCCCTCGCGACTCAATCTACGACGGGCCCGTCGAAGTACCAGTGTACCTAGAGCGCGAGGACATGGCGCCGCCGGGCGGCGGCAGCGGGCGCGTAGCCGCGCTGGCACAGACGTTCGACCGGGCCGACGACGCGCGCGCGCCCATGCCGCCGCCGTCGCAGAGCCTGAACTGGGCCGAGCAGGCCAGCGTGTGGCGCCAGCGCAAGCTGCACGCGCAAACCACCGTCTCCACCTCCGCGACCACCACCCCGGCCGCCCGCACCACCACCACTACGACCACCACCGTCGTCAGCGCCGCTCCGCACCCCGCCGCCCGCGCGCCGCCGTGGCTCCCGCCCGCACAGGCCCAGCCGTACGCTCTGCTGACGGCGCCGCCAGCCGGCATCGCGCCCCCGCGGCAGCGCTCCCCGCTCCCGCCACTGCCGCCAGCGGACTCCAGCGACGACGCGGATCGGCGCCGCTCCGACGTCAGCATCCCGGAGGTGGCGGCGTTCAAGGACGAGGGCGTGTTCGGGCGGTACGGCGGCGGCTTCCACCCCGGCCACGTCGGCCGCAAGTACATGGGCGCAGCCGGCACGCGCGACGTCAGCGGCGCCACGGGCGGACTGCGCGCGTGGGGCGTCGACTTGGGCGATGTGCCGAGTGCGGTGGTGGGGCGGGTTGGTGGCTGTTGAGATCTTTGGAGGGAGAGGGGATTGCGGCGGGTGGAGCGGAGGCGCGGCGCCTTGTATACCCCTTCTTTTGTTCTTCGTCTACACGTGTTTATATTTGGTTTGGCTGAGGCTAAGGCCCATGCTATGACTTATGACTGGGTTCGTTGGCTTTTGGAGGTAGGGTTGGGATCTGATATACCTAATTTTATTCTGTCTGCGATCGGAATACGGCCAAAATTGCATGGAATTTCGCAGACCACGACATTTAGAGAAGTTTGATAGCATTTTAACGATGCCTTATCAGAACTTAGGCCGGGCAGAACACGAGAATGGCTGGATGTACATATAGTCTTAGTTTGGTTAATGGTTATAATCTCAGTGTCACGACCTTCCCAGCAGTGTTTGGTGGAGGTGTGACTTATTAAAGAACCAAAGTAGTCATCCTTTTTCTCGGCACGGCGATCTTCTCGCGACCCAGGGATGGGCATTACTTCAACTTCCTTTGGAGCTGAGAGTTCATACCGCGCATGGTTGCTTGTTTTCCATATCGTACATGATTGTCAACGGCATGATACCACACTAGATACGCCATATGGACGGAGAATCTCCAACGTTTCCTTCCAAACTTTTTGTTGCAAACCACGGCCGGTATCATTCGTGACTAGCTTAGCAGGGCTACGCTTTACGTATCAGTAGCTGTTGGAACTTAGGAGACTGTAATACTCACTCTTCTATTTGGTCGTTGTGGATCCACTTCCCATGACTCTCTTCACCTAAGCAGGTGGCCCAAACAATTGTTCTACTCCCTTCCTCAGCAGTCTTGCAGAACGTAGAATGAAATGCCGATACTGCAATTTTTCCTGCAACACTACCCTGCCATTCACGGACCAGATCAGATTTGCACGGTCCTGGACATGTATAGTTTACAATTACCGAGGGTTTGCCGTCGGATTTGGTTGCGAGCTTCACAATTTCCCGGATGCCATAAATGAGGAGTAGTTTCGAAGTGCCATAACGCTGCGTACCGTGCAACACGCCATCTTTATTCAGCGTTTGCAAGATGTTTGGCTCTGATTGCCATGACTCTCCATCTTTGACGTACTGGTGGGCACGGGATGCCACGAAGTCAAGTCGTGCAAGCCGATTGGACCCAACAGCAGAGGACGCTTGCAGTTTTGGAAAAATAAGAAGACCAAGGAGGATTGTCGAGAGCATGTTAACTTGAAGACTCTCGTCCCAGCCATCTTTTGTCAATGTGAAGTTTGACATGCTGACCGCTGCGTTGAGAACCGCAATATCCAATCTGTCAAGTTCTTCATTCACCCGCTTTGAAAAGCTTTGCACCGAAGCAAAAGAACTGAGATCAATGGTCCAGACTTCTATTTGCGGAGGAGCTATACCGGCTCTTGTGATCAGGCTGGATTCAATATTTTGTTTCGCGGCTTCGCCTTTCGATTCCGTTCGGACGCCTAGGATCACTCGAGATGCTCCAAGCTGAGCGTAGTGACGAGCAGCCTCAAGACCGAGTCCAGTATTGGCTCCAGTGATCAGAACTGTCTTGCCGGAGACAATTGCGGAAGAGAGAAGATTGAGAGACACTGGAGTACCCCTGTGATTTAGGATACCGGTTAGGATACCGATTAATCCTGACATGTTTAGTATCGTAAGAGTGTTGTATAAGCGAATTCAGTCAAATGATCGGTCAAAAGATCAGCAAAAATGGTTTTCAAGAACGTTGTGTCATAAAAAGGAGCTCAAGATTCCCGATAGGTATTGCCGTGGTATACGCTGCCCACCGTTGACTAACAGACGTAGACGACGAGGACCATCTTTAATAGTGCTTTCGTAGACGTGATTGATCATATGGATGGATTAATCGTCCGGTGAACCTAAGCCACATATGTTGCTATGTAACTCAACTTCGTGAGAGAAGGGAAACAAGGGTAGAACCACCCACCCACAATGGCCTAAAGGGAATGGCGTGGTAAGCAGGTTGCATAAACCAATAAGAGTTTCGGGAGTTTCAAGCCTCTTCGACATCGCTCCCAAGACAATTAGGATTCTCGGAGTTCGGGACAATAAATATGGATTTCAAATTCTTACTGAGGAAGTATATTATTCAGCGGTCAGCAGCTTGCATATATTTCGCAGAAGCCCGAAAGTCTCTGCGCACCTCTCCAAGTGCGGCCGTATGAACTTTGGGTCCTATCACAAGCGATCACGATGGACCTCAATGCTACTGTTGAGTGGCTTCCCATGAAGCAGTTGGCGGAGGTGAGTTACAAAAGCTGGCACTAAAGCCGTGTGCCAGTGATAACGTCCTACAGGCTACTGGTGGAGAAGACAATTGGACCGGAATGAGTGATTTTCGTGAGAGAAGGAAGCGGCAGAACAGATTAAACCAAAGAGCATACCGTGAGAGACCACTAACAATCAACCGAAGCCTTATCATTTCCACTAACTCGTAGAAGGTCGACGGAAAGCTTTTGATTTATCCACTCCCTCCGAACCCTCAACCGCCGCTACCATTGACTGTCGTGAATCTCCATGCAAGGTGCGCACTGAAGACTCGGCGATCGCAAAAAATATCCCTCTACCGACTAATCGATTTATAATAAATCGAAATTCCGACAATACCGCCGATAAATGTCACCCAGGTCCGCATTCATTCTTTCCACTTGGTCGAGATCATGAACTGCTCTACCTTGTTGCTATGAATGTGTCTCGAGCTGTTTTGACAAACTGGAATATTATTTCTTCAGCAGCTGGAGTTTTTACAAATTCATCATCCTGTGCTGGCGATATCACTGCGAATATCACTCTGTCTGCGGATTCTACTGTTGATATGCTCTCTCTCCCGAAATCTTTACATCCTACTCACTTACAACTGAGTACACGACATCCATTTTGGTAAGTTTGTGACTTCAAAAGTTCCCACTCATTTAGATTCTATCTCTACTTTAAAAGAACTTGGATTTATGTTTCTAGACCGGGAGCTGTTTGTCGATGATGAGGCTGAAGAAGTATAACTAACGACTGCTGTTGAATATCAAGGATCGATTTGATTCCTTCGTCAAACTTTCGAGACAATCTAATCATTGCTATGTCATCAGGCCAAATTAATGCCGATGACTTTATCAATGATATAATAGGTGATACTTTTAACTATCTGGGATGTTCAGCCGAATCAGTCGGTGACGCAGAGCCGGCTATCGAGTACATTGATCAAAGGTTTCTGGATTGCCAGCTGACTGCTATATCGCCTTTCTCGTCCCAAAATTCCACAGTTAAAGAGCTTGGGGTTGTTGCTTGGTCTGATCCTTGGCATATCATCGGCTGGGAATTTACGGAAGCATTTGCAAAGAAATGGGAATTTCTCTTCAAAGGCTGTGGTGAAATTATTGTTGCTTCAAACCAATGGAGATCAGCGAGAGGAGAAGATCCATTGATCTTAGAAATATGAGAAAATTCTCACTTGGATCGTCTTTCAACCTCGGCTACAATGGCCAACACGACTGTTCAGACAACGAACACCACCATAGTAACGAACATGACAATGATAGCGACCTCACTGACCACGAACGGCACGAACGGCATCGACATCACGATGAGCGCCAACAATGGCACGGCCACAAACAGCACTGTCCTGCTCATAGACGGCATCTCCAATCTCCAACACAGCCTCCGACCAAGCCGCTACGTTGTCCGCTAGTGCCGCACCGGTCTCCGCCGCCTCAGCTTCCGCAGCATCGGCATTCGCTGCAGCGGCCTCCGCGTCGCTGTCGTCGGCCGCCGCCGCAGGTATACGCTTGGTGCGGGCCTAGCTCACGACGGTGACGACGTTGGCTTCGCGGGTGCCCGTTTTCACGGGTGCTCTCGTTTCTTTCAGGAAGCCGACGTTCGAGACTCTTTGACGTTATCGACTTCAAGATGGTATTCCTGTAACAATGTGTTGCCGCTCGGCGTGAATGTATGTAGAAGACGAAGGAAGGCGGAAAATCGGTGACGAGGAATGGAACATAGTTTGATGCAAGACTCTCAGAAACAAGAAATAGAGAGGACGGCATTTCAATTTATACGTGCCAAACTGTTGACGATTTTGTAGCGCTTTACCTAAAGCTTCTCCGTTCAGGAATCATGAATGCTCAAACTAAGCGCCTAGGTTTAATCTTGCAAGAGATATTGAAAGGACACCAGCAGCTCCATGGTGGTAAGGCCGCGCTGGGAGGACGCTTGCGTGAAGTGACCGTTTCGCATTTATGCCGATTCCTATGCATCTAGACGTGCGGACCTGGCTTCTAATGCGGCTGGCGATACTTCTAAGATGGGCGTCTGGTGCACATCCGATGATTCTAAGGGTACGATGATGAGAAAGGCTCCGGCTGTCTACGCTCCAGTAGTTCCGACGCTCGAACGATTTTGTAGCTGAACGAAGCTCTTCAAGAAGGCTTTGGGAGAAGATTATTCACATCCATAGAGGATAACGTCAAATGGAGAGGACCGTTAGGCTCAATTATACTCGTGAAAGGTTTGCATTGGCAAGATGAACGCAGCCGAAATCTTACCTACCTTAGACGGTTGATCTCACGTGATGACTAAGCGTGAAGTGTGAAATCGCGACGCTACGAACAACCGCCATAGGTGGCCTTAGCACCACAACGGCACCACAGAAGACCTCAAAACAACACGAGCGCCTCCAATACACAACCTTTGTCTCATAGAAAGGCAAAAGAAGAATCCAGCACGGTTAGAACGGCAAAAATATGATGGGAGTGGGATTCGAACCCACGCTCCTTGCGGAACCAGGATACAGTCTAAGCTGCAGCAGGAGCTTAAGCTATGCCGTTAAGGGTTAGCCTTAACCTGGCGCCATAACCTATCAGGTGTCAGGAAATTCGTTACTTTGTGAAGGTTGGGAGAGGGAAGAAATACCAACTCGGCCATCCCACCAGAACAATTGAATTTTAAGTCGTCATTCGACAATATATACAATGTGTGTTAAAATAGATACACAGCAATTAGGTGTGCTAATTACTCCTTCCCGCCTTCCTCCCGCTCGCCTTACGCCAGTCGACTTCGAATCTACGCTCCTACCGTCGCTTTTTGAGGCTCCTTACCTTCGATACTCTACCTCACGAACCTGTAACGCCTCCCTCGCCTCATTCAAGGCACACGGCCAGCTCTTGCCAACAGCAGTCTCATGTCTACACACGGCAGGCATTTTTCAGGATCCTTGCCACCTCTGTCACACAAAACGCCGCACATAGGAGTTCGGTTGCGAAACGGATGCACGTGCCAAACATAGGAATTTTACGATGTGCGATTGGCACTTCAGTGAGGCACAGCGCGGAGTATTCCGTCTTCTGCATATGCACTGACCCAATGTCGGCTTGCTTAAAGTCATGCAACACTACGTGAGACACGATGGCTTACCGTTGGGCCGCTCGGGAGGCCTTCATACATTTGCCTATTGCCTTCTTTTCTTTCCGGCCGAGCACAACAAATCTGTCTTCTATGAGCTCCGTAACCATGGTATTGGAACTAGAAGTCTGTACAAGGTCATTGAACGGCAACGACCTTTCTTAAAGACTAATTGTAGCATTTTCAATGGTCATTGACTTCGGATGACCTATTTGATACAAGACAGCATTCGCTTTTGCTGTAGATCGCCGTCGTATACTAACGCTTACGGATGACGCCACTGGATTACCTTCGAAACCGTTTAGCCTGTTGGACTGCTAATCTCATCGACATGTAGGGGAAGTACGCCGTGCGAGGATACACGCCGCATCCGTGCAGATAAACAACGTTCGGATTATGCATCAAGTTGGTTAGTAGTTCTATGGCGTCGAATCAAAGTTATCGACATGTTGGACACAATTGCACTGCCCTCGAACAGAGATATAGCTTCCCCCTCAACTTGAGAAACTCCTGAAGCTATTAGAAGGTTGGTTTTCTGACAAGTTGGCAATAAGAAAGCTATTCTTCGGTCGCTTTCGATAGTCAATTCAACCTCATTCAGTATTTTCTAACCTGCAGCTATCTTTACGATCATGAATTTACTCTTCTACGTTTATGGAGCTCTTGCTTGGGCCTTTTCTTTCAGTCTCGTTGCTGCCGAGTCTTCTCCGCTAGACCTTACTGTCCGCAATACTCATCCCAAATCGAATGGAGCTACATTACAGGCTATCGGACACGCATTGTCGCTCCTAAAGAGGGATACCGTTTTCCAGAATAGCACAACCATAGACAAAAGCTGGAACGGCGCGGTATTGTTTAGCTAGTGAGTACAACTACGATAGCTCGTGTTGAGATCGAATTCCATTCCTAACCTCATGGACAGCACAGCAGACCAAAGCCAAAAAGATTCAGACCTTAGCGAGACGATTACAATCACCTGTACAACTTGTTACATATTGGGAAATGTTTCCGCACAGCTCACTGTTGATGGCAGCTTCAATGCCACTCAAGCTTTTAATAGCATCATTAACGTCACCAAAACCACTTTCGACACTATTGAATCTTCAGCTATCAATTACGTCGAAGTTGCTTTGGATGAATTGGTCAAAGAAGATGATTTTGATTTCGACGATTTCCAGCCGCCAACCATGAGCAATTTGACTTTTGACCTTGATATCCAAGGCGTTCCTCAGACCGTTTTGCAATTACAGTTCGATGGCTTGGAACTATATGTAGAGCTTGACATCACCCTAGACGTCGAGGCTACACATACAATCAACTTATTCACGCCAGACACTCCTTTAGCTATCAGTGTTCCTGGCTTGGATGTCGGCGTTTGGTTCACCATGGATCTCATTCTCGCTGCCGACGCAGAGATTGACATTAGTAGTGGATTTCACATCAAACTCGACGATGGAGTCAAGATCGATATTGCTATGTTTGCTAACAATGCTTCCGGTATCAACTTGTAAGTTTCGACGTCATCCACGCAAACTCAGTCAAACCACGCTAACACTCCACAACAGCCCGGGCGGTCGCTTCGAACTCCTCCCTGTAACCATTGAAAGCGCTGGTGTTACAGTGACTGCTACTCTACGCCTCTTCGCCAAAGTCGGAATCGAAGTCGCTTTGCCCGAAACACTCAATTCACTCACTCTCTTCAACCACTCCCTAACACCTTCAGTCGGTGGTGGCATAGTAGCCCAGGTCTTTGCGGACATCTCCGAGTTTGTAGCAAACATTTCCACTTCGCAAGACGTCTTGTGCGATTTTGACATGGTTGCTTTGTACGCATTCAACATCGGTGCGGGCGCAGGTGCGACCTTGACTGTCGATTCGCATACCTGGGGTCCGGACATCTCAACGTCCACACCAATCTACTATACGACGCTTGCAAACCTCTGCGCCACGAAGGCCACCTCAACAGCGATCTCTACTACAGCAGCTACTACGACTTCTGCAGGTTTCTTGGCGAAGAGAGGCCTGACGACAACAACCCTCTCCACGAAACAGATCTTTACTGGTGTGAGCTGCGAGTCACCCGGCCTAGTCAACTGTCCAGGTTCGCTGCAGACAACCCTGAAATCAACTTCGACCATAACTCTTGTCACTTCGGTGCCGTCCGGTTCAACAGCCGCATTCCCAACCTTGACTCTGAACTCTGTTACGAGTACTGTCGCATTTGGACTCGGTGCACATAACCTGGCTGTGATCTCGGGAAGCCCTACATCTTATGTTCCGACCACTTCGTCCTCATCACCCACTGGATCCGCACCACACAACATCATCAACGGAAGCACTGGAGGCGTATCGAATAAGGTGATCATCGGAGTCAGTGTTGGTGTTGGTGTTCCTGTTATAATTGCGATTGCTTATTGTTTCTGGTGAGTTTGTCTCCATTGTTCCTCCACCTTTTCTATCCTTGTGATCGAGTATTTCTGACCAATCTTCCTCCACAGGTTCTTCCTAAGGCGATGGAAACAACGTAATTCTGGCACAGCGGGGAGTCCTGGTACTCCTGGTACTCCAGCAACTCCTGGTAGCAATGACTATTTCGACAAAGCAGGCAAGAAATCGATGGTACGGGTCAGACGAGTCCGCCATTGACAGCTGTAGTACATTTCCACTAGAATGAAGGGAATATGAAGATCCTCCTTTCCTACAAGCAATACTGAGTCCGCTAAGGAGCCTACACACTGGTGGAAGGCAAAAGTTCCAAAAGGTACATTCATGACTTCAGTGGCGACGCTTCCAATTTAGCCATTTCTACGATCTGCAGGTAGTAGCGGGTCTCCAATGGTACATTCTGGTCTCTGATACGTTCCTTTACAAGCGAGGCATATTTAACCAGATACGAGCGATTCGCTATCGATTTCTTCGACTCATATTCCATATCCTGCATATTAGCTCACTGGCCCGATTCCGCAGCCCCTGTAGTACCTCGGCAGAGTTCCCAGTCGCGATGCTTCATCGCCAGGAACAGGTGTCGGGACCCGGTTAAATCGGTTCCGGAGTTCACCAACGTCGCAGGTATTCTACTCGCAATTCCACCATTTCCCTTACCAATGGGTTCCGAGAAGGAACGCGCTCCCGCCATGCGCGGTCAAGCGCTTTGTTCGTCATCTCTTAATTATTGCCTTTAAACTTTGAATTCTTCAGGGCTTTCCTTCGAGCCCTGCATCATCTACTCATACGGAATAGCTGAGTATCTCGGCACAGTTCTGCAGTGTCCCGAACGCCATTCCCCGGATCTACATTGCGTAAACGGTAGAAACATGAATCGTACCTCGCTTCAGGAGATGCACGGTTCGATTTTTGCTAATTGGACAGTCAAGATTGTTCTGCGAGCCCTAAATGCGGGTCCAATTCTCAGGAGTGCGAAAAGATTCTCCTCACGTTGCAACTTAAAGGCCCCGGTGCACTTGTGCAAGGTCTTGCAGTTTATTCCTTAGCCCTCCATCGTGATTTGCAACCAGTTCATCGGGTCTCAACGTCTATGGCATATTCTACTGGCTCCTGTGCTGCTTTGACTATTGTAGGTCTCTGTGCAGTATGGCTCTTTGCAAGCCTCCGCTTTTACGTGCGGTTTGGAATCCTAAGGAGCCTCCATTGGGATGACCTTTTCGCTTGCTTTGCTTTGGTGAGAACTACTCGATATCCGTGAAGGTATTCTACCTTTTGCTGACTCTACGGAGGTTATGTTATACGATTCAAGCCGCCTTTTACCTTGTTGGCGTCATCAATCACGATCTAGGCAAGCATCCTTCGCAGGTACAATCTCCTATAACCATGTTGAAAGGCTTAAAAGTACGTTATCTTCTACTTCTCTTGTCTCAGACTGACCGTATAGGATCTATTCCTTGCCGAGCTCTTCTTTATCCTTGGAAGTGGATTCATAAAAATATCTTTTGCCCTTACTTTGCTTAGGCTCGTTGTACTCCGTTTGCATATCATCGCCCTATACACAGCTATTGCACTCTCAGTTATCATGTCCATTGCAACCTTCCTCTTTATCACTTTGACATGTAGACCCGCCAGCTACTTTTGGACAAACGTTGTTAATCCAACCGGAGGGTCTTGCATCGACTTTCACATTCAGATCAAGGATTCCTACGCTCATGGAGCTGTAATGCTTTTCGTTGACGTCTTGCTCGGAATCGTTATCCCACTACATGTTCTAAGTCGTCTCCAAATGCAACGTAGCGTCAAAATCTCTGCCGGAGTACTACTTTCTTTGGGATCCATGTAAGTAGTTTCGTCATGCAAGAGATACGGTACGATCATACTCAACCGTGGTATAGCGCTAGCGTAGCTACGATCGCTCGAGTCATATACACCAGCCAAGTAAGCCTTGCGGAATTCTTCTACACCGTGAACGTTCCATTTCTCTGGGGTGGGATTGAACTGGCTACAAGTATTTTCGGCACATCTGCTGCGACGCTGAAGCCATTACTTCTCAAGTTGAAGATTTTCAAAGGCTCCAGCTATGGCCCCCAAAGCGGCGGTTATGAACTTGGCAGCGACCAGGAGATGTCGAATACTCGAACCAAAGTAACGATCGGTGGTTCAGAGAAGCCTCAAAAAGTCGGTCGAACAAATTCAAGCACAGAGGAAATTACCTGGGATGGGAAAGGCGGATCGGCTGGTGATATTCAAGGGACTATGTACTTTGAGACGAGCACAGGAGGTAGTAATTCGGAATGGGTGGATTAGCGCTCACGGTGGGAAACTAACGGGAGTCAGCCTTTTTGTATGTGTTACCAGAAATACGAATCCTATCACAGAAAGCTATCCAATGAGGATATGTTGTGAAACCTCGCGATTTTAGGACTGCTCCAGTGAGTGGCAATCACCGCATAAGAATTCTCGCACAGCCCCGCTGTCGTTATCCCAGAAGAAACCTCATCCAAGAGGTATTTGAAGACCATTTGCAGCTTACATGATCGCTTCAGACCGATTATATTCTCCTAAGAGCAGCCGAATCATGTGTCTTTCAGACGAGCGAACAGTGGCGAGACTAGCTTTATCAAGGACCTATTCGGCGAAAATATTCCTCGACATGCAACACTTTCGTACACATGGAGACCGGATAGCGAGCATATCGCTTTTAAGGATCTAATTGATAATGCTGCCAAGAGCAAGGCTGGCTATAAGAATGGACATGATTGCGGAGAACAAGCTTGAAGAAACGGTTTGCGATACTTCTGGGTCAACAGCTCCTACACTACGATCCCACCAGCCGCGACAATCCTCTCTCTTATCTTCTCGCATCCACCATCTCACCATTAACTAGAACCATGAACTAGGCGCACCTCCTCGTATCCACAGCCACCACCTTCGCCGGCTCGATCACAATCCCATTGACCGGCGCAGCGAGCGCCCCAGACGTAGTGACGTACAGCGTGTGGCCGTCGCCCATGGCTGTGCCGAACACGGCGGCCGCGGCGCCGGCAACGGTGAGCTGGGTGTCCGCGCCGACAACAACGACGGGAGGTTCGAACGCGCCGCCATCCGCTCCCTCCACGAGCCTGAGCAGCACAATAGCGTCGCCGAGGTTCGTGCAGACCCAGACAGCGCCGTCTGCGCCGAAGGCGAAGTCGTCGACGAACGGCGCGCCGCTGCCGTTAACCGTGCCCACGATGCGGGCCGCGGGCCCTCCCGTGACCGGATATCGGTCGGCCGCAAGCGGCACGCGGTACAGGTCCAGCGTAAAGCTATTGTCGAAGTACAGGAAGCCGTCGCGGATCTTGATGCCGTTGATGCCGTACGCCTCGCCCGGCACCGGCGTCATGGCCGGGTCGCGGAACGCCTCCTCGTGGCGGCCCGAATCGACGTCCAGCCGGAACACCGCGCCCAGCGTCGAGTCCGCAATCAGCGCCACGGACGTGTCGGTGCTGCGGTCATCGTTGTCGTTGAAATCTGCAGGGACGACCGGCGTCGCGCCGTTGAGGTACACGGCCTCGGGCATATCAGTGATCTTCCGCACGAGCGACAGTTGATTTCCCTCGGGAGGCAGGATGACTTCCCACGTTTGAAAGGTCCCGGCGATGCCATTGCCCGACTCGGTCAGGTTGCTGCCCATGACGACGAAGGCGTCCGGGCGGATCTCAGCGATGCAGCCCACGCCATCGATGGAAGTGAACTCGTGCAGGAGGGTAGCCTTAGGAGATTCGGAGTATGGCGACTCTAACAGGTACAATTGTGCCGTAGGCTTAGCTCTCGTAAGTAGTAGTTCGCCATTAGGTCGCACCACCAGGTTCTATAGCCAGGCTCCGGTTTCGTTGAACTGGAAATCATCTTGGCGGGCAGTGGTAGTGAAAGAGTGGAGCATTTCTGGTAAGAAGTGGGAGAACTGGCGAACTTCAGAGTTGAGATGAGCCACGAGAAGACGACTCTCATTGCTGTGATCCCCTATTTCACTAGAGTAGTAGGTAAGGACGGGCTTGATCCTGTGCAAGTCTCTGCAGCGGCCACAGGCAGCAGAAAGCGACATCACACCCATTTTATAGATCCGTTCGCATTACCTCCTCTAATTAGTGAGGGTATTACGACCTGTATTGTAATCCCGATATGTCTGTCACGGTAGACCTCTCACCGCCTCCGCTATGGGACCTAAAAGGACGGGTAGTATCTGCAGACTTGCCTGCAGATACCCGGCGGTCTAACTATATAACAGCTCGGAGCTCTTCTGACAATGTCGAAGCTGAATCGCCACAGGTTTGTAACTGATAGCGATGCGTATCGAATTGCGTATACGAGACTATCGTCTGAAGACTATAACAGACATGACAATGTGTCGCCAATAGGAATCAACAATCCTGCCATGATGTTCAAGCTTCGCCATATCTGTGCTGGATTTTTGCACTCTGCTGGCGTTGGAATCGGTTCCTTGCGGTACTATCAGTCCAACCCAGCTCTTTAAATAGGGGAGATAACCAACATTGAATGTACACTTCACAATTAAATCAAACCATTATTTGCACAGGTAATCGAAAAAATGTGAAGGCGTCACTTCTCGAGGTGGTGGATGAGTCGAATTTTGTCCCTTTGGGGTTTATAGATTATCATACCCAAACACGGGCCAATCCTGATGAAGAGCGCATATATCTTCAACCAAGTTCTTTTTACCTCCTTTTTGTATGCTGCCTTTGAAAATTGGTATGGGACTTGTAACTCTCGACCGTGTGTCTAGCGTATAACACGACGCCCCAGACAACACTAACATAAACTCAATATATGCTTCGTGCTGGTGGAAAACTGCATTTAGTGTTTCTCTCCCAAAGTATAAATATAGTTGCCTGTAACAATTTTCATTATCGATAAATTGCAGATAAATATGCCTCTTGGGTCGTCGATGATTGATTGCAAATGGCATGTTTTGTGTTGAAATTTGGCAGAAGCTGATAGGAAGGTTCGGATGAGATGCTTTAGGAGTGGAATCTGCGCTAGTGATGATGATTCTCATGCTGTTTCCGTGGATTTGAAGCAGCTGTAGCATAAGATTTATAACCTCCTCCGTAGAATCACTCGAGTCAGGTTGGCAGCGGTCGATTCGATCGATGAGAATGACTATACGGTCTAGTCTGGCCACAATGCGTTTCAAGAGCGAGCATGCCTCCATGAATTCACTTGCTCTGTGAAAATCTCGCAAGTTGAAAATTTCGGGCTCCTCCAGTATCAGTGTTGGCCTCAGCTCCAAAATTTGGCAGATGATTATCTTGATGATATCCAAAGCGGTGTAATACTCATTATTCGGTCTGTCGCACATGACAAATGCAACGAGCTCGCCTTGGACTTGAAATGCTTGGATAGTATCCAAGATGAATTCAGTGACCCAAGTATCGCGCTCACGCGTTGGACCAAATACAGCGAGGATGGACGCATACGGCAAGGCATTCCACTCTTCAAGATATCCTAGGATGCCATTGACTTCCCAGTGATCTTTTGGTGAAAGCCGAAACTCGCGACATTGCCAAAGTTGTAGTTCCTCTCGCGTGGTATGGTTCGATGGTAGTAGAGCGTTTATAAGCGAATCCGAGAACTGGCGAAGTTGGAAAGCGTGCATTCCTACAATGAAAATGTTACAACGATGTTACTCCTCGGAAGGAGTGGCTTACTGTTTTGGTTGAACTGTAGTGCGTCCAAAGAGGAAATTAGATTTGTAATACTGGACGCCATGATTTGAGACTGATCAGCAATATAATTGACTACGGCAGCTTGGTCGCGCAACAGCTCGTGCATGTCCATTTGCATTGCGCTCCCAGTAGTTTGGATGAGGATTCTCAAGGCTTTCCACGAAGACTGTACTCTCTCGAGACCTTTGTCAAAATCATACTTCGCATTGGCTGTTAAGGCATCGACGAGTTTGGCTTTGACTCTGCATTAGTTACCACTCCGTACTCACTCCGGTTGGAATGAACTCACAGATTCTGCCAATGGCGCAATACTCTGTTGCTCGAACTACCAGATCCAGAACATCCAGATAGGTTTTTGCAAGCTGTTCCCGCATCTTGTCCGTTGGAAAAAGAACGTTGCAGAGCTCCAGTGAGTCCGTGATAAGGAGAAGTTTCTCAAAGACCCCAAAGATCTTTTCCTCTTTCTCTGTTTTGGTGACTAATGTCTGGCTGACCTTAGAATTTTATTTTAAATGTTGACTATGAGTAAATTCACCTTGAAGATTATCATCAAACATCCAAGAGGTACAGCGTATTCTGGACTTTGAGAGGCTAGTGGGCCGACAATAGTCTGAATATTGAGTGCAAATTGGGCAAGCGTGTTGACAGAATTCGAGAGCCATTTGGTTTTGGACCGGCTTTTTCGATATGTGGCGTCATTTACCTTGCTTTCAATGAAGGACTTGACAGCTTGGGCATCAATAACGGTGCGTTCGCCGAAGTTGGAGTTTCCTGACAGCAAAAGAATGTCATCGGGCGGCAATATTTTAGCAAGACTCGCGTTGGAATCTCGACATTGGTGGAGTACTCTTTCGAAGATGCTGGACAGATCAATCTCTGCATAACTTTTTTCAGTAGTAGATAAGGTTACTTACGCATTATCTGTCCCTGGGCGATACCATTGACTAAGCGATGCCTGATATCTGTTCCGTGGTCTTGAGTCGAGATCGTTGGCCATCCTGCGATCGGTGATGTTGGTAGAAAATTCCATCAGTTACAACTATGAATAAGAAGCCCAACTCTGCAGATAGGGCACTCATGCACGTAGCCGCCAAAAAGTGGCTGAGTGAGCACGTAGCCTAGTTTGAGCTTGCGGTCTGGTACGTTGCAGGCACTGCCACGATTGAGTCTGCCTTGGGCTGGGCGTGAAAATCGCTGAAATACGATAAAGGCGGCTCCGAGATTAATTAATGCCGATCTTCAGCACAAGAGCCAGTGCAAAATGTCACAATCAGCGGTCCAAGAAAGCCATTTGTTATCGAAACACCACAGTAATAATCAAGTTTATATTGCTGCTCTTGGTATAGATACATCAACTAGCTGTCAAGCACCAGAAAAGATGCGTCGAGACTCCAACTTGACAGAAGAAACTTCTGCTAAAAAACTGAAGGAGCTCATAGGGAGACGGAAAACGGAGGATGGGAAGGTTACATGGATCAGCCAAACAAAGTGGGAAGATGAACAACGAAAGCTTGAAGCAGAAAGAGGTCGTGGAATGTTCGCGTTTCAGTTGGATGATTCTGAGAAGAAAGGCAAAATCGTTATCTCTTCTCCGGCTCTTGTTGCCGCAGTACGGCGCATGATTCCTCCGATATTGCTGGAAAGTGTTTCCGATGGCATCACCATAGAGGAACCGTTCGCACCATTGTTCCATTTCATGGACGACATACGCGAGGATATGATTAGCCACGATGCGGATGCCAAAGATCTAGAAGATATTAAGGCTCTGGAGTACTTCTTGTACGAGTGTCAACCGCAGTACAAGAATACCAGGGCCGCTTTGGACACCGGTAGAACTGCCCTAGTAAGTTTCGAAACGCTTTGGGGTCTTTTCAAGGTTGGAGACTTGATCGTAGCCGTGGATAAATTCGAAGAGAAGAGTCTTTTCAAGTTTACACAGCTTGTAGAGCAAGTCGATACTTATAGCGGACGGAAAGGTGTCTGTGTGGCGTTGTCGGTTGTTGGGTGGTGCATTGGCTGGGACAAGGAGCAGAAATGTTTCACCCAAAAGAGTTACACCTTTAACATTAGACGTTTCTTGGGAAATCTTAGTGTAAGATCACTTCCGGTCTATCCATTACGCTACGAAGAAGACGAGACTCAAAAGTCATTGCTTGCGGACTTGGAAAAGCGTGGCCGCCGTTGGGCCCAGCTAGCATCGAATACCCCTTGCTGCTTCGACTACGATGGAATTGCAATCGAAACGTTCCACACCACACGAAACGGATTGGAGCGAGATACTCAAGTAGGCTAATCAGCGATTTAGAATTGTTCCTGGCTGATTGAAACATAGTTAAACGGTCGGATTCTACTTGATCATTGGAGGCAATCTTCGCTAGATGAGATGTTTGCGACGGAGATGGAGTGCAATTACCGAGCAATCATCGAAGAGAAGCTGGTTGATACACCAACTGGTGCTGCAAAGACACTAACTAAGGCCAAACATTTCATTTTGTGTCCTCCTACACTCGGATGCTTCCACGTCAGCAGTTCAAGACGATATCGCATCAATATAACAAGGTTGAAGCCAACTGAATGGTCGGAGGATGCAATGAATAGTTTAATTATGGACGAGAACAAAAAGACAAGGCTCAAGTGCTTGGTCAGGAATTACACTTCTGGTCGGATTAAAGGGGGCGACATTATCAAGAACAAAGGGCGAGGATTAACTATTGTGCTGTACGGCCCTTCAGGTGTCGGCAAGACGCTCACCGCAGAGTGTCTAGCAGAATATGCTAAAACGCCAGTGATCCCGCTGAGCGTAGGTAACTTGGTGACAGACGAAGATATGATCGAGGATCGGTTGAGGGAAGCATTCAGCACCGCAAGTCGACTGAAGGCGATTCTTCTCCTAGACGAAGCGGACGTGGTACTAGAAGCACGATCGTTTGAAGATGTTCGGCGGAACGGGATAGTATCCAGTAAGAGCGCCTTTCAACAAATCGGAAATTTTGCTAACTTAGGTATCATAGTTTTTCTACGGCAACTCGAATACTACAGCGGCATTTTGATTTTGACGACAAACAGAATCACATCCATAGATCCCGCATTCCAGTCTCGGATCCAAATAGCACTTCCCTATGAAGAGTTGATACCAACTCAGCGAGAGCAAATCTGGAAGAGCTTGATGAATGCAATTCTCGTTGATGTGACGGATCTTGACAGAGTAGTGATTGAGAGAGAGCTGCCAAGATTGTCTGAGTATCCACTCAACGGGCGACAGATACGCAACACTCTTCAATTATCTATGCTTCTAGCTTCAGACGATCTCAGTACCGAAGGCAGGGTCCAGCTGAAGCATATAAAGCAGGCAATGAAGGAAGCGCTTGAGTTCCAGGAGTTCTTCGAAGAAACGAAGAAGGACTATTCGAATAAGAATCGAGTTTGGAAGCCTTTCATGCCGTTGCAGAACGGAGTTAGCCGATAAACAGCGGACAGGGATCGATTGACATTCATCCATTCGGCTGATTAGATTCGAGGACGATGAAAGCTGGAGGGTAAATTCTAGGGGGAACCATGGACATCTTGGTGAAGGTCTTTGTAAGGAGCTCTATGGCGAGTACTTCCAGCCTCGGCGCCATTATAACACGAGATGTTTCAGGACGTTACACCCAACTCGAATAGGAAGTGAAGGGGTAACCATACGGCGTTAGGAGGCGACATAGCATAATAATAAAAGAGACGAACCCAGCTGGGCCTCGGGAGGTCCAGCGGTTCGCACTGTTTACTCATGGTACATAACGCTCCACCTCCGTGACCTCCTGCTACTACATGCTAGCGATAACTCCATAATTACCGAAGGGGCAAGTACCTTCTTAACAATCTTGCTCGATGAGTGGTTGGCACCAGTGTACCCCATACACATCAGATCCTTCCTCGTTCCCACGCTGCATGTCTCAGCACAGCAGGAAAGCTTATATGCATAAGAAACCGTGAATCCCATACGGCAGCCAATTACGGGTGCTTCAAAGCCAGTGCAATAAGCGCTAGTTGCCAAAAGAGCTCTAATGTGCGAAGGTGCGCTGCGGCCCGCCACTGAAAGAAGGAGGTGGCGCCAATGGTAACTTACTTGCAGCTCGTCTTTCTCACATCATATTTACTTTATTGTCAGGAGCCATATGTATCGGTACCTGCGAGAGTCGAACTAGATTTGATTATCTTGTCCTTTTGCCCCGTAGTGGGTAGGGTAACAGGTACTGTCCTAACATTTATGAATGCCCCAGCGTAAATCGAAGCTACAACTTCACGCAATAGCCAGAGGAATAGCATACATTACCCCGAGAAAGTATGGCCGCTCCACCAGACGGACATCCAGAAATCGACTGGAACAAGTGGGAACCAGCTGGTCCTGGCGATGGTAAGAAATCGCACATGTCACTTTAAGAGTTATTACTTACAAGACATTCTTCAGTTCGCTCACCATGCCCCATGATGAATTCTCTGGCCAACCATCACATCCTTCCACACAATGGAAAAGGCATCACCAAGGAAATGGCCATCAAAGCACTCACCAGCTCCGTTAAATTCGACTCTTTCATCTCAACTACCTTCACGCTCGGCGCACTGCTATCCAACCCGGACCATCGCTCACACATGTTCGATCTCGACATGGTGGACAAGCACGGTCTGATTGAGCACGACGTATCATTGTCACGAGACGATTTTGCTTTGGGTGACAACCATACGTTTAACAAGGAAATCTTCGAGACCGTTCTGAGCACCTATGGAGATGCAAAAGAGACCAGCTTTGAGACAGCTAGCAAGGCTAGATGGGAACGATTGATGGCATGCAAAAAGGCACACGAGGATGCAGGCAAACCATTCGTCTATGGAATTAGGGAATTCATCTGCAGCTATGGTGAGACGGCATTGTTTACATCAGTGTTGGGAGACAAGAAAGCTGGGACGTGCCCGATTGAGTACCTTAGAATCTTCTTTGGTGAGTTCATCCTCGTTTATTCTTCGATATCTCCAAAGCTCACGGATCTCCTAAACTTGATTCAAGTTTGGCATTTGATTTTCTACTTGTACAATTTTCTTAAAAAGCTACGGTCACATTGCAACACTCATCGCATTTCGCTGACAACTTGACTAGAAGAAGAACGACTTCCTTATAAAGAGGGTTGGAGACCACCAACGGCGGAAATTACACAGTCTGACATGAATTATCTCATCTATAACCTCGTTGAGCACAATGCGCAAAAGTCTACAGAGATCAATGATGTTGGTCTAGACACTATTCATGCCTTTGAAGCTGCTGTAACAAGCTTTCTTCCCAGACACTGCACCATTATCTGAATGGAGAGGCGCTTCGGTTTTATCCCACAAGACTAATAGATTCTCACGACCTACAACCTTTTCGTCGCAATGAAGACACAATTCACTTACACCCAAACTGTACCTAAGGACCATAAGTTCGGTCTCAAAATCCCTATTAAATGCGATAAGTAACCGCACTTATGTCCTAACTTAGTTCATTGATATATTCCCCATTCGAAAGCTGCAGTTCAGCAGCAGTTTGGAGGCTGGACTGGACCGAGATCAGCGACAACGACTGTCGCATATGAATGCCGTTTGAATGAATTCAGTGGCCCACTGCAACTCAACGTCAGCTTGTGATCCGATACTGGAACTATGCATTCAGTAGCATTTGGCGATATATTGACTAGGATAAAAATGAATGGTAGTTTACAGAACGCAAGGTTAGGAAGCATCTGCAGACCTGAGAACTTCACGAAAGGCATTTAGTCTAACGTACTTTATAAGCGAGCGGCCCATACAACCCAGCGGCCCACTTCGCCACCACGCAATTGATATCACGGTTTTATATCGTCTATTATAAGCCTACCAGACGCCTATTGATTCAAATAAACTAAGCCAGGTCTAGAGTAGGTTCTATACTATTTGGATCTGGCAATAAACAGGTTTCAACTCGATGGCCTGGCTCTCTGCAGCGTCCACAGCGCCGCGGTACCCGCGGCGCGCCACTGGTTTCGCCAGGTGTAACACGACTTCTCGGAGCTCCAGACGCACCACTATTGGCTCTATTGGCTAATAAAAGCCCTTGCTCCTGCGTTAGGATGGTCTGGGTAGAAATCCTCTTTTTTAGACGCGCTTTTCGCTTGCTGAGAGCTTCATTACTCGTGCGAAGCCGCTTGTTCTCGCGCACATCAGCGAGAGCTGAGTAGTGACCTGCGACGCAGTGAATCGTTAACCCATTCTCGATCGCCTGGCTGCGTTTGACGATGACGGCCTTTAGTCTCTCGACTGCCTATTACTATTTCTGTTGAGATTGCGCCCATTTGAAACCCAGTTTCGTCAAAGTTGTAGATGTCTTCTTGAGCGATTCCGTGCCGCAGAATTATGTCTCGTACGAGGTCAAACCACGCGCGTATGGCTACAGGATCTTCGCCTTTTGCTCTCTGATAGTCGAATCGACGATTGAGACGCGGTTTCAGCTCTGCGTGTCGATTGATGAAGTTTCGTGACCAATGTACGCCGACAGGCCCTTTTTCGCGTACGCGGAGGATGGAATTAGCCATATCGGCCACACGCTTGAGGGTAGGAGGCTGTCCTCGTACGGCGAGGTCGAGGATGTACTGCTCAACGACATTCTCTTCTATATCAGTGAGTTTTCGGCAATTGGCTTGTTTATCGGCTCTGGAAGGGATTCCCTTGCGGCGTCGTCGCAGGGTCGTTCGGACCGCGTCGTACGCTTTTGCAGCTGCTCTTTCACTCTGTAAATGGCTTTGATCGATAGCGTGCTTCGCAAGCTGTAATCTAGCCTCTTTTAAAGTCATATAGACGTGTGGTTGTGGAGATATTACGCGTCGAAAAGTGTTGATCGCAAAATGGGGGGGAAGTGGGCCGCTGGGTTGTATGGGCCGCTCGCTTATAAAGTACGTTACGCCACAAACTGACTTCTCCTGACGAAGTAACATCGAGGTGAGAAAAACAACGAGAGACGAACTAGTTGCTTACTAGAATCTTACTGCGAATAAAAGAAAGCAATCTAAACAAATATAATGTCCAAAATTAACTAACGTTAACTTATAGCTCTTCCCGGATGACTGTACACGTTTGGGGGCTGATGATGACTAGAAGGTAGATCCCTGCTACAACTTGCCATCTACACAAACCGCTTATCGAACGATATAGAATCCTAGATCCTAGAGGCTTGCGCTTCGCGGACTTAATGATCTCTTCTCCTCATCTCCGCAGTTCATGGCTGACGAGAGACTAAGATGACCGCGGATGCTGGTGTATTTTGCCGGGTGGGATGAGGGACCGGATGAGCTCCGACTTCACTATGGAAGCAGTCCGACATCGTAAACTAACTAAACTCACGTGTCTTTGTACTTCAGCTGCCATTTATTCATGCCAGAACCCTCATCTTAGAGATCTCATATCTGTACGGTTTCAATCGGTTACATTTTGCAGAGTGAATGGCCGCCGAAATGCAACTACCAGCTCAGAACCCGAGGTTCCCTCTTTCCGACCTACCTGGAAGTCTTCCACACACACCTCTCCCTGGAAGTGTCGATGAAAAAGTGATCACTGAAAATATTCTCAAAGGTCTGTTCAGCGATGATCCTACTTGCTTCGCCGAAGATGCGTTTTGGCGAGATATGTTTGCGCTCACCGATAATATGCGAACATTCTATGGCGCAGAGACTATTAAAAGAGCTTGGGGTGACTGTTACAAACTTCACAAGCCAGTCGGTTCCAGTGTCGAAATCAAACTAAGCCATGTCACGATCCTTGGACCCATGCAGTGGATTCAGGTGCATTTCACTTTCCACACGGATGAATCGCCTGTGAGACGGTGCTTCTGCAACCTGAGAATCGTTTACAACGAGTCCAAAGAGTGGAAGGTATGGGTCCTGGGAACGATGTTGGAAGAAATCGACGGCCTCGGCCACCCAGACAAGCTCGAACCCGTTGCATCCGCCTCACGCACAAGCACGAACAACTCCAACGACACGGCAGGCCCATACGACGTACTCGTCGTGGGCGCCGGGCCAGGCGGCCTCTCGGTAGCGGGCCGCCTGAAAGCGATGGGGCTCAACGCGCTGACGGTGGAGCGCAACGCCGCGCTCGGCGACAACTGGCTGCAGCGGTACTCGTTCCTGCACATGCACACGCCGCGCAACGTGAACGTGCTGCCGCTGTCGAGCGCGTTCCGCGCCGCCGCGCCCTACTTCGTGTCGCGCGAGGACCTCGCCGCCCACTACCAGGACTACGCCGACCGCTTCGCCCTCAACGTCTGGCTGCGCACGACGCTGCTCTCCGCGGCGTGGGACGCCTCCGCACGACAGTGGACCGCGACGCTGGCCCGCGGCGGCGCGACCGTCGCCGTCAAAGCATCGCACCTGGTGCTGGCGGTGGGCCGCAGCATGGAGGCCGTGAAGCCGGAATACGCCAACGCGGCGGCGTTCCGCGGCGCGGCGCTGCACAGCATCGAGTTCTCGTCTGCGGCGGCGCTGCGGCGCGAGCGCGAGGCGGGCGGTGCCGCGCCGCCGCACCCCAAGGCCATCGTCGTCGGCACCGCGAACACCGCCCACGACGTCGCTGAGGACCTGCTCTCTGCTGGCTACGAGGTCCTCATGGTCCAGCGCAGGGTCACGCCGATCGTGCGTGCGGGATTCCTCAGCGAGATCTTCGACCACGTGTACAGAGATGGCGTGGACTCGGCGGATGCGGATCGCGCTAATATGTTGGCGCCGTTGGCTGTCACGCGCAAGATGGCGATGGGCTTCATCGGTGCCAAGTTCGCGCATGGGCCGGACCGGGATTTGCTTGACGGACTGGAGAAGGCGGGCTTTGGTGTCCAGCGCCAGATCGATATCTTCAGTCACGTGTTCGAGAAGAAAGGCTGTCACTACGTCGATATTGGGGCCAGTCAGAAGATTGTCGACGGTAAGATTCGAGTTAAGTCTGGTATTCCGCCGACGGAATGGGTAGAGAATGGACTACGGTTTGAGGATGGGACTGTAGAAGAGGCAGATGTCGTCGTATTTGCGACTGGCTTTGTAACGGATTCGAGAAAGATCGTAGAAAAGATTGTAGGTGAGAAGATAGCTGCTGAATTGCCAGTGTGTGATGGCGTTGATGCAGAGGGAGAGATTCGAGGAGTATGGACACCTACAGGTGGTGAGTAGCTTTCATTGTTAACTGCTCATGCTGTTGCTGACGATGTTACTAGACAAGAATTTCTGGTTCTGCTTTGGTGATTTGGGGAACATAAGATTCTTCTCGAGGTTTATTGCATTGCAAATAAAGGCGGACATTGCTGGAATACCGTTCAAACCGTATACAGCGAATAGACCGAAGTGGGAGCCAACTGCAGAGGTAAAAGCATCATGAAGGTTGTATAACACATAAGTCAACCTTAGATTGATAAATCGATCTTTAAAAAAAATCACTGCCTATTCGATGTGCAATCGCGTGACGGCAGTGTTCAGTCTTCGACCTTCGTACTCAGGCGTCCGGTTGGATGTCGAATTAACACTCCACCATCTCCTTCCCTCAGTACTTTCTTCACCCAGGCCGTTCCATCTTCCCACCAATCATGCCGATCCGGCTTGATCTGTTCAAAAGATTCCTGATCCATCGTGCCCGCCGCAATGTCCATGACAGGTCCTAAAGTCCATGATGGTGGACGATCGCCAACAAAAGCGTACGTGAGAGGCGTGCCGCATCGAGTGCAGAAGGACCGGTGTGTTTTGGGACTGCTCTCATACACGCCGAGATACGTGCTCTCCAGCACCTCCTTGCTTGGATCAACAAAGTCGCTCGTTGCGTAGGCTTTGGCCTCGGTCGGGCTGAATGGGTCTGAGTAGCTTCCTGCGCGTTCAGCATCGCGCCGTTGCAGCGTGAAGGATGTCCAGGAATTGGGCACAATCACCCAGAGCTGGACTGGCGCACCGCATGCGCGGCGACATGACAAACAGTGGTCGAAACCAATAAGTGGGAAGCGTGTAGTTATTGTGTGGCCCTTTTTGTCAATTGGCGTTGGCAAGGCGCCAGGAGCCTCAGGGCGTTGGTCAAGAGCGGGAATCTTGATGGTGTATCGGATTGCTGAGCAACTACAGCCTCCCGTGAATTCTTGTGGTTTGTTTGGAAGAAATGCCATTATCTGTCTTTGACGATGTGATATGAATTGGGATGTAGTCTTCTCAATTGGCGCTGTGTCCTGGTAGTTGTTGGATAGTATTGCTGTTTGAATCAGTATCGCAAGAGCATCAACCGAAATATCTCGTTTTAGGGTTGAACCATATACGAAGTCCTTATCTTCTAGGCAGAGAAGTATACGTCAAAACTGATCGACTTTTACATATCGAGACACCGAAGGTCGTGCCAATCAAAGTATTGTTCAATGTTTTGATAATCAAGAAAGGACCAACTCGTCCCAGTAGATCACAAATCTTACTGTGATCGACCTTAATGGAGAAGAAAAGCACTGTCGTCAAGATGTTAAACCAGCAAGATGCATATTTGTAGTCGGAGGTTCATAGGTGAGCTCAGACTTGGCAACCTGCAGTTGGCAAAATGGGCGTCACATGAAGGTACTGTAACTTTTCGAGTGAAATTCTCGTACCTATCCATCGGAGTGTTGTGTCTTAAGACTTCTTCCCTAGATCTTTAACTAACGCGACGAGGGCTACGAGCAAGGTGGTGTTGATATTGAGACAAAAGAGCTTTTGGCCGTAGTGGCGATCGCCGTCGTTTTTGATACAAATTTCCGAGTCAACCTGCGTTTAACATCAACACCTCCCCTCGACATCGACCCTCTCGCTCACCACAGCCCTCACGCCAACCGCCGCACCTCCCGCCACTCCTCTCAAAAAGCCATCTCCCCGGAAGCACAGCGATGAAGATCCTCACGCTCACCTTCCTGACGTGCGCGCGCAAAGCGTGCAAGTCCGCGCCGACGTCGTTCCCGCTGCACCCGCGCGACGCGGAGCTCGAAGTCGCTGACGTGGCGCTGAACCTGGCGTTTCTGCGCAACATCCTGCCGCGGCTGGAGTGGGCGGCGCTGCGCCAGCTGTGCGCCGAGCTGGGCCTGCGCGCCGTCGCCGACGAGTGTCCCGGCCCGGACGACCTGGTGGAGGAGGAGGGTGCTGGCGAGAGCGCGGGCGGGGAGGAGGAGGCGGGCGCGATGGAGATGGAGGTGGATGGTGCGAGGCCGTCGAAGGTGGCGCTGGAGTTGCATCGCGTGCTGATGGAGACTTGTGTTGTTGAGGGGGCGCTGGTGTGTGGGAACTGTGGGCATGAGTATGCGGTCAAGGAGGGCATTGCGAACTTCTTGCTGCCCAGCCATCTTGTGTGAGAGATTGGAAGAAGATACCAGTGACAAGAGAGGGCCGGATCGCCATATCTGCGAATAGCTGAAGTCAAGTCCACCTAGACGCTTCACACGACATCCAAGAGGATTATGGAGAGGATTATGGAGAGGATTATGGAATTGGTTTGCGAATGTTGAAAGTTCGCAAGACACCACAACTTAAGGACGACATAGGAGGCAACAGAAAGACGGTTCTCACAGCCATACGGGTTGCCAGAGCTGCAAGCGCAAGGATACTTGGGAGGTGAAGTGAAGAACTGCGATATAGATCGCGGGAAGTGGCGACGTTCATGAAATGGATATATTCAATCATATCGAGCAGAGACAGTCACACCAAGTCGTAGACATTCTAAACCATTCTATATCCATTAATGATAATCAATTAGATTGATACCAATCACTGCCGGTCTCAAAGGCGAAATTCACGCTTAGCAGATCATCAACAACCCTCCATTCGGCTGTCAACCCGTTAAACAGGCCAGCGCATTTAATCACGACTACCTATTCAAACAGAAACACAAATGCCGCCCATTCTCATTGCTGTCTCACCACAACCACCACTCCTATTGCGTACAAGTCCTCCAGGCAGACGATAACAGAACAACCGTGCCCGCAACCGCGCTCGTCCGACGCACGCAGAACAGCCGCGCCTTCGCGCAGGAGAGCACAGATCCATGAAAACAGAGAAAGGAAAAAGGCCCGCGGGCGATGAACCGCCACGCGAGAACACCCATGCAAAAGATTTGGAAAGCCGCATCAAGCCCCGATCCCGACCTGCGCGTTCCACCGAGCGCCCGCGAGATGCAAACAGAATGCAAGTGAGAGTCCCACCGAGTAAGAGATAGGGAAATATAGAAAGCGCCGCTGCTTTATCCGTGCCCCGCGGCCGAGAAGAAAGCGCTTCAGAACAATGAAGAGGATTTTTGGAGAGGAGTCGCGTTGTGAGAGTCGGCGACCGTGCCCATCAACACCCGATGCAAATGGATGGCGTGAAAAGCGCAGAGATGGAGAGCGCTAATTAGTTGAGGAAGCCCTTGCAGCCGACCGAGCCGCAGAGACAAGGAATGCGGTCCTTGGAGCCGATTTCGCGCTCGAATTTGTAGTCGTATGTGAGTTCCTCGTCTGCGGATGGAGTTAGGAAACTGTGCAAGTATACGGATAAGGAAAAAAACTCACTTTTGGCAATGTCCCTCAGCGCATAGATGACGATTCTCTTTGTGCCTTCGACCTTGATGATCTTTGCCGTGCAACTGGGTGCGCACGAGTGGTTGATGAAGCGAGCGATGCCACCCTTCTTGGTGGCGTCCACGACCAGGTCCTCGTCGATACGGAACAGGTAGCTGGAACCGATGCCCTGCTGTTGGTACTTGATCTCGCGCAGGTCGGCAACGCGCTGGCGAACCAGCTCGCCCACGTACTCGATGATCATGTCGCCGGCCGCGATGTTCTCGTCGGCATACAGTCCCCAGTTGTGAATGGCCGACCGGTCGAATCGCACCAGCTTCTTGCGCTTCTTGAGCTGGTTGAACGACATGGCGTCGCTCTCGAGGCCCAGCGTTTGCTTCTGCGTAGCGATCTCGTTGACCAACCGACGATTGTTGGCACGTGCCGAGCGTGATGTCTGTACCGATGCCATTTTCGCTGCCGCAACTTGCTTGGCCAGTTCCGCCGCTGATGCTGCCGGATCCTTCTTCGCTTGCTCTTCGCGCGCCTCGCGCTGCTTGCGCACGCGAATGTGGTGCGGAAGGTACTTGGATTTCTCCGAGTTGAGGATCTTCTTGACGCCTTCAGTACGCGCGCAGCCGGTGGTGTTAGACACATAGTAGCCTTCGATAGTGATAGGCTTGTTGACAGCACCGTAGACACCGCCGTTGTTGAGCGCTTTGATTTCCTTCTGAGTCCAAGCCCAAAGCTTGACATCGCCCAGATTCGCCATCCTATGCGAATGGAGCGCCGCGTTGAGGAATCGCACATCTTCGTCGTCTTTGACCAGGTGCTGCCACCCATCGATGTCAAGTACCAGTTCCGGATCATCTTCAACCGTGCGTCTTGGCCGTTCTGTAGACACGCTCCATTCCACTTCCGCACGAGGTTCTTCTTCTTGCGGTTCAAGGACCTCTGGAGTCGGTGCCTCTTCCTTTTCGATTTCAACCAGCAGATTTTCCGTGGCCTTTGCCTCTTCGCGAGCAACCTCCTGCTCCTCCAAAATCTGCTTCTTGGTCTTCTTCTTGGGCTTGGCTTCGACAGGTTTAGCGGTTCCTGTGGGAAATGTTAGGGTTTTCCGAACTAGTATGACAACCTGCACAATACCTTTCTTCTTTGCAGCCTTGATATGAGTTTCAGGCTCCGGTGTGGCGGTAGAGAGCTCGTCATCAGCAACAAGGTCAGTCATCGGAGCTACTTCTGTAGCCTTGATCTTGTTGATTCCAAAGAATAATGCATCGTCTTCTTCAGCTTTCTTGCGCAGCTTGACTTCAGCGAGAGCTCGCTTGCGAAGTTTCGTGTGACGTGGCAACGTGGAAATGACTTGGTGAAGTTCGCGCATCGCCATATCTTCAGGTTCCTTGCCGAGAAGATGACCAAGTAGACTCTTTGAATGCACATCGATCTCATCGTCACTTTCAACCGCACCAGCCCACCCATTCTCAAGCTTCCTACGCTTCTTCGGAGTCGCGCTACCATCCTCATCGACGAGACGTGCCGGACTAGGTGCAACTTCGCTGACGGCTCGACTATCTTGGTCATCGGAGCGAGTGAATGTTGTCTGCTTCTCATCTTCCGAATCACTGTCTTCAAACTCAAGCATACGGCGATGCAAAGCATGAACCACACGAGGCTTGGTCGGACGCTTCTTACGACGCTCATCATCGAAAGCATTCACAGGCGCCAACCGCGAAGGATCTTCCTTTCGAGGCACAGGTCTACCTTTCTTGTCAAAAGTAAGAGACTTGTTCTTGAAGAATATGGCTTGGAAGCTGGCGCGAGAGTTTGGAGTACCGACGGATGGTGTCTCGTCTCGGGTGAATTGAAATGGAGCTTGCTGATGTGCTGCATTGGGATCTGCAATGCCATATCGTCTCCTCTTCTCGGTATGCTTTTCTGGAGCAAGATAGTCGTGAAGTGCTGGAGTAGCAAGTTTCTGCTTGAGGTCTTTCAGGATTATATCCCTCAACCTAGGCGAAAGCAGATCGAGGACGCCTATAGAAAGGTCCAGGTTCTGCGCACGCTCTTTTCGCTCCATCTGCCAATCTGCTTCATCTTCTTCACGAAGACGCTTGCGATCAGCAGCGGCTCGTTTCTCAGCAGCAACACGCTCTGGACTCGGGCTGCGCACGTAATTTGGATTTCCATACTGATGGCATTCCATCTGCATGAAATACGTGAAAAGAGGGTGCATATGACATTCTTTATAGCAGCGCAAGGTCTCATCTTCACCACGCTTCGAGTCCTCAAAGACAACGTAGTAGCCAGTAGGATCACACCGGACTTCTCTCCAATCATAGAGTCTCAGTCTCTTCTTCAAGTGTGCGATGGTAGTGCCTAGAACAGGAACACTCTCGTGTGAGATGAAAATGTAAGGTATGCGATGGAGGGATGGAAGGATAGGATCTTGTTCGACGAGGGAGTGTTCAGGATGACGAGTTCGAGGGATAAAAGGCGCGATTTTGGCGGCAGGGCCGGTTGGCGCATTTGGTGGAGGAGTTCCTGCTCGAAGGTTGACTGGCGTTTCACTTTTGACTGGTAGTGGCGTCTTGGGAATGACGATTGGAGGTGGTGGTCGAACAGGTGGAGCTCTTGGTGCAGATTGTCTTGATGACGCCGCTGCTCGCTTACGAGACAATTCTTCCTGAAGCAATCGCTCTTGTTCCATGAGCTGAGCTTTGATGATCTTGGTAACTTGACGACGAGCTCTTGTGGCTTCAGGATCGCGCTCGATTGTGACGGTGCAAACACCAATTTTCTGTCCTGTACCTTCCTTTTCGGCTCGACGAGCTGCTTCAGCGGCCTTGACGGTCTGTTTACGGGCTGCAATGCTGTCTTTGTAGAGAACAGAGCAAACACCGACGTAACTACCCGCATCGTCCTTCTTGTTGTCGAATTCCGCAATCTCGCCAAAGCTGCCAAGCAATGTTCGGATTTGGACTTCAGGAGTCAATGGATCGAAGCCGTAGACAACCACTTTAACGGCGGGACCACGGCCAATTGAGATTCGCGGATCAAAGGGATAAGGACGCGGAGTAATTGGCGCAAAGCGAAGTTTTGTCTTGCTCGCTTTACCAGGACGATGATAGGCACCTTCACTGTAGCCAGCAATGGCAAGCCGTGGATCAGGCGGCGCTGGAGGTTCATTCTACAAGCAGAGCCAGTTAGCATTTTCTCGAACCAATCTCATGTAATAACAAAAATATGCAAGATCTGGGTGCTTGTAGAACGTACCTCAGCGCCAAACGCCTTGTATCTCGCTTTGTATCGCTTGCGATCCGAAGAGGAGAGTTTCTCATCGAGTTCGGGATCATATGTGCATTTAATGCCCTTAGTTTCTTTAGGACCTGGCCTCGCATCATTAGGCGGATCGGGTGGAGTTTGAATAGGTGTGATGGTCTCGGAGGCATTCTGCGATGAGACGTCCTGCGCCCGAGGAGAGGACACTCCATTCTGCATCTGATCGTAGGTGCGCTTAGCGGCGCGTGGACTCAGCATCTTGGTGGGAGAAGATTCTGTGTTGGTGATGGGAGTCAACGCGGGAGGTCCAGATGCGCCGGGTGCGTATTGTGTTGCCGCTGACATGTCGAGCTGAGGATGACTGAAGACGGATGAAGGAGCGCTGGACGACAGAGAGTTTGCCGAGCCCACACCCTTCATCACAATGTCCTCAGTAGAAATTTTTGGTAGCTCGCCATTGTTTGAGTTGGAAGAAGTAGAGTGATAAGAGTCGAGTGGTGTAGCAGCAGCGATGGACTGGCGCGTTCCGGCAGCGTCTGACGAGGGTGTAAGAGCGCGCGTGGACGAGACTGGAGGAACCAGCAGTTCAGCGCGATCAGCCTTTGACAAGGAGTGACGACGGTTATTTGAGGAGACGGAAGCAGAGTGCGCAGGGTCAAGGGAGTGGTCAAGCGAGTTGTCACCGCTGAGAAAAGATCTCGACATTCCCAGTGCGCGATCACCACGACGATGCACGTGACAGAGGTTTGATCATCTCGACGCGAGCGCGCAAGATGTCAAGGTGTCGAGATAAGCAGCAGAGGCAGCTTGTGTGCGGAGTGGTGGTGGTTAAAAAGTTTGATCTTGTGAGGTTGCGGACGCGGATGTGACGCGAACGGAGCGCGGGAGGTGAGAGTGAGGAAAAAAAGGACAGGGGAGTGAGATGGCGGATTGCGCTTGGCTCACGGCACCGGCTTGGGAAGCTGGAGAGCGTCAAAGAGCGAAAGGAAGCGCGTGGTGAGGAGAAGGAGGTAGAGGAGGAGAGGAGGAGAGAAGGCGGTGGTGGGTGGAATGGGATGAGGTTGCAGCTGCAAGAGTTGCGAGGAGTGAGAAGTGACAAGCGGCGTTGTGAGTGAGGGCGTGACTATGCCAATGAATTGGAACGACGGAAGTGCCTCGCAATTCTTGGCCACAAAGAATCCACGCAACCAGCAGCAGCCCGCAGCAGCCAGCAGCCAGCAGGCAAGCAAGCAAGCAAGCAAGCAATCGCCAACCAGCCAGCCAAAGGCTGAGAACCGAACTCTACCAAACTATGGGAGTAAAAAAGACCAGGGACCCACAGAGAAGCGGCCAACAAAGGGCCAACGATAATACTAGCGAAGGGGGCCGACCGAAGCCTATTTTCGTTCTCATCCTTCTTTCTTCCCCATTTCGCACCGCCAAATCGCTAATAAAGCACCATCCATCCTGCATCATCCACGAGCACACAATCGCCTTCAAACAATGGATTAAAACAACCCTTCCCACCGTCAACCTTCCATACGCGTAGAGTCCCACTAACCTCCCAATGCGTCTCGTTTATCCATACGCATCCGTCCACTTCGTTACGAGCTTCTCACCAATGCATTCCGACCCCAGCCATCCACACTACCACTTAGCAAAAGTCGGCGTATGAGCCATGACTCGCCCGATAACATCTACATAAATGCCATCGCGATTTTATGGTGATCTGAAAAGATAAAACTCTTTGCACACGTTGTGAATGTTCTCACGTGCTTCGTGTGGGCGGTTGGTGTTCTAAGACGCGTTGCGCTCCCAGACGTGAAGCGAATTGCACGAGACAGACATGCACACATGAGATCCCAAAAGCCGTAGCACAAAGACACAATGTAGTCCCAAGCAGGAGCCTGAATTGGTCCGAAATCGAAGGCTCTGGAGAGATGTCGCAATGCCAGCGGACAACCACCATCCTCGATCCACCCATCCGCTCATCCCAAGCTCCAGCACCCAACGAGCGTACTCTACGCGTGTATATCCCGCCTCGCGCACCCAACGCGCGCACTCCACGCACACGTATCTCCTCCTCTCCACCACAGTCCCGCAGTCACCCTACAGCACGAACTCGCCCCTAGCCCAGCCCCTCCTCTTGACGCCGAGCTCCACCGCAGCAGACCCCCAATCCTCGCCATGGCAGTGCGCGCCCTCGCCAACGCCCGCGCGCGCCAGCCCCTGCTCCTCGCTCAGCAGCGCCAGCACGCCGAACACCACCGGCACGTCGCGGTCCAGCTGCACGCGCATCAGCCCCGCCGACACCGCCTCGCTAATGTACTCGAAGTGCATGGTTTCGCCCTTGATGAGCGCGCCGATGGCCACGATAGCGTCGAGCGCGGCGGTTGAGGGCGCGTTGGCGTCGGCGGTCGGCGCTGCGGCGGCGGAGGGCGTCAGGTCCGTTAGCAGGTCGGTTGCGGAGGGGGGCGCGGTGCTGGTGCTGCGGCTTTGGAGGTGTGAGGCGGCGTACATGCTGTGGCTGTTAGGGACGTGGAGATGGGAGCGGAGAGGTGCGGAGATGGGTGGAATGGGAGAGGTGAGGTTGAGAGGTGAGCGAAGCGTAGCTATGGCCTCGGAGCGGAGGCTTAGACTCGAAAGCGAGTGATGTGGACGTACCGCTGTACCGCCAGCGGCAGCTCGTAGCTACCTGGTACCGTCTGAACGACTATGTTCTGCTCTTTGACTCCGGCGTCCAGCAGCGCCTTCTTTGTGCCTTCAACCAGTGGGTTGATGATCTTGGGATTCCACCGTGCGTGTACGATGCCAATTCGAAGCTCCGAGCCTATTCTCTCAACGTAAGCACGCGTCTAAAAAGCTTCCGGTAAAACCAGGATGGATTTTTAATGCTGAGAGCAGCCTCGTCACTCACCATCGTAATTCTTTGGCTGCCCTGCTGTAGTAGGAGCCATGTTTGGAATAGGATCTAAGAGACAAGCAGTCGAAATGACGATGGAGGCGCTATGCAATAACAGTAATGCTGCTGGGTGATACTTAAGCTAGCATGAAGATGAAGAAGAGCGTATATTTGAAGCTCAGCAAAGAGCTTGTGAGATCAGTTACCTAATAAGTGGGGTTTTTGTGTTCCTTGCATAACGGCCAAGAGAAGCGTAGCGTCATCAGATTCAATGGCACACATTAATACGAAGCTGGAATGCTACTAAAGGAATCATCAAGCTACTTGAGTTTTAACATCTTCTAAATTATCTGCCGAATAATCCTACATTCAGCTCGTTCGTTAACGTTTACGACTTTCCTCCCCGGAGTATCTTGAAAAAAACATTTCCGAGCTACAAAATCCAAAGGCGGCGTAAAACAGAGGCACGCACAAAGATCAGCCTAGTAAGCATTCGGGGCCATCATCTCTACAGTTCCAATGGCACGCATCGGCTCTCGAGCAATTCCTTACTCGACGGTCACCGATTTGGCCAAGTTACGCGGGAAATCAACGTTCAGGCCCTCGCCGACGGCAAGCCAGTAGGCCATGAGCTGCAGCGGGATGACGTTGATGAGGCCCTGCAGGCAGTCGACGGTGCGCGGTACCTCGATGCGCTCGGTCTTGTCGGCCGGGAACTCGGTGTCGCCGGTGTTGCAGATGATGATGGGCTTACCCTTGCGAGCGATGACTTGCTGGTAGGCGTTAAGCGATTTAGCGAAGATGTCGTCGCGCGTCAGGATCATGACGATCGGTAGGTCTTCGTCTACCAGCGCGAGAACGCCGTGCTTTAGTTCGCCCGACATGACGGCTTCGCAGTGGAGGTATGAGATTTCCTTGATCTTGAGGGCACCTGAGTGGAGGAGTTAGTACAGAGAATTAAATAATTATCAAAAACAACGTACCTTCCAAGGCAGTGGCGTGCTGTGCACCACGACCAAGGAGAAGCATGCTCTTCTGGTGCTTGAACTTCTCGCAGAGCGCTTTGATAGTTTCATCGAGCTTAAGCACGTCTTTGAACTGGTCCGAGACCTTGCCAAGACCTTCCATGATCTCCTCACGGCGGTGCTGTTTAGAAGCGCGGTCTTCGCTGAGCGAAAGAGCAAACATGACCATGCAGACGAACTGCGAGGTGTAAGCCTTGGTTGAGGCAACACCAATTTCAGGTCCAGCGTTGATGTGAACACCGCAGTGGGTGAGCAGGGAGATGGACGAGCCAACAACATTGACAATACCAACGGTCAAAGCACCGCGTTCCAAGCAGTACCTCAGGGCCATAAGCGAGTCAGCAGTCTCACCGGACTGAGATACGAAGACGCAAGTATCATCACGGAACACTGGAGCCTGACGATCAAGGAAATCCGAAGCTAGCTCGACCGCAATTGGGATTTCAGTCAGTTCCTCGAAAATTCCACGGACGGCCATTGCTGAGTGGAAAGATGTGCCGCAAGCAATGAAAATGATCCTCCTGCAGCGGCGGATAGTGTTGATGTACTGGCGCAGACCACCAAGGGTGACGCGCTTATTCTCGAGGTCAAGACGACCACGCATGGCATTGAGCACGGATTCGGGCTGTTCGAAGATTTCCTTCTGCATGAAATGGTCGAAACGGCCCTTCATGATCTCTTGGAGCTCAATCTCGAGCGTCTGGATGGCACGGACATTGGATGCACCCTCATCCTTCTTGACGCGGTGGATGTTCAGCGAACCCTCATGGATGTGAGCAATATCGTCGTCCTCCAAGTACAAGACCTTCTTTGTGTGCTCGACAATGGCAGATGGGTCGGAAGAGAGGAAGAATTCGGTAGGAAGAGGAGCGCCGTCGTCAGAGAGGAAAGCACGGGACTGCGAGCGGTGGAGGAGAGACTTGTCTGGCGGAGCGAGGAGGTTATTGCTCTTCTTGAGAGCCACGTTCTGCGAGGCACGCTCAGCCGGAAGAGCGGTGCCTTCTTCGGCGTACTCAACGTCGACAAAGTCGACTTTCATTTTCTTGGTGGTCCTGACACCTACAACCAGTGGCGAACCTTTACGGGCCGCAATGACTTCATGTGGATAGTGAACCGACTTCAGGAGCAAACCAAAGGCACCTTGGAGCTCTTTGATGACGGCCTTTGCTAGCACGACAAAGTCAATGTCGGGATGCTGCGAATAAATGTACTTGGCAAGCTTTGCAATGACCTCGGTGTCGGTCTCGGTCTCGAATTTGTAGCCTTTGGACTCGAGCAGAGCCTTCAATTCCTTGTAGTTGGTAATGATACCATTGTGGACAACGGCGAATTCCCATTCGGGGTCGGATCTGTAATTGCTGTTGTCAGTCGCAGATTCACAGCTTTACTTTGTGAGAGTCACAAAACGTTGAGAAACATACCTGTGAGGATGGCAGTTGAGACGGGACGGTTTGCCGTGAGTGGCCCAGCGAGTGTGTGCAATACCGGCGTGGGAATCAAAGACCTTCTTCATGTCTACATTGCTCTCTTCAATGAGTTGACGGAGTTTGGCAACCTTGCCGACCTCCTTGAAAGCAAACACTTCATTCTTCTTGTCACCATCGACGGCCAAACCAGCTGAGTCGTAACCGCGGTATTCAAGTCGTGCGAGACCTATAGAGCGAATCAAGTCAGCGAACAGACAAATACGCATCAGTAGAGCTGAGCTTACCATTGAGAAGGGTTTCAATGATGAACTTTCTGTCCCGCTCAACCAGGTAGTTAACGTAGCCGAAGATGCCACTGTCGATTGTCAGCGTAACAAGCTCGATAGTGGTTAAGAGAGGCGAAGAGAGTGAGTTGCGGCGATGGTAGAGCTTACCACATTGTGAAGGAGTATTGTGAAATAAGTCAAAAAGCGTGCCTACAAAATCGTAGCTGACCGAAGGCAAAGTTGGAAAGGAGGTGGGTGAGTGAGGATGAGCGAGCGATGGAGTCTTTAAGAGCGGATTGAATAAATAGATGGGATAGAAAATAAAGAGCTGAGCTGAGAGCAGGAGAAGGAGATTGTCGGCTGGATCTTTATAGGAGTTCGAGTTTGACGCAGGGTTGAGCTTTTGAGCTGAGAAAAAGCTGGAGGCGATGAGAAACAGCAAGGTCAAGTACCCTGCAGGCTGTACTGTATACAAAGATGGCGTCACGGATGCGAGGGGCGTGGCATGGGATGGGACGGGCTTGGATGGGCTTGGGTGGATTGAACTGCTGATACGCACAGCAACGCCTGTCGCACCGAGAGAGGAGTGGAGTCGAGACCAGTGCACGTTTGCCATTACGGTATCCATATTCACTCCACTAATTAAATAACTCTGCGATTCGCTTCTTTGTTCGCTGCACGCCTTTTTCTCAAAGTGTCGCTGTCTTTCAACGACCTGGGACTGGCACTAGGGGGCTGATTTTCAGGGGCCAATACGCCAATCCGTCCCCCATCCACCCACATCATTCGCACCATTCACATCGACTCGGCGTGGCTCAGCCCTTGCAATAGCAAAGCATGCACGCAAACTGCCATGGCACTCCTTCTCCTCTAAGAATAGACGTGCCACCCATAGCGAAACAGCTCCATCAATTGGCTCCGCAAGGCTGTCAGCAAATCCTCTCACTCGAACTCCTGCTAATGACGTTGAATATCAATCATCTCATCCCATTCCGCCTGAGACTGCAGTGCTTACGACGCTGTTCCTCTGAACATGATCGGCAGCCTTCTTTTGATGCAAAAAGGAACAATAAGGATGTCATCATCCGTGTGTTCACAATGGCGAGGACAGATACTCCGTTGCTGTGGTTGTCTAGCGCGCGGAATTGCTAGAGCAAGCCAGCCACCACGCCACCAGCCATACATTCTACAGGACATTCCATCGTTCGATGAACTACCTCTCCGTATTGTTACCAGTCTTGACCGGCCCACATGCACTCTTTAGATCAATGGTAGCCACAATCTGACAGTTTCCGACGTTCCATCACGAAACCTATTCGTCGTCTCCAGAAACTAAGCGACCGTGCTCATTAGACCCACCTATGTATTCGGAGGCTCCGCTAAATGAAAGTCAAAGTCGGTGATGCGCGACACTGCCACAGTCCATTCAATTCGCATTCCTCAAAAATTCTTGGAACCAATAGAGATTTTGCCGTCCTCGTGAACGGCAGATCGTCGCCGCCGCCTGGAATAGTCGTTTTGTTGCCACTTGGTCTTATTGATGAAGACCCACACACAGCCCCGGCCCTACCATCTATCGCCTCCTGCATCTTCCCGACGCGACCTTGCTTAGCTACCTCATACATGGTGGACCGCAGCTGTCGTGCAGGTATTAGACCGCTTCCGCATTCCAAAGTTGTCAAATGACTTACCATCGTACCTCGTGAATATGTTTCTTTGAGGCGCAGAGATCCGGTCAATGAGCGCTATGAGCAGCCAAAATTTCAGCTGGATAGCCCGAACTTACAGCCAGTTTCAGCCGCAAAAACGCCATCGAACATCTGCTCAATAAACGGCACATAGTCGGTAAGCTGACAGTAGGAATACACTGCCTGTACCTTCATAATCTCCAAGAGCCGCGCGGTAAATCCTTCGCCGATTTAGAGGTTAAGATAGTGCTGTTGTTCCGAATTTCCCAATTTAGGACGCTGGATACATCGAATCCAATGATGAACGTCATACTCGTTCCAAATGTAGGCTTCCAATGCAAAAACAAGCACCGTCGTAGCTCTCTCCCTACAGTCCTTAACGACATCGGCTTCACCCTTCTGCGTCTTAGCCGTGGCTGAAAAGGATACGTCCAATGCGAGTTCGACAGCTCAGCTCTTTCCTACCCGCCTAGTTCTTGCTGACAGCTATGCATTATCATCGGTATCTCCATTACACTTTACTCTTGTAATTAGAAATGAGATCCGTCTACGAAAGCTACACGACAGGGCGGCTGCAGAACATGGTTTATATGAGACTATGAGAATGTCAATGTTTGAACAGACTTTGAGATACTCAGAAGTCAAAGCATCTCAGACTTGTCCATTCACTCAGCATGTTCTGCCCAACAATTAGAGCACATAAGGTGATAATCGACACTTCGCCGGTTCTCCAAATAGATTCACCAAAGCATTTGTCTTAACGGCTCTTTTCACAAAGCTTACAGCGGCGTGCAGGAACGATGTCCGGTTTCCTGTGCACACACGCTTTCTGCGCACAATCCTGAGTACAGCTATTGACAATCACTTTACCTGACTTCTTTACCCTTATCTCTTGTATCTTCTGAGAGGTACCTAGATATCACAAGTCACAGAACGGGGCCACAGATCCCATGATCACCGTACCGCATAAATGGACGCGGGTCTTGCGGCTTAGACTATTCATGCAGATAACTCCACAGAGAAATGGTAATTGATCTCATCTGAACTCGTAAAATCATTGTCTTTTGATCATAATCCATACCTCCTGAATACCTTCCATACCGCGGAATCACATGGAATACAACCTAAGATCGGACACTCCCGCAGAGTTGGTTGGCGCCGCGAGATAATGACTCCTCGCAGCTGAAGGCATTTATGTTGGAGCGCACATCCCGAGCACGGTCATTCGTGAATATCATGTAAATCATGAGACGAGATACGCCAAGGATCATTAACCCTTGATTCAGATAGCTTCAATGAAAAACGTCAAACGTAAAACTTGGTCGACCCATACCAAACTCATACAGTATCTCGCTTCTTGCCTGTAAACTCATGCTGTTGCAGTGATCTTGTGTTTCACGATTCCGGGACCGCCATGACTCAGAACCTGAATTGTCTTCAAAAGGGCTATAACCTTCTAGAATATTACTTACAAGATATATAAAGAAGTCGGGCAGTAAGGTGGAGGCGGGGCGGTGGTTGATCTATGAAGCACTGTAGGACTCTAGCAGCTTGACCACCGCCTCGTGCCCGGCTGCACACGAGAGCGCCGTCAGACCGTTGTCGTCCCTGGAGTTGACGTCGGCCTCGCCTGTCTCGAGCAGCAGCTTGACTACCGCCTCGCGCCCGTTCCAGGCTGCCCTCGAGAGCGCCGTCCAACCGCCGTTGTCCCTGGAGTTGACGTCGGCCTCACCTGTCTCGAGCAGCAGCTTGATCACCGCCTCGTGCCCGCCCCGGGCTGCCAACGAGAGCGCCGTCCGACCGCCGTTGTCCCTGGGGTTGACGTCGGCCTCACCTGTCTCGAGCAGCAGCTTGATCACCGCCTCGTGCCCGCCCCGGGCTGCCCACGAGAGCGCCGTCAGACCGTCGTTGTCCCTGGAGTTGACGTCGGCCTCGCCTGTCTCGAGCAGCAGCTTGATCACCGCCTCGTGCCCGTTCGCAGCCGCCCACGAGAGCGCCGTCCGACCGTCGCTGTCCCTGGAGTTGAGGTCGGCCTCGCCTGTCTCGAGCAGCAGCTTGATCACCGCCTCGTGCCCGCCCCAGGCTGCCAACGAGAGCGCCGTCCGACCGCCGTTGTCCCTGGAGTTGACGTCGGCCTCGCCTGTCTCGAGCAGCAGCTTGACCACCGCCTCGAGCCCGCCAAAGGCTGCCAACGAGAGCGCCGTCCAACCGTCGTCCTCCCTGGAGTTGACGTCGGCCTCGCCTGTCTCGAGCAGCAGCTTGATCACCGCCTCGTGCCCGCCCCGGGCTGCCCACGAGAGCGCTGTCAGACCGCCGTTGTCCCTGGAGTTGACGTCGGCCTCGCCTGTCTCGAGCAGCAGCTTGATCACCGCCTCGTGCCCGCACAAGGCTGCCCACCAGAGCGCCGTCCGACCGCCGTTGTCCCTGGAGTTGACGTCGGCCTCGCCTGTCTCGAGGAGCAGCTTGATCACCGCCTCGTGCCCGTTCGCAGCCGCCCACGAAAGCGGCGTCCGACCGAACCAGTCTCTCGCGTTGATATCCACATCAATCTGATCCGTCTTTTGGAGAATCGCTCGTAACAGCCCTACCAACTGATAGCGCGATGCTATGTGTATCGTGCTTGCCCCTTCCCCGGGAGGATCGTACGAAAGTGGCTCTATTTTGCCGTAAACCTGCACCCACAATTGTAAAAGGGCTTCTGATGGCCAGGCGAAATAGTTTAGAAGATCGTCTTGAGAGACGTTGTTTTCTTCGCTTTGTTTCACATGCGATAACCATGATGTCGTGGCGTAGCGCAATAAAGGAAACTCAGATCTCAAATCTTCACTGGAATCAATTGTAGATTGGCCAATCTCCTTCATTGCCAGGTAGCGTATGCAGCTCCTGGACAAACGATGGTGTGCGATTCCTACCAAATCAGTTTCGGTCCCGGCCGACTTTAGATTGCCGCCCAAAAGCGATAGGCCCTTCTCGACGAAAAAGTCCCTAACTGTCTGGTGGATGAACTGTACAACCCGTCCGCTCGATGATGGCACAACCTCAGCAAGACCATGGCTGAGTACTTTGAGCCTTGTTTCCATCGTTTCGCTGCTGTGTACGTAATCTTCCGCATCCTTACATTGTTGCAGTGACTCGTGCGGGCAATCAGCGTCGAGGATCATAGCCCATCGTAACTCATCTAATGAGAGGGACCGGGTAGCAAAGCAGATCCATTGGATTAATTTCAAGGAGTCTGGCTTCTTGTCCATGTCTTGGACGAGACGAAGGTATAGCTCATCCAGTTGTTGAGGGATGTCACCGATGGCCTTTTCGATCCTCTTGACTCCTTCTCCGTCACACTCAAGCTTCAGCACGTGCTCCACGACAAGACGCGCCCATATGAAAAGGCCCGAGGCATGTTTCGTGATGAGATCTGGAATCGTAGATGACATCCGAACGCTAAACGTAGAAAGCCGGTCGTGCACGTAATCAGAAATGTCCTGTCCGTTTTCTTGCTCAAGGGCGATTTCAAACCCGTAATCCAGGTCGAGAATAGGGTATTGACGACAAGTGAAGCAAATGCGAAACGGCAGCTTAGTGGGTGGGAGCTCCTGGAGCAAGGACTTAAACCCCCTGACTAAGTCAACCGCAGTTTCTTTACCACTTTCATCTAGTGCGTCGACAAAGAGCCAGACTGAATAGCTGTCTAAGACCTTCTGCAGCGACGACTCGAAGAAGCGCTGTAGCTCGTTTGGATCCCATTTCCAGTCTTTCCCCAGCTTCCCCCTATTCTCACAACGTTGTTGAAAGGTATCAGTTAGATTTACTAGTGCGTCAGGAACTTGCCGGAGGACCTGATGGAGGAGCGAGCGGAAGAGGCCGAAGCGTGTCTTTTGGAGTTCAGAGCCGCGATTATGGAAGAAGAACGAGAGAACAAGGGCTCTATCTCTAGTATTAGGTACTTTCATGACATTCTCGAGTGCGTATCGCAGCAATGTCGATTTCCCGGAACCGGGTTTTCCCTTGATCCAGAGTAAGGTTCGATCGGAAACGGCCCAGCTCGTATATAATTCATGTCCCAGCAGCCACTCGCATGTCCCCTTTGCAGCTGTTTTGATCTGATTGGACCGATCCTCCATTTGTTCAAAGGCAAGCGATTTTAGGCAGTCTCGTAACGGTTTTGAGGGTTCTGGCAGGCTTTGGACTTTAATCTTCAGCAGCCACTGGGAAATAATCTTGGTTTGGACAATATGAAGCTTGAAGAAAATCAGCCAAAGCCTACGTGAACTTGATAATAATAGGCTTACATAGTCTTTAACCTCTGTGTCCGCATCATCGATCGTCTTCTTCTTTTCAGAAATGGAGCGGTCATCAAGCTTATAAACTGCACCCGCAAGGTGCCCTATTATAATCAGAGCTGTCAAACCTTGGCATTTATAACTTGAGAACGTACCTGCTCTGCATTGTTGTAAGTAGTCGTTCAAAGCTATCACATAGAGTAGAATGGCTTTGTACGCATTCGTCAAAAGAGAGTCGAAGTGTTTGTCAGTCTGCGGTTCTCTATACAATATTTCGTACTGCGCGTATCTTGTTAGAAACCCCGTGACAACTCTTGAGCTAGAGAAGACGAATTTGCGAGCTTGTCTCGCATTTGCAGCGACCTGCATGCCGAAAGACACGACCGACCAGCCTAGGGCTGCGTACCCTGACTTATCAAAGTGCACCGCGGCATCGCCAAGGGACTTAAATGCTATGACTCCGTTGATGATCTTATCGATGATCTAGAACCCTATTAAGGCTGCATAACTTGGGAATTTGGGTACGGGGTTGAGCTTACGGGCCTCTCGGTCTTCTCTTCCTCATCTTTGAGCTTCTGTGCCGTAGAAAGAACACGATTGACGTCGTCGCTGAGTGAGTCTCCCTTATGAGCATCAGGGCATAAACTTGGTGTTTGGCCGTTGGAGGATGCGTTTGCCGCGTGCTCTTCTCGTTTGGATTTAATGAGTACATCAAGTTTATCCCGATCTTTTTGCTCGAGGCTCTTCGCTGCTGCTTCCCAGAGTGTCAGGGCTTGCTCGTCTTGCTGAGACGGTGGCTCATTATCGGTTCTTTCTGCTGGTGAGGCGGCGTCGCTGCTAGCTCTTGGTCCATCTTCTCCAGACAAGATCGGCAGATGCTCTGGCTTCTTCTTAGAATTCCTCGAGAAGAACCCCTTTTGTTCTCCCTTATCCTTCCCTTTCATCCGAAGCGCCTTGATCGATGGAAGAGGCATTGACGAAAGCGTACATAACCGCGTTCTGCCTGATGCATGTGAGCTTGACACGTGCTGGCGCGACCAGAGGCCTCACCATGAAACCACCGCCAGAATGCAGTATTCCCAGCATAACGAGGAAATACAACGGCATCAAAATCGCTTCACCTTTGATGGGAGTAGAAAGGGAGTTGTGAGAAAAAAATACACCAGGTGGGGGTCAGCTGAATAACGCAAGCCATGCAGTCGTAAGTGGTCAGGCGGATCTCGCCAGCCTTGTTGACCTCAAGAGACGAATTGTTCGAACCAGATATGAGTGAAGGAGCATTGCTAAGGCAGACTCGGATATACCTCGTCGACGAATTTGTAAGGACACAAAGGATTCAGCTTGGGCAGCGGCAGATGTGGTAGCGATTCAATGCCAGCTTCAACTTCGGCTTCAGCATTTAGTGACATTACCGAGCAGACCGAGTCTACCTCTGCGCAATCGTTCATGGCCATGCCAACCTCCTAGGCCTCGGAGAGCTTGTTGCTGATGACCTTGGTACCTTCAGACCTCCAGCGTATAGCTCTGGTGCCTCTTGCGGCCAGTCTACTTCCTTACGTCTCTTTACTTTTACAGCCTTGTGGAGTCTTGTAGCCTTCAGCCCATATGTGGCGCAAGTCCAGAAAATGGTTGTAGAAAGTAGACGTAAGAATTCGAATAATGTAGCTGTTAGAAAGCTCTAGGCGATGGCTCATACGAATATCACCGCACGGAATGGGTGAGCAAACGAGATTCTGAGATCCTATGCATGCTGCGATTTCTGTAGCTTTTGCAGCCTTATGGGAAGTTTTATGAGGATCAGCTCATACGTGGCGCAAAAGCAGAAACTTATTGAAAAAGGTGGACGCGAGACTTCAGCTTCAACCACGGGCAGTTACTACGGTACTTGCTGGAAGCTTCAGTGTATGACGCACAAGGCATAAGAGAGCACAACTCATATCCTGAAATGGGTAAGGCATTTGAAAAACACAATCCACTCATCTTGATTAGAGAAACGTTGCTATGATCCTCTGACTTCCGATGCTGGCTGTACAAAATCACATGCCGTCACCGACGAAATCCTCCTTTGACCAGCTATCTTTCGGTATCAACACAATGCCACGAGCAATAATCCCCCCATCATTGACTACAAAGGTGATTCATGATCACGAGATCTAGGTAGTCAGTCTATATATAATAGCACTTTGTGTTGAGGCTGAATTGGTGTGCGCGCTCTCAAAGTGGTGAAACCAATGTCGCAACCTTAGGATTGTATCCTCTTCGCAGAGCACAAACTCTCTGCAATGCAATTGAACTCCCAACCACACGTGCAGCCAGCTCTATCTTCCTTAACACGAATTTAGCGCAGAACCCAAAGATATTAAGAATACATCCGAAAGCACAAAGCGGTCTGGCTACTTCTGATCGCAGTAACCGGGCGTCTTTGGCGCGTCACCCGCCACCCAACTCTTGACCGTAAGCACCGTCGTGTAAACCAGGGCAAAGCATCCAAATATGATCAGAACAATGTCGGAGACCTTCTGCCAGCGCGTCGTGGACACGGCTTTATAGTGGAGCATCGGCTGTGCGAATGCAAGTCAGCAAAGGCCTCAACAAGCGAGAAAACAGACGAAGAGAGAGACAAAGACAAAAATAAGAACGAGATGGTACGAACCGGGTAGATGTAGACGAGAGGGATGCACGCGAAGCTGCCGACGAGGGCGACGAACTTGTCGAGGTCGTCTGCGCCGACCCACGCGATGGCCGCGCACACGACGACCATGCAAAAGCGAAAGAAGTTCTTCTTCCACTTGACGACGGGGTCGTTCTTGCCCGTGCGCTTGAATATCGCCAGCGACGTGATCTCGATGGCCGGGAAGAACTGCAGCGGCGTCGACAGCAGGATCGCCAGCGAGTAGATGAACTGCACGGCGTTGACGAAGCGGTTGTCCTGCGGCATGTTGAGGATCACCACCGTGCGCGTTTTGCTGCCGTACGCGGCGTAGGAGAGCGCGCCCATCGACGTGAAAATCACGGTGATGATGACCATGATGACGCCGAGGACCGCCGGGAATTTGCTTGGCTCTCGCATGCTCTCTTGGATTGGGATGATTAAACCGATGCCTTCGAAGGTGAAGATTGCTGTGCCGATGAATAGCGTCCACGAATTGGCGTTGAATTCTTTGATGTCAGCAACGCCGTGCTGTGACACAAGCGTGAAGATATCAAAGTAGTAAAGATACAGCAGGCCTAGAAGAATAAAGATATCTGCTGCAACGGCGATTTTCTGAATGTTCTGAATGTTGCGGTACAAAGACAGCGGTAGAAAGATGATCATCTGCATCAGGATCAACCATTTAACTGCAATGTCAGTCTTGCACTTCGACACAGCCAAAATGAAGGCCTGAAGGTTCTCCGACACGAAGACGATATACGCCGACGAGAAGCCGATCTGGCTGATGACGAGCGAAAAGTTGATAAGGAAGCGCAGGGTGTTGCCATACAGCTTGAATCCCATCTCGCCAAACGACAGCGGAACCTTGGCACGTGTGGAGCACAGCAGCAGAAAGCAGTAGTAGCTGAGAATGGCGATACCAAGCAGAACAAAGCAGCTGAAGAGCATGCCGCCGTTGAGGAAAGCTTTGGGCAGAAACAGCACGCCGGTGCCGACGAACGACTTGAGCAGCAGCATGGCCGCGCCCATCGGGCTGCCTCCGCGCTTGGCCTTCTCGGTGCGGCGCCTCCGCGCTCGCGGCCGCTTGCCCGCCGCGCCCAGCAGCGCGCTGCGCTCGCCATACTCTTCGGCTTCGCCCTCCTCGGCTGTGTAGCCCTCTGGTGAGAAGTAGTCCTCCGACTCTTCCTCCTCCTCGTCGAACTCCTCGCCAGCAAAGTGGCCGTACAAGCTCAAAAACTCGATGAAGCTGGTCGTCAAGATATGCGGGTCTTGGCGGGCGCGGCCGGCGGCGCTCGACTCGGCGACATCGCGGTCGGGCGAGGGGCTGGCGACAGCGCGACGAATATAGTTGCGGCGGAAGCCGCCGGGCTGCTTGATGGAGGCGATGTTGAGGGTTTCGTCGGGCGGCGGGTCGCGCTCGATGTCGAAGCTGCGGCGGCGCGGCCGGCTGATGCCCTGCGCCTCGGCCGCCTGCTGCTCCACCAGCCGGTAGATGGGCCGCGTCACGTCCCCGCCCTGCAGCCGCAGGCTCGAGAACTCGTCGTCGGCCAGGCCTTGTCCCACCGCCTCTTCGGAGCTCTCGCGTGTCGGTCCCAGCGTGCTTGGCCGTCCTCGTGGGCTCGACGATAGCGCCGACGGCCCCGCCAGGTGCCGCTTTACGATCTCGAGGTTGTCGTGCAGGATCGGGCTTCCGCTTGGGCGCTGCTCGATGGAGCCATAGTTTGTTCGAGGGCCACGACCTTCAAGTGCAGCCGATGCAGGAGAAAGTGGCCGAATAGGAGGAGTGCCGAATCGAGGTGGAGAGCTCGAGTATGATCCTCTAAGCGCGGCTGCCAACGCAGATTCGGTCGGTATGCTAGGCACTGGCCCCTTTGAGGTTTCTAGTTCGGCCGGTGTGTGGGTTCCTGAGTGCTGATTGCTGGCGAACTGAGCTGGAGTAGGTATCTGACGAACAGGCGGCGTACCGAAAGGATACGACGGGACTGGCGAACCTAGTCTGGCTGTCGAGGTTGCTCTATTCTGAGATCCTAGTGGCGAACTGCCTAGAGCAGGATTTGAGGGCTCGTCGATGGGTTCCGGTTGTGGGTTTTCGTACGCTGAGGACGGTTCATCGCTGTCTGCCATTCTGAGGGGATTATTGCCTTGTAGCGTGCGCCCAGTTCATCTAAAGTAGTATGAGAAGCTCAAGAGTGCATTGAGGATTATTGTGAACGCTATTAGGTATCTCAATGCTCGGTTTTGGTGACGCAGCGGGCACAAGACGTGAAAGTTCAAGTCGGGTGACGGACGAAGTCGATGGCTGTGCACCGTGTGATCTCATCCAATACGATCGTTTGTCATTCTACCTCAAGACGTATTTGGTTCTCCGGCAGGATAAACTTCACTATGCCTTAAATATTTTATTTGAGTGCTCCAAGGTCCCGAAAATTTTTGGGCAGAGAATTATGCGGGTGATGTGGATCTTGTGACTAAAATGGCCTGCAATATCCTCGGTGTTGGCCGGTTGCATTTGAGCATCAGTCATAAAACCCGGAAGAATCAGGCTTAATTGGTCACTTCAAATATGCATTCTACTCGTATTACGCCTACTTCTGCTCTGTGCATAGTTTTCCGGGTCATTCCATCTTTCATGAATCCCCAGAGCGCCATGCAATAGAATTCCAATCATTAGTATTAAGCAAATGGTAAACAGATCATTATCACCTATCTCGCCGTGACCGTGATCTTCTCGAACTGCTCTTCCTCTTCAGTCTGCTTGAATTCGTCCGCGGTGGACTGTCCGGTTCAAACGCACTCCTGGCTTCTTCCATTGCGCTGCCAGATATATCTGTGTCTACCGCCCTAGCCTTCCCTTTGCCCTTTCCTTGTCGACTGCCATCGATAGCGATTGGCGCAGTTCCCCTGGCGCCACTCATCATCACTTCTTTGCCCAATCCTCTTCTGCCAGATGGCATCTGGCTCATGCTGGGTGTATCCGGATGGCGATCGCGAAGAGCAGCCGCAGCTTCTTCAGCTACGAGAGTTGTGTTGCGGTGTGACGCCTCTATCTGACGACTATGTCTCCGCTTCAGCCATATGCCGAGGATTATGGCACAAATGGCGGCAAGTATGAGGACGATGACCATGATCACCCAGCGGTAGTGCGTGCCTATCCATGTTGGATGAGAGCTACCTTTGTTGCTTGGCTTTTGTGCACTTGAGGTTGATGTGGCGACGGACGTGGACGCAGAGGAGCTGCTGCTGCTGGTAGCTGATCCGCCGCCAGGAGTAACGACAACGCCGTCGTTGCACAAGTTGGTATACCAGGTTTGAATTGTCTGTAGGTCGGCTGCTGAACAAGCGCCATTGCAAATATCGTAGGAGGTTGATTTAAACTGCGTCAGATATCCCGACTGGCAGAAGCATGATTGATATGTGGCTTGATTCGTGGTTGGAGCTCCTCCTGACGGCACGCATGCGCTTTGCGCGTTGAGGAGAGTCTGACAATCGAAGGCACAGTCCGGTAGCTTAGAGTGATCGAGAATGGTGCCTACTTGAGCCAGTGACGGACTTGACAGGAGGACGAGGGTGGATACGGAGAGTAAGGCATGTCTGAGAGGTATTATTTGACTGTATATAGCCATTATGTTGATCGTAGATGGAGTTGTGCTGCAATCTTTGCTGCAATGGCTGGTTAGAATGGCGTTATCCCTGGCGGTATGCTGGCTGCGAGGGCGCGTCGGGTTGAGAGACTAATAAAGTGTGGTGGAAGTATTGAACGCGGTTTATGGCATGTTAACGAGCGACTTGCTTTGGTTGGACGATGGAATGGGAAAAGCGAGAGAGGTTGTTGGTGGATGCGAATCGTGAGACCGGCGAGCGAATACGAAAGAGGAGCGACGGAGTTGAATCTTGTTCTCCTCTTCGTCGTATTCCGTCGCTACCACACCACCCTGCGACTTTGCACCCTGCGAAAAGCGGTTGGCGATTGTGGCTGGGGCCGTGCACGCGTGTGGAATTGCTCTGTGCCTGGACGAAACGTTTCAAATTTTCATTGTTGTGCGCTTATTATTGAATCTGCATGAGACTTGCAAAGGAGTTCAGTCCGACTCGTGAGCAGATTGCATGTCATGTTCATCCCACTCTCTTGAAGCCATCCGAGATATTGCCGTTACCAGTACTCAGCGATTTCAGCACCCATATCTGCCCCAATCTAGACCTCTTCGTAGCCAGAGATAAAAGAAGGGTCCTGCAGCTTTCCGACACTAGCAAAAGAGCATGCAGAGTCAAATTGCCTGTCTCCACCCACTCCATTGCGGCTCACGTGGCGTATTTGTTGGCGTTCTCAGGCCAACGTTCCGATCTGTGGCTATGACCTGTCCACAGGGCTACAACGCTCCACCGTATTGATGAGAAGAATTCTGTATTCTGAACACTTACGGTAGCCATTATGAGACGGTCAGAATCGCATTTAGTTCATGAAGTGATCTGATGGAAGGTTGATATGGAAGATTATGAGGTTATTCACGAAACCCACCTAAGCTTCGCCTCTCCGGGCCGTCGTCTTCAAATGTCGTGCTTTCCTTCATCAATTTCAGCAGCACCATCGCCTTCGACATCGTCGTTGGTATCAGCCGTAGCGCCATTCCGATCACCTACATCATCAGCATCGGCTTCGTCTTGCTCAAGAGGCTGCGCTGTGAGCCAATGCTTCCGTTCCATTTGAGCCTTTTAACGTACTTGAATGGCTGGATATGCTGCTCGTGTTCGTTACAACATTCTTTCCTGAGACTCCGGACCCATCCATCGCTACGATGAAGTGGAACTCCCTCGTTGTTGGTGGTGTTGTCGTTTTTACAAACGGTGTACGTTGTGCTTAGGTACGGAGTATAGTGGATCGGTGGGCTATGTTAGCAAGGACGCTGAGGGCTGCATGCGAAGTAGTAGCCAAATTGTGGAGAGTATGCAATCCAAGCGTACATCATACGGCTCTGATGTACAGTTGTCGCAGATACTCCACCCTTCCTTCGCATATCCAGTGATCACAACGTTTTCACCCAACTCCTTCACCCCTTTCCAAAACTCGAACAGTCCCATCCGGACGAACTTGATAGAGTAGCTCACCCTCCCTCCACTCATCCATCCATCCATTATCATCACTTTCTGCGCCGCCTTTGCTAATCCTCAGTACACCAGTGACATCGGATGCAGCGCCTGTATAAAGCGGCCGCAGCTGCATCACCAGATTCGCCTGATGGGCAAGGCCGATTACGAACGCTTTCTGAGCAATGTCGAGTTCGGCTGGAGGCGAAAGCTCTGTGTGATGATCTTGCGTTGGCAAAGCGATTGACAGGGAGGGCGTGATGAGCGTGCTGTGGACTGAGGGATGTCGTCGGAGCCTGAGTAATAGTGATAAGAGTTCTTGGAGAGTGAAGGCTGGGTTGGGACAAGTAGCGAAAAGCAGCTCTGGCGCATCCAAGATGAGTAAAACAGAGGGATCTTCTATCGAAAGCGAAGATAGAGTGGAAATGATGTGGTCACTGGTGGATTTGAGATCGGTTGACGCTAATTGATGGGATTCCTGTCCGGAGTCGACAGACGTTGACGGTTGACCGCGAGGCGACTGAATTCCACGTGCACTACTCGCTTGATAGCCAGAGAATAGATTGGTCAAACCATCAATAAAACAAAAGCGGCCTTGTTGTGAGAGTTGGGTGAGATCAAGGCCCTAAATTAACGTTGTGAGTCGTATGCCTGGCGGTAAAAAGCTGATAGTGCGTACAACAGTCCTCCTGCATTCTATCTTCCAAAATTCAAATTCGCGCAGCCAGCTGACCATTACCACCTTATTTGATTTGGTATAGTTTTCAACCGCTTGGATAGAATCGTTGGTAGAAGACGTGTCCTTTGGGGGTCCTGTATTCGAGTTTGACAAAGATCCATAGAGGAAGCGGATTACCAGCCAGTTCGCGCTATTACTGACTGTGCTAGTTAAAAGGATCAAAGAATCTTGAGGCACGATTTGGATGCATGGTTCTAAGAGCGCAGGTATTCGCGACGCCATAAATGCTATTAGTGGTGTTGAATTTTCGAAGTTTAACCACGGAAGACGATCATCTCAAAGGAATCACGTTGCCAGGTGATTCAAAGATACCTTAGCACTTACATCGCAATGCTGGAACAGGATTCGCAAGCCAAGTATATAGGAAGAAAAGCGTTTCAAAATTTATGAGTGTATACATCGAAACGACTTCAACCGCTGAAAATTTAAGGCGAGTGGTGGTAGCATGTCTAGCCGCAAGCAACATATCACATTCGAGCAAACTTGGAAAGCCAAAATTCATAAACTGTATGTATTTTAAAATTCGAGTCTATCTTCAAGATCCTCCAAGTCCTTTTGCTAGTCACTGCACACAAAACCTCGAAATATGGACTCCACAATAGACCAAAAGTTGTACGTGTGAAAAGCCTGTCAGACCGCCATCGCCGCCTTCCACAGTTCAGCCGACCGAAGTCAAGACGCCAGAACCGGGTTGAGATCATCTCCACGCCCGCCGAAGCAGGCGCATAAATTGTTGTATCACTCTAGGGCAGCGAGGCAATACGATCATCAGCCAGGTTGAGATTCGTGGCTCTTGTAAGGAGCTCAGAGGAGGTCGTTTACTATAGAAATGATTCTATGAAGTCTGAAATAGGCTGTTAGCAGACGCAGTCAAAGTATTGAGGGTAAGGGCAAACTCACAAAGTCGACTAAAGAAGAAAAAGAAGAGATGGTTGACTCGGCACTTAAATAGCAAAAAAAATTGTTAGGCGCTTGGGCCATCGGAGGTTCGGCTCGCCGCGTTATGATTCGATGTCGTTCTCGCTTTGATGCGGAACATTCAACATCAACCTCATCAACGTCACACTTCGTTCCACTCAATTGTAAAGTTTCAATTTTTGTTATTCTCTGAGTGTGTTTACAGTCATATGTCTATTTTCGTCAATGTAAATTTCTTACATCGCGTCTTTTTAAGCGCCGCGTAGTCGTTGCGTGACACTACGAAAAGCTGTTCTCTGGTCCAACATTTGGTACTTTCTCAGTCGTATTCGGCCTTGTGATCATGGCAGCGAGATCCAGGAATCAATCAACTTCGTATTCAACCTCTACTGGCCCATCTTACCAATATCCGACGTATTCGTACCAAGAGAACACAACTACCACCTCGCGACCACGAACCGGAAGGAGTACAGCTGGCCCTAGTACCGCTCGACCGAAAACAGGAGCTTCTACTATCGCTCGAATAGAGGCACAAGAGATTATATGTGCTGTGACCGAATCTCGTGGAGTGTCTCCCACTGTCGGTCTTGCATTTGTCAACCTTGATACAGGTGAAGCCGCGTTGAGCCAGATCAATGACAGTCAAACATATGTTCGTACACTCCATAAACTCATGGTCTATGGCCCATCACAAATTCTCATTCCAAACACTGCTACTAACCCAGCTTCTACACTCTTCCTCCTAATCAGCGAGAATGAGCACAATATTGGTTGCCAAATTGGCTTACTTGACCGTCGCTACTACGCCGAAACCGTGGGATTGGAGTATATTCGGCATCTGGCATTCGCTCCTGACGTTGAGGCTATCAGTACGGCGATTGATTCAAATTATTGGGCAGTCTGTTGCTTTGCAGCGGTCTGTCACCACAAATTTCGCTCTCATTCGCTAAGACTGAACGCCAGTAGGTTCTCAAGTACATCGAATTCCAGCTCAATAGAACTTTCAAACCACACACTCTCCGTATCGTCTATGATCCTCCTGAGGGTTCCATGATGATTGATATCTCGACCATTCACTCACTTGAACTCATCCAGAACATCCAACAATCAAATTCCAAAGCATGCCTGTTCGGATTGATGAGTGAGACCTTGACTCCAATGGGCGCTCGCGTTCTAAGAAGCAATATTCTTCAACCATCCACCATGAAGTCTACACTTCTGAAAAGATACGATGCAGTTGAAGAGCTGACCGTAAAGGAGGATATGTTCTTCGCAATTAGACAAGGCTTGTACATTGCAAACAGCATTCTACCTCATCTAACATGAACTAGCATTAAAAGGTTTCCTGGATGTCGAAAAGATACTCTCACAGGTATGTCTGCAAGCTCATATATGACCGAATACTACTCACAAGGTAAAGCTTATTGTTATTCCAAAGAATCCTACGATAGCGCACAAGGAGCAAGCAATCAACCATGTAATCATGTTGAAATCTTTTGTTAATGCCATTGCTCCTGTTTGCGAATCTTTAGCTGGTGCTTCGAGTGAGTTGCTGAAACAAGTGTTTGATGTAAGTTGAGCTGTTGAAACTCTTTCAACACGAACACTGACTTATCCATAGCACTGTCACCCAAATAACATCAACTATCTCCGTGACTTGATCAATACTGTGATCAACGAAGATATCACCTTCGCCAAAAGCCCTTTAGAGCTCAGAAACCAACGCACTTATGCAGTCAGGTCCGGTGTCAACGGCCTTTTGGATGTTGCCCGTCAGACATACAAAGAAGCATCCGAAGATGCGTATCTCCACGTTGAAGAAATGAGGCAAACCTGTGAACTTCATCTAGAACTCAAGTTCGACGCTGCACGTCAATTCTACATCCGCCTGCCTGTATCTGATCTCGAAGAACGCACATTACCACAGATCTTCACCAATTCCGTCAGGCGCAAAGCTATGATCGAGTGTCAGACTCTCGAACTTGTTAAAATCAATCAGAAGATTCTCGATGCGCATATTGAAGTGCTCGGCATGAGTGACCAAGCGGTACAAGAACTTATTGACGAAATTCGTGAGAAAATGGTCATACTCTACAAGTGCTGTGATAGCATTGCTCTTCTTGACATGCTTGCGGCCTTCGCTCATCTTGCAACAGCGTACGACTATGTCAGGCCACAGATTACGGACACTCTCGCAGTTCAAGCTGGTCGTCATGCAATCAAAGAGAGATTTCACGGCCAAAAATTCGTACCCAACGATGTATATGCAACCACTCAGACTCGCTTTCAGATCATCACTGGGTGTAATATGTCAGGCAAGTCGACGTACATTCGCAGTATCGCAATCATGGCAGTCATGGCGCAGATTGGTTCCTTCGTTCCAGCTACATGGGCAAGTCTTCCCATCACTTATCAGCTGTTCGCGCGTGTGAGCACAGACGATTCGATCGAATCGAACGTCTCCACGTTTGCTGCGGAGATGCGGGAGACAGCATTTATCCTCAGGAACATCGACAAAAGATCTATCGCAATCATCGACGAGCTCGGAAGAGGCACGAGTCCGAGGGATGGTTTGGCAATTGCCATTGCAATCGCGGAGGCCCTTGTTACAAGTAGGGCCTTTGTGTGGTTCGCGACGCATTTTCATGAGCTGGCTACAATTATGGCCGAACGCAGTGGCATTGTCAATCGTCATCTCAAAGTCGAATTTGGCAACAATGAAAATGGTAATGCGATGAATATGCTCTATCGTGTTGCAGAGGGTACTGTGCATGAACATCACTATGGTCTCGCACTAGCAAAAGTGGTACCGCTTCCACGAAAGGTGATTGACGTTGCGGAACGGGTCGTACAGAGATTGGAAGGAGATACTCAGATGAGGCAAAAGACGAGCCCTGCCGTAATTCGTGAGAGACGTAGGAAGTTGCTTCTAACCTTGAAAGAGCATCTGATCCAAGCACATCAAGGTCGTATGGAGGGAGAGGTACTGGCTGGTTGGTTGAAGCAGCTCCAAACGGAGTTCATAAAGAGGATGACAGCGATTGAGGCTAAAGCAGAAGTGCGGCAAGGGAACCAGACGAACACTGTGAACGACAATGGTGACGTGGAGATGGGAGATGGTTCTACTGAAAATTCGATCGAGGGCTAAGTAACGTGCATCTTCAATAGTTGTAGCATCTTCTGACGGGATCAAGGCAATATGATAGCTCTATGGCTTGAATTCATGTTTAATGTCACTCACCATTTGACCGATGATAGCCATAATCTTTGCAACTTGCAACCGTGAAGAGCCACCGCCGTTCGTACCCGCGATACACACTATTCATCACCACCATCACATCACTAGTACTCGTAAGGCGGTCTCAACACCCCATACACCGACTAGAAACTCTGTGGCAATGGCTTCCTCTCGAGACTACTTCAATTTACCATCGTCTAGTCCACCTGAAATACCAGCGCGCCATCCATACCGCGCCCTTCATCGACCTCTCTCACGCTTCGCTACAAGGTCGCCAGACCCTCCACCCATCTCACAGCACCAAGCACCAGTCACCATAACCTCAACCACGCGCACGCCCTCCCAACGCTACGACGACATGTACGCACACGCGTGCAACACGCAGCGGCAAATCATGGAAGCGATCGACGGGCTGATGGACACCGCGCGCGACGACACGTCGGCGACGCGGGCGATCCAGGACCTGGCGGAGGAGAACAGCCGGCTGCGGCGGGCGCTCGAGGCGCGCGAGCTGGCGGTCGCGCGCATGTACCGAGTGGCGTTCGAGGCCGGCGCGCCCGAGGACCTGCTGCTGCCGCTGGGCCGGGTCGTCGAGGCGTGCGATCACGAGCTGTGGCGCCGCGTGCTGAGCTTTGTGGGGAGGACGGTGCCGGGCAGGGCGCGGGCCGAGCGGCAGCGGAGAGAGAGCGGAGGGCTGGCTGCAGTGGTTGTTGATGGTTCCTCGAGGCGGAGACATGGCTAGTGGAGGGCTGGAACACACGGGAGGAGAGTGGAGTTGAATCTCGCTGTCTACGGAAAGGCTGGATGTAAAGAAAGGACGGTTCTCTGGTTGGATCAAGTGGAAGGAAAATAAAGATGGTTAACGCCCATCATTACGAGGCGAAATGGCCTGTGTGGGGGATATAAAATCGAGGCACTTCATACAATCTTAGCTTCAAATCCACCCTCGCATTGATATTTCTTCTTTCACTTACGGAATAATGTTCTCTAGCCAATTCCAAGCTCATTTCACTGTTGTGAGCCAAAATATACATTAGACTCGACTGGGTAGGCGCTTGATTGCGCCCATGATCGAAAAGGCGTCAAATTTGTGCTCTGTGACATGACTGCACAATTCATTTAAATTTTAATTTAAGACCGCGAACTAACTAAGCCACTCCACATGACTGCAATTGACAAGAAATGAAAAGGTTTTGAGACCTTGTGGACTGTGGAGAGTGAAATTTGCGATTCCCGAAATAAGCAGGAGGTCGCAAAGAGTACCGTAGCCGTAGTCCATTTTGCTAGCGAGATTTCAAACATCCGCTATCACGTGTTGCAAATGTGATCTAAACCAGCACCTGTACTCCGTACATACTGCTTACTTCGCACACATCCATGGCCAGTCAGCATGCGCGCCAGCATAGCAATGTGTGCGTAGTTATCTGCGTAGGCTTTGTCAATGTCGCGTCAGCGCGCGATAGAGTATGTCAAGGATCTCTGCTTCCATGAAGGTGATGATGTTTTCGCTTCCAAAACTATGGAAGCCAAACGCTACTTTAATAGGCTGGTGGGTTAATTCTATTGCAGTATGCATCTTGATCCTTGAGCGTAGGATCAGACCATCGGTTTGTGACATTGGTGGTCAAAATGGTGACATTTCACTCATAAATATGTGCTTTGCGTACCCATCCGCTTATCCATTAGCCAAAGCACAAAGATTCAACTACACATACTAAGGTCTTTCCAGGTGTGGCGGAACACCAACCGTGGCGCAACGCATTTACACTTTAGGCCTCTGAACTCTCTCCCTCGCAAGTCTACAACGATATAACTGATGTGGTCCTCTTCTACAGCCAATTCTCCTCCAGGAAACCACCCTGCAACGAAAATGAACACAGTGTTGGTCACGCTGACGATCGCTTCGTTGACGCCATCAATCGCCGCTTCAGCTGCCACCCCCCGGCTCAAGCTCAACCATCTGCATCTCTTCGGATTTCGGAGCTATTTTGCGATAGTCTCATCAAAGCAGAACGACGACAGTATCTGAATGATTTCAATCTCTTTCCGGCTGTCCACCTGTTCGTTCGCCCTTTCACGGTGGCATGTGTCCTCCTGGTCAAAAGTATTGCACCGGTAAGAGCTAGCAGGTTCGGCCTCTGGCGTATCTCGTCCGAAATTGAGCCCTTGCGTAGCGGAAGCATCGCCATGTGTGAGGGACTGGGCTTCTTGCGAGGTGCATTGATTGATGGATGCTATTTCGTTGGGAGAGTTTCGTCCAAGCTGCTGCACTTGAGAACTGGCTTGGAGAAGGTCAGCCATGTTTCCACCTCCTTCGCGTACCATCCTTACTATCGCTGGTGCGCGTGTTTGGGTCTGTACAGTCCGATTTCTTCTCTATTGTCGTCATCGTGATTGTAGAGTAATGGGTACCGCCTGCCGCCAAAGCTTGAGAGCGGTATTATGGCCCTTCATAGCATAAGATGCAAATTCGCAGTAGTACAGACGGAAGACTCCGTTTCACACTGGTTGTACATCATAACGCACATTTTACCGTTATTCAACCAAGGAGCCATGTACGGAACATCTGGAGAGCGGTTTGGCAACCGCCTTTCCGTTTATCCCACGATACAGTATTGTTCCGTCAGATTTATGACGAGGATTCGTCCTACCCATTGTGTTATCTGCACACGTGTTCGATATGTCCCGTTCAATATTTGACTCTTCTCTCGACGTGTTGATGAATGCACCGATGCAGGGGTGTGATCAGTCGCCTTAGCATTCTCTATCCGCTAGCTCTTCAAAAGTGATTCCTCACATATCTTCTGAACCCCAACGTTGAATGCTTGTTGTTGACAATGTCGGTTCTCACGCCGACCATTGTGACAGCCGGTAGAGGACGAGACCGTGTCGATCAAGGAAGGGGAAACATGGAGGAGCGGCGGTCGTAGCGCAGGGACAGTATTGATGTTGAGCGCCCTGTTAGCGCCAACAATACGTCTGTGGAACATCTATCATACGTAGGTGTTAGCTAGAGAATGAAAATCTGCATCCTTTCAAAGAAAGATTCTTGTAGGGACTGTCACTCGGTCCACACCGTGGCCGCGAAGTCTCGAGGCTGGGGCCGTGGCTGGTGTCAATGCGTTGGCTAGGCGCGGGGCGAAAACATGGCAGCAGCAGTCGAACAGCTTTTAACGGACTGCTTTCACATTTGCACTCCAAAATCGGGTTAATTAAACTGGTTTTGAACTCATGCCGGCACCTTTATCCTTAAGAGCGAATAATCTCAGAACAGCGCTCCATCCCACCAGCTTCCTAGCTCTCTAACCTCCCCTCCTGCGTGCTGGAACACCCGCCGTGCTGGGATGATTCAGAGATACATTGACTTCGCAATAACCCTGAGTCTGCGCACCCACTCTAATTCTTATATTTTCATGTGAATTGCTCTCTCAAGTCATCCTTTAATATCCGGAACTGCGCCTACCTTAATATTACACAAGCATGGCTGCCAGTCGGCTGATTTCCGCCGAGTACCTTGACTCCACGACGGCGTTTCCGCGCTGCAACACCACCATCACCGTCTTTTCTCTTAGGAAAAACATAAAAGGGACCACCCCAATCGATACAATCAATTTATGATGCTGAGAAACTTCATCCGAAATGTACGTGGTGTTAGAAGCAATTCCACCACGCCGGGCAGTACTTCCGGCCGATTCAAGCTGCCACTTTCAGTGAAGCGTCAAGTCATCAGGGCATTACATAAGTATTTTACCGTAAGATAACTAACGTACAGCTGTCGAACCAAGCTCCCTAAGTTAATCACTATGGCCTTACGGTGCTGTACAGTCTCCGCTCCTTACCCCCAGCCATTAGTGCCCGCTTACAGATCCGATATAAATTACCCAAATAGCAGCGTAGGCGGCAGTACCAGTAACCACGTCCTTATTTTCAACATTGAGATTGAGCTCCAAGAAAAGCCAGAAAACAATAATAAATCCGGCAATCACCCCTAATCGGGATGCTGTCTCTTTGACATGGTTCATAACCACAATAGGTACGATAACGAAAACTAGCACATAGAATCCTTGGACAAATCTGCATATAGCACCACATCTAGTCCATGCATTCTTTTTTGCATTGACTATAGTTGGTCAAATAAATCAGCACTGCGCTAAAAGAGAGAATGGGATGCAGCTAAACGAACCGTATCTCTCCAAAAAGTCCTCCAGGTCTTTCACGTCTTGCTGTTTTTGAAACTGCTGACTGTGTTTCTCCAAAAAGTTCTCTAGGTTTGGAGACAGATCAGGTTCAAGGTTCTTTACTTTAACTTTGTAATACTCATGGATAATATTGAAAGTGTTCTGAATAATCTCCTCGCACTGTTGCTCCTTAGGATTCCATAGAATGGGATTAGCCATTCTCCGAGCGAATTTAACGACGTAACGGATTCCGCTGTTTATTGGGCAGTGAATAGTATCATCCCCCGCGTGTCCTTCTTTCACCCTATTGGCGTCGTCCGTGACTGGCTTAATGGAAGTGGGGAGGCCTTTTTCCACACTATCGGCGTCCATGACTCGCTTAATGGAAGTGGAGAGGCCTTTTTCCACACTATCGGCGTCCATGACTCGCTTAATGGAAGTGGAGAGGTGGTGATGTGTTGAAACACTTGTATTTTCCGTGAGTTAGCCTTTTATAAAGCGTGAGAAACAGTAATTGAGATATATCCCTAGTGTGCGGAAGTCAAAACGCTTTAATTGTTCAGCTTTCACCCGTTATCAGCCTTGTTGCCAAGTCAGTGATAGAAATCATCTGATTAAAGATGCATGTTCAATTGGACAGCTCGTCTCGCAAACGGGAACGACTAAGCATTTTTAACGATTCTTAGCGAAAGTCTCGATCTTTGGAATGACGCTAAAGTAAGCCACTTAACAAAAGAAATTCACTTTTGTGCCCAAAGCCAGCAGGCTGTTGCTTTTCTTCGATCGAGGGTAACATCCCTCTGTAGAGAATCGGAAGAAGAAGTGATAACATTCATACTATGAGAATAGGTGCTAGTTATATACATGTTCGATGATCCACCTGCCTTTTGTTATCACTTCTTCTTCCGATTCTCTACAGCTTCTCGCGTCGCAGGGACGCGCCATCTCTCCAGTTTGTGGAGCGTTGCAAGTATGGATACTGTTAGACGTAGCTTGCGCTGTTGCATCGAATTGGTCGAGAAGGAAGCCACAAGCTCAGAACCGTGTGCCCGAAGCAATTCTAGGTCAACAGCGTGCTGGCTTCGCGGCGGCGCATCCTGTCCCGCACAAGGAGGTCAGCGAGGCTATGTTCGTTCGAGGGGTCAGGAAAGCTGACGAAGTCACCCACAGCACAAAGAGAGGACGGCGGCGGACTCGGGCGAGCAGCAAGACGTGTAATAAGAGAGGCATCAATGTGGTTTATGTCAAGGCCCAGATTCAGTCCAACGCCTGTTCACAGGGGTGTTCTTAATTCCGTGCGCAGAGACGATTTTGGCCATTCTCACCAAAACTCGCGAACTTTGCACGCCTATATGTCCTCAACCAGGGCATTAATATTCAATTTCAAAACATAAATGAATGTGAGATAGGCTAGATTCTAGTCCATATCAATTTCAAACGGCCCGAATCAGTTCTTGATGGTCAAATATTAGCCTAAAGCAATGTGACCGTTGTTTCTCACCAAAATTGGCTTGATGCCTTACTCAGGCATCAAGTTTTGTTAGGAGAAAGCGCAACTTTCTCTTTAAACCGATATTTCAACACCAAGAACTGATGCGGTGCTCTTGAAAATGAAATGAGATTAAATTCAGCCTATTTGATATGCGTTAGTTTTCAATTTAAATATTTGAAGCTGATTTGCTTGAGATATGTGGTTCCAAAGTTAGCGAGTTTTGGTGAGAATGGCCAAAATCGCCTCTGCGCACGGAATTAAGAACACCCCTGTGGTTCCGTGTTCCAGGCACGCAGGCATCACTTAGGCACGTAATCAGCCACAGACCCGAAGCGAACTGTGACATTATGTAAGATAAAATACGCCGCAAATATTATGTGAGATGGGCTTAGTCGTCTCCGAAGGGATCCCTGATCGTATGATTGGAGGTACCAATCAGAGTAACGATGTCGCATAACACAGCAGGCCACGGCAGCCACCGGGCTAGCAATTATTACCCAGTGGGGGGAAATGGCTCGGAAACCCAGATCAAACCATTCTTTGAGTATGAGAGTCGAAAAGAGCTCGATGGTGGTGCTTTGGGCTGAGCGGGTCTTGTTACACCATGAATGACGCTCTCCGCGAATCAAGTGGCGGCGACGATGTGAATGTAATTTTCAGAGGAGTGGATGTCAGGATGTTCAGGATTGGCCACAGGACACGACGGCTGTGGAAGTGCTCAAACATCAAGACGCAGTCAGAATTTCTATTGCTTGAATGTCAAAGTACCTATAGTTTGTTCCGCCACGGTTGGTGTTCCGCCATACCTGGAAAGACCTTAGTACGGTAGCTACTACACTAAGTATCACGTCTCAGGGAATAGAAATGGCCGATAGCACCATCCAGACCCGCGAAGGTATCCGTCCCTTCAATATCAACTTTCCGGAAGAGGCTCTAGTCGACCTGCGCCAAAGTCTGGCACAGACACGCTTACCTGAGAAGGAGACTGTCCCCGATTATTTACAGGGAGTTCCGCTTAAGACCGTCGAGCAGCTCTTGCGCCATTGGCAGACTAAATATGATTGGCGCAAGGCTGAAGCGCGAATCAACGCCGTACCGAACTTCATCACCGAAATCGACGGGTTGGACATTCATTTCATTCATGTCCGTTCAAAGCACGAAGATGCGCTGCCGTTGATCGTGACCCATGGCTGGCCCGGTTCTGTGGTGGAGCAATTGAAGATTATCGAACCACTCACCAACCCCACCGCGCACGGCGGGACCGCGTCGGACGCCTTCCATATTGTAATCCCGTCTCTCCCTGGCTTCGGGTTCTCCGGCAAGCCGACGGCCACCAGCTGGGGCCCTGAACGCATTGCAACCGTTTGGACCACACTGATGCGGCGCCTAGGCTACAAGCACTTCGTTGCTCAAGGCGGTGATTGGGGCGCGGTCATCACAGACGTTATCGGCGCACAGCGGCCGCCAGAATTACTCGGCATTCACACTAACATGCCCGGTGCCATTCCTGAGGATATCAATCAAGCATCTGCGGCTGGTCTCTCAGCACCGTCTGGTCTCTCTGATGAGGAGAAAAGTTCGTACGATCAGCTCGTTTTCTTCTACCAACATGTATACTACGCCTTTTGGATGGCAACGCGGCCGCAAACTCTAACTGGTTTCGCCGACTCTCCGATTGGACTCGCGACCTTCTTGCTCGACCACGACGCGCGCAGTCTGGAACTTATTGCGCGTTCGTTCGATGGGCAAACCGAAGGCCTTACACCGGACGACGTCCTCGACAACGTCACGCTATTTCTGGCTAACAAACACAGCCGTTTCAGCGGCACGCCTCTATTGGGAGAACAAGCTCCCATTTTTCACTCCGAAGGGCGTCACCGTTCCGGTCGCCGTAAGCGTGTTCCCTGATGAACTCTATCAGACGCCTCGAAGCTGGGCTGAGCGTGCCTACCCCAACCTCGCCCACTACAGCAAAGTCGAGAAAGGTGGTCACTTCGCCACGTGGGAACAGCCGGAACTTTTGACAAAAGAGCTTCGTGCCGGTTTCAAGTCGCTTCGCAAATAGTCTGCGCAGGATACTCACGGCAGTCCCACGCCGTATATGTTCAAAGACGGGAAGACTTCTTTCAAATAAGTTTCCTACGTGGCGGCTTGTTAGTTAGGCAGTTGCTCTATAGTATTTTCGCGTGCAAAAAGCGGAGATTAGTTGTCAAATTGCGTAAATATAATAGAATTTGGGCGATGCATAGCATAACCGTCCCCGAGATTGAGCGACTTCCTATCAGCACGCCTTTCACGTCTTAGCTATGCTGCCTCATCAAAGAACGCCTTCTTACACGAAGTGGCCAATCAATCTTCTGGATCAGTAATCATTTGATTGCCGTAGGAAATCAAATGATTCTCATCCAGCTGCGCTGCTCATAACCTAACTAAGAGATATAGATTCGAAGGTCAGCTTGATTATCCCAATCTAACTTGCCAATCAGCTCAGCTCAAAATGGCGTGCAGAGGTAGAGCATCAATGTGCACCCTAAGGGGCCAGCACCCCTCCTCCCCCACCAAAACAACCTCGATAATATCATCATTATCGTCGGTGGTCCCGTCGCCAACTTCGAGGACGGCCGTCTCATCTAAGCCGGTCTGAGCGCCGTCACTCAACACGAGCTCTACGGCAAATGGAACGAGTGGCGTCTCGTTTAAGCTCTTCTCACACGCCCCGAATACCGACACATGGCGCGAATTCACCAAGCGCGGTACTAGACAACGGCGAACCTGTATTGGGTTCCGTAATCCCGAACGACACAGGACGGAGGCTAATGACCTATGACTTTGGACTTGAGAGCATTGATCTGACTAGAACAGGCCAGACATTGGAAACGGATGTGACTTTAGCTCTTCCCGTATCTCCCGGCACCGAACCCTTACTATGTGCCATCGGCGATGTAAACGACCTTATTGCTACCAGTCATACGGGCTTTTATCAGGTCCGCATTGTAAGCAATGCCATTCTGTCCCGTATTCTAGACAAGCAACCATCGGCCACGATCAACCCCCCCCCGTCGGAGTTACGGCGACGGAAGTAAAGCTCCCCGAAAAAACATTTCCCTGAGTCACCTTTCACCGAACCTATCATCGGTGCCGTTGAATACTCTCTTCCAGTTACCCAATGGAGTACCGGGCAGTTTCCCAATTCAGTACCGTTGATCACTTAACTGTAGGTACCTTAGGTACTTACGCTCAACCAATTTTGGCTAGTATAGCGCTTGTCAATGCGGTTTGAGACTTACGATCACTTTATTTTAGAATTAAAAAAAGAAAACCGAAAAGAAAACGAAATAGAAAAAAAACATAAGCCCTAGGGTTTGACATATACTATCAACTTCTCGACGGCGCGACGCCATTAAGCCACTCACTATCTGACTGCTGTAAGCGAATATCACTTATGACCAGAGAGATTTCTTAGCAAAGTGAGAATTCAGACGGCCAAAAGTCTATCGTTATAAAGCGAACATCACGCCAACGACAATTACGCTAACGAGACTTGACGGTATTTCGTGGACTCCATTCAACAATCGGAAGAGCGATCGTGTCGCTCTAATTCTTCCGCGATCGCTACCACGGTGTACACCACCTGACCGTCACGGCGGCACTGTGGTACCCATCAAATGCGGCTGGTGGTGGACCGCAAATGTCGTTGAGAGGCCGCGATACACAGTGCCTAACCGGTTCCCACTCCACCATCAACTTTAGCCTCAAAGGAAGATGAATAAGCGTCACTTCAGCTCAGCCATAGACCTAACACTTTCCCATGATTGACTATATGGTATCCTTCAGGCCGAATCCCGAATTCTTGATCCGCGGTAATGCCAGCCATCAATCCTCATGTCACCTCTAGCGCGAGATAGTTCATGTTAGTCCTCAAGGGAGCCGCAAGGACTTGACCCCGTTTGTGAGTGCACTTTGAAGGAACTTGTTCATATATTGCTTGAGATACATCACAAAAGCTTTCCGCATTCCAAGATATTGGCTTGCTCATCACTATGTTGTCTAGCTGCTTCGCGTGTGCAAAACGTGGTAATGCAATTGTTTTGAGCATGCCATTATTCTTACTGCGGTATATCTTCCTCTCATTCGTGGCTTCAGCGGATTTCGCCGACGCACAGCGTAAATGCCATAGGTATACCAATCTCGCAAACCAATACTAACGCAGACATCTCAGTTTTCATAAATTCTACGACGAATGGCACTTCATCTTTACCATCGTCTTCGTCTCTCCTCTTCTCATTACCTACCAATTCAACCCAGAGCGCGACGTCGTCTCCTGGGTCATCCTTCAACGACACCAGTACTCCGGCAGACCCTGTGACGCTCTCGGCCATTGGTACAACTGGTGCTTATCCAACCTACGCAAACCAGACAGGATATTGGAATGCTACTACTGCTAATAACAACAGTGCTCCGTCTACGGCCAGCTACGTCAGTGGTAGTGCTGCTGTCTGGAGCTGTGGTGTGGCATGGGGTGATTACATGTCGGCGGCAGGAGATTCGATTCTTTCGGAAGCCGGTTTGATTCCAGTTTTGGAGACATTGTCTTGGACACAAAATGTTACCGTATACGAGACATATACACTTTGCGACGGGATTCCTCGCGTCAATCTCAGTGGCTCAACTTTTACCACAACGTACTTAACATCAGAACTAGCCCTGGTTAACTTGACCGGCATTACCTGGACGACAGAAGAAGCCACTTCGATAATCGAGCCGACACCCATTGTAATTACGGTTACTCAGACCGTTACAACTACCATCATAACGTCATTATCTTTTGGCCCTGCAATGACACCTCCCCCCATACCCACTGCAACGTGCAACATTGCACCTGCTGACTGTGTCTGGCTACTATCAGAATCCAGCAATGCCTTATGGACGGGAGGCTCGCTTAACCTTTCTGCCGTACCTTCAGTCTGGTGTGAAGATGAAGTAACCACCTTCTCGTCATGTATGCTCATTGTTCCTACCGTTCAACTGATGTAGTAAGTTATTCCCCAGACTTATGCTAGAATCCTATCCAACCCTAGCCTCTAGCTGGCCCGTCACTCTCGCTTCACAAGACCTCTGTCATTACCCCTTCCCAATCGATATTACGGCCTCTCCGAATATTAGTACCATCCGTACAGCAGTTGCATTCGGGCAAACTTTTACGTCAGACGAAAACTGCTATCTATCATATGCCCCTATTACGGCTAGAGAGCTGGTCGATAACGGTCTCTCCTATTCAGTAATCACTTCGCTACCAGGCGGTATCCTTACCGTGCCGTCTTCCGAGCTGCAGTCTTTTCGTGGCCTCGCTCCCGGTGCCGTTACAAATGCCGCTCTATCATTCAATTTTGCAGATCTTCCACCAAATCATGTTCCTCTTCTTGCTTACGAGGCCGCGCTCACCTGCGACGTTTACCTTCTTGATGCTATAACTCTTGTATACCCATGGTGCCTCACTATCAATGAGGGCCAATACGCACCGATCTTAGTCTACCCAACACAGTTCCTGGAACTAGATCCCATATTCTCCACCTGCGGCTTTGATTTTGCCGGCGTGTATGATCCACCTACCGCGCTTGTTCCTGTAGGGTCCCTGGAGACGACGCCGGCCGCTGACGACAACGCTGCTCCTACGACGACAGCAGATCCAGGTTCGAGTGCGTATCCTGTGACTCCACCTCCGACTACTGCTTCATTTGTGCAGCTACCTGTGAGCTTGGTTGTGCCTCCAGGAGGCTCTGGAGTTCCTGCCGAAGATTCGGGAGCGGGTTCGGGGCCAGGAGATTCTGGAGTAAACGACATTCAAGGCTTAGGCTCTGGGGATCTGGCTTTTATGAGCAGCGGAGGTGGTTCAAATGGCAATGGAAATTCTGGCTCAGGCTCTGGCGGAGTGCCCGCCCTCGAAGACAACGATCCGCCTGCCAACGGCTTGCCGACAGGAGCGATTATAACGCTCGGTAATAACGGTCCAACGGTCACGGCTTCTGCAAACGGCCAGAGCATTGTAGTTGCAGGTCAAGCGATCACGCCTGGTGGATCAGCAGCTACGGTCGGTGGAAATGTAATCTCTGCTGCGCGTGGCAGTTCTCTTGTCATCGCTGATGCTAACGGTGATGTCGCTTCAACCGTCGCGTTGAGCCAAATTCCGGCTGCTGCTGTCTACACAGGCGCGGTTTTGACGCTCCTGGACGGAGATACAACGGTTACGGCCTCTGCAGACGGTAACGGTGGAATAGTCGTGCTCGGAAAAATAATCCAACCCGGCGGACCTGCGGTCACAGTAGGAAACGACATAATTTCCGCAATCTCGGGACACTCTATCGTCATTGCCAGCGGTAACGACCCTACAACCATCGCCTTGAGCCAGATTGCTGGCAGCATATTTGACGCTCAGGTGCAAGTTTCGACTGTCGCTATGGTCACACTAGGCTCGGAAATCGTTACAGTTCTCCAAAGTAGCAATGGTGCCGTTATCATTGGTGGAACAACGCTTTCTCAAGGTCAGATCGCAACTATCCACGGGCAGACAGTGGCCGTCGCCTGCGGCGGTACAGCTATTGTCGTACGGCAGAGTAGCCTCACTATCACCATCCCGGTATCGCCGGCGACGACGAATGCGCTCGATCCGGGGACTTCGACGATTCTAAGTTCGTCTGGAAGTACGAAAGATCCTAACGCTATGATCACGAGTCAAAACAGTGGTTCGAATAGTGTCGAAGTCAGTCTGGTGGCTACGTTTGGAGCGTTCTTTGTTGGCGTTGGTCTGCTTAATGCAGTGGTGTAAATATTCACCTTTCTGGTTCGGAGCATTCAACTCTGGGGTTTTTATTGGCGTCGAATCATGGAATATGCGAAACTAGGTAACGCCTTTGTACTTATATAAAAGTTGGAACCTCCTGTAGGTGGATCCTACCTTAGGATCAGTGTTTTGGGCCCGCAATTAGAGAACAGGACAAATTTTGAGCGCCAATTTACCATCATATCGCAATCTTTACCTTTGTCACTATCAGTGTTCTAGCATTGGTTGCAGATTTTATCAATCTAGCGCTCGAGATCACTGGCACTTGGACGTGCTATCAAAATACCAGATTCCAGAAGATCTGCTATGGAGAGCGTAGCTCATCTGATAATGTTGTGGGTCGAGATTAATGGTATCTCAGTGATCCAGCTATGGAAGCAGACTATGTACACTGCCTAGACGCCCCCTGTGGTGTCTCTCGGCCTACAACACAAACGCCGCCTCACCGCAAGGACCAGACAATTGATTTGATGCTAGTCGTGCCGATATTGATTAGAAAGTAGTCGATCCACGTTACAACAAAACCAGGCCAGGTCCGATCATACCAATTATAAGATTCGATCCAATTATTTCACCATCCGCCAGTGTGATGATGCCGTTCTCAACACCAATGTCCACCGCATCCAGAACTCAAACCTAGAAGAGTCAAGGCGCTGGACTGGAACCGTCCCGAGAAATACCTATGAGAAGATCACGCACAGGTTTGAGGTGATCGGAAAGGCACTTTCTTATGCAACGATAAGTTAATGCGTATCGTATACTTAACTCCGAGCGTTGACACCGAGTTCGTAGACAATCGGACTTCTCCGGTTAGTCCTGTCAAGCCTGTTTCGCTTTCTGAAAAAGAATGAGCAGGTAAATGAGCGACAAATCACCCCAAACCACGTTAAGTCATCCTCTGCTTTGGCTTGGTGTCACGGATGCCCAGGCTATTGTTATATAAGCTAGACCTCCAGGATCTGCAGCGAGTCTGCAGATACTACCTGTCCTTTTGGTCCCATAGTGGAGGCGGTGAGAGGTCTACCGTGACACTTGGACGGCTCTTATGATCGTTAGCTTATATTGGGCTCATCCTTAATCGTGATATAGGTGAACGTTCTTACGCACATAGTAACAGAACTGTAACAAGAAGAGTAACCACGCCTACAACAATACCAATGATAGTATTTACATCTGCTGATGAAATGCCATCATTACTCTTATTGCCACAATTGATACTAACTCTGCTCGCGTTATCGTATGAGCCACTACCGCAGTCGTTGCTCTGACCACCGCCAATCTCGGTTATCGGGGTCGATGTCTGGATGGCCATTCTGGTAGCCTCTGGAGTGGGCGGCGAGGTAATTGAAGTTTCCGCGGCGGCTACAAAGCCCTTGGACGAGCAGTAGGATTCGTATATGCTGACTGCTGTCGAGATATCCAAGGACGAGTCTCAAACTGTGCACACATTGCTCACACAGGATGTAAGGAAGGACTCGGCGGCTGGTTGCAGGTCGGTTCGGCAGTAGCGGGAGTCTGACGCGGCGTAGCGGACTCCTGTGTTGCACGGAAAGACTGTTACATATCCAATTGCGCTGGCAATGACATCTGCCCAGCACACGTCCGGATTACCGTATGTAAAACACGATTGTGCGCATGGTTTTGGGTCGGAAAGCGCGGCAAGGCTGAAGAGTGTTTGTTGCGCGGTGCCTTGGGAAGCCGTAAGATGGACGAGGCACAGTAGAATATATAAAATATTCTTGTAAGATACACGCGGGAAATACATTGCTAATAGTGAATCTATTAAGCTTCAAAACATGAGTTTCTGCTCGGGATTTTGCTAGAGTAGCGGGAGAGATTGCAAGCACCATCAGCATTGGAGCATTTCCAGGTACTGAGTTCCGCGTCACAATTCTTTCTTAGGCATCAACTTCAAAGTCCGGATCCGTTGTCACGATGTTAAGGAGCAACTCTCGATTAGTCATGTGTGAATGCCTGATCTGGCTGGCGAGATCTTTCCCCTGTTTCCAGGATTTGTCCCCCAATTAACACGTTGACGATGGTCGGGCGTTCTCTGGCCATCGATCAAGGCCAAGGTTCAGCCTTGCGTTCCTTGTCCTGGCACGTAGGAACAACTTTCGAGGGCAAGGAAGGCAAAGCTTGGCCATAGACCCCTGACAGCTACAGAGCGATCAGCCGCAGGCATGGCAGAGCAAGGCCGGACAATTAACCGGGATCAAATGGTTCCATGAGTTTGAGAGGGAAGTGAGCTCGATGTTGGTTCTCTGGTGGTAGAGTGCCTCTAATTACCAAATCCTTCACAAGGTGGTCGAAACCGACCCCTGAGTAGAGAGCCCCGTCGTAGGCATCAACGCTCTATATTTTGTGCATTTCCGGTGTTTGCAACCTTTTCTCGATATTATCGTCTTGATTGATGCATACTGCACCGAAACTGGTGAGTGGGTTGTCTAGGTTCAGCTCAGCTAGCCTCTCACCAGATTCTCCAAGTCGACAAATTCTCGGCATATCCAATCAGGCTCCACTCACTTTACTCAACGTCAAAATTGATGACCGTAATGTAGCCATTTTGTATTAGAATAGATTAGAGAGATACCTCATGTTAGACATCTCAGAAGAGATGCGATAATTGATCTCATCTGAACCGCTAAAATCATCGTCTTTTTTGCTATACTTGCGAAAGACCTCCCGCACGGCGGAATCATGTGGGATGCAGCACAAGGTTGTACGCACGGGCAGAGCTGGCTGGTGCTGCGAGATAACCACTCCTCTCGCAGCCAAAGGTATTGATGTGGGAATATCACACCCTGAGCACGGTCATTCCTGAAGACTCTGTATAAATCATGAAACGAGATACGTCAAGGGCCGGGATTGGCTGAGGCTTGTGGTCTGCTCTGATCAGCAGACCTAAATGCACGGCGATGCAACGCGTTATTATAGCTCCAGCTGAGAAGACTTTCAGCTGACTGAGTTTCGTCTCAATCGATTTCGCACATCAACACAACAACAACCAGGAGTAGACTCGCTGTGGTAACGGAGCAGACGGTTGTTAGCACAGTCTCGTCTCATCGTCACCAGCGACAATACAGATTCAGCGCATCTCGCAGGTTGGAAGATATCGGGGTGGAAGAATCGCAGAAAGAGAACGAAATTGTAGCAGCAACACACAACCTGCCTTGTCTCTCCTCTCAGCCTCGCTCCATCTATTCAAGGGTTCTTGGGATTTTGCCTTGTGCCGACCGTCATGGACACTCCAAACACTCCAGTGGAGGCAGTCGGGTTGACCCTCTTAAGTGACCCTCCAGAAGCGGTAATTGAGTACATCAGAGCCGTCAATCTCACTCAAAATCAATGTCAGAAACTGACTTAAACCAGTATAGTATTCGTTCACGGCCTTCAAGGGCATCCGCAGAGGACCTAGACGTTAGATTCGAAGTCCGCTCAAAAACTCTCTACGCCGGCCCTATCTCATTCCTCGCAAATCTCCCAAAGCGATAAGACTCGAGCCCGAATCCCCTTTCGCTTGTGGTCACAGCACGAACGCACGGAGTCTAGCCGCTCTGAAAAGGAAGTGGAGGTAGATCCGGCAGATGACAAAGAAGATGAGGAAACGCAAGGACAGGCTGTCTTCTGGCCAAGAGATCTGCTCAAGAAGGACTTTCCCAACGCTAGAATAATGACCTATGGTTACGATTCTAGTATCACACAAGGTTACCATGCAGTGCATCAAGGCAATATGTTCTCCCACGCAAGAGATCTGCTTTATAAGCTAGAGGCAAAGAGGAGGAAGCTAATAAGCAGAGACCTTGTTTTCATCGCGCATTCTCTTGGTGGGATACTGGTCAAAGAAGTCTTGCGACGCTCTGAAACCGATCCGGATCCCAAGATTAACAAAATATTCATGTCAACTACGGGGGTCTTCTTCTTTGGCACTCCCCATAGAGGAAGTAAGGATTGGTCCTCGTTCGGAGAAGGCGTCTCTGCTGTCGCAGGTCTTCTGTTGGGTGTGGACACGAACGATAAAGTCATTCACGCGCTATTGCCCACCGGCCCTGAACTTGAACTCTGTCGAGAATCCTTCGCGGTTCAATGGGCAAAACGTGGAGAAAGACTTATGGTGAGGACTTTTCAAGAGTCGAAAGGTATTACGGGCATTCGATGGGGAGGATTCAACCAGCTGGTACTGTCTGCATCTCACCTAGCGTCCCGCAGTAGACTAATTAATGAAAATGATAGATTGTGCCTCCGGACTCCTCTACGTTAGATCATCCGAACCAGCGCGCCCGGGTGATAGATGCCGACCATAGACAAATGGTCAAATTCAGTGGAAAGAATGATGGAAATTATGAAATGGTGAAAGATGACATCGAAGAGCTGGTCATGAATGCGGAAAAAACGGCTGGCGAGGCAGTGACTGGTATGTAGATCGTGCTTTCAAAGCCATGGATTATGTCATTACTAAGAGATCAACCAAAAGTAGAGGAAGCGCCCTGGCGCAAGCAGCCCGCCAGCAACAACGAAGCTTCCTCTATAGAACAGCATCGTCAGTGTTCCAATTCCGCTACACTCAAAGCCTATTCTGTAGATGATGCTGCAGAAGATCATCGCCAGTACTCCCAATTCGCTACACTTAATGGCCACTCGAATTGGGTCTGGTCGGTCGCATTCTCACCGGACGGCAAGCTGCTGGCGTCGGGCTCGCGAGACACGATGATCAAGCTCTGGGACGCCGGTACGGGTTCAGCGCGGCAGACTCTTAGGGGCCATTTACATCCAGTTCACTCAGTCGCATTCTCGCCAGACGGCAAATTGGCATCGGGTTCGGGAGGTGGAACGATTAAGCTCTGGGACACTGCGGTAGGTTCTACAATGCAGACGCTTAAGTGCCACTCGGGTCTAGTCCGGTCGGTCGCATTCTCGCCGGACGGCAAGCTACTAGCGTCAGGCTCTGAAGACGGGACAGTTAGGCTCTGGGGTTCTGCTGCCGGTTCAGTGTTATGGACGCTCAGAGGCCATTCAGATACAGTTCGGTCAGTTGCATTTTCGCCGGACGGCAAGCTGCTGCTAGCGTCAGGCTCAGGAGATGGGACGGTCAGGTTCTGGGACGCTGCTGCAGGTTCAGCGCTACAGACGCTCAAGGGCCATTCAGATCTAGTCCGGTCGGTCGCATTCTCGCCGGCCGGCAAGCTTCTGGCGTCAAGCTCGCGAGATATGACAGTCAGGCTCTGGGACCCTACTACGGGTTTAGTGCTACAGACGCTTAAGGGCCATTCGGATACTATCCACTCGGTCGCATTCTCACCAGACGGCAAGCTACTAGCGTCGGGCTCGGGAGATATGACAGTTAGGCTCTGGGATACCGCTGCGGGTTCGGTAGTGCAGACGCTTAAGGGCCATTTGAATGGGGTCTACTCGGTCACATTCCCGCCGGACGGCAAGCTGCTAGCATCGGGCTCGGTAGACTCGAAGGTCAAGCTCTGGAACGTAGCAGCGGGTTAGACCTGTCAGCCTCTTCGCCACCAAACTTCTTAACACGAGGCTTCATATATCCGTTTATGGAATCTGGAATAGGTTGTCCAGAAATTCGTACTTAGAACCCAACTATTTCTAACTGGAAATTTGGTTGTGCGGAACTCAGAAAAAGCTTCTTTGGCTTCCTCCCTCTTGTCTTCTCAGCGCCAGAAAGGTTGCTGTCCGTCTTCGGCGTGGGCTCCTTTCGAAGGAACCGTAGATCTCCAGCATGGAGGTAATCAGGCGGGGAGCAATATGATACTGGAAGAGCTCCTCTTCTTTATTTACTTTATCAAAATCGAGATCGGAACCATGCATAGTAGTGGAAATCTAGGTAGTAACTGAACGAATACGGCTCGAATTGAGGACAGCGACCCTTTAAATATAGACTTTGGTTCTAGCTATCGTCCGCAATGATGAGTATCTAAAGCGTGATAATACGTCGTTGTCCGGCACCATTCCATGACGCTTTTGTCTTACCGAAAAGTCGGAGATTGGAGGCTATCCCTCGAATCGCGCGTTCACTGCAGCCGTCTCAGTCTGCTAAGAACACTACTGAGTAGCATGTCACCAATTAGCTGGTGCTGAGATGCTGCGAGATTTGGGGTCACAGTGGGCAGAAGACTGCTTCTCTCTTGACGATCACCTTTGCTCATCGGAAGGAGAGTTGGTGTTTCAGCACCGTAGAATGTATTGGAAAACGACAAAATGATCGTCTCCAGCCACAGTAGCGAGCAGCTACGGACAGCCACAGAGCGGCGCAAATGGGTCGGGTAAAATGCTGGCCAAGAGCAAGCACCAAGTACCGTGCGGTCAAAGTGTGTGTGCACGAAAAACCGGATACTGATTGTGCACGCCACTGTAGGTCTTTAACATGAAATAAGAAACCCGTTTAGGAAGAGGTGTCCATTCAGAATGTAAAATTGTTTCCATGTAAGTGGATGTGAATACTCCCAAGGTCCTTCGTATTATTTCGTAAATATCCTTGAAACTTGCTCATAATTTCTTGGCTGTTGGCGTTGTGACTTGTGAGGCGTTCAACAGCCACCACGTCCGCCGGGAAGCTGAGGATGAAACTGCGAAGCGTTCTCACCGGTTGGCTTGCTCGCCTTCAAGCAAGTGTAGGGATACGGCAGAATTAAACGCTGAAGTCCCCGTTCAGTGTAGAATAGGCATTCGACTTAGAACTAGCAGATTACGGTCCTTCATAATGCAGCGGCTATGCGCTGCTTGAGCTCCAGCCTTGCTCCTCTTCCTTCTCGCCTCTGCTCTTCCCAAACTTACCTTTCCAAGAAACACATTCCGGTTAGTAGTGATTTATCATCAACATGGCTTCTCATGGTGGGAAGACGAGAAAACTGTTGTCTCTGGGTAATGCAAATCCTCCAATGTTAGGTTTCGAGACCCAACATAACTGATGTACAACAGATAGAGGCGGCGTGAGGGGAATGTCTACCATCGCTATCTTGCGAGAACTCATGGAACGTCTCGCACGCGAGCGGGGCGTGGTAGAAATACATCCATGGCAAGAGTTCGACATGATCTGCGGAACCAGCACGGTATGGCCCTGCTACGCATATACCTTCTCAATCCGCACGAATTCCCTCTAAACCTTGGCTAGGGCGGTATCTTGGCCATCATGCTCGGTCGACTACGTATGACCATCGACCAATGCGAGGAGAAGTTTCTGGAGTTTTCCAAGGAAATTTTCACTCCTATGCGATCCCAGGCCAATTTTCCCGGCCGTGTCTCCGACTTTTTCCAAGCAAACGGCAAGTTTTCCACCCAGGTCTGGAGGAGAGCGTCATGAGAATAGTCCGGGAAGGGGATTTGAGCGATGATGAGCTGTTCCACGATACATCGGACTGTAAAGTGTACGACAGGGTCATTTTCTATCCATTGCCGTGCTACTCTCTTCAGATTCGTCTCCGTCGTGAGCGGACAGGTTGGCTCGAACACCGTACTGCGCTCCTACATCAACTCGAGAAGGCTGAACCGAATGAACAGGCGCTACAAGATATGGGAAGCTGCTAGAGCCACCAGCGCAGCCTCCACTCTCTTCGACCCTATCCAAATCGGAACGCGCGGAGAGACATTTGTTGACGGTGCCTTGGGCTTCAACAACCCCATTAGACTCTTAGATCGTGAATCGCGCGACCTATGGCCCAACGACGACCGCATTTTCCTAAGCATCGGCGCCGGCTCTCCTCCTACCAGGAATATGCCAGGAAATATAGTCGACCTAGCCAAGCGCCTAGGAGAGATAGTAGTTGAGACAGAACGCACTGCAGAGGGTTTCCAGCAGGACAATCCCACTCTCGTGTCTGAACACCGCTACTATCGCGTCAATGTCATCCATGGGCTTGAAGACGTCAAATTACAGGAGTACTGGGCTACGGCTCAAATCTATGCTGTCACTGAAACATACCTTGAGCTTTCAGATACCATTTCCAAAGCCGAGCTGTTCATTTCTTCTGTTGCGGCCCCGGGTAAGTTAATATTCCCAACTCAGGTCCATGCTCATGCTAAACATCATAGAATCTGCAATTTCTGAGCAATCTGCGACTAATGTCGCACCTCCTGTCAACGTATATGCGACCCCATGTCCTACCTCTCGTAAGTGTCCTCAAGTAGATTCCGATCTTGTACTCACGTGGGAATCTCCTCCGACATTCAACGGTCAAGATGGTCGTAACTCTGCCGGGAGTACCCCGAATTGGCAAATAGGCGTGAACATGGCTAGCATTTCACCTGGTCCCGCACCGGGCGTATCGCCGTACTCCCCTCCTGGTCCTACGATGGTACAATCGCAATACCCCTATGCTGCTGCCACGGCAATAGCATCGCAATACCCTCCTTCCGGTCACACGTCCGAACCATCACCTTACCTCCCTCCTGGTCAAACGTCCAGAGCATCATCTTTTCCTCCTAGCTCCGGTCCGCCTATCAATGGTGCTCTACCTCCAAGTCTATTTGCTGCACGACGGGAGAAGGAAGCACTGACGAAAGAGCTCATCCAGGCTCTTGACAACGATGATATTGCCAAGATGGTGACTCTACTCGGAGCGGGTGCTGACGCAAACGCGTAAGGCTTCTTTACGGGCCTAGATAATACGGAGCATTGGGCGATCTACGTAGCGACTTACAAGAAGCGCAACGACATGGTCAAACTGCTGATCGATAATGGCGCCGATGTAAACCCACCCACCGACACGCCGCCTCTGCGAGCCGCCGTCAGGGCCAAATATGAAGAAGGTGTTGAACTTCTGATTGACAGCGGCGCGAATCCGAATGTGTTCGACCGTGCTACTGGCACTACTCTCCATGACGCTGTTGCAGACGAAAACCTGTCGATGGTCAAGCTGTTGATTGACGGAGGGGCTGATGTTAATGGCGGGCCACAAACCTATCGCTCCATTCTCAGCATCGCGGTATGCGGATGCAATATCGAAATGTTACACGTCCTTGTTCAGCGTGGCGCCGACATAAACAGATTAGATTCGAGCGACCAGAATGCAGCCCGATACCTCATGAGATATCAGCCGCCTGCGAGTTCGTGGCGACCGCCCGCCAGTTCGGCTTCTTCTCCTGCGTCTGCTTCTGCGTCTGCTTCTGCGTCTTCTCCTGCGCCTGCTCCTGCTCCTGGGCCGGTTCCATATACAGGCGGTTATCCACCTGCGTCGTATGAGACTCAGTATATGAATCCATGGGGCTCTCAAACTCCCACTCCACCGGCAGCGGGCATGGGTTATGCTCCTCACCAGCCTCAGGCTCCTCCTAGAAATCCATCTAATCAGTACAACGCACCGCCTGCGGACCCACGGGCACAAGTTGTTCAACCGTATTCCTGGAATCAATAGCGCAGACGCTGGGTACGAAATAATGGAAATGTATGCAATGAGAAAGGGTTTTCTGGACAGACTTGCAGATCGGCTTCATCTGAGTACGTTGGCGCTGGTCGTACCGATGCGAATGTAATTTTCGGAGTGGGTGTCAGGATGTTCAGTATTGGCCACAGGGCGTGACGGCGGCGGAAGTGCACAAATATCAAGATGCAGTCAGAATTTCTATTGCCTGAATGTCAAAGTAACTTAGAGCCGGCTTCAGTGTACATGGTGTGCTTGTGCCAATAGCAAATCGTGAGCATGCAGGTTGTCACCTCTGCAAGTGTCCTGGTCATGTCCGCCGTCGTCGTAATGTCCGCGTTTTCCCGGTGCACATGATCATATGTGACGTCTGTATATCTGTCAGCTCATCTGCGGGGAGGAGCTGCCAACACCTTTTTCTCCAGTTCGCATTTGATAAGCCACGCTCAACTCAAACAAACGATGTGCGAATGACCAAGCTGAATGTGTCCAGCGCTAACTCTGCCAGATGTGCGATGATCTGTTTAGGAGGTTTGAGTGTGGGTGTGACCGAGCTATAGAGATTCAGTTCTGTCAAACGGCTATTGCCAACAACCATGAGGTTTGCGCAAATCGTGGGAGGGTGCAGGATGTCAACGACCCGGTTCTACCCGGAAAGTGTCCTGTGTGTGCGGGATCCTCCCCTGCCTCTACGCAGTGATCTAAGCTAGCTTTGAGCTAGCTCAATGTCGTTGAAGCGAGCAAGAAGTTTTGTGAACATATGAATTTGATATAGGAATGTAGTGCGAAGTCTTACAGCATACAGCTTCATGAAGCCCCTTGTGACCCAATCGCGCGACCCCAGGGTACGTATAAACTATGACGTTTGATATTCTGGAAACTCGTGCTGTGGAAACACCTGACGCACGTAAGTGGGTGGTTCGACAGAGGTTCAAAACTTACAAGCTGGAATCTTCGCCCTTCTCAGCTCGAAAACAACACAAAGGCACCTGACCGGGCGTGAGATCTCTATGGCTTGAAGCATCCAAATCGACAAAGACAAAACATTTTGTGTTAGGACTGTCGATTTGCGGTGGACAGTGGATGTAGTCGTGGTTGGGGTCGAAAGCACGCGTATAGTGACGCTTCAGCAGCTCTTCCGCAACTGTAGTATGACGACTTTGCGGGACTCCGTCGATATCGTCTGTGAGGAGCCTGATGACTATCCGGCAAGGGGAGGAGAGAGCCATATTACTCCTCAAAGTATGTGGGCGCGAGGCAGTGTCCGTTCGAAGTGGTTCTAGCAAGGCTGAGAGAGTGTTGCCCACCTGCGTGATGGAGGAACGCGCTTGCGTAGGGACTGAATGGATGACAGGAAGCTTGAGGGAAGTCGGGAGTGAAGACGGTGCCTACTGCATGCTGTGAGCTGTTTCTAGTTTGTCGCGCTCTGGTGGAAAGGCTGTGGTCGCTGTGTTGCCCGCTCGCGCACCCTGGCGCTGGCGCGTCACCGAATAGAGTAAGTTAGGATATGCTGTGAGATATGCTTAAAACTCCCTTAGAGGCTCACGCATGGGCAGATAGTACACTCAAGGAGGGTCTGAACGCGTTGATGCTGGTCCAGAGTTCGCTCCGTTCGTGTTCCGGCACGCAGGGACAGAATTGACACTCGCTGGAAACACGAGCCACAGTCTCATTCAGCCTCAGTGGCTTCGGCTTGCTTGGCGTTTGTATTAAATAATATGAAAGTGACCGTAATGATTTCATTACCACGCTTGTTGAATTTGCTCTCGACTTTAGCAAGGCACCCTTGATCGCTTTGATCAAAGGTACCAATCGACGGAGCGACACCCCTATCACAGCGCAACCCGGCCGCCACGGAGCTGACATGACAGCCCAAAATGGGGGGAAAAAACTCGGAAATCCAGATCAAATCGTCCAATGAACGCAAAAAGGAAAAAGAGCTCGGCGGTGGTGCTGCCGGTCAAGGGCACCTCAGTACAGCATAAAACAGACTCTGCGGAATCAAGGCGACAGCGACGAAGCGAGCGTAATTTTTCCGAGCGGCGGCAGGGAGTGTTCAGGAATGCACAAACAACATACGGGTTTTCACGGCAGCGCGCATGCTACTGCAGCGCGCAACCCCACCAAAAATCAATAAAACTCACCTACTTCAGAGGCCCATATCTCCACCAATATTCGGTCAATTGATTCCGAAATTACTGTTTTAGAATCTCAGAGATCTGGCTGAGCATAATATCGCAAATTTAGATGCTTAGTATGAGAAATAGCCGATCTCCAATTATCGTTGTTAGCGATAAAATACAGAGGTATTTTATAGGTGCTACAGCCAACTAAGCCTTACGAAATTTATATCAACAAATTTAGCGGTGTTTGGCTTTCTAAAGAATCAAGTTTGAAATTATTTGACCATGAAATGACGGAGATATGGGTCTCTGAAGTAGGTGAGTTTTATTGATTTTTGGTGGGGTTGCGCGCTGCAGTAGCATGCGCACTGCCGTGAAAACCCGTACCCCGGCGCACCTAGCAAACGTGGCAACGTCAATCGTTTTATCGTTGTATCGAGCTATCGTACCGTATTCGGTCGACGTTGCGTTAGTCGTTATCAGACCATACCTAATCGCACACCGAAAAAAGAGGAGGATTCATGGATTTCATCCAATTACTTCACTGTATTTATGTTCTCGGTATTAGCAACCTGGTCTCAGTGCCTATGTATAGAAGCGTAGCTAAGTAATACCCTAGCTTGCAAGAGTACATGCTAAAAGAAAGAAAATTATTGACCTTATTTGTGGTGAGATAATGGTTAATCTTATCAGAAAGTTGAGCCTTTTGCGACGTGTTGGACCAGCTTGAAAAGAGGGGGGAAAGAACGTTGTGGATTTCAGCTCGGTGGCCATGCTCCATAAGAAGGCTTCTCCTCACCATTCTCTCGATTCCCGCGATCTTGGGTTCATAAGTACCTAGAAAAGTCCATCCAAATATTAGCGGCAAGAAAAAGAGGCTCCATACCGTGTTTCATCGTCTATCCCATCTCCTCCGCTTGTTCTCGGTCTCGAAGCACTGAGGCATGTACTGAATCGATTGGCTCAAAGGGATCGATCATTTGAGCGGTAGCCTTGAACAGTAAAGCAGATCGCCGATCGCTTGCTCGAACTTCGCTCTTCAGCCTGGCAATCAGGAACAATTCATCGTAGACCAAGTAACGAAACACGATTTCTGCCACCTTCGATTCTTCAGAAGTATCACACTTCGTGAGCCCAAATATGCCTCCGTCAATTCAACAAGAGCACTCCATCCTTGTTCCAGGATCCCAGGCAAAAGAGCGGATTTTCCCATTCCTAGATGTGACATCGGCGCTCTGTAGCGAGGAAGAACTTAATGACCATTACAATGCTAGAGTACATTTTATGATGTGCCTAGTCGAGAACCATTCAACACTCAGTAACTCTGCGGATTTAATAAGCTACAGTCTCCTGATGGCCGGCACAACTCCTGAGAAAGCCGTTCCATCCATAGTAATCACCACAACCCCTTCCATCGTCAAAGAGCTCAGGCTACTTTTTGACTACAGCCACGCTGTGAACCACAACCAATGCAAACGAACAGGTGGTCTCTGCGAAAGCTCTGTCAGTCATACGGAATGGCAAGATGTACCTAGATTTCTTTTGGTGTATTATGCCACAGATCACCCCCAAATTGTTCGCACAGCTGGAGAAGACACTTGCGCGACTTATTACCGCAACGAAAGCACCATGTGTGGGGCCCTTCTCGAATATCAAACACGCATATCTACTTTGGGCCTTGTTTTACAGGTCAATTCAGACATGCGAGGGCTTACCGTTGACCACCTGTTCAATCCGGTTCCGAAACCTAGACGAACGAGACCTCCCGAGGAAAGCCAAGAATCATCACACCGACTCGAAAACGCGGACAGTACGAACAATAGAGAGGTGTTCCGGATCAGGCAGCCCTGGATCAATAATATAGACGGCATTGATCTTCCAGAAGTGGTGCCTGAAACGAAGCATCAGAACAATAGCTTTCCATTGCCGAATTCAATCGATAATGATAGAATCGGAGCTCAACAACTTATCAGGTATGCTCAGAAGGTTGAAACACTGGAAGATCTCCCTCACCCTGAGCCGTATCTCGACTGGGCTCTAGTCAAATTTGTTCCCCGTGGTTCTTTTCCCGGCTGTGTTAATCTTTTCTGGCCTTATGGTCCATCCGAAGGTCCCGTTATGCTTCAAGATATCGCGGAAACCCCACCTCATTCCAGAGTTCCAGTATTCATAATTTCAGGCCAAAGCGGAGTAACTTCTGGAGTAATGTTAGGGAATGTGTCGTATATTGCATCAAACGATGGGAAGGAAGCCTGTAAAGTATGGAGAGTAATTCCAGAATCCTCAAACAGTAAGCATAGCGAGTGGTACGGTATGGCTGTCAGCTTACACGTTCTAGGAATTTCCAAAGGTGATTCCGGTTCTATTGTCGTAGATAAGGAGACATTCCATGTCTACGGCCATATCATTGGAACGAATCCACTCTCCCAAGCCTGTGTTGTGCCGCTTGTCGAAACGATTAGGCAGGTGACGCACTGTTTTCGTGACGCACGAGTCACCTTGCCTTCAAACAACGCATACCTTTATGGTACCAATGACATTGGTGCAGATCGCCAGTTCTGGGCGATGCAACCAATGGCATTCGATCACACAGATACTGAAGGGAATGGACCCACCCACTTAACGGCCGGTAGTACGCAAATGAATCTGACTCAAAGACCGATGGAGGTACACTTCCCACCAGAGAGTGGCGGTCAATTTGTAAATGTCAATGTTATCCAGCAACAACCGGAATTGCGTCGACTTAGCTTACGGGACTATACTGCTGGATGGCTTTGTGCTCTACCTGAAGAGCTCGCAGCGGCACAAATACTATTGGATGAAAAACATGAAAACTTACCTCATGATCCACATGACGAAACACAATACACCCTTGGAAGCATTGGAAACCACAACGTTGTTATTGGGTGTCTCTCAGCAGGACAGATTGGTATGGGTTCAGCAGCCATGGTGGCTACCAGAATGTGCGCAAAATTTCCCAATATACGATTCGGTCTGATGGTCGGCATCGGTAGCGGAGTTGCTAACGATAAGGATGTTCGACTTGGCGATATCGTTGTCAGTCAACCATATGGTGGACATGGAGGCGTCATTCAGTATGATTTCGGAAGATCGGAGGCAGGCGGTTTTGTTCATACGGGTTTTCTCAACACACCTCCTCACGCGCTTCTTCAAGCATTGGCGAATCTGCAAGCTCGTCACTTTCTTGAAGACAACAATATACAAAAATATCTTAGCGTCGTCGAGAGACGAGATCGTTTCAAACGGCCTAACCCCAACTCAGACATTCTTTTCCATGACACATATGAACACATTGAAGGAGAGAAGACATGCGAAAGATGTGACAAGTTCAGGACGGTACCACGGAGACCCCGAGAGCACAACAACGTTGTCGTTCATTATGGCACGATCGCTTCAGGAAACCGCATTATCGAGAGCGCCACAGAAAGGAATTTGTTGAACTCCCAGTTCAAAGGCGTCCTCTGCTTTGAGATGGAAGCAGCCGGGCTATTGAACACCTGGCCATGTCTTGTGATCCGAGGCATATCCGACTACGCAGACTCACATAAGAACGATGAGTGGAAGCTATATGCAGCGGGAGCGGCTGCGGCTTTTGCGAAAGAGCTTCTTCTCTGCATAGCTCCGGCTGCGGTGGAAAATGAACAAAGCATTGGAGAAATGACAGTATCTGGTTCACCAACGTCTTCACGCAGTCCTATCCAGAGAGTATCATCAAATAATTCAGTCGGAAATGCCGAACTTGATGCCCAGGGTAGAATCCACGGTAAGAGTTGCTCTCTCTAAAAGCAGCCCTAGGGTGGTAATGTTTTGGGAGATCGTTAATACATCTTTACTGACTATCTCACAGACAGGACTTCAAGCATAGGGTCCGCAGATACACTACAGCGCGTAGCGTTTGAGAACAGAGATAGGCAAGGATGGACACAATTACACCATGCAGCGTTCGGAGGAGACGAGAGGATGGTGAACGACTTACTGGGACTACATGTCAGCACAACCATTAGGGACAACAGCGGGCGAACACCATTGCACATCGCAGCATACAACGGACAAGATACGATTGTGAAGTTGCTCCTCCAAAGCGGCGCCGACAAAGACTCGCGCGACTTCGACAAGCAGACGCCGCTGTATCTCGCCGCGAGCCAAGGGCTGATGGCGATGGCGGAGGTGTTCATCAACGAAGGGGCGGACCTCGAGATCGCCGACAAGCACGGCAAGACGCCGCTGTACGCTGCGGCACAGAACGGCCACGAAGCGGTAGCGCGGCTGCTGGTGCAGAAGGGCGCGAACAAGGAGGCGGCGAAGGTGGGCGGGTGGGTGCCGCTGCACGCAGCCGCGTGGAACGGCCACGAGCCCGTCGTCAAGCTGCTGCTGGAGCTGCAGTGCAAGCGCGAGGCTCGCAGCAACGAGGGCAAGACGCCGCTCTACGCGGCCGCCAAGCAAGGCCACGAGGGCGTCGCGCGGCTGCTGCTGGAGAGCGAGGCCGAGAAGGACGTCAGCGCGTCGGGCGGCTGGACGCCGTTGCATGCTGCTGCGTGGGACGGCCATGAGGGTGCTGTGCGAGCGCTGCTGGATTACGGCGCTTACATGGAAGCTAGGAGCCAGCGTGGAGAAACGCCGCTGTTTTCGGCGGCGCGTAGAGGGCATGTGGCCATTGTGGAGCTGCTGGTGGAGAGAGGAGCTCAAAAGAACGTCAAAGCTAATGACGGTGTGAGCGTGATGGAAGTAGCCAAGGTAAACGGACATCATGCGGTGGTCAGTGTTCTCAAAAGTCGTCGATGGTTTGGAATGTAATGCTTTCTGTATTGTATATATATAGCTCTCTCTATTACCTTAGTACGATGAATTCTGTGACGCAAAACAAGTACAATTTCGGTGGGGATTACGATACTTGTAATTCCATTAGTTAGAGCCCAATAAAGTTAATTAAACCTCGCCATAGATAAATCGAATCCTCTCCCGAGTTACTTAAGATTGTAGCCTAAATAGAGTGAGATTACCAGATAAACTATGGAGCTTTTGCTTAACGCAAGAGTATGAGGTCGACGATACTGGCTTATGGTGAATCTGCTGGGTTGTATGCGACTTGCCGTAGTGGCTGCGCATACCCGGAGCCTATACGCTCGTTTCGCCTTCTGCGAAGCAGGAGGAATACGAGTCCCGCCAAAGCAGCTATTCCGGCAATTCCAGCACCGATCCCGACACCTGCTTTTGCTCCAACTGTGAGCCCACCTGATCTTTGGACGGGGAAGTTTTGTGCATAGACGACATTTACGATTGTGTTGGTAGCCGTCGAAGGCGCGCCAGGTGCGACCGAAGTTGTGGGAGTGACCGGTGGCGGCGGAGGGGTCAAGTAGCTATTGGAGGGTAGTGTGCTGAAGCAAGGCGTCACGCCGCCGACTTCTTCAGTCCATAGGTCGTATCCCCTATAGAGTAACAGACTTAGGTCAGCGTCTGAAAGCTCTCGCACTTATACAGTAGCCTGATGCTCGTTGCACAGTATACGATAAGTGATATTTGTTTTACACTTACGAGGGGCAGCAGACATTGCTAATGGTCTGATAGTCACCTGGGCATACCGTCAGCGTCTGCTGATTCGGCGCTGGAGGAGCGGGAAAGTCCAACTGCTGGGAATTGACAGTTGCGGTGGTGGTAGTAGCGGTGGAAGTAATAGCGGTGGTAGTAGTAGCGGTGGTAGTAATGGCAGTGGTAGTTGTGGTAGTAGTGGCGGCGGTAGTGGTTGTGGTGATTGTTGTGCTGTTCGTAGTCGTTGTATAGGGGCAGCAGTCTGGCTTGTCGTTCATACAGCCAACGATACCCACGTAGTAGATGATGGTGCTCTGCGGACCCAGAAGCTCCGAGAACAGGGGTGTGATACAGTAGCCGCGGAGCAGGTCATCGTGTTGGTTGGTCCGTGATGGGAGGGCCGGAAAGGTAGTGGGCGAGAACGTGGAGGTCGGCAGCGCAGAGTTGCCAGGCACCGTGACTATGGAGACTGTTGTCGGTGACGACGTCAGCGTCGGCGTCGAAGGAGTAGTCGGAGTAATGGTAGTCAGTGGCGGTGTTGTCCTGGTGCTCACTACAATGAATGGAGTCGCCGAAGGAGGCGGCGACGGGGTATTTGTAACGATCGGCGTAGTGGTCGTGGTGGCAGACGGCGTTGTACTTGTGGTTGTGACGGCGGACGATGTGCTGGTGGTCGGGGCGGCGGACGACATGCTGGTGATCCCAGTGGTAGCGCAGGACCACGGCGCGGTGTAAACAATTGAGCCATCTATGTAATTGCCCGTACAGGTATCGGAGCACGGCTGGCAGACCCCGACTTCGCAGAACCACGGTCCGCCATCACAGCATGCCCAGGAAGATGGAATGCAGGTATCGCAGCATTGCTCGTCAACTGTGGCCAGCCCGTTAGTCCATCTTCTAAGCTAGTGACCTTCTTCTACCATCCGATGCTTTGTTACTTACCTGAACAGTCCTGATCGCTGGTACACGTATCGTCTTGTCGGAGAACGAGGGATTTCTTCTTCTGCATTTTCGAAACTCCGTGCTAGCGGTGTAAAAATGGCCAGCAGCACCCCAAGGCTGCGCTGGGTCAAGCTTCAGCAGTATGTACGAGAACTTCAGCTGGGGACCGCAAGGACAAACACGCGAGTACATATACCCCACATAGCTGCCTCGAACAGCCTCGTGCAGAAAGTTTGACATATCCAGCCTCTCTCACCGGAGGTTCGCAGATGTGACGAGCGGCAGCTTGTCAGTGCTAGCGGCACGCAAGGCTGAAAGCCATGGTTGTGATTAACCCGCGCTCGTCTGCATCGAACCACTCTCGCACATCAAACGAACCAATGGCACAATTTGAGGTATTTTGTTTTCGCTGCCACTGCCTTTTCTTGGTGTGTGCTTGATTCATTTTGGACTTTTTTTGCTTTCTTTTTGCCCAACCCTGTCGAGGATAGTTGCTTTTGGGACCGTGGTTGTGAACAGAGCTCCCGTATGACCCCGCAAGCATGCCGCTTTAGCTGTACTCCTTCTCTTGTGTGTCACAGATACTTTTTACTCGATGTGCCTCATTCGAGAGAGGATGACAGTAGTTCTACCGACAAAGGTAGATAAGGACGAGGCAGAATTCCCCTGCGTGCCGAAACAAGACGCCCGAACTGAAGAACAGAGCAATTCTCTCCATTTACCTCTAGCCACATGATGTGTCACGGGCGCCACATTTGGAAGATCGAAAGAGTATAGGCGAGTATTGTACTGCGGAAGACGCAAAGCAGTCAAAATGAAGGAAGCGCTGTTAGTGGAGTCCCCAGGCGAGTGCTGAGCGGCGGCCATGTAAAATGGTGGGTCGAATTTGATAGAATACGGTAGTTCTATTTTGCCGAGCGTGGCGTTTTCTATGCCTTCACCATGGATCCGGCGGTTGCCCTGTTAGGTCGTCCCCTCCAACCTTCATTGGCCCGCCCTCCTGATCGACTTCACATGAATACGAGGTGCTATAACTGTAATCTTTCCACTTGCGGTAGCTACGGATACATCTCTGTGGTCTGGGTATAGCTCCAGGTTAAAGAGGATTTGGAAAGCACATGCCAAGAGATAAGATCGATCTGATAGAGGTACTCTACAATCTACTAAGCAAAGCTCATCTCTACATAGACACATCCACCCGACGGGAGCCAATCCCAATATCGGTCCTTTTCAGCGCTCAGCCATCGGGACAGTTGAATTCACCAACACTTGTATAGCGTGATTCCAATGCAGAATTGATATCGCTGCCCTGCCCTCCTGCGCAGTTAAACCAGAGTTGAATATTCCCGTTACTTTCCACACATTGCCAATTGGTGAGGGGGACCGCATCCCATTCATAGTCCTGCACAGCGATAATTGGGCCGGCGTTTGTGAGAGCGTGGAATGTGGCATCGCAGTCGCTTTTACCACCATAGGGAACTCGAATTAGGACGCTGTAGGAGACAAAAAAGGCGTGGTTGGTGGCAGTGCAGGATTGGGTTGCGCGACGTTCGGGAGAATTGCGTATGACGGCTGCGTTAATAGAACCCAAAAGAGCAAGGCTTACAAGGATCCCTTTGAGGAACATGACGTAGAGGTTAAGCTTCAAGAAGTGCTCGTCTGGATATTGATTGATGGAATAAAACAAATGCGGGAGTCTGCTGTTATCTTCTTGGGGAAACGACTTATATAGGGCCACTTCAGCCTCCATCGGTTTTTATAATCGGTTCATCTTGATACCTGATCTTTCAAGTTTCACCTGGACGAGATTAAAGTTAATGGAGGGATACGGAAAATGGAAGCGCGGAACGCCCAGAGATCCGATCGAACCGAGGCCTATCGGTGTGGGTATGACGTTGCTCTGTGCGTCCTCGCTCATCATTATCAAGTCCCTAGTGGCTTTAAATAAATGAGTTGTGTTGGAAGCGTTCAAGCGGATCTCTAATCTTCCTGGTGTAAGGTTTGCTCGCGAAGTAGGCGTGAAGGGAAGTGGAATTTCCTTATTACATAAAGACTAATTCTTAGGGAGCTTATCCTCCCTAAAGGGAACGCGTTATATAATCGCCTGCCTTTCGTTTACCCAGTGCGACGCCGGCGATACGAACAAGCCTGGGATTCTTACACCTGGTCATTGATACAGTCAACATGATACAGTACTGTACCTAAGCAACGGAGGATCCTAGACACGGTACTCTGTCTAAATTATGAGACACTTTCTAGGCTTCTTTTGTATCATTTCACCGACGACCGAGGCACCCCCATCAGATGTCGGAGTGTGTATGGGAATTTTTGATATTACGCGCCTCGTGGTCGAGGAGAGAATGAATCATGTCGGGTTGGTTGCTCCAAAACCATCAACTGTTCACTTGACGCGTCAATTGCTCCACCATTACTGGTCATAATGCCTTCCAAAAAGCGTACAATTGACGGACCTTGTTGTGCCTACACGGTATAAAAAAGAGACGAAACAACTACCTCCGAAGTCCTGGGCGCTGCCACCCTTTGAACCACTTCGGGAGCTGAAATTGGAAGAGCAAGGGAAACCGAATTTGGCCTCTGAAATCGATGTGACGTCGCCTGGAGCGCTATTTGACCTACCATGGGACTCCGAATGCATAGATATTGTGATCAAAGCGACGAATGCGAACGCCGAGGCGAACTCACCGACGAAAGGACCTCTCTGGCGAGAGCTCACGATTCCAGAGCTCTAGCTTTGAGGATGACGCCCCTGATGATGAGGATCTGGGTCTCAGCTTCGCGTCCGATCACGCGAAGGCACCTTATTACAACTGCGATTTCTATACCACTACGCAATAATAATTAGTAAAATCAATGATACAATATACTTCTAGACTCCTCTATCGAAATATCGAAAAAACACCATAAATTAGTCCATTTGTTGCCGTGAAATTGAGCGACGAAGTTGACGATTTCTGGAGCTGCGACACGCACGGACCAATTCTAAGCCGCCTCGGTCAGGACACGAGAGGATATCACAGCAATTAATTCTCTAGAGCCAACAAACTTGCCCTGGCATAAGCTACAATTTAAGGAAGTTTGAAAACTTGACTAGCTTCGTTTGATTGAAACGGTGCCTTACCTACTGCAGGAACAAGAATTCCATTAGCCACTCTAAGGTCGGTGCTATTGGCAGAAGGCGTTGTATTGCCTACTAGGCTACCGTTCTCCTTTCATATATCCTACACTGTAGACTAGCCTTTGCTGCGCCGCGAGCAAGTGAAAGAGTGACAAATTCGTCAAGGTTGCAGCATAATCCTGAAGCTGACTTTGTTTTAACAACGTGGCATACTTCGACGTGGCAGGTGAGTCGAGATTTAGATGTGTGATGTTGCACATGACCCTTGTTGAAGCTATCGTAAATGCTAGGTATTACAGCGAACACGAGACAACTAAGCAAATGTCACGGTTGTAGCTGTGAAGTATTGTCACATACCTAGCTAAGCTCGCGGCCGACAACTAAAACGCATTTGACTGCATCTCCGCGGGGAGAATAGACGGATCGGATAATCTCCGCACTGATATCGATAGCGCCAGTCAATGGTTGCGCATGAAGTAGCCTGGGTCTCTGAAAAGCTTAACTTAAGTGCGGACTGCGGAAGTGGCTGTTTCGTCGCACAGTCCTGGTGTTTAAAGGGCTGGCGAAACAGACGTCGAGAATGCGTTGTGGGTCTCTGCTAGGGTTACGGCCTGGAGAGTGGAGACTGTATTTAGGAGGAGGTTAAATTGCAACGCTGCCAAGACGTCGCTTCAAAGACATCGGTGTTGAACAGATGAAGATAAAGTTCGGATACATGCATTTCGATAGCTGAAAGTTGGCGGAAGTGGAGTGGCGAGTGGCGACTATGGTGCTGTATTTCTGTCAACTGCAACCGCACCGGCTTTGTTGTAAACAAAGAGACATCTGGAGCTTTCGGGGCTATCCGAATCGCGTTTCAACGCCGATCCATCCACGGCCAGTCCAACGTTTCTTGTGGCTCCATTCTAGAAGCGCCCTGACCTAAACCCCTGAAATGCCACATCTACAACCGCTCGTTTTGGGTTTAATGGGATTCGACCAGCAACGGGACCTAGAACTGTACATAGGATAGAACCCAAGACTCCTACTTGTCAATATAGCGTTTCACATGGCCTTGCTAATCTGCTTTGACTCGCCATTACTCGACGCAGGGGTCAGCGTTGCGCTGTCAGGGTCCACGAAAGTCTTGTTTTGCGCCTATTCCCTTCCGCCTTTCCGCGTCACGCATCACAGCCGTAGACGAGTGTGAATGGTGGAGTGCATTATTGCCATCTCCTGCCTGTCTTAGTATCGACTTCCGTCGTCGTTAGGAGTGTCAGGGTGACTCGGCCACGACATATCTGCTTCATGGCTTGTGATGGTGCTCGCGATCATGAGGCAAACGGAGTGTGACCAACAAGAGGAAGGACTGTTGGAAGCACCACGAACGCGCCCAACGCTTAGCTTTGAGGATGTCGTGGACAAAGAAGGATCGAATATATATCAAGATGGCACATCTCATCAGTGGGGGTGTTTCGAAACCATCGACGAACAAGATCATAACCAGGTCAAGCTTGGCTGTGAGTTTGACCATCCAAGCTACGACTGGCCAACTTCCAGAATTGTGAGTTTCTTATTCAGGGAGGCGTTCCCCACTCTATCTTCTCTGCTTTTTACTTGCAACGAGTACTTTTGCATCTGATTCCTCACTTTGATCTCTACCTTTCATTACTCAGTTGTTTTCTTCTTTGAGCCTCGACTCGACTGTCAATTGCGCTTTTGAACAGCAATAGCCCTTCCTTTCATTCTTCGACAGTACAATCCTTATTGTTGAACCCTATTGTTGAAAGCCTTTTCAGTCACGCAGCAATATTATTGTTGCGAATCAATCATTAAACCATTTCTCCAGCCATCGGCAGTCTTTCACTTCTTTTCTCTCCTCGACAGTTACCTTTACTACCTTCAAGAGTAATCGTGTCAGCGCAGAGCACTGACACAGCAGTGGACAGCTTCACAACTTCTCGTTCAGATACGTACCTCGAAGCAGGCTCTTCATTATGTTTCTTTTCACCTCGCTGGCGCTTCTCACCACTCTCCAAACCTTGTTTACCGGTTTCGTTTTTACCGCGCCCATTGCCACGGAAGAATCCATTACAGCGACAACCGAATCGTCAACCTACTGGGTCTCTGACATTGCTCGGAATGGCGCTGTAGCCTTCGGCACCTCTGGCTATCAGATCTTCCGCAATGTGATGGACTTCGGCGCCAAAGGCGATGGCAGCACTGACGACACTGCGGCGATCAACGCTGCTATCTCTACTGGCAGTCGATGTGGCCAGGGCTGTGACTCCAGCACCATTACTCCAGCTATCGTCTACTTTCCTCCTGGCACGTATGTCGTCTCTTCGCCACTCATTCAATACTACTACACTCAGTTCATCGGCGATGCGCTGAACCCACCAACCTTGAAAGCCGCTGCCAGTTTCCAAGGCATCGCTGTCATTGATTCTGATCCTTATGACGACCAAGGCAACAACTGGTACACGAATCAGAACAATTTCTTCCGTCAAGTTCGCAACTTCGTCATTGACCTCACTGGAATGCCCGAAAGCTCAGGCACGGGGATTCATTGGCAAGTTGGTCAAGCTACCAGCCTTCAAAACATCGTCTTCAACATGCTACCTAAGAGCTCGACCAACAAACAGCAAGGTATCTTTATGGATAACGGTTCCGGTGGTTTCATGGTTGACCTTGTCTTCAACGGTGGCAACTATGGCGCATTTCTCGGCAATCAGCAGTTCACCACTAGGAACATGACTTTCAACGGCTGCAACACAGCAGTCTACATGAACTGGAATTGGCTCTGGAGCTTCAAATCGCTTAGCATCAACAACTGCGGCATTGGTATTGACATGGCCAACTCTCCTAGCAACCAGACTGTGGGCTCCGTTTTGATCCAGGACAGCACCTTTACGAACACACCCGTGGGTGTCAACACGGCCTTCTCCAGCGACAGTATTCCCACCACTGGTGGTACGCTCATCGTCGACAATGTTGATTTTACTGGATCTTCTACCGCTGTTCAGAGTAACACTGGCTCTTCAATCCTTGCTGGAGGCAGCGTCGTCGATTCCTGGATCCAGGGACGTGTCTATGCTGGCAACACTGGCACTCGCACTCAAGGCCCTGCGACTGCTCCTTCCAAGCCTGTGTCACTGATGAACGGTAACGTGGTTCTGGAGCGCACCAAACCCCAATATGAGCAATATCCATCCACGTCTTTCTTTTCCGTCAAGTCACAGGGTGCAGCAGGTGATGGTGTGACGGACGATTCCGATGCAATCCAGAATGCCATGAACAATCTTCCATCGGGTCAGATTCTCTACTTCGATCATGGTGCATATGTGGTCACCAAGACTATCAATGTACCGTCGAACATTATTATTACTGGCGAGATCTGGCCTCTAATCATGGCTTCGGGATCTGCTTTCTCTGACATGACCAATCCACAACCGGTCTTCTCTATTGGCAATGCTGGAGAGAGCGGGGCGGTGGAAATCTCTGACTTGATTTTCGAAACCAAAGGTCCCGCTCCTGGTGCAATTCTCATGCAGTGGAACTCTGCTGCCTCTTCACCTGGTGCGAATGGTTTGTGGGATGTCCACATGCGTGTAGGTGGCAGCGCTGGTACTGAGCTCCAATCCAACACCTGCGCAAAAGACCCCACTGTTACTCACAGCGCCAATCCCGCTTGTGAAGGCTCTTACTTGATGTTCCACGCTAGCAACACTTCTTCAGTATATGTTGAAAATTGTTGGTTCTGGACTTCGGACCATGAGCTGGACCTCTCGGATCACGATCAGATCGACATTTACAATGGTCGTGGCGTTCTCATAGAGTCTCAAGGTCCCGTTTGGATGTATGGTACTGCTTCTGAGCATTCAGTTCTCTACAACTACCAGCTTAATGGTGCTTGCGACATCTACATGTCGCTCATTCAGTCGGAGACACCCTACTACCAAGAGAATCCAGCAGCACCAGCTCCTTTCACTGTCCAGGGTTCTGATCCACAGTTCAGCGGCACACCTGGCACAGGTGTAGACATGGCTTGGGGTCTTCGTGTACTAAACTCTCATAATGTTCTCATCTACGGCACGGGTCTATACTCCTTCTTTGACAACTACGACCAAACATGCGTTCCTGAGAACAATTGTCAACAAAACATGATCGAAATCGGAGGCACGACGGACAATCTATACTTGTACGGCGTGACGACTAAAGCGGCAGTGAACATGATAACAACGAGCGGATACAGTGTCGGCTCAAACGGCACCAACAATGCTGCTGTTACGTCTCTCCAAATTGAGAACGATGACAATATGAGCGTTTTCGGCGCAACTGTAGCTCTGTGGACTCCGTCGTGAATCTAGACCATTATTTCGACCAGCCCATCCTTCGATTCGCTGTACGCATTTCGGATTACACAAGCAACAATAGACGAAGGAATTCATATTTGCTTCAAGGGATTATGTGGCCGGGTCTCTGCTAAAAGTGGCCTCATGTTCATGGCCATCGATATAAAGGACATTTCGAACATACCCAAAGGTGTAATAATAGACTTAGCATGCTGGTTCGGGAATGGGCGCTGATAACGATCAACTTTTGAACACCTGGAATGAAATGAATTCTCCCAACGTCCTACATCTTTCTTAGAGCACTGTGATGACCGCTGTAATTTTTCTCCTCATAGAAAGATAATACGAAATTGATCGATTGCGTTGAAAGGCAGTTCGGATTAGCGAAGACCGCCTCGATGGTGCGCTGAAGGCTATCAGCTACAATTTGGTAGGCAGCCCGCTAATACTACACGGTAAGCAACCCTGAACGTCATCTGCAGCTTCGCTTCTCAATCGCATCTTACTCGCATCTTTACTTCGCACCTCACTTCACAGCAGCCTCGGCAGAACAATTCCCTCCAAATCGGACTCTTCAACTAGAGGATCCTGATCTGCTCATTACGCTTCCTAGTACTCACCATTCCCTGACTTGTTCATATCAGTTCGTCGCGGCTCTCATATTGACCTCAACATACACCATGTCTTACGATAGTGACGCGACAACGACGCCTACGGAAATGTCTCCTCGTCTACGAGCAAGAAGTGAAGTGTCGGATGTTGAAATGTTAGACTCAGAAGATCGGTCAGCGACTGCATCGACTTACTCCACGGCCTCAAACATGACGGAACCAGTTCCTGACGACTACATCCGCAGCAGCCCAGAACCCCCCTTCTTCCGCTTGCCGCCAGAAGTTCGAGATCAAATATACGCTCTCTGCCTCCTCGCTCCATATGCCATCCTCTGGCCGGCACCGAGCAACGATGCAGGCCTTCAACCCCAGCTCCTTCGCGTATGCAAGCGAATCTACTCAGAAGCCGCTCCGTTGCTCTATCATAACCAGCTGAACTTTATGCATCCTAGCGATGCAAATATGTTCATTCCCAATCATAATCGCGAACTAGGTACGCTTGATTCCCACCTACGCCTGTTGGCAGAGGCTCAAATTCACATGTTTGTTTTTGTACACCGCTGACACTCTCATTTAGCCCAGTGCATAACACGGCTGCACCTCACGATCCGCGACCGCGATGTACGATCGATCTGGACCGCGTGGCTGGGCAGTACGTCGTCGGTGCGCTCGCTAGCCTACGATTACCCAGCACTACAGACTCTACATATCACACTAACGAGCCGCTTCTGGGACTTTGTGCCAGGCTCGCTGGAAGACAAATTTGGCCGGTGGGCTCAGGACAAGGTGCTGCGTGAACTGGCGCTCAATCTCGAGAAATGCGCCGACCGCGCCGACGTCCGTATCCTCGTCGTTCACTCCCTGCCTCTCCGAGATGTCATCACCCTCCTCCGCGCGTTTCCGAACGACATTTTCAAGGTCGCTGGCGGATCCGGTGAGATCAGGACCAGGTGGTTGCCATTTATGAAGCTCGAGGTTGCGCTCGAGTTGCAGCCGAATGAGGAATTTGAGGGTTGATTTGAGTTCTTATGGTAGAATACTGGTCTTTACTGAGATATTTCGATCATTGGCGGCGACCAATGTCAGTCAGGATACTATGTATTGTTGGGATTACAAAAGGCGAAATTGTTCTACCGGGATTCATTTTGACATTAGCGACGTTTTGATATGTGGAACGGGAAGTCACCAACACGAAGGACGTTGTGCATAATAGATTTTTCGGTTGAAGTATTTGAGGACCGGTGTATATAGCATGAAGAAATGTCACTGACGCAGACTTAAAATCTAGTCGCTTCAACTTCTTCAATTCCCTGCTCTCACCTTCTACTATCTAAAGCCAATTGAACGTGTACCACGAGCAATATAGTTGAAGCGCAACTCCATGAGTCGAAGAAGCACGATACTTGCGGTGGCCTTGCTCAAGATCCAAATGCACTCATGACAGGATGTCTGAAAGCAGAGTATCTCAACCATTAGTCTCCGCACGCTGACTGATTGGCACAGCACGGTGTAGGGCTGTGACAACTTAAAGTAGTGCGATATGGAGATATCCATCGATGCCACTGGCTAGCCAAGGCCAAACAAGACATCCAGTTAAAAAGACTTAAACAGACTTCGCCGGAGCGTCTCATCAGTTTTGTCGCAATGAAAGCGCGACATCTCCACACGAACGTGGAACCCTGACACAAACTTTGGCATGTAAGACCACAGGAAAGAGCTTCTGATGTAGGGCCGAAATTTCAATTCATTTGGTCTGGTGCATTGTTTACGGTGAATTGCCAGCGACTTGCATTTGAGAAATCTCCATCAAACCCTGACCTTAACGCACGTGACATCGTTCGTCGGCAAATATTCGGCATTCCTAGCTGTCCCAATTCGGCAATTCGTAAACACAAAGTACAACCGCGTTCTCCAACTTCAAACTCCACATCCACCCCACAGCGACTCCCCAATTACCTCCGCAATGGCCACCGCGAGACAGCTTTCGACCGCGCTCCTCACCGAACACCTCCGCTACACGCCGCTCACCCTCCTCGACGACATCATCAACACAGTGAACGAGCTCGTCGCGCGGGCCGTCGACGCCGCAGAAGAAGGCCTACTGGCGGCCGACCCGCAAGCGCTGGGGTTCGGGGCGGACGCAGACGCGGCGCGCCGCGCCGAAGTCGAGGAGGGCTGCCACCGCCTCGAAACGCTCCTCGAGAGCAATGTCGACCGCAACTTCGACAAGCTGGAGATCTGGGTGCTGCGCAACGTGCTGTGCGTGCCGGAGGAGGTGGCGCCGTGGGTGCGCCTGGCGCACTACGATGGGCTGAGCGTGGAGCGCGGGGCGGGCGTTGAGGGCTTGCGCGCGCTACGGCGCAAGGTGCGTGAGACCAGGAGGTTACGCGATGCGCTGCGTGCGCAGGTCGCCAGGAATGAGGAGCTTTTGGTGCAGTTGCGGGCTCTGGTGGTGCCCCGGGATGTCAAGAGTGAGCAGATGTCGTCGCCGAGTGCGCCGGGCGGTGGAGAGAAGGACACGGCGGGCGCGTTCGCTTTCCTGACGCATACGCCGGCTGCACAATCGCTGGGCGTTATGCCGGTCCAGTCCAACCCGGCTGCGAATGGCTCTAAGGCCGACGCGCTCTCAACGAACACTTCATTCGCACTGTCACAACTACCAGCGTTAACAGCGCTGTTGGCGGAATTGAGACCTAAGCTACCATCCGTGTCTAACACATCAGTTCCCGCGCCAGAAAACGAAGCAGCGCGGGAGAGGAGGTTATATATCGAGACACAGTCGCGAAAGATACTCGAAAGAAGAGGTATTGCTATCGGTGAAAGCGGGACAGAGCAGTTCGGAAGGCGGATAGGCAGTGACGCGCTAGCAGCTCTAGAAGGCATTGTAGAAGGATTCGATCGAGGTCGAACCGACTAAGGTCCTTCCAGGTATGGCGGAACACCAACCGTGGCGGAACAAAGCATAGGTACTTTGACATTCAAGCAATAGAAATTCTGACTGCGTCTTGATATTTGAGCACTTCCACTGCCGTCGTGTCCTGTGGCTAATTCTGAACATCCTGACATCCACTCCTCTGAAAATTACATGCACATTGTCGCCGCCACTTGATTCGTCATTTCATGGTGTAACAAGACCCGCTCAGCCCAAAGCACCACCATCGAGCTCTTTTCGACTCTCATACTCAAAGAATGGTTTGATCTGGGCTTCCGAGGCATTTCCCCCCACTGGGTAATAATTGCTACCCCGGTGGCGGCCGTGGCCTGCTGTGTTATGCGACATCGTTACTCTGATTGGTACCTCCAATCAGGCGATCAAGGGTCCCTGGTCGAGAGAGACCACTAGAACCTATCTCACTTGATAATGACAGTGTATTTTATCTTACATAATGAAATCATTCTCTTCGGGCCTGTGGCTGATCAGATGACTAAATGATGCCCGCGTGCCTGACACGACTCTGAACAGTGGACTGAATTCGTGCCATTGATTTCCGGCCGATCGAACTTGTTTTCGTCGCTCTCAAGATCCGCGAACAGAAAAGGAGTAGAATAATTTTTAAAATCTTTTAGGAATGCTTTTTCAAGCTCATATATTGCTCCATGCGAAGTTTTAAATTATTCAGATCGCCATCCTGTCCCGCCCAGATCTTAACACCAAGGTTCAACACAGCCATCCCATGTCCAAATTGCCCAAACTCACAAATGCAAGTCTACTCATTCTGATGTATCTCTAGGCTATCTAACATCAAGCCTAGATATCTACCCAACTAACAAAGCCTCAATCCGAGCTGCAACCTCTTCCCTCCATGTAGCCTTGCCGTTCCCTATAGTCCCCCCACAGCTGAACGACGACACTACGACTCGAGCTTGGATGCATCATGGCAAGACTTCCAGACCTGATTCGAGATTCAAAGCTCGAGACGCAGATCTCGGACCGTGATGTCGTCATCCACACATACCACGAGTCGCATACTCTTTCTCGCAAGCGACTTGTGACAAGGGTGGAACACTGGCGAAGACGGCACTTTATTGGAGGAGGCTCGTATGGAAGTGTCTGGATGGAAGAGTGCATAAAGGGTCAGCGTGATATTCAAGTACGGGCGGTCAAGAAGATTCCAACACCAACTCACCAACGGTCAAAACCCATCGACTACAATCGAGAGTTGGAGGCCATTGCAAAATTTTCGCACCCAAATGTCAGATGTCAAGTCCTTCATTCGGCTCTAACCGCAGCTGCTAATCCGTCACTAGTACGAGCGATGCTTTGTCAAGGCATTCGGCTGGTTCAGCGGAGACGATAGCCTTTACATTGCAATGGAGTATCTCGAGAATGGTGACCTCCAACACTACCTACTCGAATCTCCACCACTTCCCGAACAAGAAGCTGGTGACATCACCTTTCAAATCCTCGAGGGTCTTTCGTTCATGCATGAGAATGAGTTCGCTCATAGAGATCTTAAGCCAGCAGTCCGTTATCCTCGTGAACGTGTCTTTCCAAGTTGTAGAACGAGCTAACTCTTGTCCAGAACATACTCTTGAAGTCAAAGCCTCCGGATGACTGGTGGGTGAAGATAAGTGATTTCGGGATCAGCAAGCGTGTCGAAGAAGAGCTTGGTGGTTCAAATACTTTGAAGGGTACATTGGGTTTCATTGCGCCAGAGCTTCACGGATTTGTACAAAGGAAAGACGACTACGCCCCTGATCTCTGGGCTCTTGGAGAAATTTCATTCCAAATATTCACGAAACTTCCAACATTCAAAAACTTGGGCCTTCTGCACACCTACAGCCTGAATCCCTCCACGTTCCCAACAGCGGCACTGCGAAATCGTCGCGTCACTGATTTGGCCCTAGATTTTATCCTTGCACTCATGGACCCACTTCCGGATAACCGTATGACGGCCCAGAGCGCGCTCATTCATCCTTGGATGGAATCATACAAGCCTGCAAAGCCCAGCTCAACGCCGTCACTCGAAGATCGAAGAGCTTCCTTGGGGACGCTATTCGAACCACTCGGCGCATGGACCGTCTACACCTCCAGTTCAGATCCTCAAATTCAAAAACAAGATCCAACTATCCAACCCACCCAAGACAGACTCTCACGGCTTGACATTGCAGATTCTCAAATTCAAAAACAAGATCCAACTATCCAACCCACCCAAGACAGACTCTCACGGCTTGAAATTGCGGATCCTCAAATGCGAACGATTAAACTCATCAGCGGGCCAAGTGAAGAAGCTTCATCGAAGCACGACCCCCCCGATCAAAGCACACAACCAACTGCAGTGCCGCCAGTACAACTTCATGAGGAGCGATGCCCAATACCCCGTCCGCTTCCGCCGTCGGGCGACAGCACAACCATCCAGAGACTGAGCACAGAAGACCAACTTCGCAAGCCAAGCTTCTGGATGAGAGCACTGCGACTCAACAATAATAACACACAGAAACGAACAGACCTAATTCGAAAGCTCGAGGGCCACTACGACAGGGTCTCGAGCGTGGCCTTCTCGCCGGACGGCAGCACCATCGCATCCGGCTGCCCCAGCGACACGATGGTGCGGCTGTGGGACGCGGCCAAGGGCCGGCAGCTGCGGAAGCTCGACGAAAACGGCGGGGTCTGTAGCGTGGCCTTCTCGCCGGACGGCCGCACCATCGCATCCGGCGACGGCGTCTGGGGGACGGTGCGGCTGTGGGACGCGGCCACGGGCCGGCAGCTGCGGAAGCTCCAGTACATGAACGGCCGGGTCTCGAGCGTGGCCTTCTCGCCGGACGGCCGCACCATCGCATCCGGCGGCCACGGCATCGGCTGGACGATGCGGCTGTGGGACGCGGCCACGAACTGGCAGTGGCGGCAGCTCGACGGCCACAGCGACGAGGTCTCGAGCGTGGCCTTCTCGCCGGACGGCCGCACCATCGCATCCGGCGGCTCCAGCGACGGGACGGTGCGGCTGTGGGAGGTTGCGACGGGCCGGCAGCTGCGGAAGCTCGAGGGCCACAGCGGCGGGGTCTCGAGCGTGGCCTTCTCACCGGACGGCGGCACCATCGCATCCGGCGGCGCCTACGACGGGACGGTGCGGCTGTGGGATATCAGGGAGCAACCTCCACCCCACCCACCACCTGATGCGCGAGCGTTTCCTTTATACGTTAAGGTATTCAGTAAGATTACAAATCAACTTCTTACAAATTGAGCACTGTTATGAATGTCACAGAGAACACAGTCATCCTGTTTCGCCGATGGCACAGCAGTAAAACATCAACAACTCCTTGAACTTCGTCGACGAACTTGCTCAACGTCGAGGATCCTTGCGCGAAACCTGACTCCGCGGACTGTCACCTGGCGGGAAGAAAGAGGGGAAATAGAGTTCGTTCGTACACGATTGAGAGCGATTCTGATGGTACAGTTCAGCAAATGTTCGAGTTGTCAGCGATTTCTGCCACATGAATCGTTCGTGGGCGCGGCCATGTGAATGTGGAAGAAGAATCATCTTGGTCACCAAGTGTGTTGGATGTGGCGAGGTATTGTGGTCTGAATTGCTCTCCATTCAGGCAAAAGAGATGGTCCGGAGTTTGAGACTGTTGTGGCTGCGTGAACGAGAACATTGGACAAGGAGCGTGTGGACATGCTAATGAGCGTTAAAAATTGTTAAACTTATGGATAGAGACAGTTGGCGGCGTTATGACTTACAACGTGCAGTGTCGTCATCAAGTCGCGAAAGCTAGAAACGGGCTTAGCGTTGCCGCCAGCATCATCGCCGTCGTGCAGATCGCGGGCAGTGTGCCTCCGAGCAACTCGGAACCAGAAACGGGGATCCCAGAAACGGGAAACAATGTTAGAATAGTAAGCCAATGTACGCCAAGGCGCGCTAAAACAAATTGTTACATCAAGGAGGTACCCTTATTCCGGAGAAACTCCCGGAAGGCATTTCGCTCCTGTCAATATGGCCTTTAAGGCTGGGAGCCGTGTTCTGCTTTGATGAGACTATCGCAAAATAGCTCCGAAATCCGAAGAGATGCAGATGGTTGAGCTTGAGCCGAGGGGTGCCAGCTGAAGCGGCATATGATGGCGTCAACGAAGCGATCGTCAGCGTGACCAACACTGTGTTCGTTTTCGTTTCAGGGTGGTTTCCTGGAGGAGAATTGGCCGTAGAAGAGGACCACATCGATTATATCGTTGTAGACTTGCGAGAGAGAGAGTTCAGAGGCCTAAAGTGTAAATGCGTTGCGCCACGGTTGGTGTTCCGCCACAGCTGGAAAGACCTTAAGTTGATATCCATACCTCTCTCAAATGTAATGTCACGCTTACGATTCACGGAGTCATTGTATACTAAGGCGGAGACAATTGGCGCTATGAGACTTCCAGGTTTTGCTTGTATAGTTATGAATTCGATAGAACCCGACAGTTCCCAGTGTGCTGCAACTAGATTCTATTAAAATACCCACAAGCAATCTACGCCAGCACCATCCTGATAACGCCTGCCTCTCCACGACCTTATTCAATTTGAAATGTCAATTTAGTGGGGTTTTCAGTCTTCGATATGTGTATTTCCTATGGACTCATTCCTAAGCCTTGACGGTTAGCAAGAACCGGATTTCACTTACCTCTATTCATCCAGGTCATTGTCGACGGCGTCACTCTTCCGCTGTCGGAACGCTCGAGACATTATTTTGCCTTGAACAAGTCGCGTGTTCTTGTGGGCTTTGCAATACATTTCGATATCACCCAAATGCGTCGCTATGTTGTTTGGGCCTGAGCGCTGGCGAACGGAAGCCGTTCTAGTCTGATTCGTAGCCCTCTGCATGGCACAATTGAGAGTTCGTGAATGGAGTTTGGTGAAATCCGCAGAGGGGCCTTTCGAGTGATCCGGATATGAAGGAAATACTTGAGAGAGGCAATTGCCTTTTACTGCACTGACGAACCTGTTAGCAACCAATGCGGCATCTTTCGCGAGAGCTGCAGCAAAGCGACCTTTTGGTTCCAACTCTATCTCCCGGGTGTCCACGCAGACTTCAACGTTAGAAAGAGTCAGAATCTCGGGCAGGTTGAGGAATTTCTCGATGCAGTATAGATGAGCATATGCGGCGCAGTGATATGGATCTACCTTGTCTCCGTAAGTCGCATGCTTTTCGTCAAAGGCTACTCGAATATGCCCGCGAGTAATCGTACCTTGAAGGTCATACTTCCAAGCCGGACAGTCGGCAAAAAGGCACTTACCACTGTGAGAGGTTGGATAGCGCATTGAACAGTTCGTCGGAGTTCGCTGTATCCAGAGTGTCAGTCGGTGATTGCTGTCTGCTGGATGCTCGTATATGAAATCTTTGACTGCGCGCCAATGCCATGTTCGAAAGCGATTGGGAGATTTCAACTCTCCAGCTATGCTGTATTCGAAGATTGCGCCGCCAATAGACTTCCACATGGCGAAGAGGTTAGAGACTTGTAGATATTGATCATCGGAGCCCGTAATGACTTGTCCTTGGAGGATCGCGGTAGGCTGGAACTCAATCTTCTCTTCAGAAGCATCAGTCTTCTCTTTACAAGCAATCACTGGAAACACAGTGCCTTTCTCTGGAACTTGTTTCATCAGTGCGCTGAGATTCAACGTTTCAAGAAAACCTCCAACTGCGGCAAGTGGTCTTTCTCGTTGAGGATTCAATGTGGAGGTACCTATTAACATCAAGTCCTCAGCAGGAATCTCTGGCGGTGCAAATGAGCTTTGAAAGGTTAGTTGAGATGAGAGAGTATTGGACTGATTGTTGATGAGCGCACCAAGAAACTGATCGTTACGATAATCCATCTGAGGGGAGTTGTCGAGATCTTCGAAATTTGTCTTTGAAAATTGGAAGCTCGGTGATTGAAGAATGTTGTCGAAGCAGAAAGGTTGTTCCTCCGAGAGGCTCTTATCTGAATGAAATTGCTGCAGAGCAGCGGACATGTTCGTCATGTAGTCAGCCGTATCAACCATGATGTTATCTTTGGGATCCATTACGGTCAATGCGTTGAAGTCGATGACCGGAGACAGCTCGATCTTGCCATCAGAATTGTTGCCACGAATGTCGGGCGTATTGACATTTATCGAAGAGAGTTGTTGGGATGGAAGCTCAGATACTGTCTCCGTCGGATTTGGTTCCAAGCCCATGAAGGGATCACCGAGCAACGCATCGGCTGTACCCACAGATTGGGATTGGTTGGTCGCATTGAAGAGGATCTGGTCTGCCGTCTGGTCAGTTGAATCGTAAAACTCAGAGTTCAACCAGTCCGTGAAACTGTCAAATTGCTGATTTGCGGTGGGCACGGGTTCGTTGCTTTCCTGCAGGAAAGACAATCCCTCGAAGTTTTCCATGCTGCCGAAGTCAATATTCAAGTCCTCAAGTTCGTGCTGTGGTCCTGCCACGCACACGAATGAGTCTACATGGTCATTCGAAGTGATGAGGGCTTCATCGAAGCCCGTGACGTTTTCGAAATCGATACCTTCGTTCTCGAGATTGAACTCCAGTTCATTGGTCATGTCTTTCGCCGCCATGGAGAAGATACTGCGAAGCCAACGGGAGAAGGAATGAGCTTATGGGCGCTCATTTGGACATGAAGCTGGATTCCTTCTCTCGGTTTGAGTTGATCAAACCCACCTGTTCTAAGTATCTCTTGAAGCGACAGAAGTTTCCAGTAATAGCAGGACCTCGTCTTTTTATCAGCCTTCAGTTGTGATGCCAGACAATGAACAAAGCCCTTCACATGTACACAAAGGCAGCGTGATTTCATTGTGGTTACAAAGCACTTACAAAGTGCCATTGTTTCCGATGTTGAACTTTAAGCCAGAACAAAGAGAGAAAGACTTTGCGAGCCAAACTCGCCAGAAGCGGAACGGAATTGTACGGGAGAATGGAGACACGTAGGTGACTACTGGAAATACTACATGTATCTACCGTCAGATTTAGTGGCGCTCTGAGCCGTGCTCCGGCACAGTTCGGCTTTCGAGCATCTCAGAACCTGCATACAAGTTGATGATTTTATGTAGCAACGATCAGTGTGTTTTATAGGAAGCCCTTTGTGTTCCTGAATGCTTCCCGCCTAAAAGTCTCAAAAAGGTGGTTCTCTCATCGCTGGATTTCCACAGAAGTCTCCGTAATGCCGCGACCAAAATTCCTCCTCACGACTCCGTACACCACAAACCTTAATTTAACTCCAGGCCTCTCCCTTGCGTACTCTACATGACCCATTGACAAGCCCACCACGGTCTGACCTAACCACCGAGAAACTCCGGCAAAGTCTCTGTAGGAAGAATAACTCCTAATAGTACGGACCTTCGCGGCGATCTTGTTCATAGTGCTGCGCTATACATCCTCCAACGATTTCAACACCACGGTTATGGGTTTCCATACCCCCGCAATTTCTCTTCATCCCAGCACTACCCCGCGAACATTGTTGCGGCCAATGGTGATCAACATCATATCCAGCCCATTATAACAAAAGAGAATGTATTGTTGCTATACTAGGCTGGGACGCCCGCGCGGCGCTGATCGTCCCAGGTTCCGTTACCTCGGATTTAATGCGATTATGTATATATAAAGGAGCGGTTGTGCAGCGAATGCAGATCTTTTCCTCTCTACTCCCTCTTCATCTCGTGAAACAAGTCTGTCTTTCTGGTGAAACGTAAACCAGAGTGGTGCAAGATGACACACTTCAACAAGTGAGTTATACTCTTAAACGGACTGCTCCTTGTCGCTACTATTCTCTAAACACACTAACCAAGTAACAGATTTAACATATACTCTATCATCATCCTCTCCTTTGGATCTTTCTTCTACGGTTATGACTCTGGTCTCACCACCTCCATCTTAGGATATCCCAGATTCATCGGTTATTTTCACTTCAACTCCACTACCATTGGGGCTCTAGGATCATGTTATTATGCGGGTAGCTTCTTCGGTTCTGGAATGAACTTCTGGCTTCCGGATATATATGGCCGAAAGCCAACCATCTACATCGCCTGCGTTGTGTTAGTTCCTGAATTCTCGTCCGGTGTGCAAGAGTTGCTAACATCCATCAGCGCTATAGTGGGTGCCATCCTACAGACCGCAGCTCAAAACATTGAGATGCTTTTCGTTGGCCGTGTCATTGGGGGCATTGCTTCCGGTCTCATCTTCGGTGTCTGCCCAATGTTCATGTCAGAAATTTCACCACCAGAATTCCGTGGCAGAGTTGGTGGGCTTTACAACTTGAACATCAACCTTGGTTATACATGTAGGTCATTTTCAATGGTTCCGTCTTCATTCTCTGTATGCTAAACTTTACGACAGTGACCGAATGGATGGGTCTCGGACTCAGTTACATTAGCTCTGATGTCGCCTGGCGATTATTCTTGGGTCTACAACACATTCCACCAATTATCATGGCTGCCTTCACTCCCTTCCTACCTGAATCGCCCAGATTCCTTATCATGAAAGGACGCTATGATGAAGCTCTGGACGTTATTAAGAAACTTCATGGTGGCGCTCCAGGACAAGATGACGACTTTTATATTCGCGAATTCAACCAGATCAAGGCACAACATGAACTCGAAGTCCGTGATCGAGTAGGCCTCCGCACCATTCTTAACAAACCATCCTACCGCAAGCGGATGTTCATTGTCGTCTTCCAGTTCGCCTTCGCTATGTTTACTGGTATCATCCCACTCCAGAACTATCAATTCATCTTGTACACCTACCTTGGTGTTACCAACAAGATTGCGCTTGTTATGGTCGGAGTTTGGGGAACTTGCGGAACCATTTTCTGCATCATGGGTGCTTTGTCATTTGATAAGCTTGGCCGTCGGAAAGCTTTACTCGGCTCTCTTTGGGTACAGTTCCTGGCTTCTATCGCTATGGTTATCTGTAAGTTCTTGCTCATTTCGTATCTACCTATAACTAACGGAGTCTAGTCTGGGCACGATTCCAACTTTCAGGCAACACCAATATGCTTCTCGGTCGCTTTACCGTTGGCTTCATGTTCGTTTATCTTGTTGGCTATGCTTTCATCATGAACTCCTTCGGATACACGTACCCGTCCGAAATCATGCCAACGCCCATCCGAGCTGCTGGCAACGCAGTGTCTTTCTGTACATTCAACGCCATCACAATCATGTTGGTTCAAGTCACGCCGATCGCCATCCAGCATATAGCATGGAGATACTTCCTCATTTTCATCATTTGCGACGCCATCTTCATTACCGTGGTTTACTTTGTATATCCAGAGACTGTGGGGAAGACTTTGGAAGAAATTGCGGCTTTGTTCGGTGATGAAGTGGCTGTCGACATCAAGGAAGCACATCATTATCCAGATACTGGTGGTCTCTTCGATGAAAAGATTGGTACCGAGATTACTGAGAAAGTGTCGGACGGTTCCGATCAGCTTGCCCACTAGAATCAGCTCGTAGCAACCCGTGGTGGTCATTGACTTAGGTGCGAGAAACCGGGTCCGGTCTTGATGATTCCCGCCGCTCGCAAACACGGTGGCGGCTTTCAAATATGTGCATGATTAACTGGTACGAAGGCGATAGAGTTCAAAGCGTTCAGAGAGGGATGCAGATGGCAAATGAATGAGAGGTGTGGTTCGATGGTCAGGATAACATGCTTCACAAGCAATGTCTCATCAAAAGGCAAATCAATTAAATTTGATAAAGTTCCACCGAATTATTAAGCACTCCTACAAGACCTAATATTGTGATCGCTTTCCGAAGTGCCGGTATGAAAGCTAGACATATCATTCCGTGAAGTCGAACTTGAGCGATTCAGCTAGAACACCTTTAAAGAGAGCGAGGAATTTAGCAAGCCCGTCTTCGACCGCAAAGCTCCATCACATTGGAAAGACATTCAATCACAGATGTGATCCTCGTTCCATCCTCGTGTTGCAGTCCCCTGCCAATTGTACACTACGTCCGTAGACTTTTCGTCCTCTGCGGTGTCAGGCACATCTTCTGCTTCGTAGGCTTGGCGGCGAGACATTTTTCTTTCATTTTTCTTCTGCGTTTCTGCAAGCCTTCTGGCAACTTCGTTCGCTTCGTTCAAGCTCACAAGTCTGCGCTTGCCAGGATGCTTCTCCATATACTCTTGGCAGACATCCCAGGCGGTTGGAGAAAGATCCTCTTTATCCTTGACAAACTTCTCTGGAGCTTTTTGGAAGTGGCTCATCTGGTAAAAGGCGTTATATCTATCAAAGCCAGTAAGGTCTTGTTCCTGCGCGATTTTGGGCGCCATGTATTGGTCATAAGCGACTTCGGCGGGCGTCCGACCAGTAGCATTCTCGCGATAGAGAAGCATTGGGTTAAAGTCGAGCAGAATACGCATCAGCGAGACTTTGTTCCTTGTGACAAGCAAATGTAGAGCAGTTTCTCCGGCGCCATCAACCATTTCAAGCTCTATGCCTTTGGAATACCGAAGAAGCAACTTCAGCAAGCTCTCCAGATCTGCTTCACGATTGCTACACATGCAAGAACCCGAAAAACTGGTGTTGACTGCGCGATTAAGCCAGTATTGTAGAGGTGTCATGGCACCATGGGTGTACGAATTGCGTTGTGTAAACATATTTTCAAGATGTTGTATGTCCAAGTAGTCGATGAGCGTGGATATCAAAGATACATTGTGCCGAGCTCGGTTCGCCACGAGCAGTGAGTGGAGCAAATTGTTGCCTTCATTTCGATCGCGAATAGTCTGGTCAGCACCCGCATCGATCAAGAGCTTAGCCAAAGGCCCTCTGCCTAGAGAAAATGCAAGAGAGAGTGGTGTGAGGCCTGTGCTGGACTTCATATTGATGGCCGAAGGGAACGCCTTGACGAGATATTCAACCAAGCAAATTGTTTCGTCCTTTGATGGCGCAAAGATTGCGCAGTGGAGGAGATATTCACCTGAGCTAAAGTAAGCAGTTGTCCTTAAAGATGAGAAAATGGAGCACTTACTTCTTGCTTGGAACCAAGTCGTGATTGCCTTCTCTATGCCACCTCCAGCCATGCTCAAAGCAGCCAGCCGTTTATCATGCTTGTTGGCTTGTGCAAATGCCAGGTAGTGACGCGTAGGTGCATCGCTCAGCATCCATTCAACACTCTCGATGCTTCCTTCCTTTGCAGCTTGCAGTAGAGGTGAAAAGTCACTTCCTGTCGTATTGGCCCGAATCACATTTCGGCCTCTTGCTGCCCAGTCGGTGCGCTTGCGACCATGTACATAAAGGCCTTGATAGTACTTTGGCTTCTCTTTGATTTCAACTCCGCTTTTCTTTACCAGTTGTTCAAGCGGAATCCCACAGCCAGTGCGTTTCATAATCTCCGCGAGATGCTGAGTGCGGCCAAATTCGATCGCCATCTCAAGATCCACTACTGAGAAGTCGAAGAAGTGAGAGGAAGTAGTAGCATCGTCTTCACCAGTGTGGGTATATTCCTCACCCAGATCCAACAAAAACTTGAAAAGCTTGAGATCGTTCACCAAGATAGCATACGCGAAAAGAGATATGCGTCCAATCTTGTCGAACTCAATTGAGGTGTCTGGCTTTGGTGAAACTTTCCCCTTTATTGCCAAGGAGGAAATATCGGCAGACCATTTCAAGCATTGTAATGGTGTAATTCTGCTCTGCACTTTCAGAGAAACTTCACCGATGTTCTCAATTGTGAACTGATCATCCACAATTTCTCGATAGACTTGAATGCCGTTGTCATCGCTTGCAACAGATCCATCATCATCTGAATAGTCAGAGAGTTCTTGATGATTTACGATAGAATATCGTTCTCTCTTAACTTCACCTTCTGGTTCGTACTGCGCTCGAGCGATTTCAAGGATTGCCTTCGCAATGTTCAGGTGGCCACGGAGTACCGCTATAGAAAATGGTGACATACCACGGTCATCATGGGTCGCAATCTGCAAAGGTGGTTGGCTTTTGTCTTCACTAAGAGGCATCAAAGTGAGCTTCTTGATCATGGCAAGATCTCCGTCCCAAGCTGCTTGGAAGAGTCGACAGTAAACTGCGCGTTTCTCTGGTGTCAGGTAGCCTTGGCTGAAATTGAAGCAAACTTCGAACTTTATTGGCTGGCGACGGAAATGACGATGATTGTACTGATTTCGGTCTTGATTCGAACGACAATTGATATCTGGATGTAGCTCCTTAAATGTCTTGCCACCGCTGCGAACCACATCCGCCTCGGCTTCTTTAAAGCCTTTGATCAACTGTTTGATTGTGTCTTTCTTCTCTTGTAATCCTTTTCGAGTCTCTTGTTTGTGAAGTTCGTCGGTATAGAGAACTCGCTCTCTCTGATATTGCTTTTTCGCCTCTTCGAGACTGATTAGAGCAACCCAGTGTCTGTATGAACCATCCTGTAGTCCATTGAGGTAGAAGTCATCATCTTCCAACTCCAATGGTGGCAGAACGTTAAGTTCCTCCGCAGAATATTCGTCAAGTTGTTCGATCCTCTGACGTATAACATCCAACAGACTTTCACCAGTATGGTACGCACCAGTACTAGGGACTTCTACCACCTGTTGTCCCAAGGTCGTCAGCGTGTTTGGATCAGCGCCAAGCTCGAGCAGTTTGAGGACGACTTGTGGCAACTCATTCCGCGCCGCTAGGATTACTGGCTGTTCCACTGTCTTCTTGAAGATTTCCTCATTTCGCTTAACGTCACTCGCCCAGTGATTTTCCGAACTGTCAAAAGCGCTCTTCACAGTTTTGAACCAAGTTTCGAAATCAATCTCTGGACGAAGACCAAGCTCTAGAAGCTTAAGAGCGGCAGCAGTATCCTGACAAGCGAGAGCTGTTGTGAGCGGAGTAGCCATTCTCGAACCATGCATGTTACCATTGAGGGCGAAGTTCTTGATTGCGGACTGCACGGCAGTTTTGTCATTGTCATATAGTAGTTGAATTGCTTTCAAGCCTTTCTTGACAGCATAATGGAATGCAGTGGTTCTTTTCATATCGGCTTGCGCTGAAGATGCGCCCAGGTCAAGAAGAGTCAGAACCATTTCCTGTGCCTTCTCCCAGGGGAGTCTCAAGGCGAGAACAAGCGTGAGTACGGCACCTTTGGGTAACCTGCTCCACTCATCGACTTCTTTAATCGGAAGGAGGACGTCAGCTCCAAACGTCGAACACAATTCTTTGACGACGGCAACATGGCCATTGATAATGGCCAGATGCAACGCGGAGCATTTTGAATCCCAAGCCACGACGTTTACGTCATAGAAGTCCGGTTCATCGTCGTTCTGGTCATCTGGCATCGTCTCTCCTTCTGACTTGTTTTTGCTTTGGTCGACTCGAACATAGGATCCAGTTGTTGCGGATCGCATTTCGGCGTCTGAGTCGTTATCGGTGTCATCGAGTATCTCCACGTCGTCATCCTCTGGGCTGTCATCGTCCGTCTCAACACCAGCATCTGGGTCGGCTGGCTTCACCTCGTCTTTCTCTTGCTCATGCTTCTCCAATTGACTAGATTCTCGCGCATTTTTCTTTCGCATCTGTTTCATTTCCTCCTCGGCTTCATTTTCTTCACTCTTTTCCAGAATCATCTTCACCATGTCTATATCACCACGAGCAGCCGCAATGTGAAGAGCAGTCCGACCATCCGCAAGACGGGCGACTATGCGAGCACCATGATCTATCAGACATTTGACAATGGCTGCGGAAGAGCACATTGTAGCCAACTGAAGCGGGGTGCGTCCAGTGTAGTCTCGTTGATTCGGATCGACTCCTTCTTGAGATAGCCAATCTTGGACTTGCTCTAAATCTTTGTCAATGATGGCTTGACAGAATCGAGCAGTATTTCCGACGTAAGCCATCTCCGTCCAGTCATCGTTAGTGATAGGATTGAAGCTGCCAATCGTCTGTCGACCAGGGTCGTCCTTGATGAATGAGATCTTCCCAGAAATGTAAATTTTGCTTTCTTTTTCAGCCACCTCCTTCTCCTCTGGAGTGCTTGGCTTTGGACAAAAGCCACAACAATCCTCAATGACATCTTCGACATAGCCAAAGAATGCTGGGTGCCGGTGAAGGTTGACTTCACGATCCTTCGATTTGTTCCACTCGGCATTCAGCAAGAGATCTTTGGTGTAGAGCAGCTTTTCGATTTTCCGGGCATGAAATTTCTCACCATATGGAATGGTGAAAGTATGGTAGTCGGATACTTCCTCCTCTTCAACCCACTCAGCAACCTCATCCTCAAAGTCGTCTTTGATATTACCACGAAGCTTATACGACCGTCGGACGTAACGGTTGATCGCGGGCCTACCGCGTTCTTCCCGCCTCTTGTCCATGTATCTCTCACGATCGCTCGGTCTCGGAAGCTTTTCAAGGACGAGCAAACGAGCAAGACCGACTGTCCTTTGGAAGCTTCGTTCAAATATGGTTGGATCGACTCTTGCCCGGTCTAGAAGTGGCCAGTAGACCTCGAAGCCCCGATGCGAATACTTGGACAATCGATTTTCGTATGATGGAGATCTCCGTGTAAGATCAATTTGATTGATTTGGGTCATGTACGCTGTCAAGGCACGAGGGGCGACATAGACCTGTTTGCCGTCATACGCGGCGCAAGAGCAATCAACGTCGAAGCCAGTGAGAATTTCAGAGATGGACTTGTAGACACGCAGAACAATTTGAATGTGTCGTGTCGGATAATGACTTGCAATGGTGATAGCATTTTTGGTTCGAATAGTAGTTGTTTCGGTGAGAATGGAATCGCGAATCTTAGTCTCAATTTGTTTGATTTTTTCGATTGCTTCTTCTTCTGTAAGCCCGTAGAGAAACAAATCTACATCAGACGCCGGAGCAACAATTTCGTGATAATACCGTCGAATAGTGCGCTTGGATTCACTGTATTCTTCTGGAACCGGCAAGAGTGACGTGACAACAGAAGAACCTGCTGCAACGACATTGCTCCAATCTAGATCAGCAAGTGAAAGCTCCGAAAAGACATTGAAGTTGTTCTGAAACTCTTTGAAGGACTGAACCACCGCAGGGGATCCGCCAGGTTTACGATCAGAGTCGCTCAAAGGCATGATAAAACGTTCCTTTTCCTCTGCAGACTCTGTGGCCAAGTTTCTGGCTCGGATCTTAACTTGTTCAACATTCCCATCAAAGAGCGGCAGGACGTTGATGAACGGATCTTTGAGCGTAGGATGGTCTGGCTCCTGGGCGTAGAGCTCCCTGACCCTGGCGTCAAAGTCTCGGTATGGCTGCACGAGTTCGGCCATAGGAGTTTGGGGATGATTAGCGAGGTATTGAATGAAAGCATCGTGCTTAGCGGGAACAACAGGAAGAGCTGCCATTTCTTCGAACTGGTCAGAAAGTGTACGTGGTTAGGAGTGTATCTGAAGTATGGAGCTTGACTGGCCGTGCACGCAAAACTCAACGGACTTTCGAAAATTGAAAAAAGTGATGATTCAGATGCTCACGGCAAACGAGAGAAAGGATCCTATTTGAATGCCTCAAAGGAGCAGAAGCTGGAAGCATAGAAACACGAAGTCGTCGCGCGCTCTCGTGACTTCTGCCTGGCCGTAGCTGGGATTTGAAGGCAACAGGAGTGGGTCAAGAATGATCGATGGCGAGTAAAACTCAAACCTGCCTTCCCACAATATAAATCAACCCAGTTCAATGGAGAGAAAGTTAGGCAGTCGTCTACTACTTTACTGGAAAAGGGGAGTGAGATGAGTGGCGGTAAAAGATGGCTCATCTACTAACGCTTAGTGAAGCTTTGACCAAGCAACACTACGCCTCAGAGATGCCAATGTGTCCATGGTCCAGGAGGCGACTACTGTTCTCTACCATCCTACTTTCGAGCAACGGGCCGCTTCTAGGAGAGAATGCTGTTCGATCTCAATAAAATTTTCTGAAACTCCGTCACTCCATTTGGCATTTCCAAATCGAGCCAGTTCCTGCGGCATCGGTAATAAGACTGTGGATCCTTATCTCTTAGAAGCAACATATGTCCATTTGAAATCTTTAATCTGGTCTAGTACACGTCAAGTTCTCATTTACAGTGTTTGACATCCCAGTTCCTCGTTTAGACGTTGAATGCACCTTCTCATTGAAGCTCGGCCAATATTCCAGCTGCCATGTCTGTCAAACCGCAACCAGCATACTCCACACCCGCAATCGACACCGAATTCTACGAGAGAGTGGCGCAAACTACATCACGAAAGAAAATTCTGAGCCACACCATCCCACCCCGCTCTGGTTATGCCTGGAGCGTACCAGCAGGCTCTATATTCCGGCTCTCAACACCGGAAGGCGCGCAAGTCGGCGACCTGAACCTGTGGCACCAGCACAACGCGCGGGAGCGGTTCTGGGCGGCACGAACGCGACAGCTGCATGCGAGCCATGTGACGCGGTTCGACCGGCTGTGGAGCACGCTGCCGTACCTGCGGCCGATGGTGACCATCGTGGGTGACAGCTTGGGCGAGGCCTACGGCGTCGATACCCACGGCGGCCGCTGCCACGACCTCCTCGGCACCAGGTGCGATCCCTACGTCAACAAGCTGCTCTCCGGCGACGACTATGACTTTCATTGCCATTCGAACCTCACGCGCGCCGTGCTGCCGTATGGCCTGACGGAGTTTGATGTTCATGATGTGATCAATGTGTTTCAGGTCACTGGTCTGGACAAGAAAGGAAGGTACTTCATGGAAGCGAGTCCGGCGACGAAGGGAGATTATATCGAGTTTTTTGCCGAGATCGATCTATTATGTGCATTGAGTACGTGTCCAGGAGGTGATCTGAGCACTTGGGCGTGGGGAGAGGGAGAGGGTGGGAGGATGGAAGACGTATGTAGGCCAATACATGTTGAAGTGTGGAAGATTGAAGACCAACAGATACTGAAAAGTTGGCAGTCGCCAAAGAGTCCAGAATACGGTGGATTACACGGTATGGCTGTGCCGTATGGAGAGAGGAGAGATCGATAATCTGCAAGACCATCTCTTGCAGTTTTAGAAAGCAGTCTATCGTACATCCGAGGAAAAGCTTTCACAAAGCCAAAGTAAAGCCCTTTGTACATGCAGAAGTCTAGAAGAAGGGATGGGTTGGAAGCGATATAAATTGTCAATAGATAAATCAGGTCCGTCAAAATGTAAGGCCTTCATGCAGAATGTGATGTAACAACGCCTCTCATGCCTAGTATTTGTCCGTGCTAGCTGTCTTGCTATAATCGGAGAGGAATTTTAGATGAGGCATCTTACAAAGCATGCTAAAAGCATTTATGGGAGGTGCCAACAGTCCTATAGACGCATCTTAGACTTTTCCCTCCCATTTCTTGACGAGAGCATTGAGCGCATCGAACATTTCACACTTTCGTTCTTCAGTGCACCAACTACCTACTATGCCGGCTCTGGAGATACCTACCCATTCCTGAAGGCTGAGATTATGTGCTTCATGGACAGCGCAGTAGTTGTCCAGGATGTATCCACCAAAATATGCAGGGTCATCACTGTTGATGCTGAATTTAACACCAGCGTCGAGAAATTTTCGTATTGGAACCTCGCCGACATGGTTAACACATCGTAAGCGCACATTGCTCATTGGGCATACGGTCAACATCGTTTGCTGATCCGCCACTTTCCGCATCAGGTCTTCGTCCATATGGAGCTGGATGCCGTGATCTATGCGCTCGACGCCGAGGTAGTGAAGAGCATTCGCAATATACGAAGCAGGGCCTTCCTCGCCTGCATGGGCGGTGCGCCTCAAACCCATGGCGTCGGCCTTCTTGAAGATGTCTTCAAATAGAGCCGGCGGAAACGGGAGTTCACTTGAGTCAAGGCCAATCCCTTTGACGGTGCCGTTGACGTAGGATTGCTGCAATTCTGGGTGTTCGAACACCGCCAGGCTCTCGTGAACCGGCAGGTGTCTCAAGAAACAGCAAATCAGCTCACTAGTCAGGCCCAATTCCAGTTTAGCCCTGGCCCTTGCCTTCTCGAATCCCTCAATGACCGTGCGGTATTCAATTCCTCGGGATAGATGAGCCTGAGGGTCAAAGAAAACTTCAGCGTGATGCACGCCATCGGAACGAGCTTTCACAAAGTACTCCCATGCAAGTGCCTCGAAATCTTCGGCGCGTATAAGAACGGACATGCCGATGTAATAGTAGTCCAAGAAGTCCTGTAGTGAGGTGAAGCGCTGATAGCGAGCCTGAAGCGCGGCCTCATTTCGAAAAGCATCATCCTCCGCCGGGAGAGCTATGTCATTCGCTTTGGCCAACTGAAAGAGGAGTGACGGTTCCAAGGACCCTTCCAAATGAATGTGGTGCTCGCATTTCGGCAATGCCGCGAGGAATGGGTGCAGCGTCGACCGGCACATGGCTGGTGCTGGCCGGGGAGATGTCCAGAAGAGCAGCAAGCCCTAGCCAGATCCCAAGGCTTGGGGCACAGGTGGCCGTCGGCAAGCGCTGCCGAGGTATCGTTCCAAGGATGGGCAGCAATTACCAGGAGGCCAGATTTCTGGAAGCTCGTCTATTCATAGATCAAAAACCGGAGGGCCGGCTCGTGAGTAAGGTCGTTGATGTCTTGGTACTATCCTTGCCGGGCTTGGCAAAGCAAATCATTCAACCGATCTGACAGCGTGTGCGTGAAATGAGGCCGACGAGGGAGTTCAAGGCTAGGAGAAAGCCACGAATCTCATCGAAAAGCGTGCGTGATCTGATCCAACGGTTGTTCGTTCAAGTTCGGCCGAGACTTCCGCTCGATGTTTAGCAATCTATTTAGCCTTTTGCTAAGGTGGGAGACGCATGTAAATCCTCGATTCGGAGGCTGCCGAATTCCGTGTGCAGTAACAAAGACACCGAGTCGGCCAACCTTGCGGTGCACAAGCCGTTGGCAATGGTTCAGCCAGCGGCGCTGAGGGAGAAGCTGGAATGTGCAGCCATTTCGGGTGGGCGTCGCACGCTGTCTCGCACTTTGCAGCTCGTAATCAAAAGCCCTTCTTCGGAGTACAGGGACCGACATCCAGCTGCCAACCGCAACGCATTCCAAATAGGCGGGATTCCGCACGTGATGGGGCCAGTCCGGCTACGACGGAGTGGCTAATGGGTCTAGCGCCGAAAGTTCGGCAAAAGCTGGGCGATGGGCGTCTGAGCCGGCGCGAAGCACCGAAGAGGAAGGTTGCAGGAGCAAATAGAGGATGAGATGGGCCCCTTCCAAAAGGCAAAAGCCGGGAGCGCTGACCTGTCCGTCTCAGGACAGAAAAGGGGTGCCTGTGATTCCTCACATTTCGGTACGTCGGCGGTCTGGACGGAGGCCATTTGCAGGCCCGCTCCCCATGTCGCAATCTCGACTTCGGCCCGGCATTTTGCGAAGGGTGGAGGACGGAGTGCGAGGAGTCCGTGAAAGGGAGAGTGTGCAGGCGGGATCGTGCGCGAAATATTGAGCTTCTCCTGCCAATTGCGGGAGACAGATCTGTAACTGTGCTTGCGATGCGAGCCCTCGGATCAACACACTTTTCCGCGGGTGTCTAATGCCCCTTGCCACAGCCCGGGTGGAAGGGCAAAGGCGAAAAGGCACTCCACCACATCGACAGCGCGCAATTGGCGCGATTGATGCGAACCGAGGACGTAGCTGGAATCTGCCGTTTCGCTTAGGCAGTGGGAGCGGGAGCTAGCAAGCGTGAGCGACGTGGACCACGCATCCGGTGGCGCTGGAGTCGCTGAGGCTCTCCGCAACAATGTCTTCCTTTCGATGAAACTACTGTGAGTCGCTAAAACCGTCCGTCGCAGCTCTGGGCCGTTTGTGCCGGTCCACTCGGCATCGACGGCAGTTGACTTCCAACGACGAACGAACCTGCTTCCAAACCTGCTCGCTACGAAAGGCCCTTCTCCGCCGCTACGGTGCCGACAGCCGGTAAACTTGAACGATCGTCGTTGCACGCGTCGGAAGCGTGGGCGGTTTGCGTAAGACAAAGGCACTCTTTTCACGCGAGAGTATTGCACCACTTGGCATGGGAGATCGATCTGGCTTTGCCAGTGCATCCATGCCGTTCCAAGCCATTGACACGAACAGTTCCGTTTTTGCAAGGACCGACCGCTGCTCGCGGCATGAGCTTCCCCCTCGGAACTAGTAGAACTGGAGGCGGCCCGCTTCGAGGAAACTTCCAAGCCACGTTCGAAAAAAAATGGTCGCGGTTCCACGCATCAATGATACATCACTTAAATGTACAATGCACCGCGTGGTCAGGAAAATAAGAGAGTCGACATGTGATGGTGCTGTGGCGCGCAAGTATCGCGTCCGCATCGAATGACGAAGCCAATTTCTGCCGAGTACTCCGTAATCCAAATCGCAATCCAAATCGCAAAGCAGCACGCTTGCTTCGACTACTAACTGAACGTTCTGGAGTGATTTGTTGCTTGCGAACTGAAGAAGCGGGCTCGCGTTCATGTTGGTTTTACTGTCAACATCCTTACACACTTAATGGATGATTCGCATAGCTTTCGGCCGCAACTTGTGCGGTCTACGATACGGTGTTGGCGCAGAGAAAGTACCGAGGACGACGGTGTACGCAATGGCATTTGGCCATCTGTACACTATACAGCGGTCAGAAGTCGTGGAAAGTGCCGTGTCCACCTCGGGAAGGATGATCTAAGGCGGCGGGCGGCCGATGGTGCGTATGGCAGAGTCGTAAATTTGATGAATCGATGATCCCGCCATGATGAGATGATTGTCCTCTCGGAAGTTTCCCTGGGGCCAGCAAGCACGCAGGCAAGCAAGCAAGCAAGCAAGAAGCGCAGCGCAGCGCAGCGTGCAGTGCATTGCCCGTATCCATGCCATGCCCGTATCCATGTGCATGCACCTTTCATGTCCGCCGATGCTCTGAGCGTCCAGGCTAAATTAGTCCCGAAGTCGAGGCCAAACAGCGCTGATGATGTCTTGTTTCCGGGTAGAAGCAAAGCCAGAGCCAGCGCAGGGCCAGGCAAGAGGCGCACTCGGGGGCCGGCCCCCGGGGGGGGGGGGGGGGTGGTTGGCGCGGCGGGTGG